>JAABUU010000033.1_pt1 | contig 323809 bp, 391 predicted proteins | sample 5559301 | NCBI WGS metagenome assembly JAABUU01 (sample SAMN10711884, study PRJNA513360) | rock metagenome | isolation source: Antarctica rocks | place: Antarctica: Victoria Land, Richard Nunatak white
CGCCGGTGCGCACCCCCCCCCCCCCCCCCCCCCTCCCTTGCGGCGGTGGAGGCGCTGCACTGCTAGCCACCTGGCGAATGCTTTTCACCTCTCATCACAACAGCAGCAAGGTTCGGTGGTACCTGCTCTTCAGGCGCCATGGCCCAGCGGCTGCCAGTGGCAAGGGTGGAACCGCATACGGCCCCGCAAAGCGCGCGCTCCGCAGCTACCCGGAGCGCCGCGCCGGCGCGCGCAGGTACCAGCCGGGCAGCGCAGGCGCGGCCAAGGCGCTGCTGGCCATGCGCGACGGCTGGTCCGCGCTCAGCGGCTTCTCGCAGCTGGAGCGCGGCGCGATCGCCGTGGTTGGCGCCAGCCTGCTGCCGTACAGCCCCATGCACCGCCCGGCCGGCGCGCTGCGGGACGGCGGGGCTGAGGTGCGGTGCATCTCCATCTCCTCTAGCTGGCAGCCTACCTCAGACGTATGCTGGCATCGCCGGCATACGGTGAGGCAGCTCTGCGCATGCAAAGAGAGCCATCAGGGAGGCGGCTGGCCGCGTGCCAGCCTCGCAGTGCTCGAGCAGCAGCGGCAAAGGGTAGGCGCGCTGACGCACAGCGGAAAGCGTGCTCATGCGGCGCGCTCCGGCACGGAGCTAGACATGGACCCGGGCCCTGCCCTGGGGAGGCACCGAGCCCTGGCTGCATCTGTTGGTGCACCAGCGCGAGGACAGCCCTGTGACAAACACGTCACGGCCTGTGCTGTGGCAGGAGCGCGGGGAGCACCGCGCGGAGGGCGCGGCCGCTGGCGCCGGGGGAAGCGCGCCGGCCGGCGGCGCGGGGGCGCGGCGCGGCCGGGCTCGGCCGCAGTACGAGTTCTCGCGATGGGAGGAGCGCATCATGGAGGTGGTCATGGAGGCCATGCGCATGGCCGGCCTCGCGCTCGGGCTGCAGGCCTCCTCATCCGTCGCCGTGGGTGCGCCGGGATGGGCCAGGGTTAGCATGGTTTGAAGACCTGCGGCAAAGGCCTGTATGTGGGAACTAGGTCGTCGCGGTCCGTGGTGTGAGTACTCGCTTTGCCTCCCGACGGCTCGGCCAGCAGCTCAGCAGGCAGTTTGTTCCGGTCGGCTGCTTGCGGAGGCGGGCGCACGGCCGCTCGCATTGGCGCGCATGCATGCGAGGCAAGCCCTGCAGGCTTCCTGCAGGGTCTCAACAGGAGCTTTTCGTCGCTGACTGTCGGGTCGTGGGCTCCTCACGTTGCACTTTGCGGCACAGACCTCCAGGCACGCCTGTTCGTGTGCACAGGCGGCACAGGCCCGCGCTGCGAGCAGGCGCCCAGGCGCGCGCGTGGCGCGCAGGCATCGTCGAGCTGCGCGGCATGGACGTCGGCAGCGCGTTTGGCATCCTGGCGGGCGACCTGGTCGACCGCAGCGTCCGCGCCTCGCTGCTCTTCAGCTCCGCACTCTGCTTCCAGCGCGTGACCACGCAGCGCGGCCGCGACATCGCAAACCTGCTCGAGGGCCTGGGGGCGGAGCGCGGCCTCAGCCTCATGTTCTTGAAGATGAAAAAGCTGACACAGGGCCTTGCCATGTTCAAAGCCATAGAGCTGGCGATCCTCGTCGTGGGGCACACGCACGCGTGGGCCGCCGCGGCTGCATGGTGGCGCCACAGCGCGCTGCCCGCGGCCGAGGCCGCGCTGCGCTCCGCGGCGCCGCGGCTGCACTCCCTGGTGCAGGGCTCCGGCGTGGCCCTCAGCTGACGCCCCTGTGTGGACATGCCGTGCATCCCCACATATTCTTTTCAGGCAGCACTTCGGCCCTGGCCTAACCCTGCTGCAACCCGCTTTCATGCACATTGTGTGAGAGCGTCCACGCGCTAGTCTTCGTGCGGGCATGCTGCACTTTGCACCTTCTCAGCCACCGGTTGCATCGCACTATTTCCTGCCATGTGTGCGCCTGCGTGTGAACCAGGTCTGCTTTCAGCACTTCGGGGCTGCGCGCGCTGCAGAGCTGGTGCTGCCTGCGCCCGGCTGTGTGCCTGTTTCCTGCATGTGATGGGAGTTGACAGCACGAGCGGCAAATTCCCCGCTATCATCGCACTGGCAGGTCTGACTTACAACTGCAAGCCATGAGCAGGCAGGGTGCCTACAAAGGATTGAAACTGTGTAGTCGTTTCTAAATTTTATGCGCCTGTGCGTGCCATGCAGCATCACACATGTGAAGTGCACTCGGGCTCTTGGGTGCGCCGCGTGCGCCCGCACGGCAGGTGCAACGCCGGGGTCATTCGTACGTCACGCTTGCCGACAGCCAGGCGTGGTCGCTGATGGCAAAGTCCTGCGCGCGCAGTGCATTTGCTTGGTACGCTGAACTGTGGTGGTCAGCACCACTGCTTGAGCGTGTCTGGAGCTCAGCCTCTCACACGACTTACCTTGTTGCCCACAGCGGTTGCCTGAGCGCGCAGCCGCCGCAGCAGGACCCAGTCCAGCTTGCCCTCCATCAGCGAGATGCCCCAGATGCGGTAGGCGGGGTTGTCCAGCGTCACCAGCCGCACCGGGAATGGGTCGCTGAAGCCTGCGGCATGCCAGTTCACACACTGGTGCCTCCGTTGACAAGGCTGACTGGAGGAGGCTGCTCTGCAAGCTCCTGGCCACAATTTAAGCCTTATTTCAGCCATGCTTAAGACAATCCATCCCGATTAGCACGGGGACGTCTGAGTTGCATGCTGCTCGCTGCGGGCGTGCTGGCATGTGAGCATCAGAAAGCAGGTGCAGCACACGCAGCAGCATGCTGGGTCTTGTTCGTACAGATGCTTGAAGAAAAGCGCACAGAGGAGTGCTGCTACCTGGGTTGAGCGCATCGCGGCAGACAGCCTCGCTCACGCCCCAGCGCCGCAGCCGGTGATTGATATGCTTCCCAGAACCTGGATCCGCTCCCACAGAGCGTGCGTCCCCCTCCATCCCGCAAGCGCCGCGGGCGGCCGCAGCGCCAGCCTCAGGGTCTGCCGCGCAGACAGCGCGGTCGCCGGGCGCGGCGTCCGAGCTCGCGGCCGCCGCGCACAGGGCGCCGGCGGCCTCAGCGGGCTGGGTGGCGTTGGGCGGGTCGTGCGCGTACGCTGGGTCGGCCTGGCTGAGCATGTCCGCCTGCCAGACCTCCGCCTCGTAGGACCCGAGCGAGCGCAGGCGCAGCGCATCCGTGCAGTGCCGCCGCGACAGGCGCGCGATGCCATGGCCCATGGTGTTCAAGTCGCCCAGGATGGTCTGATGGTACATGCCCTGCCCATGCGCGCGGGCCATCTGCATGCCTCTTCGCATATGCATGTGATGCATGTGATGCAGGCTAAACCGTGCTGCCACTCCAGCCATCCAGCACATGCCAAACTCTTACGCAGGGCTGAGTCATTGAGTAGATAAAAATTACGAAGAAGTCAGAGCTCGTTCATTGTTGAAAGGCGTCAGAGCACCAACAAGCATCGCATGGCGTCGTACACCTTGTCGATTTGGCGCTTGCTGTCGCGCATGATGTCCGCAAACTGTGCCACGCGCGCAAGCACGCCACAAAACACCTGCAGCGCGCACTATACACGATGGCCATGCAAGCGAGCGCATTCACGACGTGAGCCTTATCACCACTGTCATGCTGCATGCAGTGTGCACATGCAAGGCACTGGTCGCCAGCTGTTGCTTGGTGCCAACAGTGGCCCAAGCAGTGCCCCTGGGCCGGAGCGCGGGGCTGTTCTGTGAAGCGTTGCTGCCCCCAGACACCTGTCAATGCAAGGAAGCATGCAATGGAGACGCGCGCGCCTCCAAGTGCACACAGTACACGAGCAGTGGCGGTCGTTGAGGAGGGTGTACGACCGCCGTCAGAGTGAGGCGCCGGCCACGGCGTGGCTCGCGCTGCGCCAGCTCGTGCGTCAGGTCATTCCAGTTGACAGGGTGTACGCTGCGCGCGCGCTGAAAACACAGCTCTGAACAACCTCTAGCTTCCATGATGACATTTATTTCTGGAAAAATATGGCTGCCTTGATGAGTGGGCGTGTGACTCAAGCACACTTTGCGCTGCCAGTGTGAGGCGCTGCGCTGCTTGCGGGATCACAAGATAAGTACAATGCTTTATCTTCTTCTTCTTGCTGGCAACGGGCTCTTGGCTGGGTTGTGCCAGGTCTTGAGCTGGTCTCTTTCAACACGAGAGCAAAGAAAGAGGAAGTGCGCAACATATGCTCCAGTGCAGCACTGTCTTCATCATAACCAGCCTATTTCTGATGGCAGGCTGCGAGGCGCCTGAGAACCTGACTGCCTTTGTGCGCGTCAGCGAAGACGGACTCCGCTTTGAGGTCAATGGCGCCCCCTTCTACTTTGCAGGCGCCAACTGCTACTACCTGATGGTAAGTTGCCCACGCATCCGCGCCATCTGGTATGGCATTGGCAGTGCACCACATCTGCTCCACTGCTGTCCGCTGTGTGCGCACTGCATTTCAAGCAAGTCGTAACAAAAGCAGAGCAGGTGTGCATTCACACCAACCAAAGTCGCTTGTTTCTGCAGACTCGAGGTGCAGACGAGTCGCTGCGGCCAGAGGTCACAGAGGTGAGGCGCCAGGCAGAGCAGCTCTTGTGAGCTGGAAACGCGTCGGTGTCAGCCCTCGACAGATAGCTTTACCCGCGCTCGACTTCGCATCTGAACGCCTTGGATTAAGCCGCCCTGTTGTTGTTGTTCAAGGACTTCTGGGCAGTCGCGTGCGCCTGTGCCGCTACAGCTCTAGCTTCCTGGGTCGTTTACAGGCAAAGGAAAGGAGGTTAGCGCGCTTCAAAAGTATTTCGAAGGTCACTTGGCAAATCGCTGTTGCTCGTATCGCTGCGCATTTCCGGAGCAGTGCAGAGTGTGCTGTTCTGGCGCGAGCTGCAGCTAAGAGCACGCAGACGTGGTGCTGTACGCTCGCGCGACGGCCGCCACCTCGAGCTGTTCTTGCTGCGCGCCACAGGTGCTGGACCAGGCCAAGGCGGCGGGCTTGACGGTGATACGCACGTGGGCCTTCTGCGACGGCGCTGAGTGGAACGCGCTGCAGCCGGCGCCCGGCGAGTGGGACGAGCGCGTGTTCGCAGCGCTCGACTGGCTGCTGGCGGAGGCGGCCGCGCGCGGCCTGCGCGTGGTCCTCGCCCTCAGCAACTACTGGGCCGCGTACGGGGGCGTCAAGCAGTACGTGAGGCGCGCTGCACCCCATGCCCAGTGCAGCCTCATGCATCTGCACATGCAGTACTTGGACCTATCGATGTCAGAGGTCCAGGTTGCATGCGGGAGACTTGGCTGCAGGTGGAGCTGCGAGCGGCGCGGCGTGGAGGTCACCGACCGCGCAGAGGACTTTTACGAAGACCCATACTGCCAGGCGCGCTGCACCTGGTGCCCTTGAAGCAAGTGCATGATTATAACTATGTTTACTATATGAGCACACGCCATAGACTGACCAGGCTCTGTGCAGGACATCTTCCGCACCTTTGTGGCGACCATCCTGGCGCGCGTCAACACCCTGACGGGCGTCACATACAGGTCCGCCGTTGCGCGTCGCTCACCCAGTCAGTCACATGCGCTGTGCTGTTGCAGCGTCCCCGCCCATGGCACCACGGGAGCATCCCTGCTCCTTCGCGCGGATGCCCTGGCTGCCATGATGACGACAAGCAGAAGCACAGCCAGTTCTGGCCTTGCCCAAACCAAATACGCTCCGCCGCCCTATCTCTGATACCTGCTGTGTGCGTTCCGGACAGAGACGACCCCACAATCCTGGCGTGGGAGCTGTGCAACGAGCCGCGCTGCGAGGGCGACTTCTCCGGCAGCATCCTGCTGGACTGGGTGGAGAGCTCGGCCGAATTCCTCAAGTCGCTCGACCCGCACCACCTGCTCACCATCGGCGCCGAGGGTTTCCTGGGCAGCAGCACGCCGGGTAGGCCGCCCGGCCCAGCTCGCACAGGGCGGCCCCAGGCAGCCATTGCGCTGGGAGGCGTGCCAGCGCTGGGGGCCCTGCATGCAAGCCCGCAGTGAGGAGAATGACGCGTGTGCCTCAAAAAGGCGTCTGTGCCTGTGCCCAGGCCTGGAGGCCTCCCCGCGCAGCACGCTGCTGCGCACGCCCGGCGCTGGGAGCCAGCTGGAGGGCCGTTCATGGGGGGGGCGCGCCGGCGCGCAGACCTGCTCGCCGACAACCCGTTCAACACGCTGAAGCTGGGCTGCGACTTCCTGCGCCACCACGCGCTGCCGCAGATCGACTTCGCCACCGCGCACCTGTGCGCGCTGGGCGCTGTGAGGCTCTGCAGCTTCGCGCGAGAGCGCAGAACAGCGCCGACTGAAACCTGATCCTGACACCAGGCAGGCAGACTCGGCACAGGCAGGTGCTGCATGGAATTTTGCGACGGCAGCGGGGGCTCCACGGGGGTACACCACCTGTGTGTGGCTACCTGGGCAGCCCAATCCAAGGCATACTGTGTCAGCATGCGCATGCGCCTATGAATACAGGGTTGACGGGCGCTAGGTGGCCAGACACGTGGCTGCCGGAAGGCGCGGATGCCGCGACCGCGCTGCGCTTCTCGCGGCGCTGGGTGAACGTGCACGCCGACGTGTGCAAGAGCGCGCTGGGCAAGCCGCTGGTGCTGACAGAATTTGGGATCAAGGCCGGCGGCCGGCCGGCGTTCTATGAGAAGGCGCGCGCGCGGCCCGACAAGCAAGCATGTCCTCTGTCGGGTTGGGTAACATGGTCTTTGAAAAGCTCTGTCATGCGCCTGTGAGTGAGCTTTGACAAGAAGTTTTGTTGCACCGCGCTCACTGAGATGGCGCCCGGCGCGTGCACGGCGGCAGACGCCGCCCCTAACTCCGCGCTCTGCCCCGCAGGTGTACGACACCGTGCTCCGCCACATGGCGGCCGGCCACGCGGTTGCAGGGACGTGCTTTTGGATGCTCGCGGCCGCCAGCTACCCTGGTACGCACTGCAACGTGCCACCGTCTCAAAGGAATGCAAGACTGAGTTGCAGTAAGACGCACCCACTGACAAGATATCATCCGCCTCCATGAGCCTGCGCATAATTTTCTCAGCGATGCAGACTATGACGGATTCACCGTCTACCTGGGCGAGCGGGGCGCCGGGCAGGGCGCCGCCGCAGCCGCCGCGGAGCAGAGCCGCGCGGCGCCAGCAGGGCCAAGCAGCCTGGCGCCAGGCGCCCCGCCAGGTACCTGCCTGGCGGACGAGGGGCCCAGCCCGCAGGAGGCCAGCCCGGGGCGCGGAAGCGCTGCGCAGGGCGCTCGTCATGGAACAGCGCATGCGGCAGAGCCAGACGAGGCTGCAGCAGGGCGGGGCACCGAGGCCTCTGGCGATGCTGGGACAGCTGCGGGGCCGCTGGGGGCGGCAGCAGTAGGTCGGGGCGGCGGCGAAGATGGCGGCGGCGGCGGCGGCGAAGCGGCAGCGGCGGGCACCATGGCGGATGCCGAAGATGAGCGATTTTACAGGCGGGCGAGCAGCGGAGGGAGATATGCAGCAGCCTCGCGCATGTTTGCCGGCGGGGCCGGGGTGTCGGGGCCGGACGGCGCCATTGCAAGCTTGATCAGGCGCCACGCCGCGCAGCTGGCCGAGCTCAACAGGCGCGCCGCCGCGGCAGCGGGTGACCCGGGCAGCCGAGAGTGCACGCTGATGTGACGTCCTGACTGCCCTCGCTTTTTGCAAAGAGACCAGAAGAGGGGTGCTGTAGCCAATGTCTGGCTCATGTGTAGTACAACGTGCATACTGAGGGGTGGTGAGCAGAGCACGACATGCATTTCCTGATAACTTGTTGTTGTTGGCCCACTTGTGTGCAGTTTTCCTTGCCGATATGTGTGTCCTAATTGGCTTTCCTCGCTTTGTGCCCCAATGTACATGCATGTTATGTATGTGGCTGCTAGCAATCAGGAGTATGTTTGTGGCTTACCTGTGCTCCACCGCCCGGCAGTCGGTCACGTCGAACCTTGTGAGGAGTGCGTTGCCGTGCACGCCTCCCCCCTGCACACCATACACACCTCACAAGGCAAGCAGACCTTGCTCCTTCTTCACCTGGCAAGCACACCAAAGTGGTAAGACATGAAGACAGCACATGGTAGCCTCAAGCAGCACCTGGTCGGCGGGCTTGCGCTTGGGCGAGCGCAGCTCCTCAAACTCGCAGAGGAAGATGTAGTTCAGAGAGAGCGCCTGAGCAATCTTCCGTCCTGCCCGGCGCTCCAACTTGGAACAAGCTTCATCACATTATATAAAAGCTTTGGCTCCAAAGTAGACACATGTTCAGAGTGCTCAGTAATAGTTACCGGTGTCTGCAAGAGCGCTGCGCTCGCAGCCAATGCGAGCTCGCTGAAGCACACCATGCCTATTCTGACTATCATGACCTGGCAAAAAAAACAGCAGCCCCAGGTCACCACATCAAACAAGCAGCAGGCACACTTGGCCTGTTCCGCAGACTATGCAGCCCCACTTGTTTACAGCTATCAATCGTGCGCACAGCACGAGCCGCTGAAGCAAGCTAATAAAGCAAGCTGAACTTAAGCTGCTGAAGCAAATATCTAGAACCCTGGGTATTTGAGGCTGCTACCTCCCAGCAAGCAGTGCCACTGGTGCCACCTGTCTGTAAACGCCGGTCTGTAAACGCGGTCTGTAAACGCGACAGGGCAGCGTCCCGTCACGGTGCTCTGGCCAGTGCCTTAAAAGATACTAATTTATTACGGCACTCCCACGGCACGCGCCGGCACGGCACCTTTCCAGCACCGCTGCTCCTTAGTGTGCCGTGAAGGTACTGTGGGCCCAGTGCCTGGAAGGCACTGTGCTGGTGGTGCTGTGCCAGTACTCGGTGACATGGAGTGACAGACAGGCACTGCGCCAGCAGGCGCACGCACAGCAGGCTGCCGAGTGAGCGTCTTTGTAGTGCCGCCCTTACACCGCGTGGCCAATGCTTATGCTTCCAGTGCGCTGCGCCAGCGTTTGCGCTTGTGCTCTTGCTGCTTGGCCTGGTAGTGACTGACGTCAATGCCAGAGTGCAGGCCCGCTCGTGTTGCACACTTGCCTCTTACAAGCAACGCAAATGAAAGCGAAGAAGCGCGACCTACAGCTCCTCCGCGGGCTTGGTGAAGCACAGCACCAGCTACCCTGCGCAGGCTTGAAAGCTATTGTGCGTGAAACCCACGTCGCCTGGAGTCGCGATATGAGCACTCCGCGTCATGGTTGTTAACAAAGCAGCGCTGCGCGTGCGCTTCGCAGTTGGCAGCACCTCACCAGGGTCATACACCGCAGTGGGTGGTCTGCAGCGGGTTGGGCACCGTGAGGCAGCCTGCGTGTTCATTGCGCACACCAACTGCTGTTAGTATCTTGGGCCTCAAGGTCAGTGCATCCCATGGCAGCTCAGGCACCAGGTCAGCGCTTTGGCGTACCCGTCAAGCACATCCACGGACGCATATGGGCGAGGCGCCCTCTCTTTTCTCCTGCGCAAGCCAGTGTGTGAGCTTGGTGTGCGTTTGCGTGTACATAACAACATGATTTCAAACTGCGCGACAGCTTGCAGCGCCACGCCGCAGGGCCACCGCGGTGCTTGATCGTCCAGACATGTGCTGCAAAGCACCACTGCGTTCAGACACAGCCCGGGCTAGGCGTGCAGTCACTGAGTGGCAGCAGTGCACCGTGCCGCAAGGTGGAGGTGAACCCTGTTGTTAGGACCCTGCCGCGCTGCGCCTAAGTGCACATCTTGCACTCCCCACGCCGAGCCTCTGCCAGGCCCGCGTTGCTGGCGTTAACCCATACATTAAGCAGCCTGGCAAACGCTTTCCTCCTGGCGGCAAGGGCGGCCAGCTCAGCAGGCTACTCCTTCCGTTTGCAGCTCCGCACCTGCTATTCTTGTCGCAGCTGTTTCTACTCGCTACTGAGCTCGGCGATGACCAAGGCACGGTTTGAGAGCAAACGCTATGCAGCTGGACAAGCAAGCGTGTGCAACAAGTATCTGCGTGTCTTGAGAGTGCGCCCGGCGGCAAGGGCGGTATGCAATCGCCTGTATCTCTGTGCTGACGCTCTAAACGGCTGGTGATTCGCCACCAGCGGTTTGGTATATGCACTTGTAGCAAGTCACAGCCTGCAACGCAAGCCAAATGGCGCTGCGCTTTTGTCAGCGGGGAGTGAGGTTCCAGTGCAGGGCCGCTGCCCCACTGCACTGCACGGTGTAAGCACACGCTTGCCCGGCGCGCCACCCAACACCAGGAAAGCACTTATGCGGTCGTTGGACTGCACGTACAGCGCCGCAGCAGCGCCTGCACGTGGTACTGCTAAGCCAGCACCGATGTTCTGGGCACCTGTGAAGTGACAGGCCGGCGCCAGCACCGGGCTGGCGCCAGACGCCTCACGCCGCAGCAGCACTGGTGCCTCTATGGGCACTGGCATGGCACCGTGTGCAAGGGGCGCCGGGCAGGCAGGCGCACATCTGGCTGACGGAGCGGTGCTAATTGGATGCGGTACTGTTTCGGCACCCTCGATTCGGTGCTTTTCCGTGCCGTGCCGCCGCTGGTCCCCAAGGCCGTACCCCGACGCTGCCCTGTCGCGTTTACAGCTCCGGGAGCCTCGCTGGGACTCCTGGTCGCGGTGTGGCTGGCATCGTGTTGTTGGTCTTGGCAGAATGGCAGGCCTTTTTGACAGGCTGGCAGAAGGCAGAGTGGTGCCAAATGTGTCCCTACCCCCCGAAATGTCAGTGCATGGGGGGTCTTATGGCCTAGGGTTAGGGCCACATTTATGGCCACATCCCTGGTAGATAAAATCTGCCAAGTTTCTGCGTGCGGGCAGAAGTTTAGCCAGTCAAATGGGTAAAGTTCTGTCAGCCACACTGGGAGGTTGGGGTTACCTTGAAGGGCATCACTGCTGCTCACTCTGATTGAGCTCACATACTAGTGTTGCTTTGCATGTGCGTGGCGGAAATGCCTCTGTAAACGTGTCCCAGAGCCAGCAGGCCGACGGGCTGAGAGTGTGTATCTGGACCTGTGCTTTGGCCACCCACTGTGGGCTCTATGGGTTCCGGTCAACGTGCTCGCTGGACTGGGCAGGTCCAGGCAGAAACTGCGCCACATGTGCCAGGACATTACAATTTGCATGGTGGGGTTGCCTCGCAAACCCTTGAGAGTCGAGCGCCGCCCCGGCTCTGGCACCCCTGTGTGCACACGGCACACCTCAGTGGCATGCACTTCATGGCAGAGCGCGCCACGACAGCCGGTGCTGCTGTAAATCAGAAGGACAGCCACCAGCAAGTGCGGAGTACCTGTACTGCACGCAGAGCAGTACCTGTACTGCTTACAAGTCCATGGCCTCGTACTGGCTTGAGGTCATGTCCCCCACAGCCGCGGCCAAGGCCTCGAACTCGCTTGAAGTCATGTACTCCTCGTCAGAGTCCGACGCGTAGTCGGAGTCCTTGCCGTTTCGTGCGTGCCTGCCGCGCAGGCTTCCTGTCATACAGACTGGTCCCCAGCGCGTCCGCACGAGCAACATAAGTGTGAACCACCCTGCCTGGGACTTGTGCAGGATCACCAATTGCGATAAAACCTTCTGGCAAGCACGCTGTCCCCTCACTGGGGAGCGCACCCGCCCTGCGCGACGGCCACGCTATCGTGCCACCTGCCGGCGGCCTCCTCCACGCGGAAGGTGCCGAGCTGCAGCCGCTCGTTGAGAACTTTTGCAGTTACAAGCCATCTTCCTCCTCCCTCCGGGCCGTTGCGGCCGACGCCGTGCTGCTTCGAGTTTTTTTTTGGCGCGTATTTCGCAAGCACGGCGTCAACGGTGAGGCCATCGAGCTCGCGCTTCTCGTCGTCGTTCAGGGGCACTAGCGGTGCTCCCTTGCCCGTCTTGTAGTAGTACCTGCGCAAGCACATGCTTTTATTAGGTAAGATGGCTGACTGGAGCCAACAGACTGGCGCCGCAGGACAGCGGCACGGACCGCACTCGCTTATAGCGTGGGCTGCGTCGAACGCTGTCGCGTGCTTGCAGCCCAGCGGGACGCGCTTGCGGCTTCCATCTCCAGTCCGAATGACATAGACTGTCTTCCACTTGCCACACGGGGTCGGCTGCACATATGAGCCAAAGGGCGTTGTATCTGTGCGGCGCATGTCCGGCCTGCAGGACGGAAGGAAGGCTCTGAGTGCGCGTGCCCTTCGGCGCAGCCAGGCGTGTAAGCCTGTTCCAGCCAGCTAAGGCTGCATGGGTGAGACCAAGCAATAGGAGCCTGGCTACATGCCTGTCAAGAATGCATGCACATGCTATGTGCACAATGCTTGTTGTACACTGTGTACATCTAGGCCCAGGCGATGTCTGGGAAGCACATCAAGCTGCATGTGTTTAGAGTGCATGGAAATGAGAGACAGGTTCGCACCCGAGCACGCGCGTGCCTGGCTCTGCATCCGGGTTGGCCAGCCGCGCTTGCAGGTCAGATGCCGCGTCAGGGTGCAGACCTGCAGGGCATGGAGGCCTGGTGTCATGCACAATGCGCGCTATCCTTGAGGCCCTCACACACTCTAAAGCCTGACATTTTGGCCACCGATATATGCACGCACTCTGGTAAATGAGCAGCTCTGCTCCATGCCAACCCTTGTCAACGTTCTATTAAGGAAGCACGAGGAAGCTCACAAGGTATGCGCTGGACGGCATGCAACGCATACCAGCGACTCGGCAAAGGTTGCTCCTGCGCACCTGTTGCTGCTTCTCCGCCCTCATCCTCATCCTTGCGCTCACCCTTGTCCGCGGTGGAGCTGCTGCCGGCCTGTGGGAAGTTGACAATTGCGCCACTGTCGCGCAGACAAAGTTTCAGATGGCTGCAACAAAGGCTAGCCTGAGGCAAACACTTTTGCCTCGAGCACTCTGTCCAGCGCTCACGCAGGCCGTGCGCGAGCAAGCTGCACGGCACTCGGCCTGACAGGCACTGTGCGCGTTAGCTGTTTCACGACGCGCACCTCTCGTACTGGATGATGGCAGCAGCGTCATACGCACGCGCAGCGTCTTCCTCTTTGTCAAACGTGCCGAGGCTTTTCATTGTGCCATTAAGCCATATTTGAGCTTTCCACCTGCCGCTTTCTTGCTGCGCGATGCCGCGGAACTTTGACTTGCTCCTCCTGAACCTTCGCTGCGGCATTGTGCCTGCTTCCAGGTACCAATTACCAAAAGGAACGCACGAGGCAAAAGCTTGCTAGAAGAAATTTACTGTGCATCAGCCATCTGCAGGCTATGCGCGGTGCTGAAATAACCAGGGACCTTTGAAGCACTTAGACTTGCACAGGGACTAAGTCTCAGACTCACATCAGTGTACACTTGGCTGTGCCACCCTACGTACGTAGGGTGCCGAGGCTCTCTATCAAAATCGGTTACACACCTCGATCCTCCGAGGGTCACCAAAGTGGTAAACGCACATGTGGGGCATGCAGGAGGTGCGCAAGACATCTCAGCAGCCCCACCTTAGCAGTTGGAGGCTGCGACGATTTCATCAGTAAGCAAGACCTCATGCACTGGTAGCAACGGGCTTTCCTTGCAGGATGCTGTGCGCAGAAGGAAAAAAACTGACCTAACAGTTTCTGTGTCGCAGATATCACAACTCCCGTGAACTGGCACTGCTGCATTACCAACGCAAACACAAGATTGGGTGCAAAAAAATGCACGTCCTTGCAGCTAAAGGTGTGGTGCTGACAGCGTTGTAGCTTACACGCGACTTGTACCATTCACAGCTGTTCTCATTCATATATGCATCAAATGCATGCTGTAATATTGTAGCAGTCGTGTATTGCCACTGCTGCAGGTCTCCTTCCTTGGTTGCGCTGCAGCACAGCAGCTACGCCTCCACGCCCTTGGATCTTTAATATCAATAAAGGCTGAATGCTCTGCAGCAGGCTGCATTAATATAGCTTGCTGCAGAGCGCGCCGGCGCGCTCGGCTTGCAGTGAGGCGTGCCTTATGATTTGCACGCCAGCCCTGACAGGTGCTCTGGCCAAGTGTGCGCCGCAATTGTTTGGCGCCTGGGCAATGCGCGCCAGCACTGCGTTGGTTCTCAGCTAGGGCCCCGCTTCTCACCTTCTGTGCGCGTGCGCAGCGCGCACAGGTCAGGCTGATCAAGCGCCCGGAAGTGCAGGAGCCTTGTATGCAACAGACCAGGGTGGGTTTGCATGCGAAAGTGCCCTCAAGTCAGATGGTGTGCATAGCTCACCAGCCTTGCCTGTAACCACAAAGCAAGGTCTTGCCCGGTGGCAATGGAGACTGCATGCATCAACAGGTGGCATCAACAGTATGCAATGCGCCGTGTCCAGCAACATCACAAATGCCACAAGCCACAAGTTTCGTCTCAATTTGCCTGGTACAGAATAAGTCAACCAGACCCGGTCACAGACACCGCCTTCCAGATATACATGTCCAGCAGCTGCATGCGTGGTGTAGCTCGCTCTTTACTGGCCGTAAGGGGCCAGTTATCGGCCGACACACGGTTGTAATTCATTCACAAGACTACATAGGCAAGCTACCGTGCACTTCCCTCGTGTTACTGGGCTTGCAGGGCGCGCCTTTGCCCACGGGCGCGCTTGCCATGGTGCGCAGGATCATTGCGCTCCGCGCCGCCGCGCCCCACGCACGCTCCTCCGCCGAGACACGCTCCTCCGCCGACGCGCGCGCCCCCCCCCGCCCGCAGGCCTGCTGGCCAGGCTGTCCACCAGGCCGGTCTGCATGAGCTGCGGTCCAGGGTCTGTGCGGCATTCATTGGTTGCGGCGGCCGCTGCAGCACCGGGCGTGAAGGGCGGCAGCCGCTTGGGGGTGAACAGGCCAATGGCGGCGGGCTTGGCGTTGGGCGTGGCGCTCCGCTGCCTGTGGCATGGCTGCCTGGCGGGGCTGCGTCTGTGCGCGGCGTGCTGCATTTGTCACCCCAGCTGGGGGGGCCTGCGCGTGCGCGCATATCTATGTGCTGATATGCTCTTGTAGGTGACCCCAGGCGGGCATGCAGACGCGCCTGGAGCGTCTCGCGTTCAGGTGCGCACGCGCTCGATTTGCGCCTGCTGCTCACAACAATGCGCCCACCTGTCACTGCAGCGTGCCAGAGTCCCCCGCCTGTCGGGCGCGGACGGGTGCGCCAGGAGAGCTCGCACAGGGCTCCGCCAGCCTGCGCAGCGCGGCGACGACAAAGGCCGACAGGCCCAGGGCCGCCGCCACCAGCGCCTTGCACTCCGCCGGGCCCTAGACGGTCATCAGCCGGACCATGCCGCTCTGCGCGCGCAGGGAGCACCTGTACCCTGTGAAACCCTGCCATACCTTCGATGCGCGCCGTCCGCAGCGGCGCGCGCGGCTCGGCCGCTGCACGAGTGGCCGGGCTGTGGGCTGCGGCGCGCGCACCACCTCGTCGGCGAGGAAGGTCGGCGCGTGGTCGCCATGGGCACTGTGGGCCGCGGGCACAAGGAGCGGCAGGCCCAGCGCGCACGCGCTCGGGCGGCAGGAGTGCGCCGCCGCGTACGGCAGCAGCGCCGCCAGCAGCGTCTACCCGGCGTCCGGGGGCTCGCCGCATTCTTGATGCTCGCAAGTCGCAGCAGGCCGGGCACCCAGCCGTAGAGCGCGTCATGCCGCCGTCCATACAGTGTAGGTCACAGGCAGGCGCGCCGATGCATCTATGACAGCATGCCATCCCAATGCATGCGCAGCGTCGCACCCGCAGGCGCGCTGCATGTGTTGGCGTGGCGCACCCGGGACCCTGCGCGCAGCGCGAAGCCCAGCTGGTCCGCCCTCGCGAGCAAACTGGCCAGCGTCGAGCGCAGCGCCTTGGCGGCCGGCGCGGCCGCCTCATGCCCACTATGAAGCTCATCAACGGCAGCACATCCGCTGCATGCCCCACCGCCTGCGCGCTGGCGGCTGCGTGAATGGCCGGGCAGACGCCAGGACCTGGTTGTCAGGTTATGGTAGAGAGTCCCTGCTGCTGGCCTAGGGTGGGGCGCCCTCTATCATGCTGCCGGCGTGCCAGAGCGCAGCGGCCGTGCAGCTGAGAGGACGCAATGAAGGAAGGAAGGCTCCGAGTGCGCGTGCCATCCGGTCATGGCACATGCAGCGCGCCTATGCAAGGCATGGCAGCTGGACTTCGCCATGCTGACCTTCAGGTGCTAGATGCTAGAGGATATGCTTGAAGAGATCCTGTAAAAGAGCCTTGACCTTGGCTATCTCAGTGCATGCGACAGTTTCTTTACACCGTCCGATTCTATGTCTGCTCAGGACAACAAAAAAACCAAGTTTGACTCAGTTCCCATGGTTCTGCCATGACCTAACCCTATTTCGTTCACCATACCCTATACACAGGCGGTCGGCACAGGCCGCAGGGCGGAGGCCCGCTTGGACAGTCTATTGCTACACAAGCACAGCGCTGCATTCATGATCCACCCCCGGGTCCACCAACCTACAGCCCTCTCAGCGGAAAACCCTTTTTACCTCTCAGCCTCACAGACGCAATGCCGCCGCCACAGCCCTGCCTGCTCGGGCTCCGCCCACCGGCAAGCGCTTGCCCACCCGCACCCCGACATGCGGCGCCCACGAGCGCGGCGCTCGGCACACATGTACAACCAGCAGCCAGATGCTTTTTACAGGCTCGCAACGCGCTCACACACAGACCCCGCCCCGCGCTATGGCGTCCCCGCGCGCGTGAAGAACAGCACGCTCGGCTGGATGCGCCCCAGGAAGCACTTGCCCGCGACCGCGTCCCAGCCGCCGACGCGGCTGACGTGCGCGTCGTCGAACAGCAGCCACGCGCCCGCCGCCGCGCTCCACACAAACGCAAAGTAGTGCGCGCCGTAGAGGCAGACCATGCTGTGCAGCGCGTACGCAAACTGGCCCTCCTCCAGGCCCAGGAACACCTGCCCGATGTCCACCTCCTGCGCGCGCCCGGAGGGTTAGGATTTCCCCTGGGCCTCGGCGCCTGGACCTCCTGGGCCATGTCCACCACCTTGTGCGCGCGCACAGGCCGACCCGGGCTGCATGTTGGCAGGATAGAAGCATGCAGGAGGTCTGCAAGATGGCAGAACGTCAGCACGCAGAATGTGCCTACAATGTCGGCGCCTTTCCTGGACGCGTGTTGAGCTACGTGCATGCAGCAGCGGGGCGGCGCGCGCGCTGCCGGCGGGCGCACGTGCGGAATGCTTGCACAGCTGCGAGGACAACGAACAACAAGGCCGGCAGCGGGCGGCTGGCGTTGCAGGCCGCTGTGCACGGTGTGGTGCGCCAAGCCTGTAGTGAGGCTGCTTGGGCAGCCACTTGGCAGACAGCAGCCTTATGCAAAGCCGTCCAGGGTCCCCGGGGAAGGCCGTCGCCGGGAGCGCGCGGGGCGCGCCTCGCGGACGGCGGCGAGCGTGGCGCGGATGTCCTCGGGCCGCTCGCGCTGCGACTCCCAGGCCAACTGCAGCGCGAACATGGCCGGCAGCCCGCGGCTGCCGAAGTCCAGGAAGTGCTGCACGGCGGCCGGCCGGTTGCAGCCAGCCGCGTCCGCGTCGCACGTCTTCCGGTGCTGCTGCTCCAGGCCGCGCAGCAGCTGGCCCAGCGTCGGCGCGTCGCCCTCGGCCACCATCGCCTGCGCGGCGCGCGCGCTGGGATGGGGCAGGGGCAGGGGCATGGGCGCGCAACACCATGGCCTGATGGGGTGGTCAGAGAGCGATGTGGCACCGCGCCCTTGCGGCGCCGACACGTATGCTGCCTGAAGCTCAATTGTCGTCACTGCTGGCAGGACGCTACTCTACCCAGGGAAGGGGCGACCACAATGTACACCGCAAACGGCTCAGAGCTGGCACATGCTGCTGGGTAGATGCAGGCACCGCATGGGCTTCTGGGGAGGCGCAGCCCGGTAACAGAACGGGCGGGCGGTAGACGGCAGCCAGGCTGCCAGGGAAGGACTGAAAAGGGTGAGGAGCACAAGAGATCAACGGCCTGGGCGAGCGGCCGCACGGGCGCCGCGCCTGCAGGCGCAGCGCGGTCGCGGACGCGTTGTAGAAGTACTGTGTGTAGGCGCTCGCGTGCGTGTCGCGGCCGCAGGCGGCGCAGTGCACGCGCTCGGCCACGTGCAGGCCGAACACGGCGTCCACCAGCGCGCCGCCGCCCGGCGCGGTGCGCAGGCTGTCGTAGATGGCGCCGAGCACCTCCACGGCGTCGCTCATCTCGCCTGCGCGCCCCGCGTACGCTCGATGGCTGCCGCGCGGTGCCCCGCAGGCGCAGGGAACACAAGAGCCTGGCGTCTGGTGCACAAGATAGGATCTCCTCAAGGACAGGCTTTGCTCCTCAAGGACAGGCCTTGCAAAGCTGCTTGTCGTGGGTTCCTGGCGTCCGCCCACACGATCCAGCCAGCTGAGCTGAGAGGGGCCAGCTGTCAAGGGAGCAGGCCCGCGCAGGCGCAGGGCGGACGGGCACGCCCCACTCCGCTGCGGGCCACAGAAGCAGCTTGGCGCGACGCAATGTGCGGTGAGAGCCCATGGGGCCGGGGAGGGCGTGCCCTGGCTGAAGGACGCGGCGTTGAACGCCGCCAGGGCCTCGCGCAGCTGCGTAGGGTCCACGACTTGGCGCTGCGCGCCGCCGCCGCCGCTGCGGTCGGCCTCCTGCTGCGCAAACGCGTTGAACAGCGCGAGCAGGCCCGCCGTCACCGCGTTGCCCTGTGCGCGGGGCGGCCACAGACGGCTGTGTCAGATCAAGGAGGCCCGCCAGGTATGGGGCCACGCAGCCAAGAGATAAGCGCTCTGTTTCTTGGCCCGGACGCACAGCCGCTGTTGCGGCTGCGGGCGGCAAGAGCAAGCAGGTGCAGCTTTTGCCGCACAGCATCACCCGCTGACTGTGCAGGACCGCAAAGGTCACACTGCTCTGATTGCGGTCACAGGAGCAGCATGAAGCGCGGCAGAGACAAGGCACGCTTGCAGGCGGGTCTTGGCCGGGCGGGCCGGGCGGCGCACCGCCAGCGCGTCGCGCGGCAGGCGCAGCAGGCCCTCCCGGAACGCGGCGCAGTGCCACAGGCACTGCACGACCACGTTCAGGAAGCAGTTGTACTCGCCCGCCTCGTTCTGCAGGCCCGGCGCGGCCGCGGGCGCAGCGCCGGGCTCCAGCGAGCGCGGCGGCGCGCGCCCCGCGCCCAGCGGGTGGCGCTTGGGCGGCCGCGCCTTCACCTCGGCCAGGCTCGCCTGCGGCGGCGCGCGACGGCGCCGCGCTCAGGCCGTGACCTGCCCGCCTGGCGCATCGTTGCGCCGGGCTGCCCATGAGGATAAAAGCGCGCGGCCGTGGCGGCGCCCGCGGCTTTGCGCCCAGCGCGCGCGGCCCATGTTCAGCTTGCCTGAGCTCTGCAGCACAGCTGCATGAAAACATCTGCAAGTACACACGGCAGAGCGCGCCACACACGCACATGTGTCTCTGACGCGGGCGCTGCACAGGATCATGCGCGCTGCAGGGCGGCAAGCTCGTCGGAAAATCATCTTGCTGCAAGGTCTCCCTCCCTGGCGGTCAGCTTATGAGGCCATGCCTTGATGGCGGCCTGCAGCTGCTTCTCCTCCTCGGCGGCGGCCTCCTCGTCGGCGGTGACCGCCTCAGCGTCGCCCGCGCCGCCGCTGGTCCCCCCCACCTCCGCCGCCGCAGCCGCTGGCTGCCACAGCCGCGCGCTTGCGCCCCAGGCGCGCGCACGCGCGCCGCCCTCTGCAGCCGTCGTCAGCGAAAGCCGCGCGGGCGCGTCAGCGCTCCAGGCGCGCGCGGTCGTGCGGCCGTCTGGCGCCGGCGCCGCCGCGTGCCGCGCGGGCGCGCCAGCGCCCCAGGCGCCTGCAGGCGTGCGGCCGCCCTCCGCCATTGCCGCCGCATGCTGCGGTGGCGCGCTAGCGCCCGAGGCGCCCACAAGCCTGCTGCTCTGTACAGCCGTAGCGTCGGCGTTCCAGACGCCAGCAGGCGCGCGGCCATCCACCGCCAAAGGTGCCAGGAGCCGCGCGGGCGCGCCGGAGCCCCATGCGCCTGCAGGCGTGCCGCCGTCCGCCGCCGACCCCCTTGCATGCCGCGCGGGCGCGTCGGCGCCCCAGGCGCCTGCAGGGGCGCTCCTGAGCGGCGCCATGACTGCCGCATGCTGCACGGGCTCGTCGGCGCCCCAGGCGCGCGCGGGGGCGCGCGACGCGGGCGGCGGCGCGACCTGCGTCGGGGCCGGCTGCTGGGCTGGCGCGGCCGCTGCGCGCACCGCAAGCTTCAGGCGTCAGCGCGGACAGCGGCAGACGGTCTGCTTGCAATAAGGCTCAGGCAGGGCCCAGCATCCAAGTGCCGACGCATGGCTGTGTATCGGCGCCAGGTTGTTGGTGCTGCAGGCACCGACCCTCAGGCTTGATGGCATACTGACACGGGCAGCCTCAGCCAGGCGTCCGGCACCGTATGCATCAGAAGTGAGCGTCGCGGCCGGCCAAAAGGGTGAGCCCACATGCAGTCAGGTTCATGCACGGTCCGCTACTTGCATGCAGGACGTCACTGCCTATGCCATGCACTCGCGGACCGTGCCAGTCTTGCGCACCATCGACCGCTCGCTTGGCCAGCATGCCGCCGGGCTGCGCCGGCTGCGGGAGCGCGCTCGGCCCGCTGCGCCCGCGCCCGGCCTCTGCGCCCCGCGTCGCAGGCGCCGCGGCCTCCGCTGCCGTTGCAGGCCAAGCCTGGTCAGCTGGCGCGGGTGCGGGCGCGTGTGCGGGCGCGGGCGCGGGCGCGGGCGCGCCGGCGCCCCGCACAACCACGGCCGCCCAGCTGGACACTGGCCGCGGCGCGGCGGCGGACCTGGGCGCCTGCTGCGCATCCGCGGCCCTGCTCGCAAGGGCAACAGCGCACCCGTTGTTTACTGACCTAGAGTTAGGGTGTAGGGTAGGGTAGAGTAGGGTAAGTAGGGTTTGCTGACCTAGGAACTGGGCGCTGGCATGTGACTGCAGGAGCAGTAACACACATTGGAGACTGCCTTGCAACCACCATATGGCATGGCGGCGCAGAGGTGTGCTCTACATCGCTCTGAAGCGTCTCGCCCAGGCGAGCGGGGCGTCCATCAGCTTGTCATACTTGTTGAGAAGCTAGCTGGAGATCCTTACCAACAAACAGACGTTCGCGCCAATCACGGCTTGCGGCTCAACAACCAGCAGCCGGGACTGGCGTGCTTGGCGGTACCAAGGCTCCACGACAGTCAGCCTGGCCTCCCAAAAAAATCCACAAATACTGGGCTGGGCGCCTACTTGCAACCAATCTGGTGCGCGGCCAGTTCCGCCTTGAGCGCCTGCAGCTCGGCGGCCCGCTGCGCGGCCTCCGCCTGGCGGCGCCGCTCCTGCTCCTCCTCGGCCTCGCGCTTGCGCTGCAGGCGCGCGCTGCCCGGCTCAGGGCCCAGAACGTGTCATGGCACGCATGCACATCCTTGGCAGTCCTGTCATGCGCCGGCCTGGGCGGCGCCGCGCCCGCTCCTCTGCGGCCTTGCAAACTGCGAGCATGCACGCTGTCTGTGTCAGGGCCCTGCACATATCTTGGATCATGCAGGGATACCGTACACTGCGCCTGTTGAGATTCAAGCTGCTCAGAGCCCTGCGGCGCCGCAAGGGCGGGAATGCGCACATGCGATGGGCATGAGTGCCCCTGCAAGGCGCGCACAGCAGGCAACGACAGTGGGAAGCAGTGGCAAGGCCGCTCCTGCAAGCACACACGAGCGCCAGCACAGAGGTGCGCTCGGCGGCCGGGCTCGCGGGTGTAACCCGGGCCGGCTGGATGCGGCAGCTGCACCTCCGCCTGCAGACCCTAGCTCTAGCTAGGGCCGGCGGCGGCACCTGCGCCTGCTCCTCCTGTACGCGCTCGCGCTCGGCCTCCTCGGCGCCCTTGCGCGCGGCCTCCTCGGCGCGGCGCTCGGCCGCGCGCCGCTCCTTGGCCGCCTTGCGCTTGGCCTTCTCGCGGCGCTTGGCGCTCTCGCGCTCGCTCTCCGCCTCCACCGACCCCAGCAGCTGCTCCCCCGCCGCCTCTGCGAACTTGCCTGCGCATGCGCACGGGCAGCTTTCTGCAGGGCTCCATGCAGCGTGCGCGCGCTCTGCTTGCCATGGGCCGCCTGTGTGCTTGTCCGCATAGCCAGGTGTTGACCGCCAAGGCGTGCTCCCATGCGCGAGGTTAGTTCCTCGCGACCACTTGACTGCCGCTCCAACACCAAACGCGCCTCTGGCACTCTGCACATGCACACTCGTACAGGCTGACAAGCCCGCGCATGCGACGAGAGACCATACCTGTATATGCAGCGCTGCAGAACTGTAACGTGAGCCTGGCCCGTGTACGCTGTCAAGAGACACAAACTGAAGCCAATGCTTCCTGGCGCATGCTGTGGGAGGCACTGCATGTGTCGGCCGGCAACAGCGCATGACATGGACACACGATGCTGCACGGCCCCGTGCGGCGCCACCTGCGTTCTAGGTCTGCGGGCGCAACGCTGGTACCCTCTCCTGGGCTGCCAGGTTTGTGCAGGCAGAGAAGGCTTGGGCAGCGCACGCTTCAGCGCAAGCAGGCAGCCGCCGAGCTTGGTGCGCAGCGCCAGGTCCACAGCGGCGCTCGGGCGGGCAGGGATGGTGACTCTGTGGTCGCCCAGGAGCGTCATGTTGTTCAAAGCGTTCAGAGTGATTGTGCAATGTCACTGTACGCGCCGCACCTCAACTCCTGCTTGCTGCACGACCCGGGCCGGTGCGGCAGCCCCGCCTCCATGTCGGCCAGCGGCAGCTGCAGCAGGCGGAACCACTCAGCGCGCTCCTGCGCGGCCGGGCGCATGTCTGGGCAGACCGCCCAGCGGCCCTACGCACGTCGCCAGTCTGGCGCCCCGCACTTGCCGCCAGCCCGGTGAGATAGCGTGTGCTGCTGGTGCAGAGCAGGCAGACACTTCCGCGGAGGCAGGTGCTGGTCATGGTACTCGCAGGCAGGCAAGCCAGCGCCGCCCGAGAGGCCGCAGCGCGACAGGTGCTACAGCGCATTCGCATGACATGATGCACGTAGGGGCCACGCAGGACACTGGTGGTCGCCGCACCTCGGCGCCCTCCGGGGCGGCGGCCTCCAGTGCTTCCATTACCTTCACGGGAGACGCTTGTCAGCGGGTGTGAGCATGTGCTTAAGTAGAGCGCGCGCCCCAAAATGGCAGGGGCGCGCCTCGCTTTCCTTGATGTCCTCGCCGGGCGGGTTGACAGCGGCGCGCGCGGCCTGCTTCTTGCCGCGCGACCCGCGCTTCTGCGGCGGCTCCTCCGCGGGCTGCAGCGCCTGCGCACGCGCCGGGCTGAGTACTCCAGCCCGTTGCATCGCGTAGCCAGTTGCACAGCCAGAAGTACGTGCTGCAATGTGCGCGCGCGCTGGCGCAACAGGACGCGCGCGGCGCAGGCGGAGGAGCTGCGGATGGTAGGGCGCCGGCAAATGCCACGCAGAACGAGCTGGCTACCGCGTTGTGCATGACAATGTTCGGGAGCATGCCACACCCCAAGCCACCCTCTCGTACGGGCGTTCCAACACAGGGGACCGCAGCACATACAAGAGGCAGGTCCCGCCCTTAATTGAGCACTCCCTCACTGCAAGTGGCCGGAAGTCACTGCCCCACGCTGCATGCAGCACCAAGGCTGGGCGCCGCTGCGCACCCGCGGCTGCGCCTGCCGGCGCTGCGACTGCTTCGTCAGCTCACATCTGATGCCGCTCAGCGCACGGCGCTGCGCGTCGTGCTGCGCGAGCAGCCGCGTCCTCGTGCTCTGATTCAGCGCGAGGACCTGTTCCGGCTCAAGCGGGCCGCGCTGCCTGAGCTGCAGCTGCGCGAGCGGCAGGGACCAGTGCTGACCGCGCGTCTCACGCAGCAGGATGCCCCCCTTCGCCACCGCGGCGGACCGGAACCTCTTCTGTATGTCGCCCCCCCGCTCGCCGCCCTCGGGGGTGGGGGCGTCCTGCGCGCGAGGCAGACAGGGCTGGAGGCTTGCTCAGACGCGCGCGCCCCCGGCACAGCTCCAGGTGCAGATGCTTTGAGAGCTTGGTCAGCCAGCCGGTGGCTGCCCAGGCCGGCAGCCTTGCCGTGCCGCCATGCAGGCAGACACTCCGTTGACCTTTGTGCGCCCGTGAAGCACTCTCAAGACACAGCAGGCAGCACTGGCAAGGGCTGGATGCATCGCGGCATGTCTCCTATGTGCCCACTACCTGCAGGCAAAGGCTGCAAGCGCGGGCAACGGTGCCGCATGTGTCCCGGCACTCGAGCGCGGGCGCAAAGCTGGCACGTCAGCCAAAGAACGCAGCAAAGAGCGGCTGGGCATAGCCTCATAGAGCACGAGAGTGGCGGCAGTCAGCACCCTGGGCGGCGCAAGTGGCACGATGTGCTGCACTGGCCAAAGCAACCCACGCTGTTATGAGCATGCCTTGCACTGCATAGGTTGCAACCTTGCTGTGACCTGAGCTCTAAGCACAGAGCACGCCACAATATGTCAGGCGGGCAAGGAAAGCTTGTGCTTGGGCATACGTGCACAGTCGCACAAACTTTTTGCGCCTGTCAAGAGACATCCCATCAGCAGCACTGGCGCCTGCCGGGGCAGTGCATCACCTTCAGGAGTTTCTCCAGGAAGGTATCCGGCTCACTGTCGGCTATGACGTCTGCAAACATGTCTCTCCATTCCACACACCCGACTAGGTGCTGGAGGAGAAAGGGAAGGTTCAGCGCAGCGTCCGGCTGACCGACGAGGAACACGAGCTCCACGTAGAACACCGCGCAGAGCAATGAGCCCCGTACTACGCCGCGCCAAGCAAGCTTGCCAGCGAGCACGATCAAGTCCTTTGCCTCAGGCGCCAGAAAGTGGGGCCGCAGCGCGTCCTGGGCGGAGGAGGCTGTATGGCTGGGGTCGTCACTGCCCAGCTCAAAGAGCGCAATCTCCGCCCCGCGGTGCAGGGCCGCCTTGCTGAGCAGAAACAGCGCTGTGGTGTCAATGACACCGTCTGCTGCAATGATGATGTCTTTGAGCCTCCTGATGGGCTTGTCAGCTCTGGTCACTCTGCGGTGGATGCCCAGCGCTCTTTCCACATCAGCGCTTAGCTTTGCCATATGTCGTCCAGGCGCTGCAGCATAGCTACGCCTCAGGTGTATATGCACAGCGCCGATCTCCTTACATTTATTCAAAGCCGTGCATCAGCCTGTTCTGGCTCTGCTGAAACCCTGAAAGCAACCTCATCAAGCTCTCCTGTTTCCTACTGGGCGGTTGGATCATTTAGGCCTGCGAGCCCAGCTTGCTTATGGGAAATATGCTTAAATCGCTCACTGATATTCTCATTCACCTTAGCAAGTGGAGCACCTGCTTTGAACCTGCTAGTCCTGCTGGGTACCGGGCCATGGCGGCCAACACTGCAGTCCTCAGGGGGCTGCTGGACCTGGTCACTACATACCCACACTGAGCGCAGCTGCTGCCGCTCTTTGCTGACCACCACGGCCATCAACGGGACAAGGCATGCCCCTTGCAGCACGCAGCCTGATAGGCACCACGCACTGCGACAGGGGCCTGCAGGATTGGTTGCCGTGCAGGTACTCTGTTGCAAGATGCGCACCACCGGCGGACTGCGTCGCAGCGCTTGCGTTCGCGGTGCGCTCCTGCGCCCGTCTCGACCACCAGTGGTTTTGAAACGTGCTAGCCGGAGCACAGGCAGCCAGCGCAGTCCACGAACCCACATTAGTGAACGCGCACTGCTTCTGACGTTGCCGCGCCCGCGTGCGCCCACCGCTGCGAGCCCTGGTGCGGCTGCACTGCTCGTGTGCTGTTCGCGCATACGACTTAAGGAAGGCCTTATTGAGCCGAGCGCCGAATAGTGTCAGCAATGCGCCAGCGCGGCGCACAGGGGCGCCGACGCCTGACAGCAGGGCCGCGGACTGGGTCAGCCGGTCCGGCGCCAGCAGGTACGCTTGTGTATGTGGCGGGGAGGAGCATGGGCGCAGCGTGGCACACGTCGTGGAGCATCTCACATACAGTGCCACCAAGGTGCCCGCGCTCTGCTACAGCGGTCAGCTTTTCCGCAAGCGCGCGCGGGGCGCCCCTGCGTGCAGGTCGTGCACGCGAGCGGTGTCAGTCGGCGCGAGCCGCGTGCTGCTGTTGCACCGCCGCTGCGCCGCTGCTGCGCCGCTGCTGCGCTGCTGCTGCACCACTGCTGCGCTGCTGCTGCACCACTGCTGCGCTGCTGGTGCACCGTAGCCAGACGCTAGGTGACCGGACGCCCGGTCTGCACACGCCCGCGCAGCAGCGCGTGTGCTGCTGGCCTTGCATGCATGAGGGGCGGGCTTTGGCCATGCAGCACGGCCGCAGTGAGATTGTCTTTTTAGGTCCGTTCACCTGCGCTTCTATGAGATCAGATGAGCTCAGATCGTTTGGGCAGCCAGCTGGCCGTCCGGCCGGCGCCATTATAAGGAGCAGCGAGGCCTTGCGCAGCACTGTGTGGCTGTGCGTGTGTCAAGATGACAAGTGCTGTGTGGTGCCTGGGCTTGCCATTCTAGCAGGGGTTAACAAACATGCATGAGCTCCAGCATGCCCAATGAAGACTTACTTTTCTAGTCGGCGCTGAGGGGTGGTTCTAAAGATGCGCCTGGCATCATAGGGCTAGGGCTCGATTTGTGGCATGATGATGTCCAGCTTGCCCCATAACTTGCCACTGGCGAAGCTCCTGGTCAGTGCCACGCCTGCTCAGCCAGCCCTGGACGGCATGCTGCTGTCCAGTGTGCACTTGATCTTGCTGACGTTACTCCTGGCATGCTAACTACGACACCCCTGCGGCCCCACCGTACTACTTGGCTGCGCGGTGCACTGTGCACGCGCCCAGAATGCACGTGCACATTTTACTGGCGGGCGCCTCGATCACGACGGTGCCGGTGATCCGGCACGCGGTCGCTAGCTGCACCTCGATTACCGCGCGATCGTTGATCATCTTAAAACTCCTGATGTTATGCTCAGAGTCCCCCTTGAGCAGATTGTCACGCGGCCACAAGACCTGCATGTTCTTGTGGTTGAAGCAGCACATCTGCTCCTTGGGGTCGCGCAGGTCGAAATCACTGCACGGCCTAATGTGGTCGATGTGTACGTCCGCCCAGTCCCTGCCGATTTCCATGCCATCATACTGCAGTGCCACAAAGCGCTCGACCAGCTCCTTCACACTGCAGCCGAACATCCCCCGCACAGGCCCAGCTCTGGTCGCCCCCTGGGCGGCGCATGCACTGCCGAGGCGGTTTGCAAGGCGACTTACAATGGACTTGCCCAGCTCGCTCAGCTGGGCGGCATTGTAGCATGACTTGCGTACGGTAAACAAACCCCAGCTCATCTTGGCTGCTGGCTTAGGCACCCTGCACGCCCGGCAAAGCTCGAGCTCGTCCGGCGCCGATGCGCGCTTGGCGGCCAAGTCCTGCTTGCTCAACTTTTCGTACGCGTTACAGCAGGCCTTGCACTTGTCACGGAGGTTGCCGTTGCCTGCTTTCTTGAAGTCAGCAGGCTCCTTGTCGAGGTCGCAGTATGCGCACGCCATCTGCATGCGCAATATACTTGCCAGTGAGGCGCGGCGTTGACGCCGCACGCGCGCACGGATGCCCGCATGCATGCTAGCAGTAGCTGCATACACGAGTGCAGCCACTGCTCAGCGCAGGTTCAAGCTGCAACAGCCAGCATGAGCATGTTGGCGACAGCGTGTTCACCTTCTGCGCGGCGGCAGCAGTGGCGGCATTGCCCACCTCGCTTATGGGCGCGTCTGCGAGGCGTGCACAGCACCTTTACCGCCTGTCTGCGTGGCAGCCCTTGCACAGAGCATTCATGTGCATCGCAGGCAACATCACCTATGTCCTCCGCGGCTGCAGCAGCCTCGGCAGTGCTCGAGTCGAGGTCAGCACGAGCCACTTCGCTGCAGCGCCTCAGCTCAGCGGCAAACAACAACGTACGGCGGCAAACGAGCTTCTGCACACGTTGTGCGATCGTCAACATGGCGTGTAGCGAATGCAAACGTGCATGCAGAGCGGCATCCTGGGTGCGGGGCCACAGCAGGTGGGAGCACAGCAGATCAGGTCACAGCATCTGAATGAGCCAATACAAGATCTACAGGGAGCGCACGCTGTTCAGCACTTGGTGGACTCTGTAGAAGCTGTCGAGGTTGTCCTGTGCGCTCTCGAAACCTTGTCAGCAGAGCGCATGCCGGCCGGTACAGCAGCATGCAGCGCCTGGTCAGCACAGCACATGCCAGCATGCAGGGCCAGAGCAGGCAGCTGGAAGGCGTGACCATATGTGGCATAGCACACAAGGAGCAAGGCGGTGGGGTACTGGTCGTGCACCTTCAAGAGCTTGCTCATTTTCTCCTTGCTGATGGTCTTGGCGGCGGCCTGCGCGCTCCTGGTGCTTGTCAGCGCAGCACATGCCAGCTGATACCGCGGCATGTACAGTGCAACATCTTGTGACACTTGCGGGGACAGAGCAAGCACGTGCAAGGCATAAGAGAGCATGGCAGTACACTGTGGGAGCGCATGCATGCGAGCTGCTGGCCGCAACTGCACCTTGCGCAGCACGTTCCACTCGCCATTGAGGAACTTCTTTCCTCCCTGCGTGTGCGGCGAGCTCAATAACAAGCTCATGCAGATACACAGCATCAGGCGCAGCTGCGTGCTACAATGCTGTTCTACATGAGAGTCCGAACAGACCGGCTTAGAACTCTGCAGCTAATGCACTACAGCTGTACGAGCAACTGCCAGGCTGCAATGCGGGACTGCACCTCCATCAAGGTGCGGAACGTGTCGTCAATGAGCTCTTCCGGCTGCGCCATCCTGTGGCGCAACCCGCTGTGCTCAGTGAGGAAACAAGTAAAATAAGCAGGCCGATACACACATGCAGGAGCATGCCGCAGGCAGGCGACAGCAAGCAACAGCGCAAGCCCCAGGCTGCACAGGCCACAAGGCGCAAGCCGCAACATATGCTACAGCTCTGCACGCTCCTAGGAGGCGGGGCATGCCGCAGGCAGCAGCCTAGGCAGCAGCCTAAGCAAAGGCCAGAAGCTGCAAGCCACAACAACATGTGCTACAGCTCTGCAGGCCGCTAGGAGGCGGGGCATGCCGCAGGCAGCAGCCTAAGCGAAGGCCACAAGCTGCGTGCTGTACAGGCCACAAGCTGCAAGCTAGACGAAGTGCTAGAATTGCGGAAATGCAAGCTGTAAGATGTGTATGCTGCAAGCTCGTGCTAGGAAGGCAGACCTCAATTGAAGCGAGAGGGTAGCGGCGGAGAGCTCCAGCAGCAGCGGTTGACAGCGTGAGCAAAATAGCGGAGCGCCGTAGAGCAGCAGTAGCTGCAGCACTGGCAGAGATATATGGATGCTAGCTGTGTGTAGTTGAGCTAAATCTAATTGCAAGTCCAGATGCAAGCTATTGCAGTCAGGGTATTAGGGTTGCTGCCACATGCAAGGCTTAACAGATTGATGGGCTGACACCAGCTCCCATAAGTGGATATGGGGTGAATACTTGCATTGCCTGGCACCCCCGTGTGCCTTAACAGCCCTTGCTGGCTGAAACAGGCTTTGAACCAACACGCCTGGATGCGCCGAAGGGCGCGCGCACTCAGAGCCTGTCCATTCCTTTTCCACCTGGTTTGCATAACACAGACAGCCTCAGCCGCTACACCCGGGCAGCTTGGGATGGCAGAACATAGACACCTTGATTAGAAGGCTGGAAATGGATGCCTCCCATGCCATGCCACTACTCATTCTTAGCAGAACAAAGGCATGCGCTCTAGTGCAGTGGAATGAAATAAATAAAGAATATCTGGTAGATGTTCTGCAAAATAAACAAACCTATTTGAATAAAAGCCAGGAGGTCGTATTGACGACAGAAGCTGAGGGGAGCCTTTGTAAGGAGTCAATGGTGAACACAGCAAGCAGCGCACTACATATGTGCGAGGGAGAGTACAAGCATGCTGTGAAGATGTGCCCCACAAACAATGTAAATATACACCCCTCGAACAACATGGACATTGCACGTGCAAGGGCCGAAGAAGCAGATTGCGGCTTGTTTCATACATCACCATATACGAGCCGGCGAAATCATCACCAGCTTCAGTCCACAAACCTTCTCAGCATGCTTCGCAGCGTCCTGCCAGTATTGCATGCAGGAAAGCTTCCATGCTCATGCAAATGCTCTGGACACCACCGGCGCACACAAACCCTACAGATCTGGTCAGACCGAGCGGAGTCACCCTCATCACTGCGTGCCCACACCGGCATCCTCTGCGCCGGTGCCTTCTGCGCTGCGGTTCCCGTGCGGCGCCGTCCGCGCCATCATACTTTGCAAGGTGCACTGCAGCCCCAGGCGCAGCTGCCAGACGCGGAACACTGCCTGGCAGGGTACTTACAACTTGTAAGTTACAAGAGCCTTTTATTGTGTGGGCCGGACCAGGCCCAGCAGCCCAGGCTTCCATGCATATGGCCACACATGCAGAGCATCGGTCGGGTCTGGTCTGTGCCGTACGACCTGGAGGGGGCAGGGACCAGGCTCTTGGGCTCTGTGCTGGTCATGCCTACTCATCACAGTTTATTCACGTCTTGCCTCCTCATGTGCTGTGATTCCTATCACAGCGGATGCATGCCCTCCAGGTGCGCTGTGTGCGTATGGGGAGCACTGTGCGTATATCAGGGGGCGCTGTGCGTATATGGGGGAACAAAGAGAGGTGGGGGTGCGCGTTTGCCCTCCATGCAAGTCGGAGTTCTGGGACACACCGTGCTGACTCTGCCGTGCGCGGCGAGGCGGCGCGCGTTTCTCCTGTGTGCTGCATCTCATGGCAGTGTGACCACTGTGTGTGCTCACGCTAGAGTCCATGCCACAGCAGACAATGTGCAGGGGTTGCTGCATGCGATGTGCTCATGTTATCAACCATTAAATGGTGACCCCGTAATGCATGCCATTTATAAACGGTTTGCCTCGTTCCAAGTGTGCTGGGTATAGGGACTTGCTTTGCACATGTGCGCGTGCGTTGGTCTGCTCCTGTTTGTGGCGGCCCTGGCAAGGATGATCTTTTGCAGTGGAATGCGACCCTCGATGCACCGCTGTTATTTACAAGCCAGAAAGTGCGCGACAGTGCCGTGCCTACCCAGCACCGCTGCCTGGCCCACTAAGTCAGTTGGAGCCTGTCCTAACTCTGGAACAGGCCCCACTGGAAACAGGAATCTTGACTACAAGACTTGCAGCACCTTCAGATCGTGTACGTCTGGGTGCTGAGCTGCCCAGTCCGGGGCGAACGCGCTGATTCAGGAGGATGCAACTGGTCGTTCCAGTCCATCAGAGCCGCGCCAGGACGCGCCATAAAGGTCGAACGCTCTTGAGCTGGAAACACACGGACTGGCTGTCGTCAGCCGCGCTGTTCAGTGGCCTGACATGGTCGATTTCGAAGTCGACCCAGGAAGTTGTCTCCGCCATCTGCGCGCGTTCTGAGCTTATCACTGCATGATGCTGCGACCTCAGCACAGGCGTGGCGCGGTGCCTGATCGCAAGCGCTGGTGCGCTTGCGCATCCAGTGGTACAGCGTGCACATAGAGCAGGAAGCCGGGAAGCATAGCACAGAACTGGTAACAGCAAGCAACCTCACAGTGTGCACCTGGCGTGGCGCCTGCTGAGGCGCATTCCCAGCCATAGCCTGTCACCAAAGCGCTGTTGCCAGGCTTTCTGTGACTTCGCTTTCTGTGAGTTAATGAGGCATGTGTTGGCGATCTTTCTATGAGTTAGTGAGGCATGTGTTGGCGATCTATGTGTTGGCCGATCGCCAACACAGTCTTTGCCGATTGCTAGCACTGAATTCAGTTCAGCAACGAGCCTGATGGCCAGCATAATAAGTGCGCCTCTGGCAACCGTGTGCTGTCCGAACGTGTCATGCAGCCAGAGAAGCAAGCCCGTTTACAGACTGAGAGCACCTGCAGCAGGCGCAGTGTCTGACCCGGCTGGTGCGAGTGCGTCCGAAAGTCATCCTGCTGCAGCTCACCAGGCTTGGGCAGTGCTGCAGCTGTTGGTCCTTGCATACAGCCAGGCGCACTCTGGCTGTGCACCTGTCAAGGATTGTCGCTAGTTAGTAGAGCATTTTACCTGCTTGTTGGTGTGTCTGCAGTAGCCAGTAGTCTGCAGTAGCAAGCTACCAAGCCAAGGGCTGTGTGAAAAGCTGCTCACATCCATTACACTCAACATCATTGCATGCATTGATGAGACAAAGCACCACATATGCCTGGTTGCATTAGCAACCTCACAGTCAACCACATGGACACGCCTCCAGTGCTACAGCTTGCCAAAAGGTGGAGCGCCACCGCATGCAGGGTACAATGCAAGGTCTGCGCTTAGCCTACGTCCACAGATACACATACGCTTCTCGCATACATGAGCACGCCCTGTACTGACCTCAGATCAGAGCCAACTTGCTTCAGCAGTAACTCACCACACACATCTATGCCACTTTCAACACAAGCTCTTGATACACTCTATACACCATGGCACACAGGTCCCCGTCTGCTACCGCTCCTGCGCAGCAGTGGCCAGGACCTTGCTGTCCTCTTCAGGCAGCCTTGAGCCAGCTGCAGGCAACACGAGCCCAACACCAGTGTTGCCCTTCGCTGTCACTGCAGCGCCGCTGGCGGTGCCGTCGGCGTGCGGCGCGTCGCGCTGGAAGTGGCTGCGCAGGCCGGTCCAGCACTTGTAGTACGCGCGGTCGATGTGCGGCGACGCCAGCGCGGCTGGCATGACGCGCGGCGTGAAGCTCACCTGCAGGCACACTCGGCGTCAGCAGCTTGCTGACGGGCGGCCTGCGCCGCCCGGCGCAGGCCGCGCGGCGCTGGTCTGTAACTGGGGCCCCTCCTTGTCCATGCCAGGGCAAGGCGCTGTCGGATGCGCGCGCCTATGAGGGTTTACAGTCAAACCCGTCAACGCAAGCTGACGGTAGAGCGTGTCTCAAGAGATGACACAAGCGCTGTGCGGATGCAGCGCAGGCGGGCGTCGGCGCGCCTCAAACATGAACGCGAGCGTGTCGCGCGGCAGGTGCTCGGGCGCGCAGCCATCGACCGCGACCGCGCGCTCGAATGTTGCGGCGTCGGGGCCGTGCGGCGTCATGCACATGTGCAGGCTGGCGCCTGCCGCGGGCGCAGCTCACGTGAGCCCCAGCAGCCGCTCTATCCAACAGGCATCTGGGCGCCATCTTGACCAGCACCCCCTGACAATGCGCCTGAGCATGACTCCTGCCTCATGCTCCGGCGCACAGCGCCTCCCGCGTCGCGCGCGCTCCACAGCTGAGCATTGCCTCGCCGGTGCCTCGGCGCTTTAATACTGACTTTGCGGGCACACCCAACTTGCAGTCTTCGCCTTAAATGTGTCTCACAGGTAAATGAGAAACACATCATTCATCCGTAAGCCGTTGCGCATGCTGCCATAGCACATGGGCACGACAATACTCTGCACACACACGTCCAGTCCTCACATGTGCAGGTGCAGCCCTGCCGCCGCGCACCGCCCGGCAGGAAGCCGTCGCGCTTGGCCTCGTACGCGCCTCGCACCAGGCCCATGAACTCGCTCATCGTGTTGCGGTGGTAGTATGGCGGCCGGAACGTGTGCTCCGCCACGGTCCAGCGCGGCGGGAACACGACAAAGTCGGCCGTGGCCACGCCTGCACGCAGCAGCACGGAGCCAAAGCTCGCGAACGACAACAAAGAACTGTTGGGCAGGACATCAACCAAGCCAATGCAGCACGGCCACTTCTGCGCATGACTGGCGCCTCTGGCAAGAGGCGTGTGCGCATTACATGACAGATTAACAAACATCTCAGCGTACACCAAGAGCTTTTGCGCTGCTCTATGGTAACCCAAGGGTTTAGCCACAGCACAAACTTCTGCTTTCCAGCAATGCTGCGCGCAGCAGGCCGACCCGGACACTGCACTTCCCCGCATCCAGCACGGGCACGCGCAGCTGGCCTGCGGGTGGCAGGCTCGGCGGAGCGCGCGCCAGGGACGGCGGACGGGCAGGTGAGCACGGTGAAGACGGAGGGGTCCGGGTGGTCGAACGCCACCGCGTTGAGCGGGCAGAAGCGCGCCAGGTCGTACTTGTATGGCGCATAGTTGCCGTGCCAGGCCACCACGTTGAATGGCGAGAACGCCTGCGGCGCCTCGAGGCGGCTCAGCGCGGCTCATGAAGCTCCTGGGCTTGCGAGTCGCTCAACAGCCTGCCTTCGGCCAGCATGCTTGAAAGAATAGGTCGGAACGCAACAAGCACATGTGCTACGAAACGCACCAAGCACATGTGCTACGAAAGGAAGAGCCGCCACACGGCCTGGGTCCAGCCCGCATGATTGGTGGTACGCCGGCAACACAGCAGCAGCGCCTGCAGCACTGCACATCGACCAGACGCACTGGGCGGCCGTTGAGAGAGCGCACTGCTCGAGCGTACACCAATGGGCCAGTCAGGCGCGCGCGCGCCTGCTGCGCCTGGAACAGCTGCCCATTGAACTTGTGCAGGACCACATAGTCGCACTCGCGTTCTTCGAACCGCGCCACGGGCGTCTGGAAGTCCCGCGCGGCAGCCAGTCCATTTGCGCCTGCCCGAACATTTGCACTCCAAACTTGTCAAGCCAACTCCTGACAACAAGGTTGGCCCAGGGCAGACGCATGCAGGGGTTGTCGCCATGTAGCTGCACCATTTTTTTAATACAGACATAGCTCATAATTGCCTTGATTGACTCCCCATGACCCAGGCACGGACCATAAGGACTTAGGATGAACTAGGCACTCCAACAGGACCAACTAGGCACTCCAACAGGACCAAAGTCAAACACGTACGCATCCAGGTACCCGAAACAAGCTATGCCGAGCATGCAAGGTCAAGTGAGGCCTATGAACGCCACGGTTAGCAACAGACGGGTATTTATATGCGCCGCCCGGACCGCATCAACGAGGGCCCAGGACCGCACCAATGGGCCCCAAGTCCGGCAGCACAAAGTGGCCGCCAAACACCTCGAGCACGTACCCGCGCGCCGCGCCGCCCGCCAGCGCGACGGCAAAGCGCAGGCCGCGCTGCACCACGCACACTTCGCCCGGCGCAACGTCCATGAGCCCGAACTCCGTGGTCACCCGCAGCGCGCCTGGCCGCGCCGCACCGGCGCCGCCCTCAGCACGGGGCCTGCCCGCTTTGCGTGTTACATGCGTGCATGGAAGCGACCTGCACGAGCCAAGCAGTCAGACCGTTGACCAGGCCCTGGTGCGCACCCTGCTGCGGCACGATCAGCAGGTCGCCGTCCGCGTTGCCCAGGCAGCAGGCGTCCATGGACGCGCTCGCCGTGTAGATGTGGATGGCGTAGCCCTCCTTGCGCTCGGGGCTGCCGAGCGGACCCCACCCCATCAGGCTTGCGGCGCACGTTCAGCTAGCAGCTCGTGATCTTCAGCACTGGCCCTGCTCGGCGCCACGCAGACCAAGGCTCTCCGGCACTGGCACAGGCGGGCGCTGGCCATCAGATCATGCGGCAAGGTGACACAGTGCACCGCACTTTACATATTCTGACAAAGTACACCTTGTGCTCCAGGTAGGATAGATACACAAGGACGCACTGACATCAACCAGGTCGTCCCACACTCTGGAAAGTCGCAAGCGGCTGGGTTGCGCGCTTCACCAGGGCTGGGCAGGAGCTCACGGTGGCACAGTTGTGCAGCGCACCTGCCAGCGCCGCAGATGGTGAAGAGGCCGCGCACAAAGTCCACCGGCTCATCCGGAACCGAGAACGGGCGCCAGCGCAGCTGGTTGGGCGTGATCACCGCGCGTTCAAAGTCGCCGCTGAACACCTCCGAGGCAAAGTCCAGCGGGTGGAACGGCTCGTGCGTGACTGAGGGCCGTATGCGGTACAGCCAGCTGCGCTGGTTGCACCTGCGGCAGGGGTGGCGGACTGAGCTGGCAGCTGCTTCCAAACGCAGTGAACTTAAAAGGAGACCAGCAGCTGCGTCATACCTTCGCGGAGCTGTGAACGCCGTGCCGGATACTTGCTCTGCATACAACCCATACGGACAGGCCTGCAGACGCGCGCACCGCGCCTCTGAATACGCGACTTGCCGTAGCTCGCCAAGCGATACATAGAACCGCTTGCAACACACTTACAAGCAGCAGGCTGACCTGCGGGTTGTTCTGTCCCACTGGCAGCGCCCCAGGGAGAGCCTCTGAGCAGAACTCGTTGCCTGCGCGTTTTGCACAAAGAACATGAGAGGTGCTTGCTTTACACTGCCCTTCCAATAGTGGAGAGCTCCTCTGTGTGCGCACCAAAGCCTGGCAAGTATTGCAGAGGCTCCGCGCTGCACGCTTTCTCGCCTGGCATCAGCGCAAAGGTGCCTGGACGCACAGGTTCTACTCTGTGTTAAGCTGATAACTGTCAGATTGTGAGGCCAAGGCTGTTGACGATCTTGTATGTGCGAGCGCTGAAACTCGACTCGAGAGGAGTCAGCCTGCGCCCTAGAGCAACCCTTAAGGGTTGGGCACGTGCAGTGCAAGTCTTCGCAAGCATACAGTGCACCTGCCCACCAAACACTTCTGTTGCGCATGGCTGTATCGCTATATGAGCTCCGAGTGAGCTCTGCTGCACTCTGATAGCAGTAAGCTGTGCTGAACTAAGTAGGTCTCTGAGCGCATAAGCATGTAGTCTGCAGTGCACATGGTTGCGCCGGCCTCCCACGCCCGCACTGGGGACGTCACTAGCAGCAGTGACAGCGAGACATCAGACGCAGAGCAGAGCGAACGCGGAGCGGCAACGCGGGATCCCCCTCCTGCGAGCGCGTCGCACAGGCCACTGCCTGACACCGCCTGGCTCTCCGACGACAGCGAGGCGCCGCCGGACGCGCCTGGGGCTGCACCGAAGGACGGCGTGCCAGAGTTCTATGACCCGGACCTGGACGACAGGTGCAACACGCCCGAGCCTTGTGCAGGCACTGATAGCTCCGTGGCAGCCTGCTTGACGGGTCGTGCAACTGCACGCGTACTTGTCTGCTGACTACTTGTCTGCTGACTGATAACTGGCTGCATGGTTGTGCTGGCAGCTCTGAGCATGACAGAGAGCGCGTCACTGCTGCGCTGAGCGCTCTGTCGCACGGTGCAGGGACGCAGACTGGGTGAGCAGGAGGCGCCAGGGGCGAACCTCTGACGCCATCCTGAGCTGCCCCGGGTGCCTCACCAGCGTCTGCCTGGACTGCCAGCAGCATGCGGAGCGCGACGGGCACTACCGCGCCATGTTCGTCAGGAACTGCAGGCGCGGCCAACAGCATCGCCAGCCAGGAACCTGCACTGGCTTGCCATATGCTTGGCGCTGAGCACTGAGCAGGTAAGCTGGTTCAAGCACGCCGTTTGGAAGGGCAGCTCATGAACGCTGGCTGCCTCTGCAGGGTCGACTATGGCAAGACGGTCGTGCCGCGTGCTGTGGGCGGGCGCAACAGAGGCAAGCGGCGGCGCGACCAGGCCAGTGCACCAGCGCCCAGTGTTGCGCCGCCGGCGGAGCTGTTCCACCCGGTGGAGTGCGAGCTATGCGGCACACATCTGGGTACGCTTTGAGGCCCGATAACCGTCACATGTGCAGAAGGAAGCTGCTACAATCAGGACTACAAGCTGCACAGACAGAAAGGCCCTGGCTGTGCATCCGGTGCCGTGTTGTGAGCGCTGTGCAGCCTGTGTGCGTTGCGGGCGAGTCGCATGTGCAGAAATAAGCTGCTACAATCAGAGAATACGCCTGCACAGACAGGACGGACCTGGCTGTGCATCCGGTGCCGCGTTGTGAGCGCTGTGCAGCCTGTGTACGTTGTGGGCAAGTGTGGCGCGCAATCGAAACACCATGTCGGGACTCAGAGAAGCAGGATGTGAAGCAGGATGTGGCGTGCCGGGTGCAGGCGTGTACAAGGCTGTCGAGGAGCTCTACCACTTCTACTCTGTGGTCGCAAGCACTGCTTGAGGCCGCAGGACTCAGAACACCTTCCTCTTTGTGCCGGACGGCCGAGGCTGCCAGATACAGTTGCAGGGCGCACCACCACACCTGACCGCTACAGTCATGTCCGCGAGAGTCAGTATGTGAGCCCCACTGTGCAAGCTGCGCAAGGGCGCCCTCACCTCTTCGCTTACCTCTCCATGCACATGCCAGGGCCTGGCACGCATGCAAGCACGCGCCAGCAGCAGTCTCGGCTCAGACATGATGCCGCCTATCCGCAAACAACGGACTCCAAGCACAACACATGGCAAGCCGCCATCATGCCGCTGCATCGTTTCAGGCAATGCGCCAGCCAATTTTTCCAAAGGCAGACTCATGCGAGCAACGGCAGCGCCTGGTGAGCGCCCCAGTCCAGCGAATGCCCTGACAATCACGTGACTCACCACCAGTGGCACAGAGGGCACGCAGACTCACGGGCAGGACTGAAACCATAACACCAGGTGTATTGACGCTCTCTCTCGAACAAAAAGCTGGATGCGCCATGGCACAGTAAGCAGGGGATTCCACAAAGCGTTCAGCGGGTCTATAAATATATCGACATGCCTCTTCTCGCAACAAGCAATCTCGACCTCCGGCACACACGCGCGGCGGCTGCCTCGCGCTTCCACCCGCATGCGAGCGGGTGCGCGGCTGCGCCAGCCCGGTTGAGTGGCCCCGCGCCGGGCTGTCTGTGGAGCTACGCTGGGGGGCTCCCGGCGCGCCCGGGCGGCCGGAACGCGCCCGCGGCCGCCTGCGAGCGCAGCTCCGCGCCGCTGTAGTGGAAGCCGCTGCCGCCGCCGCCGCCGCCCTCCACCGCCCGGACCGGCACCGCCTTGGGCCGGAACAGGATGGCCGCGCCGCCGCCGCCCGGCCCGGCGCCCTGCCCGCCGCGCTCCGGCCTGCGCGGTCCGCAGGGCTGTCAGCGGCGGGCACCAGCCGTGCCTGAGCAGGAAACACACAGCGGGGGCCTGGTGCAAGTTTGGCTATTGCGCCTGCCACGGAGCCAGCCTCTGAGATAGGGCAGGGTCATGCTACATATCCCATGTCAGCAGCAGCAGCAGCAGCAGCAGCAGCAGCAACAGCAGCCCCTGCAGCAAGGCGCGCACTCTGTGGACGCTGAGGGCGCCGCGGCTGCCGCCGCACTCGCTGTGGCCAGCGCTGGGTGCAGCTGCGGGATAACGCGTACTGCCTGCGTCGGGCAACAAAACAGCTCAGATTGGGAATAAACAACAACGGGCGCAGGTCGTGCACAGCTGTATTGCAATTTGCTGCAAGGACGCTGACCGGCCATGGCAAGTGTTCTGCTTTGTCCCCCAAGCCACTCGATTGTCCAGCAAGCCACTCTATACATGGGCGAGCATGGGCCGTGTCAAGCAAGTACCGCGCATGCCCCGGAAGGGTCGCAGAACAGCAGAGACAGTGGCAAAACAGCCAGCGGAGTAGATGGGGAGAGCAGGGGATACTGGGGGGACTGGCAGCCAGTAGGCAGGCGTGGCTGGACAGGTATAGGGGGCCAGATGTGCATCAGGAACCCTGGCACGGCAAGAAAGGCTGGCAGGAAAAGGGTCAGAGCATGGGCACCTGGGGTTTGGTGACCTCATGCGCAGGCGCGGCCGCTGGCGGCGCGTCGAGCGCGCCCGCCGCTGCCGCTCCCGCCCTGTCCCGGCTCTCAGGCCTGGGAGCATGACTGCTTCGTCAGCAAGCTCTGCGCTGCCGTTCCCCCTCCCTGGTACCCTAGCAGAGCCTGATGGGCGCTGCGACTCTGATGGGCAACTTGCACGCGACCCAAGCTTTCACCTGTGCAGAGCAGGAGCGCGAGCACCGACTGCACACGAGCATGTGTATTAGCCTCAGTCCGTTGCATATGACCCGGTCTGAACAAGTCGACCTGCACCCACCTCTGCTGTTCTGCGGCCGCCGCGCCCGCGCCCGCGCCCGCAGCGCGGCCGTCGACCCCGTTGGCCGCCGCGTCGGCCGGGTCGGCCACCGGCGGATCGCCCATGACCGCGCCGGGCGCGCTCAGCGCCTTCGGGCCAACCTGCAAAGCAGCTACAACGCTCTGGCACGGCACTGCGCCTGCGGTAGCTGTCAGCTGCCCGCCTGTTGCGCGTCTGCCTCCTGGCCCCTGGACTGGGCGAGCAGGAGCTGCATGACCTGGGAGGCCACAACCCTTCACACACCACACTAATTGTAACAAGCATGACTGTCCAGGGCGCCGGCGCGGCACCTGGGCAAAGGCGGATGCGTGCGCCGCGCCCAGCGGCTGGCTGCCGCCCGTCGGCTGGCTGAGCAGGTACTGGCTCAGGCCCGCCTGGCTCAGCTGGCTCAGGCTCAGCTCCAGCTGGCTCGGCAGCTGGACCGGCCCGCCCTGGCTGGGCGGCGCGGCGGGCGCCTCGACCGATGCGGCCGCTTGTGCGGCCAGGGTCAGCGCCGGGTTTGCAGGGTTGAGGAAGCCTGCCATGCCGGGCGCGTGCGCGGGCGCGAGCTGCAGCGCCAGCGTGGGCAGCATGCCGAGGCCCTGCACGGGGCCCGCCGGCGCCGCTGCCAGGGCCGCGGTGCCCACTGCATCCAGCGCTGGCGGCGCAGGCGCGCCTGCCTGCGCGGCGCCAGGCTGGGAGTCAGCATGGGCTTTGCATGGTGCAGGCGGCGGCATGGGCGACGGGCTGCTGCGCCAGGCTGCACAGTAAGAGTGCTTACGGCTGCGCACGCGTGCCTAGCCTTCATGCAGACTTGACGCCTGCGAGCATACAGGTGCCGACACAGCCCGGCCAGCTATATCGTGGGCGGAGACTCGCCGCGGATGGCGAACTGACAGCCCATCAGACCGATCACTACCTGTCCAAGCTCTGGCCAAGTGCAAGAAAAGCTGCGCCCCCACTGCTCAGTTGGCCAGCCGCGCACGAGCAGGACGATGCCCGCGCGTTACGACATAACATGCCCGCGGCCGCACGTGCCGGCCCGGGCCCCGGCACGCCTGCGGCTGGAAGATGAACTGCAGCTGGCCACCCTGCAGGCAGGCCAGCGCCTGCGGCAGCAGCTGCAGCGGCTGCGCAACGGCCGCCATGGTGCACAGCTCGGCCATGACGACCTGCACCTCGCGCCGCAGGCCCGCCAGCGCCGCCGCGGCCGCCGGCTCGGACGTGCCTGCGTGGCGGCAGGCGCGCGCACCGCTGGCGGCGCCTGGCCGGGACTTGGTTTGCCCTGCAGCGCGCTTTCGAGGGCAGGCAGATGGCACGCATGTGCCATGGGGACCGGGAGGACGACAGCAGCGCGGCCCGTATGTCGCGGGAGGGCCCGGGCTTCTGTGCGGGCCTGAAGCACAGGAATATCTGCAGGGAGCAGGGCCCGCCGCGGCTTGCGCAGCGCAGCGCAGCGCAAGGGCAGCTGGGCGGCCAGGGGCCCGGGGCGCGCGGGCGGCACCGGCCTTGCGGCGCGCGGCCTGCAAGTGGCGCAGCGCCTGGTGCCACAGTTCGCACTCGCTCAGCGCGTCCAGGTCCTGGCCCAGCGCGCGCCGCTTGCCCGCCTGCGCCGGGCCCGCGCGCAGCATGGGCTTGGTGCGCCCCTACGCGGTGCGCTTCACGCGCGGGCACGCTCCTTACGGGCCCTGCGGCAGCGTGGCTTGCTGCGGGATAGGACATGCTTGCTGCCTCGCAGCACCCTGGCCCCGGACAAGCGATAGAATGCAATGAGTAGCATATGCAGGCACCCCGCAGCAGTATGATGCAGGCACCCCGCAGCAAAAGCAGCCTGCCAGCACCTGGCAGCAACTGCATGCTGCCCCGGGCCCGCCCTCTGCAGGCAGGACATCCTGCTCCAGGTTCTGGAGCACGTCGCGCGTCCGCAGAGCGCACGTGCGTGGGCTCCGCGGCGGGCCGCTTGGGCGCCGCGGCGGCCGCGGCGAGCTGCCCCGCCGGCGCGCGCTGCACGGCCTCCAGCGCTGCCTTGGACAGCGGCAGCGGCCACGTGCCGGTCAGCAAGCCTGCGCAAGCCAGACCAAGCAGACAACACTGAGGCGTCTGGGAAGGGCCTCCTCAGGAGGCTGGCAGGGTGTGAGTCGACCTGCGCGTCTGGCAGGGGGCGCGGGTAAGGTGGCCGCTGGGGGTTCACCAAGCCTGGCAAGCTCGGCGTCGATTGCCTCCCAGCTGCGCCCGGGCTCGCGCTTGGCGCAGCGCATTGCCTGCTCCTTACTGATGTCCCGCCCCGACGCCCAGGTGAAGAGCTCTGCGCAGCAGGGGCAGGCTTGCGTCAGCTTCACAGGACTCGAGGCTCGGAGCTCGGGTGCAGCACAGCATGCCACACAGCATGCCGAAGCACGGCGGCAGCACAGCACAGCAGCTTGCTCGGCACGGAAGGCTCCGCACCGGACAGGTAGGTGCCCCAGCCGCCAGGCACGCCCCACTCCGGCTTCGGCGCCTCGCCAAGCACGTTGGTGAGGTAGGACTTGATCTGCTCCTCACTGATGCGGTTGCCGCCACCCCCCTCCTCCAACGAGACGTAGCTGATGCTGTGCGGTATCACCTGCATGAACCAGCAGAAGCGCGGTGCTGCTCTGCACACTGCTTTGCGAGCGGCGCTCAGCATGAGCGCGTCCACAGCCCCGGATGCGTGCCACCACTCAGCACCCGCAACACCCGCGCACCTTCACCAAGATACGCACGAGCTGCCGCATCTCGTCCATAGGACCGCGGCGGGTTGGCCGGCGCAGGCGCCCCGCGCCGGGCGCCGACTGCGCCGGCCCGGCTGACGCTGAAGCGGGCGGCGCAACCGCGCCCGCACTGTAGTCCGTCATGCCCAGCCCCAGGGCGCCCGCCGCCTGCGGCCGCGACACGGCCTGCAGCGGCAGCGGCGCATACCCCGGGCTCGCCGGCGATCCTATCAGCTGCGGCGCGGACGGCGGCATGCCGTGCGCCGCCAGCACCTGCACAGCGCCGCCGCAGGCTGCGTTGCTCGCCTGGGCCAAACCGTGAGTGACACTCCGCATGCTTGCAGCACCGTGCGCAAATGCACGCGCGGGGTGGTCTGCTCAGGCCCGGGCCGGACCGGTATGGGGATGTCCGGCTGAGATGGCAGCTCCGCGCCCTGCGACGGCAGCAGCTCCGGCATGGTCAGCGACAGCGAGTCCGGCGCCGCAGCGCCGCCGTCGCCCGCGGCCCCGGCGCCCGCCTCGCCCTCCTGGCTGAGCTTGGTAGCTGCGTTGGAGAGCTGCATGAGGCTGTCCCCTAGCGGCGCGGCGGCCCGGCACTCATCGCCTGCGGCTGCCTGCCGACTATCTGCGCTGGCCATGGCGCGGCGCTGCGTCGGACTGGGCGCTGCGCCCATGCCTGCGAGTGCTCTGCTACCTGGCTAGCAGCCTGTGTCTGTGCATACTGTGCTGCAGCGCTTCGCCCTGTGCCTGTGGCCCTGCAGCTGTGCCTCCGGCTTGCCAAAGGGATGAGCCTTGCCTGACTGTGGGACTGGGCACCTGGTTTATGGGCAAGGGCCTTGCCGCAAGGCATGGAGAGCTGGCCCTACTGGCTTACCCCGGGTGGCCACCGCGCGCCGCAGACCTGGACAAAGCCGCTGGCTGTGATCTCATACGTCACCTCTATGCCCATCAGTGTCACGTGGAACTCACCTGCAACCCCGGGCGCAGCCTCCCCCTGCGCCTCCGCCGGCCCCGCCGCGTCAGCCACGCAGCGGCTCTCGCTGAGCGGGCCCCGGCCGGCGGCGCAGTCCTCCTGCCTGCCTCCCGTTTGCTCGCTGGCCCCGGCGCTGGCCTCGGCAGTCGGAGCACTGCTGTCGGCGCCGCTCCTGCAGCGCCCGGCCCCATCGCCCGTACTGCCGCCCGGCCCGCTCGGCCGCCCGCTCCAACACCCACACCCTTCCGCACCGCACGGGCTCGCGCGCCCCGCCCCGCGCCCGCACCTAGCTGCTTCCACCGCACCGCATGCGCGCGGCGCCCGGCCGCCACTCGACAAGCTCTCTGCGGCGCCCGCCGCGCGCGCGCCGCGCTGGTGCGCCGTGCGGATGTCGCGCGACAGCACCTGCAGGGCGACGGGCTCAGCCTGTGTCAAACAGGCGGCCGCGGAGGCCCTGGTTACCCTAACCCTAACTCAACCCTATCACGGCCGACAGGGAGCGCGCGCCTGCTGCACCAGCTCCAGGAAGCCATCGCAGTCCGGGTACAGCGCCGCGCGCCCGGCGGCCGCACCCACGGCGGCCGCTACTGCCCAGGCCGCGCGCAGCTGCGCCTCGGCCGGCGCCGGCAGCCGCACGCCGGCCGTCGCGAGCGGCTCCGCCGCCGCGTCCGCGCAGACCTGGCGCGCAGCCCGCCGCGCCTCTGGAGCGGTGGTTCTTGAACTCTTAATAACATTTCATAGGTGTGCGGCCTCGAGCGCCGAGTCTGGTCGGGACTCCGCGGCGCTAGCGCAGTGGACCCGCGCGCGTTGCTCTCTGCGAGCCGCGTATGCGCTGCAGCATCTGCAGTTCAGATTGGCGCTGAGCTGCAAGGCGCCGGCCATGAGTGGCTCCGCTGCAGCACGCCGTGCGCACGCATCCGCATGCGTGCGCGTGCTTCAGTGTCTGTGAGGTGCACGCGCATGCATACAGTGACATGCACATCAGTGCAAGCCGCTGGGCCGCATGCCAGGCTGCCGCATGGGCAGCAGGATGTCCTGGTTGCCCAGCGCACGGGCGGGCCGCGCACCCAGGGCGGCGCCCGGGCATGCGGCAGCGCGTCGCAGAACGGCAGGTACGGCTTCAGGTCCAGCACTGCGCGCGCCCCCAGGTGTGATAGTGTGGGGTAAGCTTAGGGTAGGGGCCTAAACCTATACCCTATGATGTGAGGCGTGAGGCGCCGCGGCCGGTCTGCAGATAGTAAGCCCCTCATGCTGTGGCAAGGGGGTGGCACAGCCCAGCTAGCACGGCAGCGCCGCGAGTGCAATGCGCGCCACGCATGCGCTGCCACCACGCCGTGCCTGCCGTGCGGCGCAGCAGGGAGGCGGGCCTGTCCAGCTGAGGGGGCGCAGCAGAGCGCGCAGGCCGCCCACCAACAGCGTCGTTTGCCACCCAGCGTAAGTCTGCAGCGCTCCGCCATATTTGTGAAGCTAGGCGTGGAACACCCAGCGCAGGCTGATGCTCGAGCGCCCGTCCCGTCCCGCGGGCCAGGTACCCTACCCTAACCCTAACCCTATCATGACGCTAGAGCGCCCGCCGCATCCCATGGGCCAGGCGCCCATGCCGCGGCCACCGGGCGGTGCAGAGGGCCAGCAGGGGCAGGGACAGGGCCGCCCACCGGGCGTGCCATCCACCAGGTCTGCGCCGCCCAGCCACAGGCGCCGGCCGTCGCGCCGCAGCACGGCCGCCACGCTCAGACCTGCGCGCGCGCTGCCTGTCGCCCAGGCATAGCAGCAGCGCCGGCAATGGGTCTTGCCCCGTGTCTTGCCTCAGAGGCGCGTCGCCCCCCACGAGGCAACGCATCGAGCGCCGTGGCAGCAGAGATGTGTCGGGAGCGCCCGAGGCCGCGCGCCGCCCCCGCCGCCCCAGCAGCACAGGGCCCTAAACCTAACCCCAACCCTATCATGCGAGCGCGCCTATGGGCAGCGGCCGGTGCGGCGAGCGCGTGGCGAGCACGCCCAGGCGCGCGCCGCCCAGGCGCGGAACCCGCACGCGGCCCTTGTGGCCGCCGCCCGCGCCCGCGCCGCCCAGGCGGCCCAGGTCGGTGTTGGCGTGGAACACGTAAACGACCCAGACGTGCGAGAAGGCCTCCAGGCCCTCCAGCGCGCCCCCCGGGATGTCGGGCCTGCGGGGGGGGGGGCGCGGGGGGGGGTCGCAGGCCGATGCGCGCGCGCTGCAGGCCGGGCGGCGCAGGCGAGCCAAAACGCGCAAGACCGCCTGCAGCGCCTGGATGGTGCCCCACGGGAGGCCGGGCCTGCAGGCGTTCACCTCTGGGGTATCCATGCACTCACTCTGCAGAGCCATGCAGGCGCTCTCTGCGCCCGTGCAGTGCTGCGGCGAGCACTGTTGCGGTGCAGGCAGTGCGGGCTTCAGCACCCGCGGAGCGCTGCGAGGCCCGGATGACGGTGCGCGTCTCGTGGAATGCAAGCAGGAGGCAATGACGCGGGCGCTCGAGGCTCAGCACGCGCGATCGTCGCCACAACGCGCGGCGCGGCAGCCAGCAGCAGGGGGTGCCAAGGTCAGTGCTGCCATGGGGGTGCTCGCACCGCAGCGTGACCACCGCGCGCGCGGCGGGCACAAGCTGCGGCTGCCGCGGCGTGCCGTTGCGCCGCGAGAAGCAGGACTGGGCCACGCCGATCGGCCGCATCGGGTACGCCTCTCCGCCGCCGCCGGCCAGCGCCTCGGCGCTGGGGCCCGACTGCCCGCCCGCTGCCGCGAGCGCCAGGCGCGCCGCCCGCAGCTCCTTCTGCGTGCCGTGGCCACGTCCTTCACCCCGGACCAGCAGCCAGGCCGGGGATGCGCCTGAGCGAAGCGCGCACAGTACCGGGGCAGTGCAGTATAAGCAGAGGTATATAGCGCGAAACTGTGTGTGCAGAACCCGGCACGTGTCTCCTGCTACTTTGCACAGCAGACGTGCTTTTGCAAGCGGCGTGCCGCCGTGAAAGAAGCACTGGACGGGGAGAGGCGATGCTGATGCGCTGCACACAGCGTGAGACTGACCTCCGCTCGTATCCGCCCAGTGCGCTCCTCCTGCCGCAGGCGCCGCTGCTTCTGGCCTTCCTCCTGCCGCAGGGCGCAGGCGTCTGGGGCAGCCCTGCACAGACACTGAGTCGCTGGGCTCCCCGCGGACGCGCACCTCGGCAAGCCGTGTGCGCTCAGCAAGCTCTTGCAAGGCCTGCCTGTGGTGTCGCCGAGCATGGACCTGCCACAGGAAGGCAAAGCCGGCTGCACACAGAGCCAGCAGGTGCAGTGCCCCCACACTCCTGGGCACCCAGGGACGGGCCCAGGCAAGCATTGCTAGCAGTGAATGAATGAATCGCATCCGTGTGTCAGCCAACTTGGCTGCTCACGAGGTTGCACGCCCAGTTGCCGCGCCCATCAGTTGCAGGAGAGTTCATAAAGTCCCTAGCCCTGTTAAGGACATCTGCCTGTTCCAGTCGCTACATGCTGCTGCTGAGTAAATGTGCATACATGAGGTCATCAATCAGCCCTGCATGTATTTATGCGCGCATGCATGCTAAGAGGTAAGGAACTTGTTGAAAGCAGTGAATTACCGAGCGCGAAGCACACTATAACACAAAGAGCTGAAATGGTGACCGCTCGCATAAAGCACCCTTGCTCACTCATGCCCAGCTGTACAGGCAGCTCTCCAGGGGGGAAGGTACATCCATATTCTCTGCTGCCATCAATGCGTAAAGCCTACACTCTGCTGCCAACCAATGCAACTCTCACAGCAGGAACTGCAGCGACTACCATAATGTGTGACGGGCATGGCCTTGCCTACCCACCTTTTCACCTCAGCCGGGAAGATGCATGCAGGAGTACCAGCACGCGCGGCTGGGCACCAAAACAGGCATTGACATGCCATGGGCCGAAGGAATTTTGCAAGGCCCACGCGAACAGCGGTCCCCCAGCATGCAGACCTGCCATGTGGCAGATGCATTGTGCGTCAACGCGCTGCGCTACCGTCTGAAATTAGTCAAACGCAAGCGCTGCGTGCCGCAGCCCACCTCTCAGCAAACATGGCACACACGGTGCCTGGCGCGCTCGTCAACACCCCCTGGCATGCGCTGCGCATGCGTCTGCTGACCTGTGACCTCAGGGCTGACACAGCGCCTTGGTGAGGGCAGGCGGGGCTGCTCAGAGGGCGGGAAGGGCGGGCCTAAATAGACCAGCTGCCTTACTGCAATCTACCGACGTGGCTCCCAAGGCCAGGCCTGCGCTCAGTGTCTGGGGCATGGCACAGCCAGCCGACGCGGCCCGAGCCCCAGCCCTACTCGAGTACGGACTCTTTTATCCCATATGAGGCTCTCGACCAGCTGCGGCTCGGCGGGGCGCGCACTTGCCAGCGCACGGCTGCGCCGCACCCGCCCACGCACACGGCACTCACACGCGGCTCTTTGCCAGGAGCGGCTCGGCGAGCGGCGCCTCGGGCGGCGCGGCCGCGCCGGGCCGGCCGCGCGCGCGCATAGGCGGCTGCTGGTAGAAGCTGCCGGCGGCCAGGCACGCCAGCAGGCCCGCGGTGCCCCACGCGCCTGCGCGCCCCCGGCAAGGATTGGGTATAGGGCTAGGGTAGGATAAGGGTGGCCATACACTGGCGCCGCCAGCCCGGGAGAGCAGCCGCAGCCTGCTCCAGGCAGGCGCGGCGCGGTCCGGCGGCGGCGCAGCCGGACAGTGATTTGGGAGTAATTGGGGGTGCGACGGGACGGGTGGCGGGCTCGCCACGGGCCATCTGGTGTGGGGCCGGACTGGTACGAGGCCGGGGCTGCAGGCTGCAACCAGGATTAGGTTTTGACAACAGGGTTAGGACTTGACGGCAGGGGCGCACCGGCGTGCTGGTCCCACAGCAGCAGGTTGACCAGGATGGTCAGGACCTTGCACACGTTGCCAACGACGCTGAAGGACGTGGCGGAGACCGCCGCGCGCAGCGCGAACGAGAAGAACGACATGCCCAGGCCGGCGCCGCAGGAGGCGGCCAGCACGGCCGCGCCGGCGGGCGTCCAGCGCAGCGCGCGCAGCGCGGCGGCCTCGCCCGCGCACAGCGCGATCGCGCCCATCGGCAGCATCGCCAGCACGTTCTGCTTCCAGGGCGCGCGCAGGTGATACTAAGGTTCTGGGCAAAATTTTGGGGCAAATTTGGGCTGTGGTCGTGCTGCCCCAGCCGCAGCTGGGACTTGATGCAGCCGTTTGTGTTACTGCAACGCGTTGCATGCGCACGCCAGATGCAGAACTGAATACTTCGCCGCGCGCTGAGAAGCTGCTCACATGTGTTCGACCCTGAAGCATGCTAGGGTCGCGCGCGGCCGCGCCTGGTAGTACGTGCGCGACCAGGTCGTCATCTGCACGCTGTCGATGACTGCCTTGACGTACACCATCTCGAACACCGCGAAGCCGTACCAGACGGCGGTCCACATGTAGCCGAGCCGCGTGAAGTGGATGTCGTGCGCGGTGTACACGGCCACGCCTCCCAGCACGCCTGCGGGCGCCGCGCGCCTCGACTGGGTGTACGGTCGCTTGCCATGCGGGTCGCGCGCATTTGCGAGATACGTCTGCAGCGCACGGTGTGCACCGCCCCTGGTAAGCTATCAAGGTCTTCTGTTCTTCAAAGGCTTGGAAGCAACTGAGCGTGCAAGGTGGTGCCCAGTAACCCGCCCGCTTGCAGCGCAGCGATTGCACAATGCAGGCCAATCATTGGACGTGCAAGGCAGGTCGACGCAGGGGCCTCGCGTACGGGGCGCGCCGAGCAGCGCGGCCCACGAGCGCGGCGAGGGCAGCTCGCGGCCCATGTACACGGACTCCAGCACGGCGACGACCAGCGGAATCGATGCCCGGAAGCAGATGATCGTATCGACCGGCACGTACTGGATAGGGTCAGGATTATAAGGTTAGGGTAGGGTTAGGGCTGCCGGTGGCGGACCGGGTCTTTTATTGGTCAAGCGCTAAGCAGAGAAGCGGGCGATGATGCCAGGGACAGAGGGGTTGAGAGGGGATGCCCGCATGCGTGTGCTGGACGCATGCATATGCTGCCCGTGGCTGCAGCAGCAGGGCTGGACGGTTGATCCGCTATCTGCAAGCAGCTCTCGCAAGCACGGATTCCACAGACGACCCGGCATCGTGGAGTCGCCCGCGTACGCATGTGGGACGTAGCACGGCCCCCGCCGCCCGCTCCGCGGGGCGAGCCCGGGCGCGTGCCCTGAGCGCGGTCACGTTGCTGTAGAGCGCGCCAATGAAGCCCAGCACGATGAGCGCGAACCGCCGGGCCTTGCCCGGCGCCAGGCGCTCGCACTCCACCTGTCCGGCGGCCGCGAGCGCCTGGACGAAGGCCGCGCTGCTCGCGAGCTGCGCAAAGAGGATGAAGGACGGCGCCGGCACGAGCGTCACGGCGACCTGCGCGGTGGAGGCCCCGGGCGAGGGGTGCAGGCGCGGGCGTTCGGTGGGCATCCCTGCGTCAAGCTCACACAGGGGGTACGGCAGCGGCCTGCTGTCACTGCTTGCAAGCGGCAGCACAGGCTTGCAGCGCCCTGCTGAGGTTCGCCGCCGGACCGTCCCTTATGCAGGCACTTGCTGCCTGGCAACAACTGCTGGTACTCCGATGTAGCTGTCACGCCAGAGGCAGCGACAGCTGCAAGCCAGGGGTGTGGGGACGACTGGCAGCCCGAGGAGGATGGGATGGACAGAGTGTGCGGGCGCACCTTGTTCAGGATCAGGAGCATGCTGCTGCAAAGGCTGTAGCACCCAACCAGGCTGACGACATACAGCAGCCTGGTTGTGTGCTCTGCGCAAGGCACCCGCCTCAGCCCGGCGACTCAGAGTGCTTGCCGCTCAGCGCTGGAGCAGAAGAGAGCGCGAGCCCCGCGCACCGCTTGTTTTCCTCGGGTAGGCTTTGAAGCCGGCGTTCACGCCCAGTGCAACCAAGCCCAGCAGCACAATCCTGCGCGGGAGGCGGCTGGGGAGTTGATCAGGTCGGGAGCGATTGCACAAGGCAGCGAGCGCTCGTTGCTGCTGTGCGGCAGATGGCCGTACGCTGCAGTGGAGGACACGGCCTGTGGCGACACGCCGAGCTTGGCCGCCACAAGGCTGCAGGCGAGCACCAATGCGTTGGGGGATGCACGCCCATCCTGGTGCTCATCCATCAGCGTAAACTCCTTGATAGGTTCACGGGAGTCCATGCGCACGCGTGCGGAGCTCAGGCAAAGCTGGCTTGCAGAAGAGGCGTGCGGCACTGGGCCACGCAGCGTGCATATGGCGTATTGCAGCCGCGCTTCCTCTGCGCGCTTCCTCTGTGGTGTGCGCTGATCTTCTGACGTGCCCAGCCCGGGGTTCTCGGCGTGCGCTCGAGGCACAGGAACACATTTCAAACGCTGACCTAGGGGGTTTGGCAAGCTCAGTTGTTTGATGGCCAACCATGTTGCGCATGCTGCTGATCCCAACAAACATGCGGCCGACTTCAACAACCATCGGTGTGCATACAACCCTGCAGTAGACCACGCGCCGTGGGGCAGAAATCTGGCCCGGACGGCCTGCTCGCCAGTCACTCGACAGCGCTCGGCTGCGCCACGCCACTGAGCGCTGGTTCCCCAGCGCCGAGCCCACCTGGAGCAAGCCCACCATTATTGTCCATGTGACCATGTGACTAACCAATAGGATGTGCGGCAGAATGCGTTCAATGTCCAGTGTGTATTGGCCCAACATGCTTCTGCTTTGCAAAGGCCATGTTGTCACAAAATGGCCATGTTGTCACGAAATAACCTTCTGATGGCGCGCTGGGCTGCCTAGCATGGTGCACGGGCTCACATTCGGTGAATAGCTTAGCATGAGATCTAGCACAGTGCACGGACCCTAGCAGGCGCCCTGATGCGCTGCTTCACTATGCGCAGCAAACACCAGCACATGCTTCAAGACCCAGGAGCCCCGGGCGCGCGCGCACCAGCCAGGCGCGCGCGCAGCGCCTCCGCGGCGGCCGCCTGCTCAGCCGCGGCCGCCTCGCCCGCGCGGCAGCGCCGCAGCAGCGCTGCCACCTGCCGCGCGCTCGCGGCACAGACCTTCAGGAGCTCCCTTCACCGTGCCTGGGCCTGCCTGCCTGGCTGCAGGCGAGCGCGTGTCTGGCGCGTCTGGCGCGTCTGGCGCGTCTGGCGCGTCCCAGACCTGCACTTTACAGGGAGGCCGGCCCGTGCAGCTTCCGCGCGCAGATGCCTCAGGACATGGCGCCTGCCGGCAGGCTGCAAGCCTGGAAGGCAGGCCATGCAGCGCGGGCCTGGCTCAGGCACGAACAAGCATGGCGCAGGGCCGCGCCGGCGCCCAGCGCTCGTCGGCATGCGGGACAGGGCCCGGCGCAGGGCGGGGCAGGCGCGCGGGCCCCAGGGTGGGGCAGGCGTGCATGCCCAGAGTTTTCACTCCAACCCTACGCAGGGCCCGCGCCTGCGCGTCCTTGCCCACCCGCAGCGCCTCCCACGCGGCCAGCATGTGCGCGAGCTCGGTCACCTCGCGCCCGCACGCCTCCAGCGCGCCGCGCAGCCGCGCCACCTGCGCGCGCGCCGCGCCGTCGCCGCACGGCAGGCCGCGCAGCGCGCCCCTGTCGCCGCCCCTTCGGAACGGACGCGCCACAGCAGGGGACAGCTGGCGGCACAGGCGGGAGGCGGCAGCAGCGGCGCCCGGCACCGCCGGCCGCCGCGCGCAGCGCCTGATAGGGGTGTGCGCGCATGGACGGCAGGGCGGCGTGGCCACGAGGCAGCTGCGGTCACATGCAGGGCGCGGGCGGCGCCGCCCCCGCGCGCGCCTCGGTCGCCGCCTCGGCCTGTTGGCGCAGCGCCTCCGCGGGTGCGGGCGCGGCCTGCTTCTGGGCCGCCTCTAGCTCCAGGGCCTGTCGCAGCGGCAAGCATGGCGTTGCGCCTCACAGGCACAGGGAGCTCAAGACTTGAGGAGCCTGGGTGACCTTTTGTATTTGGCAACTTTTCTTTGTATACCGCTCATAAATGTGATAATGGGTGCTCTGGTCTCCAGAGAAGCAAACACGCATGCTTGTTGTGCCTCGTGCACCGCTCCTCCGTGACATGAATGTGCCAATATAACATCGCGCCGTGCGTCGCGCTGCAACACTGCGCCCACCTTGGCTGCGCACTGCTGGCGCGCGCGCCCGGCGTCCGCGTCCGCGGCGGCCGCGCGCTCGCCCTCGGCGGCCGCGCGGCGCTCTGCGGCGGCCGCGTGCTGCTGCAGCGCGGCCAGCTTGGTGCGGCTTGCGCTCAGCGCCGCCTCCAGCCTGGTGACGCGACAGCGGGATCTGTAGCACCAGGCGCTCAAGCACTGGCGCTGTGTATGCTGCGCATTACCTGTAGATGGTACAGACCAGGCTCACAGTGCGAGAAGGCAGGTCAGGCAACCCTTCTGCTGACATTCTCAGCTCGAAGACTTACAGCAAATGCTCAGCAGCATGCATCTCCTGCATGGACCTGCTCAGACCTGTGCAGGCTGGTGGCCAGGGTAGGCCAATCCTAATATTATCATGCTGCATGCACTCGGCCGCTCACTCTGTGGCCGTGCCGGCCCTCTCCGCGGCCGCCAGCGCGGCGCGCCGCTCGGCGTTGCGCGCAGCCGCCAGCTCGGCGCGCGCGGCGGCCGCGGCCGCCGCCGCCGCATTCGCCGCAGCATCGCGCTGCGCAGTGCCCTTGGCGGCCGCGGCGTCCGCCGCCGCGGCGCGCTCGGTCGCCGCCGCCGCCGCGGCCTCCGCTGCATCCGCGCGGGCTGCCTGTGCACCGTCACAGCTTACAGTAAATGTCCGTCATGTGTGCAACCCTTGGTGCATGCTATAGCAGGCAGGCAGCTTGAGGTTGTGCAAACCCGGGGCGGGCCACCTGCGACCCTGCCGCGGCTCGGGCTTCTGCAGCGGCCGCTTCGGCCGCTGCCGCGCGCGCCTCCGCGCCTGCGGCCGCCGCGTGTGCCTCGGCCGCTTCCACAGCCGCGGCCGCGGCAGCATCGTGCCCCGCTGCCAGCTCTGCTTCGGCCTCTGCTGTTCGCGCCTGCAAAACAGAGGCATTCAGGGAGGAGGGGCCAGCACCAATGCTGTGCAGGCGGCATAGGTGCGGGCATACTGGTGTTGCGGGTATACAGTCTTGCAGTGAATGCACATCAGCCGGCGCCCATGCCTGAGCACTGGCAAGATGGCATGCTGGTGGGCATGATGAGCTCAGAAAGTGACACGGCACCCATGCAACCCTCGCTCTCGCTTCCCTGCACACATTCAGTGTGTCCTGCTGTCTGGCACCGGCTGAGCGCTCACCTGCTGCGCCTCCGCGCGCTCGCACGCCTCAGCGCGCTCCCGCGTCAGATCCGCGCGGCGCGCGTTTGCAGCCTCGAGCTCTTCACATGCAGTCGCCAGCTGCTGCTGCGCCTGGCGCAGTCTTTGAGCTGTTAGCATTTCTCATTAACCTGTGTAGGACATCATCATCATGCGCCTCATCATGCCCCTCCTAGCTTCGCCTGCGAGGCCCGATTCATTTCACGCATATGCGGTGACACATCGTCCTCAGATCTTCAACACACATGAAATTGCTGGCAAACAATCAACGGCGGCTACAGCCCGCCACAGCTCCAGGCGACTTCGAGCTGGCGGCGCGGGGCGGACCTGCGCAAGACGCGCCTCGAGCTCCGCAATACGGCCTTCACGTTCAGCGCATGCGCCGCGCCAGGCGCACACCAGCCGGTCTATGGCGTCCGCAGGCGCGCCGCCGTCGGCCTGACTGCTCCCCATGCCATGCCCAGGAGCGCGGGCGGGCAAGGCAGCCGCGCCAAGCGGGCCGGGGCTGCCCGCGCGCGATGCGTCGGGGCCCGGCGAGTCGAACAGGGTGGCCCAGTCGCCGTCCAGGGTCAGGGCTGGCGGCGGCCCGCTGCCGCCCGCCGCGCTGCCAGCCGTGGCGACGACCGCGAGGGTCCCAGCGCCGGGGCGCCGTGCGTCATGCCCTGTGTCCTCAGGGCCCTGCTCAGGGCCTCGGCCAGGGTCTGCGGCGCCCCGCTGCTCCAGGCGCGCGCAGACCTGCGCCAGCGCGTCTCCCCTGGCCGCCGCAGCGGCGGCCGCAGCCGCCGCGTCCGCCTGTGCGGCGGCTGCGCGCGCGCCCAGGCGCCTGACCTCGCGCTCCGCATCGCCCAGGCTGCTCTCGGCGGCCAGCGCGCGCTGCGCAGCGGCCGCCGCGCGCGCATCCGCCTCGTCCAGGCACGCCTGCGGCCCAGCGGGTTGCAGAGCTCTTGGGGGGCTGCTACATGCAGCAGCATGCCAGCCAGACAGGCGTGCAGTGTGAGGGATCGATCGACGATATTGGGCGCCCTGCAGGCCGGCGCCCCTTGCCAGCAGCGCGCCGAGCGCGGCGGCAGCCGCGCGCGCCGCCGCCCTCGTCCTGGCCGCCTTGTCGCGCCGATGCTTGCGGCATTGCTGCCTATAGCAAGAATGCTCACCGGCCGACCTGCTGCTCGTTTGCAAGCAGCCGGCATGGCACCTAGCCCACTGTCTTCCGCACTAATGATGAACAAGTGGTTGGCCGGGCCAGAGGCAGCTGAACAAGCGTGGCAGCCGTCTGACTCTGTTGGCTTTGCACGGTGAATGACTGCAAAGGGGCCGGCGCGCCTGCAGTTCTGCGCAGCGCAGTGAGGCAGCGGACAGCTCAGCGCGCAGCGCCTCCGCGGCGTCCTGCGCGCGCCGCGCATTAGCGTGCGCGGCCGCCAGGCGCTCCTCCGCGGCCCCGTTTGGCAATACGCCGTTGCAATCATCCGTGCGCCACACACCCTCGCCACACTCGGAGCGCGGACCCTCCGTCTGTGTCTGCGCGTCCGCCCGGACGCATGCGCCGCCGGCGCGCCCCGCGCCCGCGGGCGCCTGCAGGCGTTTCGCGCCGGGCGCCGCGCGGCAGGGCTCATCGGGGTTAAATTTGGCACTCCGCGCGCCGGCGAGCGGCGCCAGCGGCGCGCGCGCCGCGGCCGCCGCGCCGCGCGGTGAGCGGTTCTCCTTGTCCGCGTGCGCGCCGCCGCCCGGCGCGCCGTCGCCGGCCGGGTCATCCACCAGCTCTGCCCAGAGCGCCTCCTGCTCGCGGCCGCCTGCCGCCCACGTGGCGGCCGAGGCCGAGGACGCGCCCGCGCTCGACGCAGCCAGCCCCGGGCCGGCCGCGGGCGCCGCCGCAGCGGCCTCCAGGCGCCTGATCAGGCGCTCGCGCTCGTTCAACTCGGCGCGCAGGTGTGCGACCTGCGCCTGCGCGGCGTGCAGCTCGGCCTCCAGGCGCGCGGCGCTCGTGCTGCGGCTCTCGGAAGGAGCCGCCAGCGGGCCGGGCCCGGGCGAGCAGCTGTCGAGCTCAGCATCGGCAGGGCCAATCTCCACCGGGCGCAGCGCCCGGGCGTCCTGGTCGCGCGCCGCATGGCCTGTCGCGTCCTGCGCGCCGGCCGCACCCTGCAGCTGCTCGCGCAGCTTCCCCGCCTTGGCCTCCAGCCGGGCGCAGCGCGCCTCCGCGGCGCCCAGCTCCCCGCGCAGCGCGTCCAGCGCGCCAGCGGCCCGAGCCTCTGCCGCCGCGGTTGCCCCCCGCGCAAAACCCCGCTCCTCCGCGGCGGCCGCCGCCGCCTCCTGCATCTGCTCGCGCAGCGCGGCGGCCTCTGCGCCGGCGGCCGCGGCGCGCTCGGCGCATGCCGCGCGCGCGCGCTCCGCCTCGCAGAGCTGCCCGTGCAGCGCAGCCGCGTCGTCGCCGGCCCGCACGTCGCACGCGGTGGCCGCGGCGCGCGCGCGCCCCAGCTCCGCCTCGTGCGCGGCCGCCGCGCCGCTCCGGTCTGCCCGCAGCCGCGCCAGCTCTTGCTCAAGGCCGGCGGCGCGCGCGGCAGCGGCCGCGCGCGCCGCCGCCAGCTGGTGCAGCTCCCCCCGCAGCCGCGCGAGCTCCGCCGCATGCGCGGCCGCAGACGCCTCGGAGGCCTCGGAGGCCTCAGCCAGCTCAGCCTGTGCGCTCGACAGCTCCGCCTGCAGCCCCTGCGTGCCGCACATGGAGCCGTCTTCGAGCGCGCCGCCTCTGTGCTGCATGCCGCTCAGGGACACCTGCTTCCTGGGGCGAAGTGGCCCTGCGGCGGCAATCGCAACCCTGATCAGGCCGACAGATACTGGTCTCTCACGACGCGCCATAGGCCAGCAGCAAAAGCTGCAATGCGCTATCTGACGGTCGCAGCAGACAGGCATCAAGCAATGCCTGCTGAGCCAACGCCAGCTGGCCCGTGCGGCGGGCGCCAGGGGGCGCGCCTGGCAGCGCGCCTGGGCCTGTGCGTTCTCTGCGGCCAGCGCGCGCGCGCGCGCGCCCGCCGCCTCGAGGCGCTGCGCGAGCGCTCCCGCGCGCGCGTCCGCCGCGTCCGCCTGCGTAACGTTGGAGTATTTACTTTTGTTTGTTTGGGGGTGAAGCGGCTTGTATGCCATGCTTAGGACACGGAGCTCCTGCGGAGGCACCCGCAATTGCGGAGGCACTCGCAGTGGTGCGCCTGCGCATGCCCCCACACCAAGGCCGCTGCATGGAGACCCTGCGCTGACATGAGGCGCGCTCGCAATCATGCGCGCTGTGGCCGTCTGCGCGTGGACTTGTCGGCGGGGCGCTGCACTTCCATGTGTAGTTCATGTCATGGAGTGTGCCTCGGCCGCGGCTGCCAGCGTGGCCTGGCAGACCCGCATGCTCGTAAGACCCACAGCGGCTCGGTCACCACAGCTGCTCTGCCAGTTGACCCAGCTTGCCCCTGCGCCAGCAATGCCAGAGCCCTTTCCAGAGCGGACGGGCGCCGGCTCGAGACGGCGCCCGCCCGGTCAGAGCAGCGTCCAGCGCGCTGCCGCAACCCGGGAACCCCCGCGAGCGGCGCGCGCCTTCGCCGCCAGCTCCGCGCCGGTGGCCACGGCCGCGGCGGCCGCCGCCAGCTGCGCCGACACAGCGTCGGCGGCGGCCAGGCGCTGCGCCAGGTCGGCCGCGCGCCACTCGGCCGCGCGGCGGCCCTCTGCCGCGCCCGCGACCGCCTGCAGCGGCGAGCACGCAGAGGTAAGCGCTCGTCCAGGCAAAGCCGCTCTTGTGCCAACTAATGTCACCAGGCCCTGCGTGGCCCCGCTCCCGCGACCGCCTGTGGCGGCGAACACTCCAATGACTCCCGTTGCCATCCAGGCAAGCCTCTGCTCTGTGCTCCCGATGTCACCGGACCCCGCGGGTCCCTGCTCCCGCGACCGCCGGCTCGTCCAGCGGTGCATCGCCGCGCCCCCCACGCGCGCAGGCTGTCCCCCCGCCCCCGCGCTTCACATGCTGTGCAACGCCTCAGGGCCACGCGCCCGCTCCAGCTCGGCCACGCGCTCGGCGGCCTCCTGCAGCTGGCGGCGCGCCGCGGCGCCCGCCGCCGCGCCCCGCTCGCCCCCGACGGCGGCCTCCTCCTCCAGCGCCGCTGCGCGGCGCTGCGCGGCGCCTAGCGCCTGCTCCAGGTCGGCCACCTGCAGTGCAAGATAGGGCAGGGTCCCAACCCTATGGCTGAAAACGTGCCCAACAGGTGCAGCTCATGGCCGGGCGCTGGCGTGCGGCGCCCCCGGCAGCCAGGGACGCGCATCAGGCAGCTAGCCATCAGCAGAGCGTACCACCCCACAAGGCCCCGCCGGCGCCTCCCCCGCCGCAGCGTAAAGTCTGCTGCACCGCTGGGGCTGCCGTGGCCGCGGGTGCCTGCCGCACTGCCAGCAAGGACTATGCACATGTTTATTATGACCCAGCGTGCTGCCTCGCACCCGGTCCTCGGCGGCCAGGCGAGCGCTGAGCGCCGCGCCGGCCACCTCCTCCGCCGCCGCCGCGCGCTCGAGCGCATCGGCGCGGCTGCCTGCTTCGCTGCGGCCTGTCGCGCTGCCGCGGCCCAGCTGGGCCAGCAGCGCCGCATTCTCCTCCCGCGCGGCCGCCAGTGCATGCCTGCAGTGCAGTGGGATCTGTCATTGCTTGGGCCGGCGGTAGCGCCGTACAGGCAGCCCTGCGATAGGTGCTGCCTGCATGTCACAGCGCCCTACATGCTACAAAAAAAACCCGGGCTCACACACAGCAGTCTGATTACATTGCGCTTCCCCCCGGACAGCCGCTCACAGCCATACAGCAGCCCCGCACGTCGGCGCTGCATCCCGTTTATTCCAGGCTGCACGGGGGCGGCCGCTGGCAGCAGGCGCGGGCGCGCACGCGAGCTCTGCGATGCGGAGCGCTTTGGCGTCGCGCGCGTGCGCACGCTCCGGGCTCTGGTTGCCGGAGCGGCCGGCGCTCTGACCGCCGCCGGCGCGCGGCTGCCCCTGCAGCGTCTGCGAGCTGCGGCTAGCCCGCATGCTGCCCTGCCCCGAGCCGCCCCGCGCGTGGCTCCCCTGCTTGTCGCGGGCGGCGGCCGCCTGCAGCACGTCCACCTCCGTGCGCAGCTGCGCATTGGCCGCCTGCGCAGCATAGGGTAGGGCCTTAAACCCAGCGCGGCAGACGTGCTGGAGCCATGACTGGGGCATGTCTCAGGCCTCCACTCCGTTCGTGAAAGCGCTCGCATGCCTCGGCTCCCCGCGCGCGCCCCCACGGAGCCCCATGGCCCGTGCGCTCCCCTGCATGCCGAACGCTGCGCGGCGGCCCGCGCGCGGCGAGCGCCGCGCCGACCGGGCGGCCGAGCAGGGCTCGCGTCCGCTGCATGCATTTGACTCCCGGCAGCAGGCGCATGCAGGGCCGCCAAACCCTAGTTCAAAGCCTTAAACCCAAGCGGCAAGCGTGGGGCGCGGGCGCCGACCTGCGCGTCCCGCAGCGCCTGCTCCGCGCCGTCCAGCACGGCCAACGCGCGCGGCGGCAGCGCGGGCTCGCCGGGGCGGCCGCCGCTGGCCGCGGCCGCGGCCGCGGCCGCGGCCGCCAGGCCCGCGCGTAGGCCGGCCGCCTCCTCCTCCGCCGCCTGCAGCTGCTGGCGCAGCGCGGCCTCGGAGCCCTGGCACGCCCAGAGCCAGGGTTTCGGATCAAGGCCTGGAGGCTGTTGTGAGCGTGGTCGCACTGCCGCAACCTCCTTTGATGATGCAGAGCCGGCGCCCCTGTGGCCTCTTGGTCTGCGCACAGGGTTACAGGCAACCGTTTCGGGGCACAACACCATGGCGCCCCTAGGGCCACATAGGCGCATCGTTCCTCCGCCTCGCAGCTAGCTCAATGGGAGGCGCGCGCCTGCATCGCGCCGACGTCCGCCTGCAGCTGCTCTGCGCGCGCGCGCGCCGCGTCCGCGGCGGCGGCCAGCTCGCGCTCGCGCGCGGCGCCCGCGGCCGCCGCCGCCTGCAGCGCTGCCTCTGCCCGCCGCTGCAGCTCGCTGGCCTCCTCGAGCCGGCGCTGCGTGTCTGTCTGCCGCAGCGCAGCCGCGGCGGCCGCGTCGGCCGCGGCCTCACGGGCCGCTGCGCGCGCTGCCGCCTCGGCCTGCCGCGCCGCCGCGGCCTGCGCATGCGCAGGCGCAGGCAGCCTCACACTACTGCAGTGCACTGGGAGTGCTCATGCCCCACGGAATGTGTGCGAGTTCAGACCTTTGAGTTACGAAGTCATTTTGTCACTTGCTAGTGTGTCCTGGGAACAGGTGTAATGCGCACCTCAGTCTCCAGCTCGGCGGCGGCCGCACGCGCAGCGCGCGCCTCATCACGCGCGGCCGCCAGCGCGCGCTCAGCGGCGGCCGCGGCCGCGCCGGCGGCCATCGCCTCGTCGCGCGCGCGGCCGAGCTCCTCACGCAGGCCGCGCGCGGCGGCCTCGGCGGCAGCGCGGCCGGCTGTCTGCTTGTCCAGCCCGCGCCTGCAGGGGCGCACATAGCCCTAAATAGCTCATGTTGCTGTGTTGCATCAGCCGTGTTGCAGGGCTGACGGGCATCGACTCGCCGCGGCAGGCAGGCGGCGTGTAGGCCACGCTGCACACTGCCCTCCCAGTCGCACTTTGTCCGCCAGCGTCCAGGTGCAGCCTCCGGGCGTGCTCGTCTGCTGAATGCCGGTGCGCTCCCGCCCGACGAGCACCCTGGGGCACACCCAGGTCCCATGAAGGGCTGCACCTGAGGGCGGCGGCCTGCGCAGCGGCGCCGGCGGCCGCGCGCCGCGCCTCGGAGTACTCGGCCGCCTGCTGCTCCACGGCGCGCTGCGCGGCGCGCGCCCGCTCAGCCACGTCCTGCGCCGCTGCCCGCAGCTGCTCCGCGTCGGCGTCGCGGCCGGCGCCTGTGCCCTGCACACGCAGAACAGGGTCAGTCCTGCTGACCCTAGGAGGGCTTGAGTATGAATGCGGCCCAGGCTTCCATGGCCCAACGCACACATGCTCAGTACATGTAGTGGCGCACAAGCTCTGACGCGTCACGGGGCGCCAGTGAGTCACGCGACCCGCACTCGCATGCTGCCGATGCATGACGCCGCATTCAGGCGCTGCGAGGCTCCCACCCCTTTGGCAGCCTGGCAGCGTCCAACACGACCCATGCAAATTAGTCCGACAGCCACGGTCCAGCCGCCCACATGGACGCGCTGCCGCCGCACCTCCATCTGCCTGACTTGGCGCTGCGCAGCCGCCAAGCGCGCCGCCATGTCGCCGATTGTGCGCGCTGCCGCGGCCGCCGCGCTTGCAAGACGCTGCGTGGCTGCGCTGTCGTCTCCGGTGGCGGCTGCTCCACTACCATGCCCATGGTGCTCCGCCGCCGTCTGCCACAGGCGGGTCTCACCCACTGGCGGACCTGACTCCGAGTGTGAACAGCACATGGTGTACTATTCAATTTTTTAGAAAAGCGGCAAAACACATCCAAGCAGACAGGCGCCTCCTGCCGCCATGCCTCACAGTGCAGCACTTCCTGCACGGGCACTTTGTGGAACCCCGAACTCACTGATGCGCCTGCGTGCCGCGCATGCCTGTTCAGGCGGCCGCCCCGCGCCGACCGCGGCCAGCGCAGCCTCGAGCCGGGCGGCAGCAGCAGCGGCCGCAGCGACCGCAGGCGCCGCGGCAGGGCCGGCAGCGCCCGCGCGGCCGCCGGCGGCCGCCGCGGCACCCAGGCAGGCCAGACCCAGGCGGAGCGAGTCGCCATGGCGCTCCAGGGCGTGCGGCGGCATATCGTGCAGCGCGGTCGCGTCCGCAGCGGCCGCCTCGAGCGCAGCCACCAGGTCCGCCGTGCCGGCCGGCAGGGCGCCTGCCGCCCCTGTGTGAGGCAGGGTGCGTCAGGCGGGGCGGGGCGGGGCGGGGCGGGCCTCCATGCGAACTGGGACAGTGGCTGCCAGCCTTGCTCTCTGTGGGCCAAGACCGTGCCAAGACCGTACCATGGCTGACAGGCGGAAGGAAGCTCAGAACTTGTGAACTCTTTCCGACAACCTGCCATGGTTCATGCCTCTCCCCCCTGCAGACGCCGCCGCACCGCCGCAGTGCGGAGCCAGGTGCGTCGCGGCATCGCCGGCGGCCGCGCGCAGCTGGCGCACGGCTGCCGCCGCCACGCCCGCCAGCCGCGCGACCTCAGCCTCCGCGACGGCCGCTCTGCGCGCGGCGTCCGCGGCCGCCTGCTGCGCCAGCTCGACCTGCGCCTCCTGCCGCGCAGGCGCCTGCGCTCAGCGCTGCTGCGCAGTGCCACGTCCTTCCGGGCACTCAGTTAAAGAACACCGCTGCTTTCTGCATGCAGATGAGGCACCTGCTGCATTGCGCATGCGCATGGTCTCTGGATGACCAGCACGTCGCACTGTTCACAGCATGCAGCGTCACAGAGGCGGCGCGGAGATGCTGCCAGGGCGCCCAGCGCGCATGCCCAGAGGGCGCGCGTGAGCGCACCAGCTGCTGCTGCAGCGCCGACGAGGCCGCCTGCTGCGCCGCCTGCGCGGCCGCCTGCCGCGCGGCCGCCTCCTCGAGCGCGCTGCACGAACGCGCCGGCAGTCAGCATAACCATGCATGATGCTCGCCAAGGCGCCGATCTGCCGCACTGAAGGCATGTCCCCCGCTCGTTACTGGCTAGTCCATGCTACGCATAAGCAAAACAGTGTCCATCGTGCACCTTTTACCCACAATTTAGAGCCCCATGCAAAGGTCCCGCAGCGCATGCTCAGGCACACGATGGGCGCGCCCGAGCTTGCCCTCGGATGGCGCCCAGACCACGTACACTCGCATCAGGAGACCCGCGTTACCAGGGCTCAATATGAAGCGCTGACATCCTTCGTGCGGCCGCACCTGGCGCGGCCCGCATGGGCAGCCACTGAGGCCTCCAGCGCGCGGACCTGCGCCTCCGTGCGGCCCGTCTGCTCCGCGCGTGCGCTCGCGGCCAGCGCCCGGTCGCTCTGCCGCTCCTCCGCGGCGGCCGCGGCCCAGCGCGCGCTTGCGAGCTGCTCGCGCGCGGCGCCGAGCGCAGCTTCGAGGGCCGCGGTCTCTGCTGCGGCCTCCTCAGCCTGCACCACACGGCGCGCTTTCATTAACGTCAGCGCTGCTTTCTCCGGCCCTGAGCGCTGTCACTCATGAAAGCAAGCCTGCGCCAGTGCTGCACGGGGGCAGTCGTCTGGCTTCAGGTTGCAGGATGCTGCACTACTTCCGTCAGCCACATGGCCACAGCTGCAGTGCATCTTCTCCTTACCATTCGCGGCGCAGCGCTGCCAGTGCCTGCGGGCAGGCGGGCGGAAGCGTGCCTGCTCAGCACACTTCAGCGGGCCGCCCCTGCCCACATCCCTGCATGCGCATGCAAGGCAGCGCGCCTGCGCTTGCAGGCGCCGCGAGGCGCCCTCGGCATCCGCCGCACGCGCCTGGTCGGCTTCCGCCCGGCGCCGCTGCGCGTCCAGCTGCTCCTGCAGCGCCGCTCTGCTCGCCTGGGAGCACGACCCCGTTGCTTGGTGCTGTGCCAAGAGCACAGAAGCTTCTGAACAGGCAGCTGCGCCCGACCCATGAGGTCTGCTTCGCTTGTCGCGTTGTCAGTAGTCAGCACACAGTACGCGTGCAACCAGGAGTGTAGGGTCCTAACCCTAACCTTAATCCGATCACTGCAAAGCCTGTGCAGCATGCAGATGAAAGATCACCTGAAGCGCCGCCAGCTCATGGCGCAGTCGCTCATGCTGGGCGTCGGCCCGAGCCCGCTCCCGCGCCGCTCCCCTCAGGAGCGACTCAACCTGGCGCGGGGCGCGCTCCGGCGTTCAGCGGCGCGCGCGCGCGGCCATCTGCCTGCCAGCGCGCCTGGGACGGCCGCTGGTCAGACATGTATGTTTGACGCGCGACGATGTGCTGCATAGGGTAGGGAATATGGGCACCCTATAAATCAATGCGCGACGACGCGCTTCATGGCCTGCGAGCGCGCACATGGCTGGGGCAGCTATCGATTGGACCAGGCCAAGAGCCAGCTTGCAACGGCCCGGACTGTGCTTGCCCACAGCACGAGCGAGGCCCGGCGCAGGCCCGCCCAGGCACCTGGCACGCCACCGCCTCGCCGGCGCCGTCCGCCAGCCACCTGGCATCCTCGGGCTCGCCGGCGCCGACGTCGCCGCGGCCGTAGCCGGCGTCCGCGCATGCGGCGGAGATGGCCGCCAGCGCGCGCATGGCTGCCAGGGCGGCGGCCGCCAGCTCGCGCTGCTGCGCGTCCTCCTGGCCCTGCGCAGCCAGGCGCATGTGTCGTGCTATTCCAGAGCGCGCGAGGCACAGGCACGGGCCATGCCCGTGTGCAAGGGTGAGCCGGTGTGCGGCTGCAGCCGCCGCAATGTTTGTCACTGCAGCACGCTTGCGGGCGCAAGTCTGAGGCCTGCATCAGTCTGTCTACATCACAGCTGTTGCAGTCAGACCATGCCTTAGCCGATTTCATATTCGGCTATATGCAGCGCACACGAGGCCGCGCGGGCAGAGCGGCCGTGCTGTCCAGCTCGCATGCAGCGCTGCGCACATATAAAGGCGCCTTGCGCTCGCCCAGCGGAGGGTGCCCGCACCCCGCACCGCCGGGCGTGCCCACGGCGGGGCATCGCGCCTGCAGGCGTGCGAGCACGGCGGCCTCCCGGACTGCCAGCGCCGCGCGCATGCGGCCCAGCTCGCCGCGCAGCGCGTCGGCCTGCTCCGCTGCGGCGCCGAGGCCGGCGGCCGCGTCGCGCGCACGCGTCTCCGCTTCCTGCCGGCCGCCAGGCGGGCGCGTTCGGCGCACACCCGTTGCTGCCTTCCTTCTGGTGCATCGGCGGAGCGAACAGGCCTTGTGCCAGCAGCCCAATATCTCGTTGTCCCCGAGCGCACTTGCGGTGCCGCGCCCGCCGCCAAGCCGCGTTCTTGGGGCGGGCCCATCTCGGCTGTGCACACGCATCTGCCAGAAGTTGTCAGTGCTGCCTGTGAGGCTGGTCAGGGCTGACAGCACCAGTGCGGGCCGCGGTCTTGAGGAATGCCGCAGCGCGTCGCGAGAGCATGGTAGCGCGCCTGCGCGCGGCGCTCGGCAGCCTCGCGGGCGGCGGCCGCCTCGCGCTGCGCATCGGCGGCCGCGGTCTTGAGGCGGTGCGCCGCGTTGCCGGCACGCCGCTCCGACTCCTGTGAGCGCGCGGCACATGCGGGTTGGGCGCCGCGCCGTGCAGCGCATTGCCATGGCCGGCTTGGCGCCCGCATCTTGGAGCTTGACATGCACAACAGGCGCGCACTCGCGCATCGCCCTGTGGCAGCGAGCGGGTCGAAGCGCTTGACCATGCGGCAGATCATCAGCTCTAAGGCTCAGGCTGCACGTTGACGGCGCTCTCTGAGGTCTGTGAGAAGGCTCTGCCGGCAGCGCCGCGGGGGACGGCAAGAGGCCGGGCCACCTGCAGGCGGCGCTCGGCCTCGGCGGCGGCCTGCCGGTGCGCGGCGCGCGCCGCCTCCAGCGCCGCGCCGGCCTCCTCCGCCGCTGCGGCGCCGCGCTTGCGCTCCGCTTCCAGGGCCTGCGGCCAGGGCAGGTGACAACATGTCGGAACGTATCCAGTATACAGAGCTATGCTGCACCCAGCACGCCGCCGGCTGCCGCTGCCCCGCAGCACGACGCCGCGGCGCCTAGCGCCGCAGCGGACAGGCCGCGATTGCGCGCCGCCGGGCGCGCCGGGCGCGCCTTCTGCGCGCGGGCCAGGGCGGCGCGCAGCTCGGCCGCGCTCGCCGCGGCGCCGGTCGCCGCCGCTGCGCAGCGCGCCTCCTCGGCGGCGCGCGCCTCCGCCGCGGCCGAGCGCGCGCGCTCAGCCGCAAGGGCGGCCTGCGCGCGACCGGGTAGGCATGCTCGGCGGCTGGCGCGCAGGGGTTGGGGCAGGGGCAGAGGTGGGGTCAGCCAACAAGCATGATCTGCAAAAGCCTGCGTGGCCTGCGAGCGCCGCGAGTGCGCCGGTGTGGAGCGCACACCAGACTCGCGTGCTCGCAGCAAGCGAGCTTGCTGGCATGACCGGCATTGCATGCACAGCCTTGCGCAAGACGAGGTGGGTTCTAGGCCAAAAGCCAAGCACGACCAGCCAGTGCTTGGTGGTGGGCAGTGAGCCCGCCTGCAGCTGTGCTGCTGCGGCGGCCTGCGACTGCAGTTCCCGCTCCAGGCACGCGCGCTGCGCCGCGGCCTCCTCGGCGGCGGCGCGCGCCTCCTGCGCAGCGTCGCGGCGAGCGGCGTCCCTGGCGGCGTCCAGGGCCGCCGCGGCCGCCGCCGCCTGTCCGCTCATGGCCTGCCCAGGACAGCACTTGTCAGATCATTGAGCAAAGAATTGCCTGACATCCCAGCAGGCCTCCATGGCTGCGGCAACTTGTGGCGCACGTCGTCAGGTGCCTCCTGCGGCGCTCCTGGACGCTCTCGTGTCCTGAATGTGACGTTCAGACGGCTCCTTGGCGATGCATGAACGCATTCCTGCTCCTACCCGAGCCACGCATGGGCCGGGAAGCCTGGTAGGCCGGAGCCTCCGGCGCAAGCGCGGATGCCGCCGCGGCGGCACGCCCGCCCCCGCTCATAGAACGAGGTCGCTCCAGGCGGAGGGGCAGGGCACATTCAGACGCGCCGCCCAGAGCAGCGTTGCTGTCAAACGCGCGGGGAGGTGTGGAGAGCGCCTGCGCCTCCCTGCTGCGGCGCTCCCGAGGCGGTTCTGAACACAAGGCGCGGGGCGGGAGCTGCTCCCCACTTGCGCGTGCTCCTCGCGCAGCGCGGCCTGGTCGACCGCGGCGGCCGCGGCGGCCGCCGCGCGCTCGCGCCCGCGCTGCTCCAGCAGCTCGCAGGCGGCGCCCTCCGCCGCCGCCAGGCGCTCCTGCGCACCCGGCCGCCCTCGCCCTCGTGGTCAGGGTTAGGGCCGTAGAGCGTGATTGTAGCCCTAACCCCGCGTGCCCCGCATGCTCAGCAGCAGCCCGGCGCGCGCTCGCCGGCCGAGCAGCCCGCGCCCCGTCGTGATCGCTCCCCCCGACGCTGCGCTGGCGCTCGGGGCGGCGGAGCAGCAGGGCCGCGTGCAGGGCGTGCGCACCTGGAGGCGCGCGCTGCCCTCCGCGCCGCCCTGCCCGCTCGCGGCGGCCGCGGCCTCCGCGGCGGCCGCGCGCTCGCGCTGAGCGGCGGCGTCCGCGTGCGCCGCGGCCAGCTGCCGCTCCGCGTATTCCTGCGGGCGCGCGGCCCGTCACCGTAGGGGCCGGCCCATCTACTCTGGCACCCTCGCATGACCCTCACCGAGCTCATGCAGCACCGTATGACACGATATGTGCCAGATTAGCGCATGCGCGCGCTGCGGCGCCGTGCTCCTGCGGAAGCTCCTGCAGGCACTGGCACAGCGACATGCTTGCGCAGCGTGTCACACCGGCACAGCGACATGCTTGAGCAGGACGTTACGGCGGCGCCCTGGGCAAGCGCAGAGCCGCCGGCTGGCACGGAGCTCACCAGCTTCTTCCGCGCGACCCGCAGCTCCAGCGAGAGCACCTGCGGGTCGGCGCGCAGCGCGGCCTCCGCGGCCGCGCCGTCCGCGCTTGCCGCCACCGCCAGCGCGACCTGCGCGCAGGCTGGCAGCCTGTCGCTGCCACGCGCGCCGCAGAGCCGCCTGCTGCGTCCGGACCAGCCGCCTCCCGCTCGCAGTGACAGGGCAGGAGACGGCAGGGAGCCTGGGAGTCCCGGTCAAGCTCCCGCCAGATAAGCGACAACTGGAGCACGGCGGACGTCGCCTGTTGAGCCGCGCGCCAGCACAAAAGTGCAAGCGAGACGCGCCTGCGCGCTGTCGCGCGCGGCCCAGCTCATCGTACGGTCCCATCGCGCGGTTGCCTCTGCGTCGGGCGGCAGGCCGTGCGCAAGTTCGGCAGCAGCAGGTGCGTATGGCAGCGGGCCTGCCCCGCCATCGCTAGGGCCCGTCTGGCCAAGCAGGGCGCTCGACAGTGTGCTGCTAGACACAGACGAGCTGCCATATGGCAAGCTGTCGGGGCCAAGCAGCTCCGCATCCATCACTTGCGCCACCTGCTGACGCAGTGGTGATGAGCCCGGCACCACACCCCGGCTTGCCTGCAGGCGCTACAACCCGCAGACAGCACTCGCAGCACTCTTGCAGCTGCCTCCAAATAAACTCTGCCCGTGCAGAGTATATATCAAGATGCTTGCATGCTTGTCTTGCAACATCCAGTACGTACTTCAAAGTGTGAGCGCGCTGCTCTGCTAAGGAGCAAGGGAGTGGCAAGTGTGCAAGTGACCACCGCTCTGGAAACAACAAGCAACATCTCTAGCTTCGCAGCATCTCTAGCTACGACCTGGACGCCTGCCTCTGCAAACACAAACGCCAGGCCACCATCGAAGTAAGCAGCTGCTGGTTGCACACTGCAGAGCAGCCTTGTTGCTGTTACCACGCGGGAGGGCTTACTGAGGGTGCCGCATCAAATTGGGTGATCAGCAGTGCATGTCTTTTTAGGTGAAGAGATGGAGCCAAGAGAGTCTCTGACATTCTATGCCTTGTAAAGTGGCGGCCCAGCCTCTGCCCACCTCCGCCTTCAATTCAACATTCTCACACAGGTACTCTGGTTCAAGTAAGTCCAGGTCGCGGTGCTGCAGCGTACGTTATACGCGTGCGTGCGCACGTTGCTGGACAGCAACACCAAGCATTCCTGTACAACTGACCTGTGCGGTGGACGCGCGCCACCGTTCACGGACTGCTCCTGACCGCAGGACCAGCCTATCTAACCGCGGCTCAATGGAGAACACCCTCTTGAGCTACGCGGAGTGATCTTTCGGCTGGCACACTCAACAGTGCAGCTCAGGCGCTGGCCGCGGCCCAGTTCCCGCTGCCCTGCCGCCAAGGCTTCTGGTGGTGCCCCGGCCAGGCGCTTGTGCTTGCAGCCGCCTGTGGCCTCAGCCGCGCTGCCGGGCTGGGCTCTCCGGACGCATGCCGCGGTCCAGGAGCGGCACGCCCTCGCCATGGACGCCGCACGCCTGCTTCGCGCCGCCAAATCGGAAGCGGTGCGCCTCCAGAGGCTGCTGGGGCCCCCCGCCGCCCGGCTGCTCAGGACCCGGGTGGCTCTGCCGGCCGCCGGGCTCGGGCGGCGCGGGGTCGCCGGCGGCGCCGCCCTGCCGCTCGGGCTCGCGCGCGTGCCGCCACGCGGCGCCGAGCCTGGCGCCCAGCGCCGCGCCCGCCGACCGCGCGCGCTCGGGGGCGTCCCGCGCGTGCCCAGCACGGGGGGATCCCAGCCGGGGGGACCCAAGCCTGGGCGGCGCATACGCGCGCGGCGACCCGGCGCGGCCGGCCCGCGCGCAGCGCGGCCACGAAGCGCGCGCAAACGGGCTGCGCGCGCCGGCGGGGCCCAGGCACAGCGCGGCGGGCGCGCTACGCAGGCGCGCGGCTGTGTCGCCGCGACAGGCTTCCGCCTCGTCCATCCTGGGAGCCTGAGCGGCAGCACAGTCACAAAATCAGGACCCCGCATGCCAAGCGGTGGCATGGAGCGGAGCACACCACCCCGCTACACCCCGCTGACCTCAGGCATGCTTCTGTACCTGCACGCGTGCTGGCCATGCGCCACAAAAGCATGCAAACAACCACCAATGTGATTTTATACATACACGCAGCTGGGTTCCAAGGACGTTAATGCAACCAAGGCATTCCCTGTTGCACACAAGCTGGCAGGGCATGAGGGCAGGCCAAGCACAGCGCACGCGCACACACGCACCCCACACCCGACCCGCCGATCACAGCAGGGAGCAGAGCGTGCTGGGCAGGTGGGGACGCTATACATGCGCCGGCCGGGGGAGGCCGTTGCCTGCATCCACCTCTCTGCGGCCGGCCTCGGGGTCCTCGCGCAGGTGCAGGTCCGCGCGCTTCAGCGCCCGCCTGCGGCAGAGGCCCCCCGCTTTTGGGTCCCGCCACTCGCGGCTCGACCTCCGCGCCTGCTGCTATGCGGCGGCACGGGTGCGCCTGTGCACGTCGCTCGCCGGGCTGCCACTGGCAGAACCCTGGCAGAACCCTGGCAGGGCCGCGCGCCTGATCAGGACGGTGGCCCAGGTGGTGGTCGCCAGCAGCATGGCCACCGTCACGCCGGCCATCACGTAGGTGACCACGCCGTGCGGCTTGGCCTCGCCGCTGACGATTGCGCCGATGTTCTCCGCCAGGGAGCCTGCGCGCCCGCGGGCCTTGTCACCAACCGCTCGGGAGCTCCCTGCCAGCAAGCCTGCGCTCGCTCGCCCGCATCCCAGCGCAACACTGCCGAGCAGCCCGCATTCAACTTCATGCCAAGCGCCAGCAGGGTTGCCGGGGTGCCATGGGAGCCTGCACGGCGGCGGCCGCCGCACCTGTGTAGGTGAAGAGCGCGCACTCCGGGATAATTCCTGCGCACCGACCCAGCTCGAGCATTACGATCATGTCACAGAGCGTGTGATTGATGAGGGGGAGTGCCGATGGAAGAACTGCAGTCCACTGCTTGTGCAATTCCTGCAGGCGCTGGGTGCCCTGTAAAGGTGAGCACGGCCTGTACAGGCATGCTGGCAGGGCGCCAGGCGGCTGCTGAGCAGCGGCGTCACTTTACTCTTCAAGCTTAAATCCTCAATCATCAATCTGCAATCGCGCGCGCGGCGCGCACCGAAGAAGCTCACGACCGCGAACGCCCAGAAGTGGATCTTGGTCGCGGCCATGGCGATGTTCAGCAGGTTGTACGGCACCAGCGGCGACAGCCGCACCAGCAGCAGCAGCTTCCAGCCCTCCAGCTCCATGGCGCGGTCGATCTGCGCGCGCGCCCCGCGCGGCGCACTCGTGCAAGACCAACCCGGCGATGCCGCGCCTTTCGGCTCCTCGCGATGGCCCCAGCGACCCGAGGGCTCATCTGCCCTGCCTCGCCTCGCCCCGGCTCACCCCCTCCACGTTCCACTGAAAGGGTCTCAGCTGGTAAGCAGGCGCGGTGTGGGCTGCCAGCAGACAGCACAGCTCGTCTGTGTCCACCGTGCCAGCGCAGCATCAGAGGAGGCCACCTGCGACAGGGCACGAAACGCGCGCGGGCGATCTCAGGGCCGCGGGCCGCACCACGTCCCACTTCTTCGACTTGCCGCGCACGAGGGCGGACACCCAGTCGCCGACCAGGTACCTGGCCAGCAGGAATGCCAGGCTCTGCCCGACGCCCCCGCCCAGCCACACCGCCAGCAGGCCCTTCCAGAACCTGGCGCCGCGCGCGCCCAGCTCGCCGCCGCGCCGCACGGCGCGCCGACGCATGCTGACGGCTGCCCTGGAGCGTCGCGGCCCTTGTAACCTGATACAGCTGAACCCTTGCCAGCTGCACGAGTCAACAGAACCCATGCCAGCACCTGTGAAACATCATCAGTGGAGGACCTGCGACAGCACAGCCATGCACATGCATGCCGTCAAAGCTGTCGAGATGCGTGTCTGCTGGCAGGGCGCGCCCGAACACAAAACCGGCGGCCAGGATGAAGAGGATGCCGGGGAGCAGGATAGCTATGTTGAGGCAGTACAGCAGCGTGAAGCACGTCCAGCCGATCCAGTTGTTCTGCTTCTCGAACCAGCGGATGATGTCCCGGAACACCGTGACGCCCTGCGCGCGCGCGCGCGCGGCCTCGGTGCCAGCGCACGCTGCGCGTGTTCCGGCACACATGGCAGAGGGTCTTTGCAGGGGCAAAGGGTCTTGGCAGGGGAGTTCCAGCCTCCAGACGCGGCGACCTCCACCGGGCGCTGAGTATCGCCGCTGTAAGAGAGGGTAACACCTATCATAACAGTGGGCGGACGGCCCTCGCGGCGAGCTCGCGCAGAGCACCGCACAGGCAGGCCGGAAAGGACGCCGCGCGCCTTCACGGACACGAGGATGATGAGCGCCAGCAGCACGCAGAGCACCACCACCTTCTCCCAGTTGTGCAGGCAGAAGCGCAGGACGCGCTGCCACCACAGCGCCGGCTGGGGCTCCTGCGCCGCCGCCCGGCGCTCAGGGCGCAGGCCCACCGCGGGCTGCCTGCCGGCGGCGGCTCCCGCGGCGGGCACGAGGCCCCAGGCAGGCTCGCCAGGCGCCGCCGGGCCCCACCCTCCTGGCGCGTCGTCAAGTTGACAGAGCCGGGCCGCAAGTCTGCGTGGACAGCCAGGCTGCAGGAAGCACTTGCGCTCGCCCAGGCACCCCGCACCAGCGGCCTCGTGCAGGGCGGGCAGCCGAAAGTGCCTGACATCCACAGGCGCGCGGCGGGCCCGGGCCGCGCGCCCGCTCTGGCGGTGCGGCCAGGACCTCCGGTGGCTGCGTGACCTCGTCCAGGGCGCCATGCGGCAGGTCGCTCGAGCTCGTTTTGTCATCGGGAAGAAGCGGCGCGCTGCTGTTTGAGGTCACCTGCTCCGGCCTCGCGCTGGCGAACATGCTCCCGCGCGCCTCATGGCATTCTGCTGCAGCGCCGACAAGCGCGGCGCTCCGCCCGGCCCGGACAGTGCCTGGCACCACGCTTTGTCAGCGCGCAGGTCTCTGATTCTGAGTTTCTTGCACTTCCTCCCAACGCTCGCCGCTTGGAACTGAGCAGGTGCTTATCTCTGCAGGCTCCTGCAGCAGACCAGAGGCCACCACCGGGTCTGCCACACAGCGAAATTCCACAGCGCAACCCCACAGCGCAGCAAGGCCAGACGCTGGGTAGCACGGCGCTTGCAGGCTAGCGTGCGCTACTGGGGAAAGCAGACGCACTCGATATAACCGAGTGCTTCAGGCTCCCTGATGCCCTACACTGCTCGCCCTCAAGAGAGAGCGGCCAAGTGAAGTGCTTGCTGAAGGCGATACTAATGCGGCTATATACCTACCTATAGGTGACTGCGCCGTCTGAAAGCAGGCTGCCTTGGGCTGAAGACCTGGAGCATGCGCCCCGCGATCGAGTTCTGTGTGTGGGATCGTGCTCCAGTTGTCTGGCGGGACGGGCTGGGCTGTGCGCCTGTCAGCTCGCTGCAGCAGGCGACCCGCTGAGCACCAGCCTGCGAGGCAGGTCTCGAGATGTGCGCAAAACACATCAGCACGGTGTGCGGCCCCTGCAACCTCGGTGCCATTGGTTGTCGCTCTGGGACAGTATGCGGCTGACACTGGCGCTCGTGATGAAGCGCTCCGCACGTAAACTGGAGTGCAGCCCCCCGCTTGCCAATGCGGCGACTGAGTCTGTGCCGCTGCTGCCGCCGCGCAGCAAGCGCAGCAGGCGTTGGGAAAGCGTGCGCTGGTCGGCGCACGCAAGAGCAGGAACGGGGGCGGCACTGGCAGGGTGCGCTGGCATCAGCGCCGCCGGTCTGCCTTTCTTGTGCTTGCTGCATTGGCACTCTGCACACGCTTACTGGGATGAGTGCTGGTGTGCACAGAGAGTGAAGAAGAAGGAGGAGGACGACTTCAGCTGGCGCGATGAGGACGCGGCCGTGGGAAGCGAGCAGGTTGCAGCCTCCACGCCCCCACCACCACTGCCAGGCGCGCCGGCCTCAGCCGTTACCGCCACATCCTGCATATCCTGCAACAGCAGCATAAGCCAGCAACGGAGTGAACGCGGCGCAGGCGGCTTCAAGAGCATGAAGTCGCGCTGGCTCAGCGAGTTTGAGCGCGAGCAGCGCGAGCGCGAGCAGCGCGAGCGCGAGGCCGCCAGCCGGGGCCAGGCCGGGCAGCCGGCCTGGCCTCCAGCGCGACCGGCGCACGCTGCAGCTCCGGCGTGTGCAACGAGCGAACCCGCCCCCGGCGGCCGGCCTGGCCTGGCGGCGGGCGCTGGCAAGGCTGCGGCGGAGCCTGAGGCCGGCGCTCAGCCTGGCGAGGCAGCGAGCGTCGGCAGGGCCGCAGGCCTCGGCAGAGCCGCAGCCAAGCCTGTAGCACCAGCGGAGGTCCCAGTCGGAGCGGTTGCGCTCGACGCCAATGCCGCAGAGGCGCCGTGTGGAGTCAGCTCCCCTGCCGCTGCCGCGCCGCACCTCGCGCCCGGCCCCGCACCCGCCGCTGCCCCGCGTGCTGCGCACGCTGCGGCCGGCGGCGCAGCCACACAGGCTGCAGGGCCGGCGGCGGGGGGCACGCCTCTCCCAGGCGGCGAACGCGGCGGCGACGTGGGCCATGCAGGGCTCACGGCGGGCGAGCCTGCGCGCGGCCCAGCGCCCGCAGCAGCGGCGCCACCAGCCAAGCGCCGCGCTGCGCCGAGCGCGGAACCCGCAGGCGCGGCCAGCGGCGCCCGCGCGCGCGAGGGCGGCCGCCCCGCGCCGCTGCGCGACGTGAGAGCGACCGAGGCGCAGCCGCGGGCGGGGCACGAAGGCGGCTTTGGCGCGCGCGGGGCGGCGGGCGCAGATGCCCGGCCGGCTGCCGGCCCAGACGTTCGCAAGCCTGCCGGAGCGATCGCCGCGCCGCGCGGCGCCGGCGCGGGCGCAGGGCGCGCGGCCGCACGCGCTGCCGCGCCTGGGGCGGAGCTGCACGGCAGCGCGGAGGCTGATGACGCGGCGGCGAAGGGCGAAGCTCGGGAGGCCGCGCGGGCGGGCGCCATCGCCGAGGGCAGCCGGTCTGCCGCGGCAGGCTTGCCGGCGGATGCTGCTCGTGCCGTTGACGAGCGCAAGTGCGTCCACCCATGCCCGCTCTCGCAGCCGCCACCTCTTCCCCAGCTATGCATGAAATGCAATCCGGGTCCCGATTGTTGGTGTGTGTCCTTGAGGCAGGAGGTAGTTTGCGAGGTGGGGGAGTGCCGTGTGCACTTGCAAGGACTTGTATAGCATGTCGATGTAGAGTATGCCAAGCCGGATGATACCGACTGTTCCGACTAGGAAGACAGCAAGGTTACATCTGTGTGTCGCTATGCATCCTTGTGTCGCATGCTGCCACATTTGGTGTGCTTGCATGCAGGGCGGCGGCTGGAGAGCGGCGCGCGGTGAAGGCGGCCGCGCGCAAGGCGCGCGAGGCGGCGGAGCGCGAGCTGGACGCGAAGCACGAGGCTGATGCGGCCGCCGAGCTGGACAGCAGCGGGAGCGAGCAGCGCGCCGGCTCGCCGCAGCGCGCCAAGCCGGTGCGGGCCTGCGGGCCTGAGACATCACTGGTATAGGTAGCCAGCGCCCTGTTTGTTTGATAAGCCAGTCTGGCAAACACTTTGCTGGAAGCTCCAGGAGTGGTGGGAGTCGAGTGAGGTGCCGGAACATGCCTCAAGCCCTGGGCTGCACCCGGCGTGCCTTCGCCAGCCGCCCAGCATGCCACAGACATGCTCGCCAGACGGCGCATGCGCGTCACCTCAGCGCCTGCCGTTTGCGCAGACCGCCTGCGCCGCACCCGAGGTGGCGCAGCCGGCCGCTGCGGACCAGCTGCCAGCGCGGCCGCGCGCGGCGCCGCCTGCGCCGGGCCGCGGCCCAGCGCCTGCCAAACCCGTCGCCGCGCACGCGGACGACGGCGTCCGAGCTCGCCCGACCCCGGCGCCAGGCCGCGCGCCCGCTGCAGCCGTGGCCGGCGTTGCACCCAGAGCCGCCGGCGCCAGGAGCACAGGGCCGTCCCGGCCATCATCGGGAGCAGCCCGCGCCAGCGAGCGAGCGCCTCACGAGGACGCCCTGCCGGTAAGGAGCGAGAGGGCTGACGGCGCGGCGGTGCCGCGCATGCGCGCGCCGCAGCCGGGCTCGCGCGAGGCCCGCGGCGACCCTGGGGCGGACCCTGGCCCCGTCCGGCAAGCGGGCGACAGCGGCGCCGCGCAGGCGGCTGATCTAGACGTGGAGCGGCAGCACGCCGCCGTGGACGCACGACCCGCCGGCGAGGCCAGGGCCCCGCACGCGCACCGCAGCGCCGCCCGCGCACAGCTGGCAGGCAAGCGGCCGGCCCCGCAGCCGCCTGGCGGGCGCAGTGCTGCCGGCAAGGGCGGCGGCGGTGGCGGCGGCGGCGGCGGCCACAAGGTGGCCAAGCGGCCGCGCCCGACGCGCGCCTGGAGCAGCACCAGCTCCGAAAGCAGCCTCAGCGGCGGCACCGTCGCCGGGCGCGCTGGCGGCGGCCCGGAGGCCGACACCGCGGCGGCAGCGCCGCCGCCCGCCGGCGGCCCAGCGGCGCTGGCGCCTGCGCCGGCAGCCGCGCGGCGCGAGCGGACGCACAAGGGCCCTCGGCTGCACAAGCGCAGGGACGGTCATGGCGCGCTGCGGTGCGGCGCGGTGGCGGGCAGTGGCGCTGCCGCCGCCGGCGGGCGGCCTGGGCCGCCCGCGGCGCCGGGTGCGGGCGCGGCGGCTGCACAGCAGGGCCTGGAAGTGCGCGGGGCCGGCGAAGAGCCAGCGTCATCAGCGGGTGTCGGCGGCGGCGGCGGCGGCGGCGGCCAGGCGCAGCGGCTGGCGCCTGTGGAGTACCTGGGCGCGGGCGCCAAGCGCGCGCGGCCGCTGGGAGAGCTGGACCTCGCTCTGTGCGCGAGCTTCGGGTGCGCGCCTATATCGGCCCTACATCGGCAGAGCATCGGGGCGTCTTGAGGATGTAACGCCGACCGTGTCTTGCTTGCACGAGGCTTCCCGTCAAGCCCTGACCTGTCGCCGTGCACCCGCCGCGCCCGCTTGCAGCGTGTCAGGCGTCTCAGGCTGGTGTGAGGCCGGCGTTGCGAGCCTGCTGGGCAAGGGCGGCAGGGAGCTGTGGCGCCTGCTGCGCGCCGACTTCCGCGACGCCCTGCCGGAGAGCGCCGACCTGAAGCTGCTGTACCAGGCGCGGCCCAGGGCAGGGTGGACAGGGGCATTTACGCACGATTTTGCGCATGCACGCCTGGGAGCGAGCGCGAAGAACATGTGTGGGGCCCTGGAGCACACACCGCTGCCGCGCCTCAGCAGCCGCAGGCACACGCTGCTGCGGCGGTGCATGTCGGCTCGGATCGGGCTCTGCCGGCCCTGCAGCGCCAGGGTGCAGAGGGGCAGCAGGGCGGGCTCGGGCGGCCAACGCGGAGGTGTTCAATACGGTGTGCGCGTGCGGCCCTCCAGGACACGGACGGCAACGTGTTCAAGGTGGCGCCGGACCAGCCCTGGCCCCACTTCCTGGCGGACGCCTGCTGCGTCATCGTGGCGTGCAAGTGACCCCCCCCCGCGCGGCCGCGGGGTCCTGCCGCGGCGGCGGCGTGCGCGTCGGCACAGGCGCCGGCGGCGCCTGGTCCGGGCGGGCGCCCGCGCCGTGAGCCCTGTCGCTGCCGCGCGCGGCCCTGCGCCCCTGCCATGCGCTTGTGGCAGGGCTCCGGCCTAGGGGAGGCGCGGGCCGCGCACCTGCTCCTCACGTCCGGTCAGTGATGCTGCGTATGGAGCGTGCGCAAGCTTAACAGATGTCGCTTGCGGCGCTGCACGCAGCGCACCGTCTCTCGCGTCCAGGCCACAGGCTCTTTTTCTCACATGTGGCATGCTGCCCAATGTTTTGCCTGGCTGCACACATGGTTCTTTGCGTCTCCTGCTTTGCTGCCCTGCTCGCCCTACACTTATGGTAGGGTCCCTGCATGGGCTCGGTGGAGGGCCGTAGGGCACCAGTCACGCTCTGCGTCCTGCAAGTGCCCTAATTTCACCCCTCAAGCGTTGGATGCCAGCATGTCAGTTCATCTGCGGTAGCGTGGGCGTGGTACACTGGTGCGCCTATGTCTGGCAGCAGCGCCCGGGGGCCCACCAGGCTGTGGTGTCCTCTCGCCGCCCGCAACGCGTTCTCAGCCCTGCAGATGCGTTGGGCAAGTGGTGCGGCATGCAGTGCCCGCCAGCAGGCGTGCGTGCGCGCGGCAGCTTGGGCAGCGCAGCTGCTTTGCCATCCGCCGCGCTTATTTCTGGCGCGGGGCAGCGGTCTGGCCCTCCTGCTGCAGCGCCGGTCGTGCTGCGCGCTCTACAGAGGCGCATGGCTGTAGAGTCCGCATGGCGAGGCTGCGCGCATGGGGGAGCGGGGTCGCTGCAGGGTTGCAGGCAGAAGCGTGTGCGCACACATCTGTAATTAGTGTAGATCATGGCCGTCTGCCGTAGGTGCCGGTTGCTCGCCTGCTGGGAAGGCTGGACCCTCCGCAAGTACCACGAGTCCTCTGCCAATTCGTGTTTTCTCTGATCTGTGGGCTGCTGCGCGCCCGCCCTCGTGTCCTGACCATGCTCCGCGTGTGGAATTGCTCCGTTTTGGTCTGGCCCCATGCTTTGAGGTGCTTCATGATGTCGCAGAGACGGGTTGTTTTGAGTGCGGTTACGCAAGGCCCCGTCACTGTAACCAGTGTCTGGGCACTTGCGCGCTGCTGCTCTGGCACCTTTGGAGATGTACTCCCCCACAAAAAGTTCACATGATTTCTCTTGACATTACATATGATGAGGGGGTCGCCACATCCCGAACAGCTCACAGCCCAGCACACACGCAGCTCACACACGCTCTCTCCAATGCCAGTCAGTGCACCTCTCGTTAAAACTCTAGCGACTCCTGCAGCAACGCCTGCGCGGGACCCTGACAGACCCTGCCCTGCCCACCCGTTTACAGCCCCACAGCTACCTAGTAGTACATGCGGCAGCCGAAAACATGCAACCTTGCCAGGGAGCGCCACCGCTGGGCTGCGCGCCTTGCAGCGCCCGGGTGGGTGAGGTGACTGCAGGAGGTCCCCTCAGTAGTGGCCGTTGGCGGCAGGCATGCGCGCGGCCGCTTGCAGGATGGCAGGGTCGACCTCGGCGCGCAGGTCCCGACTGCGCGCGCGCAAGTCAGCCCCTGGCATGCACGCCGTGGTCGCTTTAGGCGCATGAAAGGCATCCTGCAGGCATGCTGGGTCAAGCGGCTTTGGAGCAAACGGTGGCCTGGCTGCTGGCGTATGCGCAGGCCTTGGCCGGGCATGCACGTGGCTCAGCAGACGCGGCGGCGGGCGCTGCGTTGCGACCAGGACAGGCACTGCGCAGCGCCCTGAGGCCAGATGGGCGGGTCGACGGCCGCACGGGCGGTCATGGAGAGGCCGTGCGGGCGGACGCCAATGTCTTGTGTCTCTTCTGCAGTCACCATCTTGTCTTTTGTTTCCATGTGTACGTACGCCAACCTCGTGCCCGCTTTGACAGGCGCGCGCCCTAGGCGCGCCTCATGACTGATGACCTCACAAGTGTCACAAGGTCGGCGCCATCGCGGACGATGCGGAGATGCCCTTAAACCTACCCCAGCTGGGGCCCTTAGGGCCGCGCCTCATGACCTCCGTGACGACCGCGACCGGGTCGGCGCCCTCGTGGATGACGCGGAAGATGCCCTCGATGATGGGCGCCTCCACGCCCAGGCGCTGCGCAAGCGCGTGCGCGCTGCGCGACGTCAGCACGCCCTCCGCCACCGCCGTCATGTTGCCCACGATCTCCGACAGCTTCTCGCCTGCGAGCCGTGCGCGCGCGCGCATGCATTTCTGCATCAGCATGCGGCGCCCCGCCCGGCCGCCCGGCCTGCTGGGTGCGCGCGCTGCGGCCGTGTGCACAGTCACGCTCGTATGCGGGGTGGCTGCTCGATGCAGGGACGCGCTGCAACGGGGCCTGCTCAGCGGGCCAGGCAGGGCCGGCCGTGCGCACCTCTGCCGATGCGCAGGCCGACGGTCCGGTTGCGCGACAGGTCGCCTGCGCGCAGCGGGCATCCCGCTCTGAGAGAGCTCGCTCATGATGCTACAAGGCGTTTGACGACGCCAGTGATGCATGCCCAGCAAGCAGACCTGAGAAGGTCCGTGAATGCTGCACAGCACCTGTGCAGCAGCTCCCGGCAACCAATGTGGCCTCTGCGCGACCAGCGCTCACAGCAAGAGGCAGCCGGGCGCGCAGCTGCGCGCGGGGGGCCCAGGCACAGCACGGCCCCGCCCCGCCGCGCCTGTGCGTATGAGAACCAGGTCGCCCATGGCCCTAACCTACTCTCAGACTTGTGCGTGTGAGCGCCAGATCGCCCGCGCCGCGCCTGTGCAGGTGAGGACCAGGTCGCCCATGCCGGCGAGGCCGCCCATCGTCAGCGGGTGCGCGCCCAGCGCGACCGCGAGCCGCGTCATCTCGCTCAGGCCGCGCGTGATGAGCGCCGCGCGGCCGTTGCAGCCGAAGCCCAGGCCGTCGTTGATGCCGCACGCGATCGCCAGCACGTTCTTGAGCGCGCCGCCCAGCTCCACGCCTGCGGGCGCCAGAGGCGTGGGCCAGGGCGGCGCATGCTGTGCCCTTGCCACACGCCAGCGCCGCGCACACCACGCCGAGCAGCCTATCCGTGCGTGTGCCCGCAGCGCCAGCCAAGCCCGCTGAGCGCGGCGCACAGGCGCTGCGCGCGCGCGCCTGCGAGCCCGTGCGGGGACGCGCGCACGCTGCCTCCCTGCCTCAGGCTGGGGTAAGATAGGGTCAGGGTACGCTAGGGTTGGGGTATGGCGCGCCCTGCACGTCCGTCGTGCGGTAGCAGCGGAAGCGCGGCGTTGACAGCAGGTACTGCGCGCGCCCGGCCACCAGGTCGTCGGTCGCCGCGACGGTGACCACCGTCGGCAGGCCCGCCGCCACCTGCGCGCCCGCGCGCGCAGCGGCCTGACCGCCACGCCCGCTCGCGCCACTACCGTCCACTGTGCTACTGGTGACTGAATGCCAGCTCCGCTGCGGTGGGCGCGTGCGCCCTGCTTCGGGCTGCAGCGCTGCCCCGCGCCGCCGGGCGCCGGCGCATGTATTGCCGCGGCTGGCGCGCCACCGTCCCCGCGCCTGGCGCTGTCCTGCGGCCGAGCTCCGCGGCGGAGCCAGCACGGGCTGCAGGAGGCGCGGCGGCCATGCGCGCGCCGCGATGCGCCCCCGACATATGGCGCTGGGCAGTGGACGCCCGTGCTGCGATGCCCTACCCTAACCCTATCCCACACCGCACTGCGGCGGGCGCGCCTCTGCGGCGAAGCTTGGCCCGCTCAGGAAAGCGAGGCGGCTGTGCAGCGCGGGCGGGAGCACGCGCGTCAGAATCTGGTTGACCGTCTCCAGCGTGTCGTTCAGGATGCCCTTGGTGCACGACACCAGGATCTGCGCGCGCGCGCCCCCGCTCGCGTCTGCCGGCCGGGTTGCCGCGCTCAGGCGCGCGCGCCGCTGTGAGCGTGCGCTCAACGCAACACAGTTGTCATCTGTGTGTCGTGCAATTCCGCACCATTAAAACACTTAACACAGGACAGCCGGCCGGAAGCCAGAGGCCTGCTGCGACCTGAGGACGATCCTCATCCAGGCAGTGCATGGTGCACACAATGCTGGTTCGACTCAGAGCCAGAAACCCTGCCCGTCAGGATGGGACTACGGAGTAGCGGGCGCGCCTGGTCGGGGCGCAGCTTGTCGCGTATGGCGCTCATGGTCGACGCGACAAAGGGCGTGGGCACCACCATCAGCAGCAGCTGCCCATGCTCGACCACCGCCGCCAGGTCGCCCGACGCGCGCAGCGCACGCGGCAGCTTGATGCCCTGCGGTGGGCGGCAATTGCACGTTTGGTGAGTCAGTGCTGACGCCGCCGCCGCCGCCGGGGCACCCGCCGCATACAGCGCCGGCGGGCGGCTGACTCAGGCGTGTGTCGCCGGCGTGCGCGACGTGGACGCCTGACACATCAGTGCAGCAAGGCGCACAGAGCAGGCCGGCGGAGCATGCCCATACGGCGGCTCACGGCGCGGTCCAGGACGCCCTGCGCCCCGGGCCGCGGCCGGCGGGGCGCAGCCCCGGGCAGGACAACCGGGCCCGCCGCGGGGCGGCGAGACAGCACGCGGGCCGCGCCTTCAGGTAGGTGGTGTTCTCCTTCACAGCCGGGTCATTGACGCCCTCCACAACCTCCGGCTCACGCGCCCAGAGCTGCGTGTCGTGGCCCATGTGCGCGCAATGGCGCGCGAGCGCGGTGCCCCACGCGCCGCCGCCAATCACGCCCACCCGCACGCGCTCCTGTGGCGGCGGGCGCACTGAAGTGGGCACGCGCTGAGAGCTGGTCGCAGCCACAGTGTCTCGCAGCTAGTGCTGGCTGCTCAGGCCTGCGCCCTCCACGCTCAGCTGCCGAGACGGCGCGTCTGGCGGTGCTGCAGTCCTGAGGCAGGCCAGCACTTGACAGGCAGCACAGCAGCAGCGCCGCGCGTGCCTGGCTGAGCGCGGTGCGGTCCGGCGAGCGCGGGCGCTCGGCGCCGCCGCCATGGTGCGCCACCGCTGCCGCCGGCGGGTCAGCAACTGCGTTGGCCGACATCTGCGCAGCGGCTCTGTGCAGTTGCGCCTCCACGCGCCCAAGTGAGGCCTCTGCGCGCGAGCGTGTTGCACGTACATAGCCCCATGACCAGTGACGGAACACACACGGGCTGGGCACTCGTGTGCCTCCACAAGCGGATCAGTCTGTTGTTGTTCGCTCACGGCTGCAAGCGCAGCACCAACTGGCCAGGTCGCATCCATGTGCTGCACAAGGTGCAAATGCAGGCGCCTCTGTTGTCTGCATCTTCAGGGGCCAGGCTTGTCCTCAGAAGCCAGGCCCGCTGGAGAAGACGCAGCACTGCAGGTTGAGGCATGGCGATGCATGCAGGGGTGACCGTGCATTCCAGCCTGGGCAGCTCACAGCTCTGAGCGGTCCTCGGGACGCACGCCGCACGCGTTTGCAAAAGTGCAGCACTAGAGGTCTGAGCAGTTGGTGCTGCAAACTTGCTGCTCAGACCTTTTACTAGACCATCACGTCCGCCGTGCACACTAGACAAGCGAGATCTGAACACAAGAAGTACGCTCCAGAGAGATACGCGGCCAGACACTCCAACTTTGCTTTCACACAGCAAGCATTGGGTGCCTTCCAGGTGCTGAGTGCTCACCTGTAACACTATCGCCGCACACCAACGTGCTGAGCCTCCGCTCCCTGTACTGGCTGGCAGCTCCTCCCTGGACCTGAAATACGACAGCAGCGGTCGAGAGCACTTTAAACTTTGGGGGTGCGCTCTCGGGTATGAGGGATTGCAACGTTAATCGGATTCAGATCCAGGTCTGCATGATTATCCAAGCATAAACATCAGAAATGCAGGCCCTCATGCACAGCCGCCCTGACTTCAGCTGGCACTGCCGGCCCCGCAAAAATGTCTGCCTCCAGCCGCGCGGCGAGCGGCGCGGCGGCCGCGCAGTACCGCCGCGCGAACGCGCGCAGCGACATGGCCGTGAACGCAAACCATGCCGCCCGCTCCGCCTCTGTCTCGGCCGCCGCCGCCGCGGCCGCAGCGCCAGTGCCGCCCCCTCCGCCGCCGCTGCCATCGGCCTCCTCTGCGGCGGGCTCGCCGGCCGCGGCCATGGCCGCGTCGGCCGCGGCCGAGGCCGCGGCGGCGGCGGCGGCGGCCGCCGCAGCGCGCGCGGCGTCCAGCTCGGCGTGCCCGGCGGTCAGCACATCTCGGAACAGGCGGAACGCCAGCAGCAGCAGCTCGCGCTCCTCGGCCACGGCCGCGCCCAGCTCGGCCTCCTTGGCGGCCACCTGCGCGGCGCGCCCGCCCCGCTCGCGCTGCGCCCGCCGCATGCGTGGCCGGCTGCCGCAGGGCGTGCGCTTTTCGCTCTGGGGACACGCGGCTGCAAGCGTGCGCGGCAGGCCCATGCCAACACCTCAATCCAAGACATACGGCCCTCCCTCAACCCTCCGCCGCGCCACACGGACCTGCATGTGCGCGGACGCGCATGCAGACAGCACATGCAAGCATTCTGCATGACACTGAGCGAGCAGGTGCGCACGTGGTCCTCAGCGGCGGCCGTCGCGGCAGCGGCCGCCGCCGCTGCCGCCTCTACCTCCTCCGCTGGCGGCGCCGCGCTGCCCGCCGCCGGCTCGAACGGCGCGCCCGCCGCGGCCTGCGCGTCGGCTAGCGCCGCGCGCGCAGCCGCGAGCTCCTCGCGGGCGTCCTGGCGCGCGCGTGTGCACAGCTCAGAACATCTCTCGTGCCCAAGCTGTCAGAGGAGGAAAATGATGTGGACGAGGGCTCTCGTGGTGCAGGGCACTGGTATTCAATAGCTCACCCCTCAGCGCAGGTAGGGTAGGACCCTAACCGTAACCCTCCAGCTGGCGCGGCGCAGGGCGGCCGGGGCGCGCGCCTGCGTGCGCGCCAGCGTCTTGGCCACTGCGCCGTGCAGCGCCTCCCAGGCGAGCCCGGCGGCCAGCTCGTCGGTCAGCGCGAGCACCGCGGGCGTGCCGAGCGCCCAGCGCACGACCGCGCCGGCGCGCACCTAGCGGCGCGGGGGTGCGGCGTGAGGAGCGCGGCGCCGGAGGGGCGGGCGCCTAGCAAGGCACCTCAGCCCGTCCGCATGAGTTCAGGGTGCCTCAGAAGAGGGTATGGGGTCTGCCAGCATCTGTGACCACTTCCAGGTCGATCCATGCGGCCAGTGCCGTGATGCATGACACGCGCATGCACATGTCCACATGCGACTGGCCGGCAACATTATGGGGCGGAGAAACGGAGGTCTGGACGCTGCAAGAGCCAAACATCTGTGAGTGATGGGGCGCGCGGACCAGGCGCAGCGCCAGCAGCCGATCGATGGCCTGCGCGGCGCGCTGCGGCGCGGCCGCCCACACCGCCGCGGCCGTCGCCACCGCCGCCTCCTCGCCCTGCCGCCGCCAAGATGCGCCGCTGGCGTCACAGGTTGCCGCTGGAATCCATCAAACACGAAGACGGGGCACAAAGCCGCATGCCAGAAACACAACAGACACTGCGCACCTCAGCCCCGCACCCTTAAGCAGCGGAGGTGCATCCGCTGCACATGGCGAAAGATGCCCAACCAGGCCGGAGGGCATGAACGCCGGTCACGGACACATGCGCTGTGTCCTGCTGCTGCCCAATTATGTGCTCGGCTAGCAGGACATGGCCGCTAGAATGTCACAGGGCGGGGACCTGCCCAGCTAAAAAAAAACAAAAAAACGCGCGCCCTCAGGCATTGAGTCGCCGGGCCGGCGCGGCCGTGACGGCACGGCAAGCCTGGGGGGCGGCCGGGCGCGCGCCTCCGGCCCCGCCTCCGCCAGCAGCGGCGCCAGCGCGTCGTGGTAGCGCTCGAGCGCGATCAGCATGTGCGTGAACGACTTGGCGCCCGCGACGAGCAGCGCGCGCAGCAGCGCCGCGGCCGCGCCCGCCGCGCCGCCCAGCTCGGCCGCCAGGCCGGGGCCGCGTGCCCACGCCAGCAGCTCCGGCGCTGTCTGCTTCTCCTTCACCTGCGCGCCACGCAGAGCGCCACATGGGACTGGAGCACCGGCAGTTGCCGCGTGACTCAAGCCTCCTGCTAACTCGCCTGCTCACATGGCAGTAGCAATAGAGGCTAATTTTCTCTATGCTCACAGGCAGTGTCCCTGGGGGCTTAACAAGCGCGCCGCGACACAGTTTGGGTGCAGGCCCCTGGCGTGTGTGCAGAACAGCAAATGGGCACACCATGGCCAGGGCTACGCGCGCCGCGCGCATCCCGGCGTCCGGCTCCATCGCCGCCTCCGCATGCGCGGCGCCGTTCTGGTCGCCATTCGCCAGGCCATTCTCGGCTTGGGGCGGCGGCGGCGCCAGCGCCTGCGGTGCCCCCAGGCCGCTGCATTGCTTGAAAAAAAAGGAAGGAACACAACAGGCGCGAATGAGGGAATGCACACCTTAAGACACAGCACAGCTTGGTCCAATGCAACCAAGGGCGCCAGCAGCGCACACCGTCAAGGCTGGCTCTGCCCAGGAACCCGAGCAGTACCGCCTGCATCCGAGGATGCACAGCCCGCCGGACAAGACACAAGGAGACAGTGTGCGCATGCGCGCGCGCCAGCCCCACGCAAGCCGAGCGGTGCGCCGCGCAGATGGGTGTCTGCGCCAGGACAGCTCTGGCCGGGCCCACCTGCGGCTCCGGCTTGGGCGGCAGCAGGCCGTGGAAGCTAGGTGGCAGCACTTTCTGGATGCGGTCCCAGTACGACAGCCGCACCAGCCGCGACAGCGTCGCCTCCACAAAGCGCCTGCGGGGTTTGCGCGGCCGCAGGGTCGGGCGCGGCGCAGTTTGAAAACATGAAGCAGGCACCAGAATACAGCGCAGTATGAAAACATGAAGCAGGCACCAGAATACAGATTGGACGCTACTCTTTTCTTATACCCTTTCCTTTTTTTTGGCATCACAGCACCCTCAATCCTGGCCAATGCTGCAAATGCAGACATCCTTCCACAGCTGCACACAGCAGGCTGCAGGCGTGCTCCCATGTCCTGGCGCAGATCCGCTGCAGCAACACCCGCTTCTGGTTATCCGGGCACAAAGCGCATGTCGCGCTGCCAGGCGCGAGGCGATGCCGCCAGGCTGCGTGCACGCAGCGCTGGCCAGCCCCTTCCTGGACACGAGATGCTGCGGGGCAGCAGGGCGGCCGGGGCGCGCGCCGCTGCGCGTTGTGCGGCGGCGCATCCAGCACGGCGCGCCACTTGTCCCAGGGCCACATGAACTCGAAGTTGGACAGGTGGTAGGCGAGCCAGTCGCTCAGGCGCCCGCGCAGCTCGGGGTCCATGGCGCCCAGGCGCGAGAAGCACTCGCGCACGCACGCGGACATGGAGCGCGGGAACGTCGGCACGAGCTTGCACACGTCCACCTGCGGACCGTCGCGCGCGCGGCAGTCATCAGGCAATGGCTAGGTGGTGCTGCTTGCTGTCCACCAGCCTCAGCACAATGCTCGCAGCTAAGGACCTGCAGATGTCGGCCTGCATGCTGTCAGCCAGGACCTCCATGCAATTTGACGAGCTTCAATCTGATAGGACACAGGCAGCACTACGAACAGGCGCGCCGCTTGCTGCTGACATACTTCTTCGCAGTGCAGATAGCCAAGCGCGCTCACTGCTTCAGCATTCAACCCTTTAGCAAGCGTGCTTGCCAGGCAGGCATGGGCGGGCAAGCTCTGCCTCCCCAGGCAGAGGCCCCGGCCGGCGCCAGGGCGCGCCATCAGCGCGGAGTATGCGAGCGGCTTGAGCGCGGGCGCGGGCAGGCGCAGCATCTGCGCGAATAGCATCTCCGCCAGCAGCGCCTCATGCTTGTCGGGTAGCGGCAGGCCTGCGCGCACGGGCGCAGCGGCGGATGTGACCGGCGCACGCCAAGGTCCATGTCGAGCGACCACACGCTTTTCCTAGCCAAGGGCAGGGGTTTTCTAGCCCAGGGCAGTGCATGCGTGTTCTGCTCTGCCACACTCCCGCAGCACCCTGAACTCTGCATACCAGCACCACAGGCCCCTTTGCGGCGCAGTCAGGGCCCCACGCAGGCCGCCCTGCCGGGCGCCGCACCGAGCGCGACGCGGCGCGCGCACTGCACGCGGTCGCCGTCGAAGAAGTGCAGCGTGTCCAGAATGTACTCCTCCGCGACCAGGCGCTCCACCAGCGGCTTGCCCTGCGCCGTGTGCTCGGCCGGCAGCAGCCGGATCAGGCCGCGCGGCGGGAACGCGGCCGCCGCCGCCGCCGCCGCCTGGCCCCCGCGCGAAGCGGCCGTGAGAGGGTCCGTTCCTGCTGGAGCCTGCTGCCCTGTGTCGCTGTGGTTGAGGATGACATGGGCGGCCGTACTAACGGTGCGCTCTCATGCTTTCTTGAGAGACGTGCACAGCCTTCAGCCGTCGGGCCAAAATGCGCCACTGCTTGCTGATAGCAGGGCGAAAAAGGGTACAGATTAAGAACACACAAACCACAGCGGCATCGGCGCGCACCTCCGCAGGCGTCGCGCCCGGCGGCACGCCCGGCGGCGCCGTCGGCAGCGCCAGCGACGCCAGCTCGTGCGGCTGGCCGGCGGCCAGCGTGACCTCAAACGCGTAGAACAGGCGCGGGATGCCGGTGACCACCCAGTTGCCGGTGACGCGCAGCTCGCTCACCGCCTCCCAGACCTGGGCCACGGCAAGGTCATGCTTGGATGCTGCCGAGGTGAGCTTCGTGCGAGGCCAGCCAGGATTAGGCCTGAGGCAAGACAGAAAGTGCAGCTGCAGCGAGGCAGCCGCATTGGCTGCGCGCGCACAGCAATGTCAAACAAGGCATGGAGACAGCAAGGCAGCTTGTGGAGCACAGGAGTGAGGGAATCACACATCCCGTCTTTTTGCCTCGTTCGTGACTCCTGCAGGGGCGCGCCTGGCCGAGGAAGCTGGCACCGCCGCTGTCGCTGGCGGCGGCCGCGTCGGTGTCGCCGCGCGACTCGAAAAACGGCCGCAGCGCCGGCTGCGCAACGCGCGGCCGCAGCTGCATATAGTGCTCGACGGCCTGGAAGAGGCGCCCCACCTGCATGCGCACCACTCGATCAGCAGTGCAGCGAGCTTTGCCGTTTGAGGACAGGGCCGTGTGGTTTCATTTGCTCTGTTGATCAACGGAGGTGAACATGACCACACAAGGACCGTTGACACTCGCCTTTTTTCACCTTCTTTTCACCCCCTTCACCAGAAACGCAAGACAGGTAGGCACAGTGCCCACCTCGTTGGGCGCGCTCTCAGCCAGCTCGCTGCCGCCCCAGGGCAGCGCGGCAAGCACAGAGTACACCAGGTGGTCTGCGTACGGCTGCCTGCACCGCTTGTCGTCCTCGTCGCCGCCTGCACCGCCGCCACCACCTCTCTTTCATTTCTATGAAGGGTGGCCTACAGCTCTCTTTGGACCGGCTGACTTTCAAGCCTGTCTTTCACCTGCGGAATGTTCACAACCAACCCCCTATGCGGAACCAATAAGAACCAAGTGCAATGGCGGCCTCAGCCTAAGCATGTAAGAGCTCTGCCCAGCGGCGCTGGTGAGAGGCCGGTGGAGGCCGCACCGCCTTCGACAACAGCGACGGCCGTGTCCACGACCTGCTGCAGCCCGGCGACGACCGAGGACGGGTGCAGCACGTTGGCGACGACCAGCGCGGCAAACAGCCGCAGCAGCATCCGCGCCTTGTGCCGGTCGGGCGCCGCGACCGCCGCGCTAAGCTCCCGCTGCGCAAGGGCGACCAGCTCCGCCACAAACTCGCGGTTCTCCGTGTTGAGCAGCCCTGCGCAAGATGTTGACGTCAGAGAGCAATTTACCAAGAGGTTGAAGTCAGAGAGCAGTATAGATGCGCAGCAGTCCATAGCCACGGCAGAGTGCACCGGACCGAGTGAGGAGGAGTATGGTATGGCGTACAAGGGATGCAGCCACACCTATGAGCGTCGCATACACCGGCGTCTTTGGTGACAGCTCCACAGCGCAGTCGAGGATGATGCGCCGCAGCTGCGCTACCATGAAGTTAGTGGCAGGGGTGTTGGCACAAGAGCTTGCAGGCCGGCGGCTGGTGCCGCAGCACGAGAGCGCACCGCGTCGCCCTTCGAAACCAAGTCACGCGCAAGCGTCCGGTGCAGAACATCCAAGTCCTCCTCAATGGCAGGCGCGGGCTGGTCCTGCACCACGGCACACACATTGTGTTCACAGACCACCGGCAGGCACACGTGATGTGTTGGCGCTTCAAGTTTCATGGAGAACACGCACCGGCTGCTGGTCGCAGAGCTGGATTATGGACGCCAGCAGCGGCTTAATGCCGTCCTCCTGGCCCCCGTGCTCGTCGCGCTTGCGCTTGTACCCGCCGCCACCGCGGCCCCCCCTGTTGCCATACTCCTGGTGGCCGCCCCCAGGCTGGTCATAGTCACGGCCGCGTTTGAAGCGGTCGCCCATGGCGTTCCTGGGCAAGAAGAGCTCAAGGTGGTGTGCCTCTTGCGCATCAACTCTTGCTGCTCAGTTGGACCAGCTACGGGCCTAACTAGGCAAATATATATGTGTGTTCAAGGACCAGACCACTTTCTGTGGTCTAGCTAAGCTGTTCAAAGCACTTAGCGGTTCTGTCAGCTGTTCCTGCGGGCAAAAGCTTTGTAGCGGTTCTGTCAGCTGTTCCTGCGGGCAAAAGCTTAGTGTGGAAGATGCCAGTGAATTGCAAAATTGCCGTGATGGCTTGCTGATATGCTCTTAGGCATAAGCCTCAGCGTGCACATACAGCAGGCGTTCATGCCACGAAGCAAGGAGGGTACTTATACTGCAGCTTGCGAAGCTCTGCCGCTTGAAGCTTGGGTAGGCACCAACCAGATAACAAGATGATGTGAGTAAGCACGCCATGGACGGTGTGGCGCAGCTAGAGCTAGATGATGATGCGCCAGAGGCTGCCTGGCCAGTGTCGTTGGCCGCTGCCGCCCCCCCTCCTGCGCCGAGCACAAGTGTACAAGTGCTGGAGCCTACTCGCGCGCCAAGCAGCAGCAGGGGTAAGCCAGTGCCACGCAACGCATACATATGGCCATCTCCCTCGCTTCGGCCTCCAGCGCCCTCTGCGGCTATTCCCGTGCCGACGCAGCACCCCAGCCTGCAGCCGCCCTCAGTAGCAGCGCCTGCTGGCTCTGGCGGCAGCGGAAACCCGGGCCCAGGCGCCAGCGCGGCCGCGCCGCGCATACCCGGGCCGGCGGGGCTCCTGCAGCGGGCGCTGGCGCAGGGGCTGCCCGTGACGGGGCTGGACTCGCTGCGGACCGGGGGCACGCCGAGTGGGGCGGGGGGCTGCGCCAGCGGCGCCCGCTCTGGCGGTCTTGCGGACCATGACTTTGAAGCACCAGCGTGGGTAACTGCGCTCCGCGAGCTTGGTCTGAGCAGCTTTGACGGTGCGTCTTGCACCCAGCTAGAACTGGTTACAGGGGTGAGGAGCGCCAGGGGAACTGGCGCAAGCATGTTGTGACCAGGACACTCCAGCCTGCACTGTCAACATAGAGAGATGACTGTGCTTTATGAGGAGTGCAAATTGCGTATCCTTTTGCGAGCCATGCGCCCATTTGCAAAGGCACACCCACTTGCACACTTTTGCTGCAACCGTGCAATGCGTTTGACCCGCTGTGCAAGTATCTCACGTCCCGGTCATGGCCATTGGCAACAGCACACCCCTGTCACTACGTCAAGCACAATGAGTGTGTGGCTTTACGTCGGCGATTTGTCACATACCAGTGAAGTGGGGCTCTCGTCCAGGAGAGCCTGCAATAAGAGCAGCACGGGCGTGCGCTGGGAGCGTGCAGAGTCATCGCCGGCGCTGCAGCACACAATCGGCGGCCTGGCGGCCGGGCCTCGGCGCGTCCCCCGCCTGCTGGCACTGGTCACCTCGGTCGCGCTGACCGGCAGCAATGAGGCCTCTGTCCGGCTCAAGGCGCGCCATGCAGCTCCACACAGGATTACCGCGTATGTGTTTGGTCTGTTATGAGGTCCCTGTGCACCTCGACTCGTCATCATGAGCATTCGCGCCTACCAATGAGGCAGCTGATCGCAGGCGTGTGCATATGTGTCCCTGCAGCTGCTCAGTTTGCATCCTGCATTCCTCTCAGCAAGCTTCTAGGTACCCTGCATCTGCATGCTGCTGGCAGCTCGCCTCAACAGAAGGCACGCGCGTCACCATGCGCATGCCCACATGCGCAGGACCCGACTGGAGCCGTAGGCGCGGGCGTGACCGCGCGCGGTATGGACGCACACCCCGGTTTGGCCCCCGGCGCAGCAGTGCTACTACGCGACGTGGCGGTGCTGCGCCTGGGCCGCGCGCCCTACCTGGCCATCACGCCCGCCAACGTGGTGAAGGTGCTCACATGTTGACAAATCATGCCCAGCATGGGCGCATGCTTTTGTCTGGCCCCTATTTGCTAAAGGTGTGCATCAGCTTGCACTGCAGGCCAATGCAATTCGCAGCACATGCTGCTGCGGGCTCGAGGTCGCCTGACCGTGCGGCTCCGGTCGCAACGCCCAGGTCGTGCCTGCACTGGAGCGCGGGGCGCGCGCGCGCCGCGCCGACGCGGCCAACCCCAGCCTGTGGACGCTGAGCGCGCCGTCGGGCTCGGGCGCGGCTGCCAGCCGCCCGGGCCGGGATGCCACCGCGCCTGCCGCGTCTGGCTGGCAGTCGACGACAGGCGGGTCCAGCGGCGCCGGGCGCAGACCGGCGCCAAGCGGTCCCCCCACGCAGGGTCTGGGGGCAACTTTGAGCGGAGGGTCAGCGCGCACAGAGCGCTCGCCCGGCGCGGCTGCCTGGGCGCGGTTCCTGCCTCGGGGCACGCCCGCAGCGTCGGCCGGCCATGGAGCAGGCGCGGCAGAGGACGTGCTCTCCATCGGGCCGCATGCCTCGACCTCCCAGCTCATGGGTGATACCGGCGCTGGGGACGACCTGGGCTCGCAGCGCGCGCCGGCATCCAGCGGCAGCGCGCAGCAGGGCCAGGGTGCTGGGGCAAGCCGGCGCGCGCCTGCTGCCCGAGCGGCCGGGAGCGGGGGAGGAAGGGGGGTGCCGGCCCAGGCAAGCCAGCACGCAGTCATGCAGGCGCGCGTGGGCACAGATCGGGGCACAGTCGCGGCAGAGAGCGGCCGATGCGCTGCTGACGTGCATGCAGGCGTGCAAGGCGCGGCAGGCCTGCATACGGCCAAGGCATGCATGGGCGTGGTGCAGCACGCGGCCTCTGCAGGGGGCGCCGCATGCTCGGCAAGCCAGCAGGGTGCCTGCGACAGAAGCCCAGGGCGCGGTGCTGAGCCTGGGGACCCAGCCGAAGGGAGGGGCGGGCAGGCAGCGCCAGGGCTGGAGGCGCGGGGGGCAGGCGCACCTGCGGTGCTCTCCGAGGTGCAGAACCTGAGCAGCGGCGCGCGCTCGGCAGCAGGCCACAGCAGCCCGGCGGCAGCAAAGCGCGCGCGCGTGGGGCGGATGGATGCGCAGGATGTGGCGCAGCTGTTTGACGGCATGGAAGAGGATGAGTGCGACCTCGCCGCACTAGGCCTGCTGACGCCTTAGGCAGGACTGTGCTATAGACATGATGCATTGTTGCGCTTGTGATGTTCCAGGATTGTTGTGGCCTCGCTTATCGGGGCCCGCAAATCAATGCGCATGCGAAGTGCCAGTAAGCACTGATGCAGGTGGTTTGATAGAATTTATTATTTAGATTGCTTGCACTCTGGGGAAGTGCCGTGCATGTTTGGGCTTGGCTGTGTGTTAGAGTAACACAGGCATGCATGTGAAGAAACAAAGCGCCGGCTGGCAATGTAGCAGCAGTATTGCCCGTGGCCATGTTGCCGCGCGTGTCCCTGACTTGACGTAGACGTCGTGCTGCCCGGTCGAGCAGGAAGGTATGACGCGTAAGCGGCAACGGTGGCGACCTTCACCGCCGCCCCTCTTGACAGTGCGAGCTAGATGCGTGCCGAACTTGTCCGCATGACGTGTAGGCCCTCACATTGGTGGCAGACATCAAATAACATGCACGCATCAGCGCACTAACTGCATACAAACACCAGCGCGTCAGGCTATGCTGCCCTGCCCTGACATGCATCCCCTGTAATGGTGAAGCCAGCGCATGAGGTCAGCGGCACACGGCGCCCCTGGGCGCCCCCGGCCTCTGCAGCATGCCCAAGCCGCTGCTGCCCAGGCCGCGCCTGTGTTGCGCAGCGCACCGAGCGCCCGGCCCTTGCTGGCGCTGCCTGCGCTGCCCAGCGTCAGTGCTTCTGGGCATCCAGCCCACTGGGGGCATGGAGGGAGAGCACAGTGTGTGGAAGGGAACCTGTCCTTAACAGCTAACTGAGAATCCCTTATTTCTCACAACACCACCGAGCACTGCGTGGCCTGCTTGGAGGAATGCAGCCTACCTGCTTTGTGCAACTCCAAAGTAGGCTTGGCGTTATTGTGGCCCCTCTGCAGCGAGCTCGCATCAGCCAGGCTCGCTAGAGAACCGCATCTACGCTTGGTTGCGCTGGCCCCGCTCCTGCACGAGTCGGGTCGAGAGTTCATCGCCAGAAGCGGCTGGCGGCACCTTGCAAGCAAATGCAAGCACCTCTGCTCTGTGGTTCCTGCCTTACCCTAAGCATAGAGTTCAGCATGCATGTCACGCAGCACGCCAGATGATGGACGATGCTTGGTTGCTCGCCGTATGCTCAGGTTCACAAGGCGCCTGTGCAATGCAGTAGGCGCCTTGAGCTGTTGCGCAGTGGCTTACACCTGCACGGTGCAACAGACTGCTGAATGATCGTGTGACACGCTTTGAAGCCAACCTATGAGCCACGCCAGAGTTCTCTACTCTAAGCAGTACCTTCGCCTGGCGTCCTCAGTGCTTGGTGTGACAAAGGAGCCCTGCAATAGCTCCGCTTCAGGTACTTTTGCGCGCCGCTTCAAGGCAACTAAACTAGGACTTGCAACGGCGCAAACTGCCGGCACCTGTGCACTATTTTGTGACACTGAAAAACTCGCAGGTCACACAGTGGCTTGCTGAAAGACTAAGCTAGCTGCCTGACAAGCTCTAAGTAGAGCCTCTGCAAGGTAACAGCACTTTCCTGCAAGCCCTTGCAAGCGTGCAGCTAAGCAGGGACCACACAAGTCTTGCAGTTCAGACCAGACGCGGTTCTTAACACTCTACTCTGTGCTTGCTGCGCAGGTGCGGAAGCAACATGGCGCAGCAGCCGCATTCACGCAAACGGTCGCGGCAGGCGCCTCAATCTGCAGCGCTGCCAGCTGAGGCAGTGATCGACCTGACGGGAGACGACTCGCCACCAGCGCCGTCGCTGGCACCTGCGCCTGCTCTTGATGGTGCTGTCCTCTGCAGCGACAGTGAAGACGAGCGCAACCTGCCGCAGCGCCGCCGCAGGCCACCCAGTCCTGCCGAGGACGCCAACCTGCAGGCGCATGCCAGACAGCAGGCGCTTGAGCTGCAGGTGGCTGCCCTGCAGCGTGAGCTGCAGGTGAGGGCGCCGGCATGAATGGCCGCATCCAGATGCTCAGTGGCACCGACTCTGCGGTGGTCCTGGACTGAACGCAACTCATGAGGGGCTGCAGGCGCAGAGGCAGAGGCTGCAACTTGAGCAGGGGGCGCGCCGCCAGGAGCGAGGTGCGCTGGCCTGTTGTGGTATGGCAACGCTGTCAATTTCATACATGCTGCCTAGACCCTGCTTTCACCAGGCAGCATGCCTGCTTGCGCTATATCTCCCTGTGCACAAGGCACAAAGCGCTGACTTGTTGACGGCCAATTAACAGCGCATACTGGCATCGCTAGAAACTTGCATACGCAGATGTGCAGCTTGGGGTCATGCTTCAGCGGCACACTACAAGCAGCCTGCGATAGCATGCACCTGTCGTACTAGCGCTGCATGCACACTGTTCCATGCCGTAGTTGTGATACACGTCAGAGGTTGCAGGCTCCTGGGCAGACGCCCCGCTGGACGTGTGGCGGCTGGTGGCGCGCGCCATGGAGCCGCGCGCCTGGGCGCGCGCATGCAGCGCAGCGCGCAGCCTGTATGCAGCGCGCGTGCGCATCGCGCGGGCGCGGCCCACCCGCCTGGAGGACTTCACCAGACGGGCCGCACAGGACTGGGCGGCCGCAGGCTCCATCTTCCTGGACCTGCGCGCCTGGGCCGACCTGCCGAGTCTGTATTTAAATCAAGCAGTCTACGCGCTGCGGCGCCAGGTCTACATGCTGCCTGCTCTGGAGTGCCTGCATGTCATGGAGTACGGCGAGCGCACGCTGGACTTTGAGACCCGCGCGGCCACGGGCGCAGACCCTGGGGAGATGGGGTTTGGCAATCACCCGGCCGGAACCGCTTTTGGTATAGCGCATAGTGCGGCAATTGGGAGATCTCTTTTACTAGAACGCTTGAAGTTGCCAATGCTACGCGTGCTTAGCCTGGACACAGTGCTGCTGATCCAGCCACTTCCGCCTATGCTTGCGGGGCTGCTGCACCTGGTGCTGCGCATCGATGACGACGATGCTAACAGCCGGGTGCGTGGGCATGCCGGACTTGTGTCGTTTCATAAGAATGCAAATGCATTGATGGCGATCACTGGCAGCTTGCCCGCACTGCAAACGCTTTACATAGAGGCAGCGTTACTCTGTTACATTGGCGGTGCTGGTGGATATCGGGCCGAAAGGGGCGACCTGATGCCATGCAAGCACCTGGAAGCGCTTGTCCTGGTCAATGTGCATGTCGAGGCGGCCGTGGCGGTGCCGGAGGGGTGCCGCGTGGCGGCGGTGCTGCCGGCAGACGCCGTGGACGACCTGGACAGGTGGGTCGGCAGTGCCGCGGGCGCTGGGCTGCGCGCGCGCGCGGACGCGCTCGTCGTACACGGCTTCCGCGACACGCGCGCAGCGCGGGCGCAGCACGGCCTGGTCAAGCTCACGCGCGACCTGCGCGCCGCGCGGCTGCCCGCGCTTGCCGAGCTGCGCGTCGTGCTGGACGCCGCCAGCCTGCCGCGCCGGGTCGAGGAGCATGTGCTGGAGCTGGGGCTGACCAACGCCAACCTGCCCGCGCTGCGCGTGCTGGAGGTCGACATCCCGTGCGCGCTGCGGCTGCGCCTGGAGCGCATGTCCAGGCTGAGGACGCTGGTGCTTGCGGCGCACACGCTCGCCGAGTTCCTGTGGGCGCCCGCCGAGCCGCCCGGCGACCAGGGCGTCCCCGATGGGCACCCTTGGGCAACCATCTCTCTCCGCTTTGCAACGGGCCCGCCACACAACGTCCGGACCAAGCTGATTGACATGTTCTACGAGTCGTGTCAATGCGACGCAGCAGGCAAGGCAACCTACAGTTCATTCAACTTAGGATTTGATGGCAGCGCCTGGCGGGGTGCCGCCCCGGCAGGGCTCGTCCCGGGCGACCTGCGCGCATGCGCCTGCCGCGCGTGCCTGGATTGCCTGAGCCGCGCCGGCCTGCCGGTTGCGGCTGCGCAGGGTTGGCGGCGCAAAGGCTTTGACCGCCTGCACGCGCCGCTCTGCACCTGAAGCGTACATGCAGGAGCTGTGCCTGACATGCGCTGTCAGGCACAAGAGGTACTGGTATAGTGTTTCCGGCATGTGGCAGACGCAAGACCCAGCGCGCAGGTAGTCAGAGTACTATTCGGTGGGGAAGGTTTGCCGGAGCATGGCCTTGTCTGTATGGTATGTGTTTCAGTTTGAAGTTTTAAGCATGCGCAATTAAACTTCTTGGCTTGGCTTGCAGGTAACTGAACCTGGTAATAAGTGCAGTGGGCAGATTGTGCTGTGCAGCAGTAATATAATAGCTGCACTGCAGATATTATATTCATCAACATTGCTTTGGTAGTAACTACTAGTAAGGGCTAGGAGTGGCGGGGATACCCGCTCGTGCATTGCGGTATGTCCATGTGTCACATGTGATACAGGCTCTTTTTTATCCTATGCAGCCCCACCATCTGAAGCTGAGGTGTGTGATGCCAATCTCAATTTAACATTTGTCCATCTGGCTCCCAGAATTTTGGGGCGAGGCCAGGCCTTGCCAAGCCTACTGATTGGGCTAATTTCCATGCGGAGTGGACTGCAGTGGTGCAATATAAGCCAGGGCTTCTTGCCCAGCCTTGTGCTTGCCATTGTGGTGGCGCTGGCTGCAGTTATTCTCTGCGAAACGTCTTCCTTTCACACTGGCATGCTTTTATGTTGAAAGAGATGCAATACAGGATTTGAGCGTGCTGAGGGACAGGTGCAAGCTATGTCAGATATGAAAGCACTCTGCACAAGTGTGCATGCCAAGCATGGCCAGCACCTGCGCCCAGCGAGTCGCGCTTGGGAACGCAAGCGCACCCGAGAGCTATCCAGCTCTCCGGCTTGCCAAGGACGGCGTGTGGTTGCAAGGCGTGGGCGCCGAGTATCTGCAGCGCTCCAGCAGGTTCAGCGCGCTGAGGTCAACGCGAGTGCTGCCGAGGAAGGGCAGTTCCAGACTGCGCTGAAGGAGTGGTCTGTGGCGTGTGCGGCACTGGGTGCAGGCGAGCAGACGGTGCGTTCTTGGTGGCAGGCAGCAAAGGAGGCTGCGTCCCTGACATCTTGCAAACTTGTTTCCCAGAGTCAGTGGCTTGCCACCTCTAGCTGGTGTACTGCTGCAGCGCCACGCAGCAGTTTTCCTGTTCCTGCACGCATGTCCTGGCGGTGCTATGTAGTACAATGTATCCCTCCACGCGTGACTGTTCTGGGAACAGGTGCTGCTGAGGAAAGGGGGCATCAGAGAGAAGGGCTTCAAGCCACAGTCGACACACTTTCTGCTGATGCCAACGGCCTTCCACGTCGACGCTGCTGTGCTGGCGCCTGGGGCGGCGGAAAGGTACCGGAAGGCGAGCAGACCCATCCTTGTGACTCTTCAGTCTGTAAGCATTCGCTGCTGCCTGTGCCAGCTCTGCCTGTACAGCTCAGCCTGTGCACACGTGCTCACATACATGAAAGGCCGCTTTCCTGACGGACCAATGTTGCACACTTGACCAGGGCTGACAGAGACGCTGATTTGCAACATAATCGGTGCTTCAGTGGTACATGACAAGAGCTCTTTTTGGAGTGCGGGTCCTGGTGCGCGACTGCTGCAGCACAGCTTTCTCACCAGGGCTCGCTGCCTGCAGGAGCTGGGCTACGACCCCAGGGGACGGCTTAGCGTGGAGTTGGACGTTGCGGCCGAGCTGACCGGCGCCTGGACGGTGACCGCGCCTGCCGACCCCAGCGCCGGCGAGGAGCTCCTGGCCGCGACGGCCGGGCTGCACGTGTATGGGCCGGCCTTCCTGCAGGCGCGCGGCCGACAGCATGCCGTGAGCACGAGGTATTGGTCAGAGCTCATGTGCACGGAAAGTGGGCAGGATTCCAGGCAGCCTAATAAGATCTGGTATGAGATGCGCACTGGTCATCGTGCACTGGCTGGCGCCCCCCGCGCTCCAGCGCTGCATGTGCAGGCGTTTCTCACGCACTCCACAGCATGAATGGCACCACGCGTGCCTGACCCGCATGTGCAACAGGTTGTCTGCCATGGAGGCATGGGGCCCGCTGATGCATTGGCCTGGTGGTGGACTCTCTGACATGTGGGTGCTTCTCATGGGTGGACGTCGGCGCGGCGGCCGCCGTGGAGGCCAGGGACCGGTGGGCCCGCGGAGCGCCCGCGCTCCCGGACGACGTGTTTGCGTCGAGGCAGGCCGCGCTGCGGGGCGCGCTGGCCGGCATGGACGCGCAGGTGCTGTGGCCTCTGTGACTGCGTCTGCAGTGCACGTATGCTAACGGATTGTAGCAGAGTATAAACTATTGTCCGATGGCGGCAGCCTGACGGGCCAGCGACATGCGAGCGCTTCCGTGTACGTGGTGACAGCTAAGTAGGCTGTGCTCCAAAAGGGTATTTAGACCCACTGTCCGCTCTCGATGCAGAAGAGATGGCTTGTGAACGGCGTTGCAGGCAGCTGGCTCCACCATTGCAGGTGTCAGCCTTTGTGTGTACAACAGTTAAGCTACGAGCTGTGGTACGAGGGTCTGTGGGTCTGTGGGTCTGTTATGGGTATCAGCCCACTGTAATTGCATCGTTGACTGAGATGTGGTAGGCAGTGCGCTTTCTAAGTCACGCCTGCACGAAAAAAGAAGCATGCGCTCCAACATGCGCTGCATGCCTAGCAACGTCACAAGCAGTGTGTGCTCTGTAGCACATGCATGTGTGAGGCCGCTCTCCCTGTTTGGTGACCCTTGCGAATATGCATGCCTGGTTCATAAGCAAGCCACCCTGCACAACTAAATTGACGACGGACTCTGTTGTCACCCCTGCCTGCAGGGCAAGCACTGCTTACAGAGGGTCACTGATGCCATGACCTGTGCATACGTCACGTACCAGTAACCAGCACTGCCTACCAGTTCCATGCCGGCTCCACTGATGGCATGCGCCTAGGACACCTTCTTGTTCCTGGAGGCCAGCTCGCTCCTGCGCGCCCGAGCAGAGCACACTCTCACGCCTTTCTCACTGTGCGCACGCATGACAAGGTAAATGCACATAACACAGCCGACATGCGCATGAGCTGTTGATGCACGGCGGCAGCCTCATGCAGCGCATCTTGCTGAGTGTGAGGGCAGCTCGCGAACGACGTGGGAGAGGGCGCACAGCGCCTCGGTGGCCGCCGCCGCGCGCGTGACTTGGCAGGCAGCGCGCCAGAGCACGAGCGCGGGGATGACGACCCAGATGGAGTTGACAAACACAAAGTAGAACCAAAAGTAGAGCGGCTCTGGCCGCGAGCTGGACAAGCCTGCGCGGGCGGCATGCCAGGCTCCGGTCAACACGTCTGGATGAGAGTAGGTGGAATAATGAGAGCGACCCTCCAGAATTCACAGGTTCGGCACAGTGTCATGGAGCTGCATCACGTGATGCTCCTCAGGGCGCCGATATGGACCAGGAGGTGCGCCTTCGACATATGTAGTGGCAAAGTACAGGACGTCCCCGTAGAGCTGGCCTAGGGAGATTGCTATCTGCACGCACGCAGGAGTCAGGTTTGGGCCATGGCCCTTGGCAGTCCAAGACAAGGTGGGGGGCGCCCTGCCTCGATCACGTGCCGCCAGGGCCAGCGCCTTGCGATGGCGTACACCGCTAGCAGGCTCAGCGGCCCCCACAGGAAGGCAGTGACGGCCTCCATGCAGATCACAAAGCTGTCGCGCGTGGCATAGCGCGAGTCCGCCTTTGCATACTCCTTCCCTGCCCCCGCCCCTGACCCGCCTCAGACCCGTGGCACAGCACAGCACCACAGCGTGAAAACCAGCTTGGATGCTCGTCGCACATATCTCCATCAGCACGTTGCCGCTCGTGCTCCTGTAGAAGTCAGCGTGCAGCACCACGGCGCCTGCGCCAGCACCCCGCTCCGCTCACATCCAGCCTGTGTCAGCAACCGTCCTTCAAGCTAATGGTTGGCAAGGAAAGACAGTATCACGCACCTTCGACCACAAGGTGGGTGGTGCCCGACACAGCCATCCAGCACATGATTAGGCGGTCCGCGGTTGTCAGCCGCTTCCCCAGACCTGCGGACCAGTCAGTCTTATAACGAGCTGCGTCCATACCATAAGCACTGCTGAAAGTGCAGCAGAGTCTGCTGTGGGGTGGGCTGCGTGCCCGAGGCCGCCCATGTGCATGCAAAGATGACCGCGGCGGCGCCGAAGAATGCTGTGAGGATGCCTTCATATGGGAGCAATAGGGGCTGGTAGCCAGGCAGCAGAAGGTCCCGGGGGTAGTACGGGTGGCGGACGCCAGGCACATCAGCCGCTGCGTGTGGAACAGAGCTGAAGAGCGACCTCGCGCCGCTGACCAGTAGGTCCATCCGAAGCAGCACTTGCTTCAGCAGGAGCTTTGCGCATCTGGAGAAGCTCAGACGCCCCGCCCCGCAGTGGGCCTCATGCATGGGAATTGCTGCATGTCGCAGCTTGGCGATGAGATGATCTGTGCGGTCCCGCCATATGATCATCCTCCTGGGCACCTGAGTGCGTCCTGGCAGTGATGGCAACATGCTTTGCATGTCAGCGTGCACCTCAGAGACTGCACAGCGAGTGATACATGGCCGCTGGGAGCCTGGACCGCAGTGCTCACAGTCTCAGTTTGCTGCATCGCGAGGCGGCACTGGCTGCCCGGCCTCGCGGCAGCCACGGCGCCGCCGCACGCGCGGCATCACTGGCCGCGCTCCAGGGCCACGAGCTCCAGCTCAAACACGCGCGACTTGCCGGCCATCATGTTGTTTGCGTCAAGGCGGACGCTGGCCTCGCCCAGCGCCACCACAAGCGCGGTGTCGGCGTTGGCCAGCTCTACAAGCATGCCCTCTTTCAGGCCGCCCTGGCTGCGGTAGCGCCCCTCCAGGCGCTCGATCTCCGGGTGCGTGCGCGGCACCTGCAGCGAGGGGCCTTGTATTACATGCTGCTGAACAGCGCGCCTGCCAGCCACGGCTCCTTCTGCACACAGCCGTAACAGCCATTACTCAGGCGCGGAGCTGCCACTGCATGGATGGCTGCTGGACAGCAGATGATTCCAGGTGATCAGCAGGTCCAGGTTGCCCACAAGAGCAGCAGCTGCCACATACGCTTATGCCAGGTACGAGCGAGGGCGCATCTCAAAGAGCACGGAAACCACATAAGCTGGAACAGGCCAAGGTCACGACCTGTCAGAACAGGCGTTGCAGTGTCGCAGGCGGTGGGCGGCACCTCGAAGAGCAGGTCGCGCTTCCACTCGCCGCCCTTGGCCTCGAGGGTGGTCGTGCCGCCGATGGGCAGGCCCCGGATGGCCGCGTCAAAGGCCTGGAAGAGCTGCACAGTGCGCGGAGCGCCGCCTCAGTGGCAGTCAGGTGGACTCCCCTTCGGGAGTTGTGATGCACCGCCGTCTAGCAAAAATAACCGCAGGCCCGCTCACCGGGTTGCCAACAGCCTCCCCCGCGCCAACCTCAAACGTCACCTGCTGCCCCACACCTTGCTGACTGTGGATTGGAGGCAGCGCATACACGTGCCTGGTGCCACTGGTGCGGCAGACGCTTCAGCATGTGCGTGCATGCACATGGGTGCCAGAGCGTCACAGGAGGAGCCGCACTGGTTCCCTGTGCTCCCTGGAGTCGTCGACAGTGTTGCCACACTCGTCTCGACATACGTAGTGCAGCACGACAGTGTCTCCCTCCACCGCTACGCGAGGTGCATCACCTGTTGCAGGCAGGCAGGTGGCGCGTGGGTGCTTGCAAGAGGCGCTGCCAGCACTGGTGCACTCACGCTTGCACATACCGGTCACAAGCTGAGCGGAGCCCTGCTGCTCGATGCAGCCGCAGCGCCTCCGCGCTCGTGGCCGCGCCGCTGCTAGGTGTGCAGGTTGCAAGGCAACCTGGCCTTGCCGCATTCGCCTGTGAGTGCAACTCAACGAATGTGCATGCGCTCTGCTACAGGGCGCTCTGCCGCTGTGTAAGCAGGCCGGGCGGCAGCTAGATCGGACAGTCATTGTGCAGGTCGCCTGCATGTACTGAGTGCAAAAGCGCGTGTGGCAAATGTGCGGGAGGCAATGTTCGACATCAAACACATGTGCAACTGCACAGCAGAGAGGCTCGCCACGGGCTGGGCGCCATGGGCCAGCAAAGGGGACAATTTGTGGGTGTAACCTGCACATGGGGGGTTCGGCCTGCTACGTTCTCCCCAAGCACCAGGCTCTACGCCGCCGAGCCTGATCGCGTGCCGCGCAACTGCGCCTGCAGCTGTAGCACGTTGGCCGTCAGGGCTTTGTGTTCCGCAGCATGGAGCGCAGACAGTGTCTCGCGCTGCACTGCAAGCGCAGTCCGCAGCTGTGGTTCCTCGCAGCGAGTGATGTCAGCCGCGAGCGTGGGGGTTACCAGGCTCTGGGGCTCAGAGCCTGGTGACCACCGCCGTGTCAGGTGATGGGCCGTCTTGGGCGCAATACCCTGCAACACAGACCAATCACGCACCGGTGTGGGCAACTCCACTCCGGCGGCTTAGCAGTCTGACACGGCGAGGGCCACCAGGCTTCTGAGCCCTATGCTTTTGGCAGATCAGCCATGACATATCACACTATGTTGAGGCACAGCTGCAGACTGCACTTACAGCGCAGCTCGAGACACAGTCCGTGCGCCAATGCTGCGCAGAACCGAGCCCTTACGGCCAGTTACCAGCTGCAAGCGCAGGTTCATGGCATGTATTCAGGCTTGGTGGTGTTGAGACTGAACTGGGCAGGTGTCTGTGCAGCAGGCCGTAGTCCCGGCATCCGGGCCCGCACCTGCGAATGAGGCAGCGAACCATGGGGGGCACGGCACTGCTGGCTGGGGCTGCTACATCGTGGCAATCTCTCTTTTAGTCGCCTTTGACGTTGTATGTTGGGAGGTCATGGGACGCGCAGCGCAGCCACTGCAGCTAGAGGGCCATCGCACCTTGGATGGTGTGGGCATCGCACGGAGCGTGAGGTGGAACGGCCCCCAGTGTCCTAAGTTATCCTGCTCATCGCCTACCCACTCTGGATGGGTGTTGGTGTGTCCTGACAACCATGTCCGATGGTTGCAATGTGGGGGCGGCTAAGGCCAGGTATGCACAAGTTTGCGCAAGCCAAAGGCGACTCCAAGGAATGGGTACACTGTGCGTAACCTGGGCTCGAGGCGCACCTGCGTGGTGCACGGACGGGGGCGACGTGCAGCCTGCCTGTATAGTCGTGCCGCCGCGCTTGGCTGCGTGAGGAGCGGGTGCGCGGGGGGGAGGTCGGGGTGCGGCTGCGCGACCGCGAGGGGCGCAACGGCGGGTAGCCCCTCATCGTCGCGCACTTCCCAGACCCGGTGCGAGCAGCCTGCCCTGGTCATATCGTAGGTATGCGAGGTTATTCTGTTCTACGCAGCAGTATGCGCTGTACATCAGCTCCTGCGCAGCGCGGCTGGACTGGAGGCTCAGGGCGGCTCAGCCGCCCGCACGCTCGCTGCTGGTCCCCGCGCGGACGGCGCGCCTGGAAGAGGCGGTTGCTGCGGTGGAGCAACGTGGCGCTCAGGGCGCCGTAGAATATGTAGTACGCCCAGCACTCGAGCAGCATCACGCCGTCGCGCCGCCCGCCGCCGCGGGCTGCCCGAGTGCTGGGCGTATTACATTTTCTTCGGCGCCTCCAGCGTCAGGGTGCTCCACAGTGGCGGCCGCTCCTTCCAGGCGCGCTGTCTGCGCGGGGAGCTGCAGCGGGCGTGAGCCCGGCCGCCCTGCGCTAGAGCTGACGTGCAGCGCATATTGCTGCATGGAGCAGAGCAACCTGGCCTACCTGCGGATCCACCAGGGCAGGCTGCGCGCGCGCCGGGTCTGGGAAGTGCGCGGCGCCCTGCTGCGCGGCGAGGGAAGACGCGGCTGCTGTGGGCGAGCGCGCCATCCTGCCGGTCTCCTTGGTGGGCGGCCCGCGCTACATGTTCCTCCGCTACCTGGTGTGCGCCCCTGTGCTGCGCTGCTGTGTTATCGAGCGCGACACAAGCGGCGCTGGCAGTGTTGCGGCTCTGGCGCCCTGGGTGACGAAGGGCGCGTGCTGCTCGGCGGCACTGCGAGGCAGAGCTGCCAGGGACAGGTGTGCGCATGCAGTGCGATGGTGGTTGAAGTGTCTGAGAAGAAGCCCAGCATGGTGTTGCATGTACTTATCTCTGGAGTGCATGAGGTTGCACGGATAGGACTGCAAGCGTTGGGCGCTCAGCAGCCTAGCTGGGGTTGTGCACTGCATGAAATACATGTTTCAATTGCTCAGATAGATTTCTTATTCTACGCAGACTAGGCTGATGAGCGTCCAGCCTTTGCAATCCAATCGTGTAATCTCATGCATTTGCATAATGAAACAGGCACCACTATGCAGGTCTCTTTCCAACTTAGAAACTTCATTGATGAGGAGAAAAGGTGTGCATGTCCCTAGCACTTTGCAGCGCGCTGCATTTAATCAGCATGTGCCGCACATCACCAGGGCGCCAGAGTCGCACTGCTGACAGAGCCTCAGACATTGCAGATCTGCAACAGGATATCGGGTCACTACTTTCTGTCCACCGGCATCCTCCTTTCTTTTGCAGGGCACAGCTATGATGCCAGAGTTGGGGTGCACAACTTGTAATCTGAATCCAAGCCTCTGCTGTGTCGAAACATGAGATTTTCAACAAAAAAACGTGCACACTGCAACAGGCGCAAGTGTGTTGCAGGCTTAAAAGCACTCACTGCACGTTTTCTGCGCTGCCCTTTTGCAAGGGCTTCACTGCATACTTCCAGCATCAGTAGCCAACACAGCGGCAGATGACAGCAGTCAGGACAGAGCTGCTGCTGTACAGTTCACAAAGTACCTGCAGTGCATGCATCAGCATCGGCATGCCTGACACCAGGCCAGCCACACTCTCACACGAGCTGCACGCCGCGCCCGGCAACAACCTCGCCCAGCACCAGGGCGTCCGGGTCAGCGGCGCGCGCGGCATCCGCGCTCTCCCGCCCCACCACCACCAGCATGCCGATGCCCATGTTGAAGGTGCGGAACATCTCATCCTCCGCCACGCCGCCCGCCTGCACCGGGCGCGCCTCTTCGTCAGTCGCTGGCAGGCGCGCTGCCGCGCACACTGCTGCCATCAGGGTTTCCACCCGCTGCTCTGTTCATGCGGCGTGCTTGCATTTCCCAGTGTCGTGAGAGTTGCTTGCATGCGCATGCATGTTGCATAATGTTACATGTACGATGCAAGTGCATGCTAGACACACTGGCAATGAGGTTTGCAAGCATCTGTAGTATGCCTACAGGCTGGTCACATGTGACTTGTTGTACTACTACAGTACGTTAAGAACGGCGCCCATGCAGACGCAACGGGTGTGACGACAGCTCCAAGGCGCACTGCGCGAGGGTCACCACTGGCACCCAGTCAAGAGCCGGTAGTCAACAGCGTCAAGGCCCCTAGTTGGGGCGCGCCTGCTGCAGCCAGCGGAACAGCGGCGGCACCTCCCAGGCGGCCGTGCGGATCCTGAAGCCCAGGTCCTTGCCCTTGGGCACGATGCGCGGAATGTTCTCAGGGAACCCGCCTCCCGTGATGTGCACCACGCCCTGCGCATGTGATAAAGCGAACGTGAGGGTAACTGCACGGAGGCAGGAGGCTGCCTGTGCAGGTCACATTGTTTGGCCTTCTGTCCACGTTCCTGACAATGAAGCATGAGAGCAGGTCACAGCACTGCGTAGCTGCAAGGCTCTCTGGTTTCCGGGTCCTGCAGCGATGAGAACCTCAGCTGGATCGCACGTGTGCCGCTCTGCAGGCGGGAGCGCCGGGCCCAATGCGCACCCGCACGTCCACGCCGTCGGCGCCGATGAGTGCCAGCAGCCTGCGCACGTAGAGGGCGGTCGGCGCGAGCAGCGCGTCGCCAACGGTGCCGCCGCTACCCCAGGGCGCCGCTGCGTCCAGGCGCGTCTGGGACACCTGGCGGCGCATTGGGCGCGGCTTCGAGGCCGCTGCAGCATGCCTAGTGGCGATGGCACCGGCGGCTCCTCGGTTGCGCAAGTCAAGACAGCTGCCCCATATCAGACACCAGGGCGCTAGCCAGCTCCTGAGATGCACATTGCCAGAAGGAGTCTGAAAGGCTGCACGCATGTTTTCTGTAATGTGCAAACATAGTTGTTATGGAGTGCAGGGTTCAGGGTGCTGGTGGCCATACCGTCCTACACAGGAGGCAGGGGAGCACCTCTAGGACCTTGCGCACGAGCGAGAAGCCATTGGAGTGGACGCCCGACGACGGGAAGCCCAGCAGCACGTCGCCCTCCGCTATCCGCGCGCCGTCGATGACCTCGTTGCGCGCCACCGCGCCCACCGCAAAGCCCGCCACGTCATACTCGCCCGCCGCATAGAAGCCCGGCATCTCCGCGGTCTGCGCAGTGTGCGCAAGGCCTGCTCGTGCGCCGCACGTCAAGGAGTGCGTGGCGGCGCGCTGGGCGTGCAGCCGCCAGAGAGGGACGCAGCTCTGGTGCGTGAAAGCAGCGCAGGTGCAGTAGGCTGCACGGACTGTGCTGGGTGCATCAACAAGGGCACGTCAAGCTGCTAAGAGGTGTGCTCAGCAGGAGCACAGGCGCCGCCGCACCTCGCCGCCCAGCAGCACGCAGTCGCTCTGCCTGCACCCCTCCACAATGCCCTTCACCACCTGCGCCCGTCCGCGGGAGCCGGTCAGCGCAGGCGACGCGCCGCAGCCGCTGCGCTGCCTGCCGCAAGCGCAGCCCGTGCACGGCACGCGGGCCAGGGTCCAGGGTCCAGGGTCCAAGGGTCCAGGTCCAGGGTCCAGGGTCTACACGCACCGCGTCCGCCTGGTCGACATCCAGCTTCCCGGTGGCGAAGTAGTCCAGGAAGAAGAGCGGCTTGGCGCCAGAGGTGATTATGTCATTCACGCTCATCGCCACCAGGTCGATGCCGATCGTGTCGTGCTTGCCCAGCTCGAACGCGAGCTTGAGCTTGGTGCCCACGCCGTCCGTGCCGGCGACCAGGAAGGAGTCGCCTGGCCGGTTCAACAGGCGCGCGTTCAGCTTGCGGCAGCGAATGTGCTTGGTTGGAGGACAGTCTCTTTCACAACCACTTTCATCGACAACTGCCAAGTGCACGCGCGCACCAAAGGGGACCATGCCGCTGAAGCCGCCAATGCTCGGATTGAGCTTTTGGATGCGGCGCACGAGCTCATTGCCGGCGCTGATGTCCACGCCGGCGTCTTTGTAGCTGAGGCCCGTGCCGCCGGCTGGCGCCTCTGCAGGGCATGCCAGCCGCTGGGGCCGGCATGGCTGTGCTGCGGGTGCGGACGGAAGGCACACGCATCCCCGCGCTCGCAGGCTCGGCCGCAACCATGCACTGCCCGGTGCCTGGTTGATGCCGATGCCAGCGGCCATGCCGTGCAACATGCTACCTCTCCGCACAGCCCATTCTGGATGTTTACAGCCAGCACCTCACAGTGCGACCGAGTCCTTTGCGCACACTGACACGTACCGCTCTGATGCCTTGGCGCAGTCTGTGGAAACAGCTCAGCTAGAGCGGCTCTCAAGCGCAGGCCCTTTCAGGGCTTTGCGTCATAAGAGGTGTGCAGATGTGAAGGAAGGAGGTCAGGAAGGAGAAGTAACAGGCCCGGTCTGAGAAGCGCTGCTGAAAGCTGCTTGCTTGGAGACACACAGTACAGAGGTCTGCGATGGCGCACCGCTCCGGATGTGCAGGCTCGGCGCCGCGGCTGGCAGGTTGGCCTGGCCTCGTGTTCTGTGATGCCTGTACTGCGTTCACGCTGTTTGAAGCCTGCTGTCCTGGCTTGATATTTGTGCTTGGCCCTGACCAATACATTACCGAAGCGCTTCTTGCACTGAAAGAGGTTGGCACCTGCCGCAGCAGGCTGGTCAACGCAGACGGCGAGGGCGCAGACTTGCAGGCCGCTGTGTGCTGTGTCGGCCCCCCCGGCGCCCGCTGTCAGGCCGCCTGCAACAACCGGCTCGGTGCGCGGCCAGTGCTGAACGCGGCGTGGGCAAGAGCACGTGCTGGCAGAAGTACGAGCGAACCAATAAGTAGTACCTCTGTGTGGGCCGCCTGCTTGCCAATGTCTGCATAGCTTGCTTGTATGGGCGCCTGATAAAGCAACATTGCAGCAGAGCGCGCTCACAGGTGCAGGCACTGTCTTGTGTTAGGAGCAAGCAGGCTGGTGTTCCTGCACAGGTGAAGAAGGCGCAGACGCTGACGGAGAAGATTTTGGCGCGGCACAGCAACAACGCGAGCGTGGCGCCCGGCCAGAACATTTGGACCAACGTAGATAAGCTGATGACGCACGACGTGTGCGGGCCGGGCACCTTTGGCATCTTCCAGCGCGAGTTTGGCGAGAACGCGCAGGTCAGCCGCCCTGCTTGCTGCCTGCAGCGACCTTGCCCGTACAGCAAGGACTGTGCTGAATGTACCTCCGTGATGGTCGCTCATGCTGTCCGCCGTGCGCCTCTGCGGCAGGTCTGGGACCCAGAGAAGATTGTCATCATACCAGACCACTACATCTTCACGTCTGACCCGCGCGCCAACCGCAACGTGGACATCCTGAGGTATGCGCCGCACCTGTGCCCTTCCGCCGCACAGGTGCTTGTCACGCGCAGCGAGCCACTGGCTGCTAAGGCAGTGTGGTGGGGCAGGGATATGGTAAAACAGTACGGCATCAAGTACTTCTACGACATCACAGACCGCAGTGACTTCCGCGCAAACCCCGACTACAAGGGCGTGTGCCACATCGCGCTGGCGCAGGAGGGCCACTGCAAGCCTGGTGCGCGCCTTGGAGCAGATTAGCAGGTTGTCCGCTCGAGCTGTTATTTGTGTTGCAAGCCAGGGCGTGGTGATGTGCAAAGGTTGGCGTACCTCGTCCAGGGGTGCCAGCATTTGCCTGGTGCTTGTCGCTCGCAGTGTGGCACTTTGCTGAGGAGTGCGCTGAGCTGTGCCGGCTGCGCAGGCGGTGCCCTCAGTGTAGCAGCGTGTTGAGAAGCGCGCTGAGCTGCGCCGGCTGCGCAGGCGAGGTCCTGTTCGGCACGGACTCGCACACGTGCAACGCGGGCGCGTTCGGCCAGTTTGCGACAGGCGTCGGCAACACGGACGCCGGCTTCATCATGGGCACCGGCAAGCTGCTCATCAAGGTCCGGCTGTGTATGGGCCGGCATGGGCTGATGCAACTGCGAGAGTGCTTGCAATGGACATGCCGCAAGCTTGTTTGCAGACGCCATGGGCAAGGAATGCATCAATAAAGTGTAACATGTCTGTAACATACAAACATGGCACCAGGCTGCCATGTGAAGCAGCAACGTGCACAAGCGTGTGCTGTGCGGCAGCGGCTGGTGCCCCGTGGGCCGCAGCCCGTCACCACGTGGCGCGCGCAGGTGCCGCCGACGCTGCGCTTCGTGTTCGAGGGCGAGCTGCCGAGCTACCTGCTGGCCAAGGACCTGATCCTGCAGGTCATCGGCGAGATCAGCGTCGCCGGCGGCACGTACAAGGCCATGGAGTTCACCGGGCCGGTCGTGGACGCGATGACCATGGAGGACCGCATGACGCTCTGCAACATGGTCGTCGAGGCCGGCGGCAAGAACGGCGCGGCCCCGCTTGTGTGCGGGCAGGGAGTGTGCAGGCGGGAGAGGGCGCACGCAATATCCAAGCGAGGCACTTGTCTCATGCTCAGGGCGCGCGCATCGCTCGGCGGCGGTCCCTCCCTGTCTGCTGTCTAGCATGGTCGTTCCCTAGCATCGGTGCAAATGCCAGCAGGCAGCGCTTGCGTCGCGTCAGAGAACCTCCGGCTGCGGAAGCCATTGCCTTGGTGCCGGCCCGCGCAGGCACCTGCCCGCCCGACCAGACGACCTTCGACTACGTGCGCGAGCGCACGTCGGAGCCGTTCGAGCCGGTGTATGCGGACGACGCCGCGTCGTACGTCCAGGAGTACCGCTTCGACGTGTCTAAGCTGCAGCCGCTGGTGGCCGCGCCGCACTCGCCCGACAACCGCAAGAACGCGGCCGAGTGCCGGGACGTGAAGATCGACCGCGTGTACATCGGGTGCGCGCCGCAGCACTGGCCTGGGCGGGCATGGCGCTTTGCACGCCTTGTGAGTGAGATCCAATAAAAAAGTTTTGACGCTGGGCTCCCTGCTAACTCAACACGCGCCTTGCCTTGAAGGTAGGTGGATGTCTGTCGCGCACTACCCACACCACAGAGCGCGCTGGCCCGCCGCGTGCCGCGGCCCAGGCCAGTGTGGGCGCGCCGAGGACGGCAAGCCTTAAGCGCCCTTGCAGTGCGCGATGGTCCACGTGCGGCACCACAACTGCGCCCACGCCAAGCCCAGACACGCGTCGAGCGACCCCTGACTCCGGCGCGCGGCCGCCAGGTCGTGCACGGCGGCAAGGCGAGGGACTTCCAGGGTGCTGGGATCAGGGTTATGTGTCAGGTGAGGCTGATCCCAGTGCGGCGCTGCCAGGTCGTGCACGGGCGGCAAGACGGAGGACTTCCAGGCGGCGGCGCGGCTGCTGCACCGCGCGGGCGGGCGCGTGGTGGTGCCCACGTTCCTGGTGCCGGCCACGCAGAAGGTCTGGGCGGACGTGTACGGCCAGCCGCTGCCCGACTGCGGCGGCCTCACCGCCGCGCAGGCGCGCCGCCTGGCCCCGGCGGTGCCGGCGGCAGGACAACCTCATATGCGTTTCGGTGAGCGGGGGCGCGTGCTGCCCGCGGCCGCCAGGCTTGCGGCGGCCGCAGACCCACGTGCGCTGGCTTGCGTGACTGGCATTCGAGGGGGTTCCACGGGACTTCAGCAGTGATCTAGTGCTTGGGAGGAGTCCGGCGTCGAGGGCGGGGACGGCGTATGACGGGGGCGGGGCCGGGCAGGTGTTTGACGCAGCGGGGTGCGTGGCGCCCGCCGCGCCCAGCTGCGCGGCGTGCCTGGGCGGGCCCAAGGACACGTTCGCGCGCATGAACGAGCCGCAGGTCTGCGTGTCCACCACCAACAGGCGCGCGGCGGCCCTTGGCTTTTGACCAGCCTGCCCTGCCAAGGAAAGATTGCCATGTTGTGCCATCATGCCTGCGGCCGCGCTCACGTCATAAAGGCGGTGCGCGCTCAGCACTGCACGTGCCTAACCAGTGTGAGGTGGTGTGATGACTGGTTTGCCCTCTGTCGGGGCAGCTGCAGGCGTTGTGTCAGTGTGGATAGCAGTTGTGTAGATAACAGCCGTGCCACGACAGACGACGAGTGCCTGACATCCAGGTCTTGTGACCAAGTCCGGCCGGCGAATTTCTTGCATGTGGCCCGCGCGCAGGAACTTCCCGGGCCGCATGGGCCACAAGGACGGGCAGGTGTACCTGGCATCGCCGTACACTGCGGCCGCCTCCGCGCTGGCCGGGCGCGTCGTGGACCCGCGCGACTATGGCGCATAGGGGCGCGTGCTAGAGCTGCCGCCGTGGCTGCTGAGCACCGCACGGGCTTGGAGCCGGGGGATGAGCCTGGGAGTTTGGAGCATGAGAGCATGGGCCGGGTGCGTTGCCTTGTTGTGCAACCTGTCAAAGTCCCTTTCTGGGCGGAGCAGTAGGGTTTTTGAAAGGAGAGGCTGAGCGCATGCCCTTGGACTTGGAGCACTGTCCACCGCGGCCCAGGTGCAAACGGTTGGTACTGCTGCAGGCAGTGAGGTCATGCCGCTCGCTATGCGGCTTTGGAACAGTGCAGTGAACAAAGGCAGTGCACATGAGGTGCGGGGACGACGTAGGTCTGTGTTTTGAGCGGCCTGGTAAGTGTGTGTCTGGCCTATAGTTCGTCAGAGGTTGGGTGCACACAGCCAGCCAGGAGCCTGGCGAGAGCCTGTAACTGTGTCACTGTTGCACGGGGTAAAGTGAACATGTGAGGGTTGTAGTGCGAGACCTTGCCAGGCGACTTTGCACGCGCTGACCGCAAGCAGGAGCACTTCACGAGCACGCTGCAAGCAGCAGAACTACCAACCACTTTGTTGCCTGACTGTAACAATAACTCAGACTGACCACAGGTCAGCCTTGGCGCGTGTCTGCTACTCACATAGGGCCCAGCAGCTGTGCGAGCGTTGGCCGCGGCTCCGTCATGGTCATCCCCAGCACGATTATCAGTGGGATGAAGGTGTAGTGGACAATAGGCTGCGCGCGCACACACTCGAAGTGGCCCTGGTGTGCCTGCAGCACGTGCCGCGTGGTGTAGACACGCATACGAAGTAAAGTCCCAGAGCCACGTCTGGGACCCACCTTGCCGTACTCGCAGACAACAGCCGGGACTTGTTTCAAAGCCTTCAGCACGTCCTCCCTGCTGGTCGCCATGCCTGGCGCAAACAGCAGGTGTGAGCTGTGTGGTCTTTCACAAGAACGCGCGCTTGTTTTCCAAACGGTGGCAGCTGAGCGCTGTCGCAGGCGATATACTCGAAGGAGGGATGTAGTTGGACGCCAAAAGTGGAGCCTCCTCGCCGGACGCTCAAAGCAAGCGGGGGTGCAGCCCGAATGGTGCCAAGGCAGGTCCTTGGTGCGCGCTAGTCGATACCAATGTGTGCACATCATGTCCAAGGCACTCCCCACCGCAGCTTGCTCTGCTATGCCTGAGAGAGGCTGCTGAGTGTCGCGCTTCCGCATAAGCTGGGCGCGGTGCTGATGGGGACGACGGAGGCTGCCGCTAGTGGAGCTGGCACTGACTTGGCACAGCAGTCAGCTAAGGCAGCGGGTGCAACAACAAATGGTGCAGGAGCAAGCCACGCACGCGCGCCTCGGCGGCCGATCGAGCTGGATGTGGACAGAGTGAGCTGCCTTGCTGCTCCTTACAGCATCATGTGCTTGCCCTGCTGTGGAGCTGTACAAAACAAGCCTGCAAGCCTCCTTGATGCACGATACAAGCTTGTGCGAAGAAACATGACCGTCGCCGGCACTGTTTGCATGGCTGCTGTCTGCTTAAAGCTGAAAGCTTTCCAGCTGCAGCTTGACGGGCCCGACGCCGCCGTCGCCAGGTCACGCCGGAGGCCGTGCGCACTCTGTCCGAGGCGCTGGAGCGCGCGAGCTGGCGCGGCACGACCGCGCTGAAGCAAGTCCTGCCCGCCGGGGCGGCGGCGCGGCTGCTTGAGGCGCTGACCGTGCTGCTGAAGAGCGAGCCCACGCTCGTCGAAGTGCGCCCCGCTCCCACTGAGCCGCTCAAGTCCTGACGCCCTGGTAGCGGCAGGCAGGGGGTCACGCTGCTGGCCACATCAGCTTTTGCCTGTGTCGTTAACCGCCCTGCGCTGCATCACCACACATGCAGGGACTGGCTCTGTGATTGCCATGTGTGCCCTGACCAGACGCAGCGACTGTTGCCTGGGCTGCCTGCAGCTTCACGGGAACGTGGCTCAGGCGGGGGCGCGCCTGAGTGCTGCCTCGCCTGCAGCTGGAGCCCAGCGACGGTGCTACAGTGACCGTGTTTGGCGACACGCACGGCCAGCTGCACGACGTCCTGCACGCGCTGCGCACGCTGGGGGCCCCTGGGCCCAAGCGCCGCTTCATTTTTAACGGCGCGGCCCACGGCCCTACGTCCCGCCCTGCAGACACCGCAGCCCCCACCATGCAGCGCTGTCCTCATCCGTGACAACGTGCTGGCAGGAAGTGCTGCAACGCAGCGCGCAGCAGCGCCTCCTGCGCTGCGACATGGTTAGCGAGGTTGGGCGCCATTGCCGTGCAAGCGCCCGACCGCGCAGCACGTGAGCGCTTCCAGCAGTCCAGCACTGCCGAGCCCGGCCGCACCACGGCGCCTGCGTGAAGCGCAGCGCGCGAGCCTGGCGGCGCCGGCGGCGCCAGCCTGCCCGTCCGCAGGCCCCGACTGGTGTCAGGGTCAGGGTCGGGCCGCGCCGCGCGCAGGCGACTTTGTGGACCGCGGCGCCTGGGGCCTGGAGGTGCTCGCGGTGCTGGCCGCCTGGAAGCTGGCGGCGCCGGGGTCGGTGACGCTGCTGCGCGGCAACCACGAGTCGGCCACCTGCACCGCCATGTACGGCTTCCGCGCCGAGCTGGCCGCCAAGTACGGCGCGGTGCGCGCGGGCGGCCCCGGCCGGGGCGCGCGCGCCGCACCGAAGCCGCTCTGCCGCTTTGTGGCTGCCGAGCGTGTCGGGCGCAAGTGTGTCAGCTTGCGTGACCCGGCAGTGGTTGTTGTGCCATGCGGGCAGGCTTTGCCGCCGAATACATGTGTCGCGTAAGCCATGCTGTGCAGTGCTCCACTATCTTTTCATGTGCAGTATTTGTGTACCGTCTGACACGGGTCTCCTGTGTCTATGATAAATTTACCCATGCAGACAGTGTAGCTGGGTAGCCATGCCCGCAGGGCATGCCGGCGGTGTACCGCGCGGCCAAGCGCGCGTTCGCGGCGCTGCCGCTGGCGGCGCGCGTGTCGCGCGCCGCCCTGGTCCTGCACGGCGGCCTGTTCCGGCGGCCGCCAGAAGCGCGTGGCGGCACGCACCGGCGCAAGCGCCGCCGCCTGCCGCCCGATGCGCCGCTCGCGCTCGGCACGCTGGCCGACCTGCGCGCCGCGAGCAAGGCGCGCCGTTGCCGCCCGGCAGCCGGAGCTTCAACCCTAGCCTGCGCTGGGTGTCGCCACAAGCGCGAGGAGGTGCCCAGCGCCTCTTTTGCCCAAGGCCTGCCCGGCGAGGGTGCCATGGCCGACAGCTGGCGTCGGGCTTCCCATGCTTCTGTGCATCAAGCCGCCGGCGCGCGCGTGGTAGTGCGGCATGTCTTTGCCCGCAGCGCGTTGCGTGACGGCCGCGTCACCGCGGCGCACCGCGGGCCCCAGGGCGGCATGGACCCCAGCGGGCTGTTCGCGTCGCTGATTGCGACTGACGTCATGTGGAGCGACCCCGTCGCGGAGCCGGGCCTGCGCACCAACGACGCGCGCGGGGTCGGGCTGGTCTTCGGGCCGGACGCCACGCAGGTCTGCACCTCATGACATGCTGCTGAGGCTTGTGCTCCTGCTTAACCTCAATGTGACCGCTGACAGGCCATTGAGCGTATGCTTGTCTGAAACACCTCTAAGTGGGCGAGACAGTGCACCGCAAGTGGTTTGTCTGTTGCTAAATTCGCAACAAGCATGTCATGCAGTCATATGTGATGCTATGGTCATATGCTGTGCATGCCTTGCGGCATATTTAGCATGGCGCCTAATAAGCATGGCGCAATGCCGGATTACTTAGCTGTCGTGCAGCCCTCAGCGCGCTGGGCAGCCTGCATGACTGAGCCGCCGCCACCGCCTGAAGCGCGCCCCGCGGCGCAGCGCTTCCTGGAGGAGAACGGCCTGCGGCTGGTCCTGCGCTCGCACGAGGGCCCCGACGCGCGCTGGCGGCGCGCCGACCTGCCCGGCATGGCCGCCGGCTTCACCATCGACCACGTCACGCCGGCCGGGCGCCTGGCCACCGTCTTCTCGGCGCCCGACTACCCGCAGTTCCAGGTCAGGGCCCGCCGCGCGGGCGGCCCGGCGCCGTGAAAAGACATACAAGGTGCAGACCCCGACGTGGAGGGACGCACAAGCAAAGGCAACACGGCACCTGCGGCGCGGGCGGCCCCAGCACGGCGCCGGGGCGCCCGCGCGCCGGCGCCGCTTTGCTCTTGGTTGTGCGTCCCTCACGTCCGGGTCTGCACGTTGGATGTCTTTCACGTCCGGGTGTGCATGGATGCTGTTCGGAGCAAGTGGTGGCCTGCATTGCAATGCCTTTCTACGTTGAGAGTGCGCACGAGAGGGGTCGCGTGGCAAGCTCCTTGAACGCCAGTGCCCGGCGAAGTCCCTGCGCGCTTGTGTTTGGATCGGCCAGAGCTGCACCACATCTTGAAACACGGAGGCGAACGAGCTCAAGGGAGGGGGCGGCGGTCGGGGCCGCAGGCGGACGACGGCGACCGATACAACAACCTGGGCGCCGTGGCCGTGCTGCGCGGCCCGGCCTGGGACACGCCGGAGTGGGTCCAGTTTGCGGCGGTGCTGCCGCGGCCGCCGGCGAGCGCGTACTACGCGTTCGGCGACGTGCCGGACTCAGACGAGGAGCTCGAGGTGGGCGGCCAGGGCGGCAGCGACGCCAGCGGTGCGCGCGGCCCGCGCCTCTTTGCTCGACATGGAGCCTCAGGCAGAGCACATGCGCTTGGCATCCGATGCGCTGGGCATGCAAAAGGCTGTGCATGATGCGCAGCATGTGCTGGAAAGAGTACCAATGCATACATTTCAAGCGCACACAGCAGGACCATGGCGCCGCTTCACAGGCAGTGCATACCTGCACCGTGACCCTGACCTGACCAGTAGATACCCGCGCGCAACCAGCTGGCCACTGTCAGTAAGTCGGTGCCCCGACCACCTGGCCAAAGCGGCCTGCGTTCCCGCTTCTCCAGGCGGGAGCATGGCCTCGGGCGGCGCGGCCGAGGAGGCGGACGGCGCGGGCGACGCACAGTCGGGCCCGCCGCTCGCCGAGCCTGCGCAGGCCGGCGAGGCTAATTGGGCGAGCGCGGCAGAAGCCCGTGCCGCGAACGGCTCGGCCGCAGCGGGCGGGCCGGCGGCCCTGCCTGCCAGCGTGTTTGCAGAGGCGGGGGCTGACATGGAGCTGGCGGCGGGGCCTGCCGGGGCGGGCGGCAGCGGCGCAGGCGGCGTGCCAGGGGAAGGGCTTGGCGCAGACCCTCTTAGTGCTGGGGCGGGTTGCGCCCTGGGCGCTGGCGACGCTTGCGAGGCGCCCGCCGAGACTGCGGAGGCCGCTTCGTCTGCCGCCGCTGCTGCCGCCACTGCCGCCGCGTTTGCCGCCACGGCCGAGGCGGTGGCGGCGCTGCCGCCGCTGGAGGCCCCGCGCCCAGGGCGTCCGCCGCCCGACGAAGGCGACGGAGCTGCTGCGGGGGACGGCGCGGAGGCGCCGCCTGCAGCGCGTGCTGGCGGGCGGCAGGCGGCAGGGCGCGCGGGCGCCGGCGCAGCGCCGCCGCAGCGGCCTGAGCGCGGCGCCCAGCCGGGCGCGGAGGGACGCCGCGAGGAGGGGCCGCAGCCGGGCGCAGCCGCGCGGCCCGGGATGGATGCTGATGCGGTGCCGGACGCCGTTACAGACGGCGCTGCACCAGAAGCGGCCGGCCTGGAAGCATCTGCTGCAGCCGCGGGGACCGAGCCCCGGGCCTTGCATGCGCCGCCTCAACCGGGGCCCGGCTGCGGGGCGCCGCCTGGTGGTCGGGCGGATGCCGCCTCCTGTGGCGCAGCCGTGCCGCAAAGCAGTGCGCCAGAGGAGCTCGGTGCAGGGCCAGCGGCGGGGACACGCGCGGAGCGCGCACTGACGCGCGCGAGGGCTCCAGCCCCGGGCACCGACCCTGGCCCTGACCCTAGCGGATGAATGCGCGCGCCCGCCCGCGGCTGGTTGGCCCAACGCTGCCGGCAGACAGCTTGTCGCAAAATGTGTACACAACGGCAGTGTGGGAGCTTTGCGTCAATACGTATGCCTTGATGTCTGCCCCAGCCGGCGCTCATGGGCATAACGGGCATCAGAGCTTGAACTTGAACTCCACAAGCTTGGCTGTTTCCACTGGACGTGTGAAAGTCTCCAGGTGCATTCTTCATGTGCTCCCACATTGGCAGCTTGCCGCATCATGTGCAACGGTGTGTGATGAGCCTTGCTTCACATCCACATCCAGCGTCTGTGCCCATGTTACACAAAAGAGCGAGCCGCAGCTCCTGGGTACACATGGGAGGGCAAGCCCGTCAGAAAACTGCCTGGAGGGTAAGGCTGTTGACGTCTCTGCTGCTCAGGTGTTTGTACACCACTCAGGGCGCCGGCGCGGTGTGCTCTCACACCCAGCACGCCCGGATACACTTCCACTGCATGCACCCGCTCACGCCAAGTATGTGTTTTAAATTCATCAGCGCGCACCTGCCATGCTCACAAAAGCTCAATCTGACTCGGCGCGGCTGGCTCCCGTTCACAACCGCTGCGCCGCAACGCAGCAAGTAGATTCTTCAGGCCCCAAGGCAAACAATTCACCACATCGCACCAACAGATCATTGCGCAGCTCGCACCAGGCGCTCGCCGCTCATACAAAGAGGTACAAGTCAATCTGCTCATCCAAATTGGCACGCGCAGCTGCAATCAATATACCAATGCGCTACTTTTCTGCGTCGCCAGGAATTGAGTAGGTCAGGGCGACCGGCGTGCCTCAGTTGGGGGGCGCCCGCTTGGGCCTGATGGGTAGAGTACAAGAGAGAGGGAAGCACAGGGGTTTGACGGCCTAATGGGTTGCGAAGCCCACTGCAAGCTCACTGAGGCGTCTCACGCTCGCCAGGTAGGAGCGCGGTGCTGCCCTGGCGCCGAGCGCGCTGCAGGTCGCGCCACCTGCGCGCGCCGCCGCCCATTGAGCGCGCCGCCGGCGCAGCAGCGCAGCTTCACGCTGCAGACAATGGCGGGGTGCCGTGATGCAGGAGCGCCTGCCGCCTGTGGCTGGCGGTGCCTATCGCACACACACACACCACACAGGGGGAACCCTCAAGAATAGCGACATCTCTGACATAGGAGAGGCGCTCTTGACGGCCCAGCACACACCCAGCCATCACTGCTACGCTTCAGCCCAAGCACCCATTCTCAGCAGCACCTGCGCGCCGCGGTCGCCGCGGCGACGGCCGTCGCGCGCTGCACATCAACGCTGCGCTCGCCGCGCGGCGCGCCGTACGCGCGCGCGCCCGCAGCGGCCTCGGTCTCGCCGCCGCCGCCGCCGCCAAAGGGCCCCCAGCCGCGCGACTGCGCGCGCGAGCGCTTGCGGCGCAGCAGCGCCTGCCGCTTCTCCCAGGCCACGCTGGCCTCCTGCGCGCCGCGGCAGCGCACGCCCTGTGAGACCTGGTCCATGCCCCAGCCGTATACCCTAGCCGTCCAACAGCATGCTTCACCGGCCGCCTGCCGAGCAGGCCCATGCGCCAGCGCCGCAGTCATGTACTACGCTTGGCGCCCGCCGCGGCCGGGCGGTGCTCAAGTTGCTAGCCTGTGGCCGTCGGTAGCCCTCTACCGCGCGGGGTACCGCCTGCACCTGCCCGTGTCGGCACACACACGGGCGCTGCCGCGCAGGCGGGGATGGGCCTGGGCTGGGACGCTTGCGCGCGCGCGGCCCGGCCCTGCAACAGAGAACGCTCGGACCCTGCAGGGTTCAGCGCGCGCCTGGAAGGGGTTGACGCCGCCGCCGCCGCCGTTCATGAGGATCCAAACGTCCACGCGCTCCATGCGCGCCATCACGCCCTCCAGCAGCGCCAGCTGCGGCGCCGTCACCTGCGCGCCGCGCGGGCCAAGCATGAGGCGCTCGCCCTGCGCGCCGCGACCTCCAGCGGCGCCGCAGCTGGCGCTGCTGGCGCTGTCACTCGCGCGCCGCATGGGCAAGGCGCCCACCCTGCCCGCCGCGCGCCGGGGCGCGCGGCGTGCGCCGCACGCAGCCAGCGCAAGCACGGCGCGCGCGTCACCACGCCTGCCCCGATTCCGCCGCTCCCAGAAGCCGCCTTGCCGGCGCCGAGCTGCCAGGCCGCGGCGCCGCCAAAGGGGACAACGCAACCGCCCCTTTGGCAGCGCCAGAGGGGACAACGCAAACCGCCCGCACGACATGAGGTGCGCCGTGCCCACCAGGGCTTGCCCCAACGCGGGGCGCCATCGGGGCCGCACGACGCCGGCGCACCCAGTGGATGCAGGTGACGGGGCATGTGTCAATGGCCTCCTGGACCAATTCGTCGGAGTCCACGCGCTGATGCATTACGCGCGCGCGCCTGCGCGCGCCAGCACAGGCAGCCTGGTGAGCAGAGCGCTTGGCGCGCTCGGCGGGAGACGCGCGCGCGCCCGCCAGCCGCTTGCGCCGCACGCGCGGGGCGCGCGCGCGCCAGCGGCTCCGCGCCAGACAGGCAGGCCGGAAGCAAGCGGTGGCGCCAGACTGTGGGTGCGAGCAGGCGCGGCTGTGCGCCGGCCAACAGCCGCACTCCATGTCACACAAGACCAATGCACGGTCTCTCCAATGCATAATAGGTTGCGAGTTCACGGTTTTTACTTACGACCCAATCATGAGTCTGCCCCCACCTCCTCCTTGATCGATTCGCTCCATGTTTGCTCCACTTATTCCAAGTCACCGCAAACCAGCGCCTCTGTGGGCTGGCGCACCCGTAGTCGTCCTCCATGCCAAAGGTCTGCGGGCAGACGTTGTTGCAGTTGCGGCAGCCGATGCACGAGAACTCGTCGACAAAGGCCTGCGGACGAGCAGCAAAAGCACTTGAGGGCACTGCGCCAGCGCAGTGCTCACCGCAGCGCTCGCCCTGCCCTACCTCCCTGCACCTCAGGAGAGCGCTCAACGCGGCGCTTGCCCTGCCCTGCAAGCCCCGCAGACAGCTGTGCAGACAGCAGTGCAAATCACACACTGCCCTGCAGTCCTGCCTGCAGACAGCAACCTGTGCAAGGAGACGCACCGCCCTGCAAGCCTGCCTGCAACACCCTACAGTTATGCCCCAGCTTTCTGTTGGTTCCCCCGCCAGCTGCCTGCTTCGAGGTCAGGCAGCGCACGTGGTCCCGCTCATACGCCGCGTCCACAAAGGGGTTCACGGCGCCGTGCGTGAAGCCCGCCAGCGCGTCGTAGGCGGCGCGCTTCTCCGGGTCCAGCAGCGTCTGCGTGCGGGCCCCCGGGGCGCGTCAGGGGCTGACAGGGCCGCCCGAGGTGCACCTTGCAGAGTGCATGCCAGCTCCAGAGCATACCTGTTGAACAAACAGGGGCTGCAACTTGCAGTGCAAGACGCAGTACCGCATAGCGTCGGGCCCCCACCTCCACGATGTCGTTCAGGAACACGCAGACGGTCGTGGCGGATTCCTCGTCCTCCTCGCCGCTGGCGATCGCAAAGTCGGGGTGGCAGCTGCGCATCGAGTTGCGGTATGCCTGCTTTATCTCCCGCTCGCTGGCGGTGGGTGCCTGCCAGGCCGCAGACACGTTATCTGTTGTCAGCTGCTCGTTGTTTGAACAAGCAGTGCCCGCAGTGCTGGCAAAAGCCCAGTGGGGACGGCGCACAACGCCCAGCAGCTGGTAGAAATCCTCCAGCTCGTCCTCCTGCACCGCAAACTCGTTCTCGAGCGTCGCGGCGCCGCAGGCGACGCCTGCCCGGCGCGCGCGCGCGTGTGGCCGGCTCGCGCAGCCACTGCCAGCCCCTCGAGGGTGGCGCGCGGGCCGAGCGCCGGCTCGGGGCCTGCCGCAAGCGCGCGCGGGCGCCAGCGGGGCCGGCGGCCTCTGCACTGGCGCGCAGGCAGCGATGGGGCCTGCGGCAGGCATGGTGACCTGGACCAAGTTCCAAGACGCAAAGAATCGCTGTGCTGTAAAAAGCTGAAGGCTAGCGCGCACAACTACTACAGGCGCAGCGACAGTCCGGGAATCGTGAAAATACAGGTTTTGGACAACACTTGCACAAAGGGGGGCTAAACGGATTAGGGGGGCCATCATTGCGGGGGGTCTGGATGCAAATGTTCGCTGATACATGGTTGTATTTCATTCATACATTCTTAGAGGGCAAAGACACGCCCGTCACAAGGACTGTGTGCGAGATGCAGTGCGCTTGTGATCGTATCTGCACGGTGCTGCTCCAGCGCGTGCGCTGCCCGGTCGGTCAGCGGCGTATGGTGAGCTCCTGACAGGTTCCGCATCTGTTCTGGTGGCAATTCTATGGCATGCATTTGCAGACAGCAGCACAACTGGAAAACCACAACCTGCAGTCGACTCCCAAGCTGCGCCCGGCCTCCGTTCGCCCGCCGTGGCCCGGCTCCAGCAGCCCTACCCTTCGGAGTCCTCCTCCGGGTTTGCTTGTATCCGGATCATGTCATCAATGCGCAGGATGGTGATGGCGGCCTCCGTCGCAAACTGCGCGCACGGCTATTGCGTCGCAACCAGCGCCCTGCTGCCCTGATCAGCAAGCCACCAGGCTTTCGCACATCACCGGATGCATGCAAAGCAGACCTGCTCAATGGTTCCACCCAGTCATATCGTAGACATCATGGCACCTGCACCAACAATATGCAATACACACCATGCTGGCTGCAGAAGTCATCCTCCATGGGTACGCACCTGCCCTTACCACAGCGCGCCTTCTTTCTGGGAGGTACACACCTTGCAGTGCAGGTGAAAACCCGGCAGGCTGACCCTCGCATCCAGAGAGCGTGAACTTGAATGGTCCGCTCTGCGGCTGTAGCAGGCCAACAGTGGGTCCCTGTGTTGTGCGTACCAGGCTGTACCGCGAGCCGCCGCTCGCTGGGCTGCGCGAGGCACCTGCGGTGCCTACGGCGCCAGCTCACAAGCAGGGCTCGGACAAGCGCGCAGCCCACGGACTGCCCTGCCCTCGCACACGCTGATGCCGGCCCCGGCAGCACCCCAGCAAGTCGCCCTGCAAGGTTTGCAGGGTTTGCATCGCGCGCCTGGATGATCTTGATCTTGGCCAGCACGGGTTCCAGCACGCCGGCGTCCACATTGTTGCGCACGGCGCCGCCGACCAGGTCCAGCCCGAAGCGCGACATGTGCTTCTTCTCCGGCCGCGTCTGCGCGGTGTAGTGGTACGCGCGCAGCTTCGCGACCTGCGCCCGGCACCGCGCACCCGGCGCTGGTTGCGCCGTGCCAGGCAGACACATGATGGATGCTGCTGCTGCGCACAGTGTCGGAGGGTTTCCTGCCCTTCGTTTCAGAGCGTTGGCAACAGTAAGCCTAGACTGCGGGCATGCGCTGACATGGTGTGCATGATTGCAAACAGCTCAATACCATGTATCATGGATCAGGACATGCGTCGCCTTGGCCGCTTCCCGCTCCCGCCCATGCACTGATGGTTGTGACATGCAATGTACGCTGTGTCAAACAGCTGCGCCTCAACACATTGGGGCGCCCCCGAGGCAGGATGCCTCTGGGGCGTCTCCGCTTCCGCCTCAGGGCCGCGCGCGCCAGCTCGGTCGCGTCCTTGGCGGCGTTGACGGCGAGCGTCTTGGGGATGACCAGCAGCGCGTCGGCCGCCTCCGCGATCGCCAGCTGCTCGCGGCTGCCCAGCGTCGTCGCGAACGCCTCCAGGTACACGCTGAGCGCGGCCTCCACTGCGCCGCCGCCTGCGCGCGGCAGCACACTGCATGAGGCGTGTCAGGCATGGCAGGGCCGCCATAGGGTAGCCAGGCACATATGAGGCTCCAGGTACACGCTCAGCGCGGCCTCCACCGCACCGCCGCCTGCGCGCGGCAGAAACTGCATCAGGCGTGTCGGGCGTGGCAGGGCAGCCACAGGATAGCCAGGCACGTGCGGGGCTCCAGGTGGACAGGGGTGCGCACTTTGCATGCTTCGCAGGGCCAGGCATGCAGAGGTCAGTGCGGCAGGCCGACCAGTCTCTTGCGGTGCTCCACAGGGCGGGCAGGCAGGGCACCCTCTGGGACCTCGCATGGGAGTGTCAATCCCGAGGCTATCTCTCAATCTGGATGCGATTGCTGCAGCGCAGGCCAGGGCAGGATATCGGCGCATCAGGCACGACCATGCGGCCTGCAGCATGCGCTTTGCGCATGATGGCAGCACACTAGAGCAGGATATAGCAGCCCAGGCTGGGGCGGGGCCGCGCGGGCGCGCCCGGCACGACCACGCCCGACTCCAGCACGCGCTTGACGATGCAGAACGCGTCGTGCAGCGAGCGGTCCATCTCGTCCAGCAGGTAGTCGTTCGCGCCGCGCAGCAGCACCGAGACCGCGCGCGTGTTGGCCGCGCCGCGGATCATGACCACGTCGTCGTCCGCCACCGTCTGCTCGACCACCTGCGCGCGCTCCTCGCACGGCGGTGGTGAATCGTTCCAGGGTGCTCTCCGCTCAGGACCTGCTTCTTGGCAGGCCGGTCGTTTGCAACCGCCAGATAGCGCCATGCAGGGTCTCCAGTGCGGACACGGTGCATGCTCTGCGACGCCAGGCGCCGCGGTTCTGGCGGGCAACGGCGCCTTGCGCGGCATGCAGCGTGTCGATCACAATCGCTTCGCATACTCGACTCTGTGATCAATTACTGAGCCAGGGAGCAGTGCAAACGCATGCATGCAGAGAGTCGCAGGACAGAGGCGGCGCAGTTGTAGGCCGGAGCCGGGCGAGAGTTATGGCACAATAAAATGTGTAGTAGACTATCTAAACGAAGCGGCCACCGCACCTCCTCGGCAGAGCCCAGGTTGCTCGCGTCAAAGGTCTCGTTGCCGTCCATGTCGGCGAGCGTGGTCACCACCGTCGCGCCCGTCGCCTTGGCCACCCGCCTGCGAGCGCCCGGCCGCAGCTCAGTCCGCCGTCACCTGCCAGGGCGCAGCCGCCTGGCTGCTCCAGCCCCTCTGACACCCTGGCGTCTTGTGCGCGCGGCCTGGCGCTCGCTTCCTGCACACGCTGCGGCGCGCGCACGCGCCGGCTGCGCCAGGCACGCCGCCCGAGCTCCGCCCAGCCCGGGCTCCCCTCACGCGCGCGCACCGCAGGTCCTCCTTGGGCACGCGGCGGCACGCGATTGCGCCGGCCTCCACAAAGTACTTGAGCGCCATGTCGTCGATGCCCTTGGTGGTCAGCACCACGTTGGCGCCCGCGGCCAGGATGCGCTGGATGCGCTCCTTGGTGATGTCCTGCTCGCGCTCACGGATCTTCTCCAGCTCCTTGGGGTCGGTGACCAGCACCTGCGCGCGGGGTTTCCGAGGGTTCCGACCGAGGAACGTGCGTGGGCCGCTTGCGCAAGTTCCGTCGGGTACGTGCTAGCACCTGCCCGTCCGCAGGGAGGTCTCACCGCGCGCCTGTAGTCCAAGACTTTTCAAACACCTCTGTATGAGCCACTGCTTGGGCCGCGCCTGCCAGCTCTTCTGAGTACATGCACGGTTGGCCTGTGAGCCGACTCGCAGCAGGCTGCCCCGTCTGCGCAGGCAGGCCTCCTCCGCATGGCAGACAAGCAGAATGTCAGCCGGGCGGCAGGCTCGCACGAGCGTGCGACTGGGCCTGCTGGCGGTCACGCGGCTCGAGCATGCGGGCTGCGGGGTCAACAGCGACGGTGCCACGTGGAGGTGCGCCGGGCGGCCCGGCGCGGGCGCGCCTGGATGCCCATGTGCATGCGCGCGCGCTGCAGGTTCATGTCCAGGCAGGCCAGGCGCGCGCGCTGCACGCCCTTGGGCATGCCCTGGCTCGCGCGGCCCAGGTTGAGCGCGTAGCCGTTGAGCAGCGCCGACTCGCGCGCGCTCTTGCCGTGCGCCTTGAGCACATTGATGGCCTTGACCGGGTACACCGTCTTGCCGGCCGGCGTCACCGTCTTCACCGCCTGCGCGCGCGCGCCGCGCTCGGCGCCCGCCGCCGCCGGCGCGCGGCGCGGCCCGCCCGGCCCGCCCAGCAGGCAGCTGAAATGCAGTGGAAGACTGGGCCGTGATCACAGGCAGGGACATGCCCGCTGCGGCTGAGGCAGCATCCGCCCCTTGCAGACGGCGCGCGCCTGCCGCCCGGCGCAGCCGCGGCTTTCGCTGCCCCCTCACGGAGCGCCCTGCCGGCAGCTCAGCATGCCTGGCTCAGACGCGAGCAGCGTTTCTGTGCGGGCGCTGCGCCGGCCTGCCTGCTCAGGAGCCCAAACCCGGACGCCGGCCGCGCACGCCACCCCAGGCCGCGGGGCGCGCCTGGACGGCATCGACGACCATGCGCGCAAAGAAGTCGGACTCGGAGTCGACGATCTTGGACGCGAGCGCGGTCTTGGCGCAGTTGACCAGCACCGCCTTGCCCAGCGTCTCCGTCTTGATCGCCAGGTGCTCCTCGATGAACTTGCACGCCTGCGCGCGCCCCGGGCCTGGTGAAGTTGTGCGTTTAAGCCTTACCCTAACCGTATGCTAACCTATCCTGCACGCGCGCCGGGCCTGGTGTGGACGCGCGCGCGCCCGGACTCGGCTGCTTCGTGGGTGTCGCGGGCGGCGCCACGAGGTCTTGTAGGAAACTGTTTGTGCACACGCTGCCAGCGCAGCGGCAAGACTGCCACCAGGACAAGACACACGGGAGTGCGGAGCAGTGGGGCCGTGCGCCTGCCGCCGGCCCGCTTGAGGCGCGGCCAGGCCCAGCGCGCGAGGGCGTTGGTGTGGCGGTGAGGGCGGCGGCGCGCCTCGCGCATCGCCAGGCGGTAGCCGCTGATGATGGAGGTCGGGTGAATCCGGTTGCGCACGAGCACATTTGCGCGCTTCAGCAGCTCGGCCGCGACGATGACGACGGACGTCGTACCGTCGCCGACCTCCTGGTCCTGCAGCTCGGCCAGCTCGACCAGGATCTGCGCGCGCCGGGCGCGGCGGGTCGGCTGCTGAGACGAGCATTGCGTCCCACGGCCGGGCCGGCCCCACCGGCACGCTTGCGCTGCTGCCCCATATTGAGCGTGCTGTGCCAGGGAGGCAGACCAGACGGGGGGGGGGGGCAGGCGCCGGCTCGGTGCGGCCCGAGGCTGATGGAGTTGGGCGCGCGCGCTCACCGACCCCGCATGTGCCGGCTACGCTCAAGCGTTTGGACTTTGCAGGCGATGTGTTCTGTGCAAACAAGAGGCCGCCGCCTAGGAGTGTGGGGGATGCGCACCTTTGCGGCTGGGTGTTCCACCTCCAACAGCCGCAGGATGGTCGCACCATCGTTGGTGATGGTGACGTCCCCGATGTCATCAACCAGCATCTGGGCCACAGGTCGGCGTCAGAGGCACTCACTGGGTTCAGATCACCGCTGTGGCGCAAACATGTGCGCTTAATGCGCCGGCAACTGGCGGCTTGCCTTGTCCAGGCCGACTGGTCCCAGCGAGCTCTTCACTATGTTTGCTATCGCCGCCACAGCGGTCACATTCTGCGTCCTGATGTCCTCCCCCGTCGTGCGCTCGCCCTGCAGCTGCAGCGCAGGCCCGCCGCCGCCCAGCATGCTCCCGCTGGCCATCCTCTTCTCTGTTCTTCGTCTATCAGTACTCTGTTCGGGCGCTTGTGCAGGGCGGCAGGAGGTCAAAGCGTTGCACTCGAGCTGCCTCCGAGATGTCCAAACACACAAGTCACGACCTTTGCAATATTGAGTTCACTTCAATATTGAGTTCACTTTCCACTTTGCCACTTACAGACGCATGCGCACACGGCGGCGGGTAGCATTGGAGGCACATGCTCATTGCCGCCCGCACCGCTGCCCGCGCGGCAGCCTTGAGAGCGCGCCTGCATTCAGTCAGCCGCCACGCACGCAGGGAGGTCCTGGCTGCGCTTATGGCTGCAGGAAGTGCGAAAGAGGTGTGCCAGCTCTAGGCGCTAGCCTGCATCCTCTGCAGTATGCAAATAATTGAACTCCAAGCGCTGTCCCTACACTGAGCAACACGGCCGGAAGTGCTGCTCCTGCCTGGCTTGGCGCAACAGCACCATAGTCGCTCTTCTGCACCGTCGGAGGTCGTGCCCTGCAGCTGACACATGGCCGTCTCTGACAGGCCATCGTGACATCTTTGCCAGCCGAGGACAAACTGACGATAGCGGTTGTCATTTCTGGCCGCCAACGCTTCATGGACCGGCCAAAAGCCGAGGCGCTGGAGCGCACGCTCACGCGTATGCAGATGAATGCTGCAAAGCCTGGTGCTCAACGCTTTGCGAGTGGATGGGTTCACACAGCCTCGCCCTCCGTGTGCTCGGCCGCTGCGGCTGTCTCAGTACAGTGTCAGAGGACAGACTGTGCTGTGCAGCAGCGAGCCTGCATGTTGCTGTGCGGGTGACTTGGTACCCGTTCCCAGCCTCCGCTGCCTGCAGCGCGCACCCTTTCCCCACCACGCGACTCGCCAACTGTCCCCTCCGCTTCAGGGCCACCAGGCGCAGCGCTGTGCCTTGCAGGCGGGAGGAGAGGGAAGGGCCGTGGCGCGAGCACAGAGCTACTGCCGCCCGCGGTGTCGCTGCTGGAGGGCGCTCCTGGAACAGCGCCGCTCGCCGGGGCCACGCCCAACGCCGACGCCTGGCTCAGCGGCCGCACGCTGCGCGTGGGCGACGAGCTCTACCACGTCGTTGTCAACCCGCCGAGCGTGCTCAAGGCGCGCGCCGCGCACCTGACGCGCAGCAGCCCCGGCTCTGCTCCTGCGTGGCTTGCCAGGTGGTTGGCCAGGCGCATCAGGCGCGTGCTGGTCTCGCGTCTGCTGCACTGCCAATGCGCCAAGTGCATCGGATGGCATGGCACAGACGAAGCGGTCAAAAATACCACCGCTGTTGCCGGACGGACTGCATGCAAGGATTTCCAGCCCATTGAGCTGCTCTTTTCCAGTCAGCAGCCGAGCTGGCACACGTACGGCATGCACGCGCTCGCAACCAGTGCATGCATGCGTGTCAGGGTGGACGTGCTCGGGCGCAGGTGGAGGTGCAGAGCCTGCCGATGGTCGGTTACCCGCTCTGCGCCTATGTCGCGGTGCGGCGCCGCGGCCTCCTGCTATCGGGAGGTCAGGCTGCGCGCGTAGAGCTCGTTGCGCAGTGCCTGCGCGCACCCAGTGACAATATTACATGACCATTGACAAATACCGACCAGAGCAGATCCGCCATTCATGGCTTCCTCGCAACGCGCGCGTGTTCTTCACCTGTTGACAAAACAAGAAGGTTGCGACCCCACTGCACGCCTGATGTCAGAGTGTGAGGTCGCTTGGGGCAGACGCCATGGTGGGTGCCTGGCCACCCCATGCATGCTGCTGGCTCTGGGTGGCAGCAGCTCCCTCAACTCATGCGCGCTCGCTCCAAGCACTGCTGAGCCTCACGCCGCTGCCACCCCGCAGCTCCAGTGCGCGGACGAGGGCGCCTGCCGCTGGCGGTGGCTGGCGCGGCGGCGCGCCGCCGGCGCCGCGCTGCCGCCCGGCGCGGGTCAGGAGAACGGGGCCGCGGCGCGCGGGGCGGGCGAGGAGGCGGAGTGGCGGGAGGTGGGCGCCAGCCGCGTGTACACCCCGGCCGAAGAGGACGCCGGCGGCTGGCTGCGCGTGGAGTGCACGCCCGTTGCCAGGCGCGCCGCCCGCCGCGCTGTCTCCCTCGCAGGCTCGCCCGGGCTGCCGTGCAGCCCCGCGGCTGCTGGCAGCTGCGCCTGGCGCTCGGCCGCCGCCAGACGCGCGCCCTGACCATGCTCACGTGTGGACGCCTCGCGGGCGCTTGGCAGCATGCCCTGAGGCCGCTTTGGTGCCTGGATGTTCCACGCATGTGCTGCGCGACCTACATGTCTCATGCATGTGGTATGACATGTGTAAAGGTGTGTTAGACCGCCCCTGCGCCGCAGGAGTCACAACGGCGGCGAGACGCGCGGCGCGCCGACCGCTGCGGACGTGGGCCCGATCAGCCGCGGCCCGCCGGACGCGCCCGCGGCCGCGCGGCACGCGCTGACGCCGGCGGCGCTGGCGCCGCCCGGCCTGCGGGTGGTGACGTACAATATTCTGGCGGACCAGTACGCCGCGACCGAGCGCGCGCAGCAAGTGCTCTTCGCCTACTGCGCGCCGGAGTGCGGGCCCCGGCCCGGTGAGAGGGGCGCGGCCGTGGGCGGCCCATGGGCCCTGTAGCAGGATTCAAGCCCAACCCTATGACGCTCTGCGCGGTGCGCCGTGTGCATGCAGACAGCAGGCACCATGCGCGCCGCAGCGCCTGCCCACTGCTGTTTCTTCCAGGCCTGCTGAGCCTGTTTTGAGCAGACATGCGGCGCTGCATGTCAGCCGGCAGCCCTGCGGAGCCTGGCCAGCCAGGCTTGGCCATGGGGGGCACCCATGGCGCGGGGGGTTGCGCGGCGCAGGTGGCTGGCGCCCGAGTACCGCCGGGCGCTGGTCGTGCGCGAGCTGCTGGGCTACCACGCGGATGTGCTCTGCCTGCAGGAGGTGGATGAGAGCTTTTTTACGAAAAGCTTGCGGTCGCACCTGGACGGCAAAGGCGCGCCCTGCGCCGCGCCTGCCGCGCCGCCCGCCGCCAGAACGCCCCGGGGACTGCGGCAGGGCGCGCTCTGTGGTAGGTGTACAGAGACTGTTGCATGTCTCGCAGGACGTAACAGCACACTCTAGACAGACTACGGTGCTCAGCAACGGACTGTGTCTGACGGCGCCCTTGCTTGTAGGACACTCCCGAGTGTTGAAGCGCCCGGAGGGTAAGGTCAGCTGGCTTTGGCTTGCCGTGCAGGCTTCGATGGGCACTACACCAACAAGGCCAGCAACACGCGCGAGGGCTGCGCGACGTTCTGGCGGCGCAGCCGGCTGCGCCTGGTGCGGCGCGCCGACGTGGCGCTCAAGGAGCTGTTCGCGGCGCTCGCCGAGGGCAGCGGCGGCAGCGGCGGCGCGGCGCCCGGCGCCGCCCGGCACGCGCGCTTTGCGCCCATGCTGCGCGACTCGCCTGCCCTTGCCGCCGCGCTGCAGAAGGTCCGCGGCTTGGACCCTGGCTCAGGCGCAGCCCCTGGCCGGCCGCAGTCGCATCGTCACGGCGCTGACCCCACACGCGGCTGCTGTGCACCCAGGTCTGGGTGTCTGCGGCATCATCGGCGCCGCCATGCTTGCTATCGCCCCCGGCTGGCCGGTGCTGCCTGCGTTGGGTCCTGCCGCGCGCGGCGGGGCTGCAGCAGATGCCGGCTGCGCGGCGCGCTGCGCAGGTGGCCACCGTTGGGCAGCTGACCGTGCTCGCGCCGGTTGCGCCCCCGGGCGGCGGCGCGGCGGCGGCGGCCGGCGGCGGCGGCCGCGCAGACGACGGCGCGCTGTGCGTGGTCAACACGCACCTGTTTTTCCACCCGCGCGCGCCGCACATCCGCGCGATGCACACCGCGGCGCTGCTGGCGGAGGCGGGCGCGCTAATTGATGAGATTGCGGCCGCGCCGGCGCTGGCCGGGCGCCAGCCCGCGCTGCTGTTCTGCGGCGACCTGAACAGCGACCTCAACGATGGCATGCCTGGTGCGGCCCCGTGAAGGTATGCTGGGGTTCCCTCTCCGTTGTGAGACGTGCGTTCCAGTGCTGACCATGCAAACACGCGTTGCTGACCATGCAAAGACGCATTGCTGACCATGCAAACACGCATTGCTGACCATGCAAACACGCAGGCGCCCCCAGTCTATTCCCCTGGCTGTCATCAGCGCGTCCTCTACCGAAGCACAGTTGCTACTCAGAGCAAGTTTCTAGGGACATGCTGATGTCATGCTCACAAGGAGGAGCTGAATTTTGACCTTGTTGCAATGGCAGCTGACGAGCTTGAAGCCAGGAGGCCTGGCACGGGAGCGCGCGCTTGACGCGCCACACCTCGCCGCGCGCGGCGCAGGCGCGGTGGAGCTGCTGCGCAGCGGCCGCCTGGCGCCCGACCACCCTGACTGGGCGCTCGGCGCCGGCTTCTCCTTCACACCCCAGGACGGCGAGGGCGAGGGCGACCCTGGTGAGGGCGCTGCCGGCCCCGGCGGCGCCGGCGCTGCCGCCGCGCCCGCACCCGCGGCTGCTGCCTCAAAGGCCGGTGGCCGGCATGGCGCCGGCGCCGAAGCCGCCGCTCCCGACGCTGGTTTGGGCGGCGAGGACGGCGGCGGCAGCGGCGGCGGCACGGGAGACGCCGCGGCGGCGCGTGCCCGCGGCGCGGAAGGCGGGCTGCCGCAGGATGCAGAGGGGCGCGCAGAGGGGCACCCAGGGCCTGCGGTAGGGGTGGACCTGGAGCACAGCTTCAGCCTGGCCAGCGCGGACGCCCTCGCGACGCCTTTCACCAACTTCGTGCGCGGGTGCGCGCCCCGTCGCGCACGCGCGGATGGTTTACCCATGCCCGGGCACCGGCCGCCGCACAGCGTGCATGCATGCGGCCTGCGTACAGCCACCCACGTCCTGAACCCTAACCCCAAACCTTTGTTTTTACTCACAAACCCTACGCGCGCAGGTACCAGGGCCTGCTAGACTACGTCTGGTTCGAGCCGGGGCGCATGGCGGCGGCGCGCGTGCTGCCGCAGCCGCCCGCGGCCGCGCTCGCCGGCTGGCTGCCGTCGCGGGGCCACCCCTCGGACCACCTGGCGGTCGTGGCGGACCTGGAGTGGCTGCCCGGGGGCGCCGCGGCGGGGGCGCGGCCGCCGCGCGCGGAGGACGAGGGTGACGGGGAGCCCGCAGGTGCGGGGCCACACGGCGGCTGCGCCGCGCCGCGGGGCGCTGACGGCCTGGGCGCGGGGCAGCCGCGCGCACCGGCGCCCCGGGCGTCGTGCAGCAAGGGTGCAGCGGGATCGGGCGGCGCGGGCGGCGCTGCAGTGTCGGGCCCGGCGCCGCGGCGGCGGCGCCCGCCCAGCGCGGGCGCGGTGTCGTGCGAGGCAGGAGGTCCCGGGTCCGGCGACCGACCTCCTGCTGGGGAACCTGCCGGCGCGGCCGGCGACGGGCGGCCCGCGGACGGCGCGCCTGCCGGCCCCGGTCCCAGCCCTGGCGCTGGAGGAAACGGCGCCATAGCAGGCGGGCGCGCGCCGATGCCCGTGGGCGCGCCTGGCGCTGCGGCGGCCGCGGCGGCCGCGCTGGCCGGCGGCGGGGTGATTGCGGTGCCCACCGACACGCTCTACGGGCTGGCCTGCGACGCGGCGTCGGCCGCGGGCGTGGCCGCCATCTACGCCATCAAGGCGCGCCCAGGAGCTTTCCAGGGTTCCCCCGGCCCTGCTGCGCCGCCGCCCTGCCTGCTGCGCCGCGCGCTGCGCGGCTCATGGGTTCCAACAAGCTCTGCTGCGATCTGGCAGGTTGTCGGCCATGAGCCACTGCCCGGGCAGGGGCGCATGGGCGCCATGTGTGCCACCCCAGACAGGTCAGGCACCACTGGCGCCCTCATGCCCTCATGACCCGGCCCGCGCCGCGTCTCGCAGGGCCGCGCGGCCTCGGCGCCGCTGGCAGTGTGCGTGGCGGGCGCGGCCGACGTGGCTGGCCTGGCGGAGACGGCGCACCTGCCGCCGGGCCTGCTCGGCGCGCTGCTCCCCGGGCCCGTCACGCTGCTGCTCGCGCGGCGGCCGGGCGGCAGCCTGTGCAAAGAGCTCAACCCCGGCGTGGCGACCATCGGTGCGCGGCCAACCAACACCATTGCTTGCTGAGGCGGCAGTGCTGCGCCCGCTCGTGTGCATAAGCAGCCTGAAAAGAAGTCTCGGTGAAGACAGCCGCACAGCGCAGCAGTGTCACCACCTTCTCTCGCGCGCGGCTCCTGGTGGGGAGGGGTGGAGCTTGATGTCAGATTGGTGCCACTGTGCTGGGGCGGCCAGGCGTGCGCGTGCCGGACAGCGCATTCCTGGCGGACGTGTGCCGGCGGCACGGCGGCGCGCTCGCGCTGACGTCCGCCAACCCCAGCGGCGGCGCCAGCCCCGTGCGCGCCGACGAGTTCCGGCCGCTCTGGCCGCGCTGCGCGGCCGTGCTCGACGGCGGGCCGCTCCCGGCCGGGCGCGCCGGGTCCACGATCGTCGACCTGGCGCAGCGCGGGCGCTTCCGCGTGGTGCGGCCCGGCAGCGCGGAGGCCGCCACGCGCGCCACGCTGCGCCGCCACGGGCTCGTGGAGGCCTAGCGGCTGGACGGAATGCACTGCCGCTTTTCCAGCGCGAGCTAGGCGAAGCCGCTGAACACACTGAACCGCTTTCCAGGCTGGCCTCAGCATTGTACGAAACCGATTCAAGGGCCGAAGCGCTTGAACATGTTATTGTATGCCTGCCGAGCACGGAAGCTGTATTCTGGCTGTGTGTTTTCATCGCTGTTTGGGTCGTTGCTCTAGAGGCGATGGGCGTGATAGAACGTTTGAGTCGATCCACCGGAGGCGGGTGGCGATACTCGCACTACTCTCTGTGTGGAAGAGCTGATATGATGTAGCTGGGCAGCTGCCGCACCCTTACAGTGTCGCGCCAACGGGTGACACGAGTCGTTTGGCACAGTCAGGCCTCACCGACCGGCGCTGCGGGATGGCAGCCTGAGGCGCGTTCCTTCTGCCAGTCGCAGAACTGGCGCGTCGGGTTACATCACCAGTGGTGCACCTGGCGCCCTTTTGGCAGCTCCTTAGCGCTTTTGCAGGTGTGGACTCTTAACTTCGGCGAGTTGCAGCGAGCTGGATGATGCCGCGCGCGATGCTCGCGCGACTTGCGAGCGGCCCGCACGCTTGCAGGTGACGCGCGCTCGGCTGCGGAGGGCAACCGGCACGTTCGGCATGCACGCCGTGCGCGCCAGCCTGGCGGGGGCCGGCGATGACAGCTGCATGCATGGGGACTGCTGCGCGGGCTTGGCAGCGGTCACGCACCAGGTTCGTGCGGTGACGCTGGACGACGGGCAGCGCGCCAGCCTGCTGCTGGAGGATGGGCGGGCGGCGGGCCTGGTGGTGAAGGGGCGGCCCGTAGCGCTGGCGTGGAGCACGCCGGGCAGCAACCCAGGGCCCGCCGAGCTGGGGTGCGCACGGCGCAGGCTGCCTGGTCTGCTACTGCGTATGCGTGTGCACTCTGCAGCCTGTGAGTATGTCCGAGCACAGTCTTGCTGTGCCTCCCTGAGACACCTGCGGCCCAAGGTTCTGGCAGAGGGAGATCCGGGCCGGGCACGCTCCTGCGGCTGCAAGGCCAGCCGCCCTCGCAGCCTGTGTAACTTGTGGCCCTGCAGCGAGAGGCACGCCTGCAGCGCAGACTCAGGCTTGCCTGGCGGAGCAGGGACTGGGGCCTGAGAGACTCTGCAGAGGAGCACCGTCTGCTCCGCATGCAGCAGCACCTGGGCATGCCGGTCAAGCGCCAGGCGTCGCCGTCGCCAAGTGCGCACGCGCGTGCTTGCCACGGCTCTCACACACACGCTCGCCTGCAGCTCGCTTCGGAAACACTGCCGCACCCGCAGGCAGGCCGGCGATCGTGTGCGGGCACTCACTGCCGTGTTGCGTGTCTCTACCGGCGGGAATGCGCACGGCCTCGCTTGCCACGGGGCTGATGCGCCTGCCCGCCGCGCGCAGTCCAGCGCGGCATCGCGCGCTTCCGCAGCGCGCGGCTGGCGCGAGCGGCGGCCGCGGCCGGCGCAGCCGCGCCCGGCGCGGGGGCGCCGGCCTCGGCCGCGCCGCCGCCGCCGCCGCCGCCGCCGCCGCCGCCGCCGCCGCCAGCTCTGGGGGCGCGCAGGGCCGGCGCGGGCGCGAGCTGCAGCAGCATGTGGTCGTCCGGCGACTCGCGCGACCCGCTGCGCAGCTCCTGCTCCGACATTGCGTCCAGCTGCAGCTCCAGCCTGGCGCTGTGCCCGGACCCGCGCGCCCACCCGCTCGAGCGGCCCGGCTCGCCCGCCGCGGGCGGCGGCGCGGGCGCGCGCCTCGAAGCCGCGTCGGCACTGGGCCCTAGGCCGGGCCCGGCGCCGGGCGCCTGCGGCGCGCACACTGTGCCTGGCGACGAGCCTACGCCCGCACAGGGCGGCGGCGGCGCGGTCCCCCACCGCGGCTGCAGGGCTGCCCCGGCCATGCGTCCGACCGTGGCCGACTCGGAGCGCGCAAGGGACGCGTGCATTGGGGACACCCTGCCGGGCTGCGCCCACGCGGCCGGCCCGCCGGGCGGGGCGGGGGCGGCCAGCACGGTGCAGGGCGACCTGCTGGAGGGCGCGACGGGCGAGTGCAGCCTGCTGGGCGCGGCGAGCCTGGGCATCCCGCAGGACAGCGGCCGCGAGGACGGCGTCTGGTCGGCCGGGCCGGCGCACGCGCAGTGGCTGCCAGGCGCGCCTGGGGGCGCCTGCTGGACCAAACAGAGGTTGCATGTAAGTACGCCTACACTATGCGCTCCTCGTCGCATCACCACACACAGGGAGGCAGCGACAACGGCTAGCTCGCAATGGCTGCTTCAAAGCCGAGTGTTCCGTTGCTGATGCGGCGAGCATGAGGTGCCCCTGCTGGATTGAGGCCATTTGAAGATGCTGGCGCGCATGCTGTATAGCAGTGAGTTTGTATACTGATCAGCTCGCCGCGGCGCCTGTTTGCGAGCAGGCGGACTGCCGATGCGCACGCACAGCGGCACGGCCACGCCCGTCAGCGGCTCGACGTGGGGCGGCGCGCCAGACGCGCCCTGCCGCAGCCATGCTGCGCAGCCGCCGCCCGCGGCGAGCACCGCTGCGGAGGCGGCCGCTGCGGCCCCTGGGGCGGCGCGCAGTGCTGCAGGCGCCCGCACGCCAAGCAACGCCGGAGACGGGGCTGAGGCCTCGCCGGCAGGGCGCACCGCACCCGGCGCTGTGCGCCAGCGCACGCCAGGCCTCTGGCGCCGCCTGCGCGAGCGGCTGCTGCCGCGGCGCCGGCCGCGCGGCGACCAGGCGCCCGCGGCTGCGTCTGCCAGCAGCTCCCCAAGCGCCTCCCCGCGGCGGCAGCGCGCCTGCAGCGGCGGCGGCGGCGGCGACGGCGGCGGGGCTGGCGGCGGCGGCGGCGGCGGCGACGGCGGCGGGGCTGGCGGCGGCGGCGGCGGCGGCGGGGGCGGTGGCGGTGGCGGTGGGGCGGCGCATGTAGAGGCGTGGCGCGCAACGGCTGCCGCTCAGCGGCCAGCCGGCAGCCGCTGTGCGCCCCCATCAATGTGCCAATGCCAGTGGTTAGCTAACAAGTTTGCCTGCAGTTATGCGCTTGCACCCACTAGCCCTTGCAGTCTGGGCTCTGGAGGCTTGCTCTGTTGCACAGCACATCATGGCGGCCAATGCCCACGCTACTGCATGCTGTTTGTGCAAAGGCGCGCATCGCGGTGGTTTCGCGAATGCATGGGCAGCCATGGCCGGCGCCAGGCTGTCTCTCTGTCCGCGAGGGTCTCATGTCCTCCATGCTGTCTGCTGAGTATTTGTCTGCTAAAAAACTGCAAAAGCCAAGCACCAGCACCATCGCATGTAGGCTTCTACAAGCATTGACAGTGCTTATTGGTGCAGGGACGAGCAGCAGCGCGGGCAGCTGCGGCACGCATCACGCGGACAGCAGCGGCGACACCCTGCCCAGCGCCATACTCGTGGACGGCGCCGGCCGAGTTCGAGCCCCCGCGCCCGGCGGCCGCCCCAGGGCACAAAAGCCGCAATCAGCGCGCTCGGGGCGCGAGCGCCGCAGCGCGCGCGGCGGCAGCGCTGGGCGCAGCCCAGCGCCCTCTCCCAGGCTGCGCCGCGCCGACCCCGCGGCGACCGACTCCGCGTCGGGAGCGACCGGCGCGTCGCAGCCGGGCGCCGGCGACATGCTATGGGAGCTGGCGGCCGGAGCGGACGCTGCGCGGCGCGCCGCATGCGGCGCGGCCGACGGCGCCTGCCAGGTCCCGGCCAGGTGCGTCGGGCGGGCGGCCCGCTGCGCATGCAGCCGCTCGGCCTGCCAGGGAGCACAGTTTCTGCTGGGACAGACGGCGACGGCGGTGGAGACTGCGCAGACACTGGGAGGAGCTCTCGGACCGGTTCCCGCCCCGCAGGACATGCCTGGCTGAGCGCTGGCCGATGCACACGTCACTGGATCACATGTGTAACTCGCGTGCAACATGCGCCGCTTCTGCGATGTTAAGCTCGGAGTGCCCCACGCCGTCGCAGGACGCGCCTGGCGGGGCGCTGGCGCCGGGAGCCGTGCGAGGCTGCGCGCGCAGCAGCTGCAGCGGTGGACGAAGCGCTGCGGGTGCCGCCGCTGCAGCGCCTGGCGCACGCGCGCGTGGCCGAGATGGAGGTCCGCGAGACCGATGACGCGCTGGAGGCGCGCGCCGCCCCGCCGCGACCTGCCGCTGCCTCACATAGCGGCCATGCCGGGGTTGAGTGATTGGCCTCTGTGCACCGCAGCGGTCACAGGGGCTGGAGACCAAAACCTCGATCAGCGGCATCACCCTGCTTCTCTGCATGCGAGACATGCATGTCATGTCATGCTTGATGCGCGCGCGATCCCCTGACGCGAAGGATGGAGGGTCCACACCAGGCGGGGCGTGTGGAGCAGCGCGCACTGCCCCAGCGCCGGGCTGATCCTGGGGCCGGCTCGCGCAGGTGGTGCAGTTGATCCCCTTGAACGGCGTGGGCGCATGCATGCGCCGCAGTACGCGCTACCCCAAGACCGGCGCTGCGGTGGAGGGCCCGCGCCGCGACGCTCGGCCGGGGTGCATGCGCAGCCTCATGACCGTCGGCCCGCGCGGCCACGTGCATGTCAGGCGCGCGCGCACGCCCCGCCTGCGCGTCCTCCTGGATTTGCCTGATCACCTGCTGCCGCATGAAGCTGCCTGCCCTGGAAGACCGTGACTGGAAATTTCAGACCAACTGACGCTCTGAACCTAGTGAGCGTCGTTGGCATGCTTGCAACGCATGGAGGGCCATGCATGAGCCGATGCATGTACCGCACGCGAGCACTGGTGTGCGACCTGATGCCGCCGCAGCCTGCCCGCGGCGGCTGACGGAGGTATGGCAGCAGGTGACCGCCTGCCGGGGTGGCGCGCAGGTCAGTCCAGGATGAGCCACTGCCGGCCGTGTTCCACGAGCGGCTGCGGCTGACGGCCGACGGCGCCCGGCTCATCATCGAACAGAATTTTCAGCTCCTGGACGGCGCCGCGGAGCCCATCAAGCACCGCTACATCTGGCACCGCGCCTGTTGAGCCCTGTACAACCGAAGTAACTTCGTTTGCCCAGAGCTGGGTGGTTGGGACCAAGCAAAAAGCCTGCCAGGCCTAGCAGAGGCGCTGGGCTTCTACATCTGCTCAATGCCACAAACTGCTGTGCAAGCAGTGATGAACAATCAGTTCGGTTTTTTTTTTGGGCCTTCACTCGGTGACCTACGTGAGATAGCAGAGACATTGACTGACAGTTAGGCCAGAATGGCTCCTCCCTCTCAGCTTTGCTACTTGCTGCCCATCTGTGTGACGAATTATCCAGGGCCGAGCTCACTACCACACAGGGGATATGTGAGAGGCGCCCCAACCCCTGACCTAGCGCTTACAGTTGAGGTGTGACTGCGGACAACAGCATCACCTTGGCTGCTTACATTGCTGCTGGCTGCGCAGCATCGACAGCTCGTAATGCAGCCTCCACCTCGGCCCTGCTGAAGCCGTAGCGGTTTAGCACGCGCAGCAGCTGCCTGCCGTTGCACTCTCCGATGCCCAGCTGCGCGCCGAGCAGCCGCCGGCGCAGAGCTTCGGACCCAGCTCGCTCCCTTGGAGACCCCGCAGCCTGCAGTGGCGCCACGTGTAGGCGTCAGACACGCACAGGAGCCTGCTGCCCGGCCAGCGCACTTTCTGACAGCTTTTCACTGCTGAACAACGTCCGCAGCCATGAAAAGTGCACCCGAAACCAAGACCGCATGCAGGGCGGCATTGAGCAGGAGCCGCTGTGAGCACGCTTGCAGACCGCGGAGAGCACGCTTGCAGCCACACGGCCGAACCTGTGCAGCCTTCTCCAGCTGCACCGGCCCCGCCAGTCCCCACGCGTCCAGGTCGTCACGGCGGAACTCCGCTCGCTCCGGCGTGCTCGCCCGCGCGGCCGCCAGCGCGGCTCTGCAGCAGGTTGAGGCACTACATTGACTCGCGGCACCGCTCAAAGCTGGCTTGCATGTCAAAGCAGCAAGCAACATAGTGGCATGCAGTGCCCAGGGGCGAACCTTACAGCAGTGGGTGCGGCGTGCTCGACGCCGACGTTGCCTGCTTCGTGGTACCTGCGCGGCACTCACACGCTGCTCTATTGAGTCTTCATACTCCTTCACAGCCAAGCCAAGGCAGGACGGAGTTCCAGAGTGCCACACAGTGACTGGAGCGCTTGCCGCCAGGCCGCAAGGGCGCTCGTGTGGGACGTGATAAAGGAGCGCAGCCCGAAATAGGGAGAGTGTGAGGTGCAGCGAGTGACAAGCTTAAGCAGGCGAGGCATTCCAGCGGGCGCCTCACCGCGTCGCATGTACAGATGTGGCCAACGCCGCCGGCACGAACGCGTGCCGGCAGCCCGGCAGCGCCATGTCAAGCGCCAGCCGCGCCTGCCGGCCGGCAACGTCCGGGTCCAGCAGCACCACCACGCCGGCCGCGTGACGTCGCGCCGCGCTCAGCTCGCGCAGCCTCGCGAGGGTTGCGGCAGACCCCGCGGTCGAAGCTGAGCCCAGCACGAAGACATCCGCACGTACGGCGCGCCGCAGCGCCGCTGCGTCGCTGCCCCCCTCGACCACGACCAGGCCCTCAAAGGCTGGCAACCTCTGAGGCGACGGCAGCGGCCAGGCGCGCCGCGGCGCACGGCCTGGAGCGTGAGGTCGGGCCTCTGCACGCGGCCCTGCGTGGCTGCCGCTGTCCCGCCGTTGTGTCTCCAGCGCTGTGTCGTCAGCACCCACCACACGGCCAGCTGCTGCGTGTGAAGGGCCCAGCAGGCTGGCTGAGCTTTGAGAAGCGTCGTGCAGGATGCGAGAGCTAGTGCCGGGCTGTGCATGGCGCCGCGCCGGGCTGTTGCTGACCCGTCGCAAAGCGTCTGTCCTGCTGCGCACAGGCGGCGCATATGCGACAGGTGGTGGCTGTTGCGGCGGCGGCGGCGCACGCGGCGCCTCAAGCGGCGCCGCAAGTCTGGGCATGACGGGCCCTGTCATGGTTTACGCTGCGCCCTGGTTGGTTGTAGCCTGAGTGGGTCTCCTAGCTGGTGTAACGGGGAGGCTGCTGGTTTCAGAGGCACCCTACCTGGCAGGCATTCCAAGCTCAGCACACTTGCGCAAACGCTAAGGCACTGGGCAGCCACCAGGCTGGCAAGCTCAGGAGGGTGTTACAACGAGCTCTGCAGCAAGGAGAGGGCGGCTCATCCACCCTTTGCACAGTACTCACTTGCGCTCAGCAGGTGCGGGAAACTTGCACGCTGCCTTTCCGTTGTCATCAGCGCAAGTTTTGTACTCAAACCACGGCAGCAAGGCCTGAAAGCCTGCATAGAGCCTCTGCAGAACTGCAGGTCCATCACCAATAGAGCACTGCACCTGCCCTCTTTCAGCTCGCGGGACACAGCGCACTCGCCCTGCCTGCTCGTTGCAACAGGCTCGCAGTGTGTCCTTGGCGTGTCCATCATCTTGTTATGCTGTGCACCTTTAGCGTGCTTATACAGCCCCACTCGTGCCTCTGCAGGCGCCCTGGTGCGCTGTTGCGCATGGATGCCTTTGCCGACCTGCTGTACCCAGACGCGCCGACCGTCCCAACGTATATTGCCAGCGGCGGCGTCGCGGCTGACACCCAGCTGCAGCGCTATGGAGGGCCCAACGTTTGGCCCGCTGCCGGCCACACATCTGGTCCCGCAGCAGGAGCAGCGTGCGCTGTGAGCTTGCGCACCTGTGCGAGCGCAGCAGCAGGCGCGTGTGCAGCTGCCTGCCCTAGCGGCGGAGCTGGAGCGAGCGGCCGGCCAGGCGATATGGCGGCCGCGTATGGCGGCACTGATTGCAGAGGCGCAGCAGCCAGCGGGAGCCCCCGGCGGTCTCCGACACCTGGCGGGACGGCAGTGGCTGCTGGCAGCACAGCCGGCAGCGCGCGGCCGGAGGAGCCAGCGAGCGAGGGGCAAGCCCAGGCCGCAGGCAGCCAGGACAGGGGAGGAGCGAACGGGCGAAGCGGCGCCGCCAGCCCGCGTGGTGCTGTTGCGCCGGAGCGCACCCCGCCGGGCGCGCGCGGCCGGGTGGTGAGTGCGGGTGCGCTGCGAGAGCAGGTGCTGAGCCTGCGCGCCCAGGTGCGCCGCGCCAGCTCGCAGTGCATGGGAGGAGCAAGCGCTTCATGCAACTATGCCTTGTCACTGACAGCAGCGCTTCAATATTGTGCTCTCCAGCAACCCTGCCTACAGCTTGGGGTTGATTGAGCTCAGTGATCATCAGGACAGGGACTGCTATATATTGAGCAGCAAAGCAGCAACGTCCGTGAGCTTGCTCTTTGGTGAACCTCGTCGAGCGCCCAGCTCCCAGCGTGCGTGTAACTGCATTCCGTTGCCTGCCTCATGGTGTGGACCATTTCATTTGCAACATGCATTGAGCGGGTGTGTGCGTGGGGTGCAGCTCCAGCAGCTTCAGCTGCTGCACACGGGAGTGCAGCCGGTGGCAGCGCAGCTGCAGCAGCCGCAGCTGCAGCTGCAGCAGCAGGCCGCCACGCCGCACCGCAGCGGCGGCGGTGCGGCACCTGGTGAGCCCGGTGGCATGTCTGAAGGACATGCCGCCGCACGTGCGGCCCAGAGGGCACCCGCTGGACATGCCGCGGCATGCACGCCCAGCTGCGCAGGCCGCGCAGCCGAGCACGGCGGCGGACGCGCAGCGGCGGCTCTGCCAGCGACGGAGGCAGGGCGCGGGGACGCCACCTGGGAGGCAGGGGCGTTTCTGGGGCTAGGGCCGCCGCGCCATGCGGCCAGCAGAGGCGCGGACCCGGTCGCGCGCAGCCCACCCGCAGATCAGCGCGCGGCCCGCGGCTGCGCAGCCGCGCATGCTGCGGGGCCGAGCGTCGGCCTGCCGCCTGCCAGCACCGCAGGCACGGCGGTCTCGGGCGGCGCCCCGGATAGCTCCCCGGGCGGCGCCGGGCAGGCAAGCTGGTCATCTGCGCCAGGCGCTGGGCTGGCGCCTCCAGGCAACGCCGCGTCCGGCTCAGCGCGCAGTGCGGGGCATGCTGCACTGGGGAGTACGGCGGTTGGCTCCTCAGACAGCGTGGGGGGTGGCTCGGAGGCGAGCAGCTCGGACTGGGGCAGCGCGGCGGAGGACGGCGCCTGGGCTGCGGCGCCGCCGCGCCCGCCGGACGGCGGAGCGCCTGCGCGCCGGGCGGTCGCTGGACCCTGTCCTGACCCTGAACCTGAGTCCTGCTCAAGCTCTGGCATGGCCCCGCTGCCGCCCGTGCGCGCGCTGGTCCCGCGCGGCGTTGGCTGGTCCGACTCCGACGCTGACAACAGCGACGGCCGCGAGGACGCGCGGCTGCTGGCCAAGTATGGCATCCGCCACGATCCTGCCCCCAGGCCCGACCCTCACCGCGCGAGAGCGCGCGCACGCCACGCAGGGCGGCGGCGCGGCGGGGCTGCTGAAATCGGGATCGACGCGCGACTGGGAGTGCGCCTGGGTGCTACCAAACAAAATCGTGACAGAGTGGAGATGGGAGCCCGCCAGCGTCCGCGAGAGGCGGATGAAAGTGCAGTCGGTGGTGGTGGCGCCGACTGGGCCACGCCAAACGAGGATGGCGAGTGCCGCTGCAGTCGCTGTTGCAGTCCAGACATCGCTGGCAGCGTCTGCCAGCATGGTTTGGGCGGGCATGCAAAGGCCCACCGAGCCTCTGTTGGCAGCGGCCGCAATGAAAGCAGCGCCCAGTGTGACATGCACGCGAGGCGTCCGGCGGCGCTGCGTGCACGCCGCCGGGCACGCGCCGGTGCCGTTGCCGGCGGCTGCAGCGGCAGCGCGCCCAGCCGCAACAGCAGCGCTGCCTCGAGCTCCGCGACTCTGGCATCGTCCCCTGCAGAGCCGGACCTGCACGGCGAACTCGTGCTGCTGCGCGGCGCGCTGGGACGCGGGGCAGCTGCACTGACTCTGGGCGGCGAGCTTGCCTCACCGCCGTCGAAAGCTCAGAGGCTGCACTCAGAGCTGCAGGTCGGGAGCGACATGGGCGCGGCAAGCGCCGCCCCGCAGGCGCCACTGCTGCCCGAGCTGTCGGTCGAATCGCGGCGGTACCTGGCCCGCTACGGCCTGATGCCCAGCAGCGTGTCCGCCGCCAGCGGTGGGGAGGTGGGGGAAGCCGGGACAGCTGTGGCCTTGAGCATGAGCAGTGTGCTGGGCGCGGTAAGTTCAGAGGGCGTAGAGCAAAGCGGCTGATTAGCATGGAGCGGTGGGGTGCATGCAAACGCGCCTGGCAACATTGCTGCCGCTTGTTCAGAGAGATTGCTGGTAGCGAGCAGGCTGATGTCTGCCTCCATGCAGCGTTGCTGAGGTAGCCTTGCCCGGCAAGTGTGAGAATACATGCAACAGAACAGCAAGGCCTGTGTCTCAAAAACTCTGTTGCTCACAGCTCTGGTACAGGACTGGACGGGCACGCCATGCAAGGGATGACAGGAGCAGCCTCGTGGTTGAGTACATTTACAGCCTATCCCCGCTCAGCGCACAGCGTGCGCCGCACACCCAGCAGCCAGGAACCCCCACACGCCTACCGCAGCTTGCCCATTCGCATCTTCTTGAGCCGCTTGCGGTACTTGTGCTTGTTCATTTTCCTGCTGCGCTTGCGCTTCACGCTCTCAAGCAGCATGCCCTCCCCTGCCTGGGCTGCCTCCGGAGGCGCGCTCCTTCTGCAGGCTGTGCCAGCGAGAGCTGCCTGCCACTGGCCAGCGTCCGCGTGACGGAGAGCCGAGGGAGCAAGCGTGCGTGCCGCCTCCGCAGCGTGCAGGGCATGCGTTGGTTCAGGCAACCCGTGAACACGCGGGTAGCCTCCTCGCGGCTGCAGGTGTGGCTGCCAGTGCGCCGGCAGCGGGTTGCTGAGTTCCCGAGCGCCGCTGTAGAGGCCTGCCGCGCTCCCTGCGAGTACCACACAGTAGCTCGCTTTAAACCAGCAAATTGTTGAGCAACACAAGGACAGAGCAAGAACAGTTCACCGCACCTGACGAGCAGTGTTGCACTGCAGCGGTGCATGCTGCAGCCTCTTCACTGCTGGCGATGCATCCAAAGCGGGGCAGCTGACCCGCGCGGCAGCTCAAGCTGAGCAGGCTGCGTAGGAGCCGCGGCGGCCCCAGGAACATGGCAAGCCTTCCTGCTCCCACCCACTTGGCTCGCCAAGCTTGCTGTAAACGAAAGCGGGCTGTTTTGCCGCAGGACGGGCCTTCAAGGGGGGTGGGGTAAACGTGCCACATTAGGCACTGAGCCTGTTTTGGCAGGGTCATCACTCTCTTGCCAAGACAGCTACGCATCCGGACCTCATCTCTTTTTCTCTTATGATCGTGACTGCTGTGCAGTATCTTGCATAGTGTATTATTTGAGTGGGTGTTGTTTTGGCCTGGCTCTCGAGCATGGTGAGCGGCAGGGGCGTGCTCAGGAGATGCTGCATACTTTGCAGGCCAGTGCGCACATGCAGTCGCATGTCGGTGCCACGGGGCATATGCACTTCAGTTTGCCGGCTTGCGGGGGCCGCCACCTCTGGGCGTGCAGACTGGCAGCGCAGCGCTGCAGCTGGCGCAGCCTGGCACCGGCCGCTGCGACCACGGGAGTGCTCCCGAGCGCTCGCTTCTACTCTGGCAGCGGCTGAGCTGGCAGCAGGTGCGCCTGGGCCTCTGCTCGCTAAATGGTTTGGCTCAGTCCGTGCTTGGTGTCCCAATTTGGCTGCACATGCGTCACTTCTTGCCTGCCTTTCCAAAGAGGATGCGTGCCTGGTCCCCTGACACTGGCCCGCGACCCTCCAGAGCCTGTGGACACTGTGGTGCTGGACGTGCGCGGGATGAAGTGCGGCGGGTGCTCGGCGGCGGTGCGGCGCATCCTGGTGGCGGACCCCGCCATCGAGGCCGCGGCGGTGAACTTGCTGACGGAGAGCGCGGTCGTGCGGATGCGCCGGCCGCCCCACGCCGACCCCCACACTGAGCACGGCCAGGCTGCCGCGGAGCTCTTGACCGCCAGGGTGCGCACAACGGCTGCTTGTGGCGGCTTGCTCGCGCATAGAGTGGTCCACCTTGATTCTGATACGCCTGAGTGCCCTCGCTGCACCTCACACTGCAGGGAGCGCGGCTCCTGATATTTCCTGGGCACTTGCCAGAGCTGGCTGCCGCTTCTTCTAATGCTGTTCAGCAGCTGTGTTTTGGCAGCAGGGACAAAACTTGATGGGCACTTTGTAACCTGCACACGCTGGTCAATAGGTGGGTGCGCTGCAGAAGCACCGGTGGGCAGCGTTTGACATAACCGGTGGGTGGGTGTAGGGCTTCCCGTCGCAGCTGCGGCGTGCCGAGGGCGGCCTGGCAGATGACGCGGCAGAAAACGAGGAGCGGCGGCGGCGGGAGCTGCAGCGCGGCATGGTGCGCTTCCGGGGAGCCAGCCCTTCTGGGCAGACCCTCTCACCGCGCTCAGCCTGGCCTTGCCAGCTGCAAGGAGGAGACCATCGCGACCCCGGCTCATGCATGCAGGCCCGGGCCGGGAGGGCGGCGCCCCTGCGCGCCCGCGAGGCAGAGGCCCCACGCGTGTCATGCATACCAAGCTGCCCAGCCTCCCATATGCTGCAGGAGGTTAGGGTAGGGTTGCGCGCGCGCGCAGGTGGATCTGGCGCTCGCGTGGGGCCTGGTGGCCGCCTGCTGCACGCACCATGCGGGTCACGTGCTGCACGGCCTGGGCTGGCACGGCGCCGCGCACGGGCCCGTCCTGTCCGCGCTCGCGCAGCCGGGCGTCAGCCTCGCGCTCGGCGCGGCCGCGCTCGCGGGCCCAGGCCGCCCGCTCGTCATAGACGGCGCCCGGGCGCTCGCACGGTGCGGCCCTTGCAACACCTTACCCTGCCATACCATCTTTAATGGGGTCTTTATGCGATCCAAACTGTTGACCTTGTCGTCAAGCTTGTGTCTATGACAAGCTTTCCAAAGTGGCTCTGTGCGCACTGCATACAACCAGATTTTGTGGCAGGCCACCGCATGGCGTGCAGTCTTGCATGCAGCCCGGGGATGAGTGGAACACACGCCCTGCTCGTGACAGGGCTGCCTGGTGCGCCAAGCTCCGCAGTCCGCACCGCCGGTGCAGCCGGCACGCCCCGCCCACGCGCGCCGCGACGCGCGCCAGGGGCACGCCCAACATGAACTCCCTGATCGCGATGGGCGCGCTGACCTCGTTTGCGGCCGGCCTGGCCGGCCCGCTGGTGCCCGGGCTCGCGCTGGACGGCGCCGCGCTGGAGGAGCCGGTCATGCTGCTTGCGTTTGTGCTGCTGGGGCGCACGCTGGAGGCGCGCGCGCGGCTGCGGGCGTCGGGTGCGCACCACGCCTTAACCCCTACCCTACGGGGGGTCACACAGGGGGTGCTTCGCCAGGGGGGCCTGCGGTGGCAGCGCGAGCCAGTTCTGCTGCTCGCGTTTGTGCTGCTGGGGCGCACGCTGGAGGCGCGCGCGCGGCTGCGGGTGTCGGGTGCTGTGCACGCGCTGCGGGGACCGCTGCGCCGGGGGAGCCTGCGGCGGCAGTGTGAGCTCACTGAGCTGCAGCTTCGCGTGTGAAGTATGTGCGTGGGTTGTCTGCGTGGGAGGCAGGTCTTGAACTCCCAACACCCTCAGGGCATGACGCCATTGCGATGTGACCAGTGCTTCGGCAGAAAGAAGCCCAGAATGCTGGGAGGAGAAGCGTCACAGCATGCACACGGGGTTGTCAGCTTTGCCGCCGGCGCCCTGCTGACGCAGAGCCGTGCGTTGGGCGGCAGCGGACCTGCGCACGCTGGCCCGGCTGATCCCCGCGCAGTCGCGGCTGCTGCTGGGCGCGCCGCCGCCGCGCGCGACCGCGCCCAGCGCGGCCGCGCCTGCGGAGGCGCCCGCGGCCGCGGGGGCGCTGGTCGCGCCGCGGGGGCCGCCCGCCGCTGCGGCGGCCGGGGAGGATGCGGTGGAGGTGCCCACGGCGAGCGTGCGCGCGGGCGACCTCCTGCTGGTGCGCTGCAGGCGCTGCCTGCCTGCCTGGCGCTGCGCTGCGGAGGTTATAAGCAACAACAGAAAGCCTCGTTGCCTGGCGGGCTAAGGACCGCGCCCGACTCGTCTCTGCCTGTGATCAGAGGGCAAAGACTGCGTTTCCAGGTACTGCCGTGCAGGCGCGTGCAGAGGTCTGCCCCTGGAACCTGTGCGCAGGCTCTGCGCTCATCTCAAAGAGCGCTGCCTGGCGCACGCGCTGCCCGGCGAGCGCGCGAAGGCGATGGCGGGGCGGCAGCGTGAGCGTGGACCTGTGGCGCCCCTGGCGCTCTGCACGCCTGATGGGCGCCGCCCCACCGCTTGATGGACGCTTAATGGACGCTGGATAGGCTGCCTGACGGGCGCCGCCCCCGCGCCAGGTGCTGCCGGGCGAGCGCGTGCCGGTGGACGGCGAGGTGGTGGCCGGGCGCGGCAGCTGCGACGAGGCCATGCTGACCGGCGAGTCGGCGCTGGTGGCCAAGGCGCCCGGCGCGCAGGCGCGCTTCAGGGCAGGGCAATGTTAGGGTAGGGATCTGACAGATGGGGATCTCATGCAGGTTGGAAAGCATAACAACCTGCAAATACACATCCATGCGTACATGCCACAGTTCTGCATATGATCGACAAGCGGCATGGCCCGTGGACCCTTGTTACATGCACATGGCGCAGGAGGTCATGAGGACCCCCCGCGCGCGCGTGCAGGTCACGGCGGGCACGGTGGTGTATGAGGCGCCGCTGTCGCTGCGCGCGAGCGCGACCGGCGCCAGCAGCACGCTGGCCGGCATCGGGCGCCTGGTGGCCGCCGCGCAGGCGCGCTGGCAGCCGCTGGCCCAGGCGCACCCATTGCTAAGTGGCTATAAGCGCGGCGCCATGCTTATGCCTGTGACGCAACACAAGGCTGCGCTCGAGACATCCGTGCTGCCTGTGCAGAGCATGCACACGTGAGCACATGGTTCAGGGCACGCACAGGCGCGGGCGCTGCAAGTGTTGAGGTGCGGTGCCTGTGCCCAGCATAAGGTCAGCTCGGCCACATAAGATAAGCACAAGATGGCGCGGTGTTCATTACATGCCTGCAGACGGCCTGCAAGGGGTGAGCATATGACTGCACGGCTGGGCAGGCGCGCGAGGCGCCCGTGCAGCGGCTGGCCGACGTCGTCGCCGGGCGCTTCTGCTACAGCGTCATGGCGGCCTCGGCCGCCACGTTTGCCTTCTGGTCGCTGCTGGGTGCGCGGTCTGCTCTGGGCCTCAACCGGTCTCAACACAGCAGCTGTCAGCTGTTGCTCAGCGCGCCGCGCTGCGAGCACCGGGGCCGTCACGGCGGTCCATATCACTGGTGCTCTGCAGCGCGCCGCTGCCGGCTGCACAGCGGCACGCCTGCCGGCGCCATGCGCAGAGTGCAGAGGGAATAGGTTATATGTATATGGTGTCTCAATACCCTATCCCTTCCCCCACTGCCCGGCTATGCGCGTCTGACTGTCGCGCAACAATGCGGCGCAGGCGGCAGCCTGTTCCCGGACGCGGTGGCGGCGGCCGCGGCGGCCGGCGGCGGCGGCGGCGCGGCCTTCGTGGCTGCGCGGCTCGCGGTGGACGTGCTGGTGGTGGCCTGCCCCTGCGCGCTCGGCCTGGCGACGCCCACGGCGGTGCTGGTCGCCAGCGCGGCCGGCGCGCGCCGCGGGCTGCTGCTGCGCGGCGGCGACGTGCTCGAGCGCGCCGCGCAGGTGCCGCCCGCGCCGCGCGTCCCGCCGATGCTCCTGTAAGCTCTTTGCACCGTCACTTCTGGGTGATGCGCCTGTCAGCTGGCGCAGCCGCAGGCTGCTGCTGCGTGTGGATGGCATGCTGTGCGCGCCTGCAGGTGCCCAGATCCCTGCATTCTTGCTGCAGTGACCTCAGCAAGTGAAGTTTGACTTGGCTGAGGAGACGCGTGCATGTGCTTATGCTGTTTGCCTGGCGCCGTGCACAGGTGGACACAGTCATGCTTGACAAGACGGGCACGCTGACGGAGGGCCGCCTGCGCCTGGTGGGCGCCGCGACGGCGCCCGGCGGCGCGACCGCCGCCGAGCTGCTCGCGCTCGCGGCCGCCGTCGAGGCGACCACGCGGCACCCGCTGGCCGACGCGGTCGCGGCCGCGGCTGCGCACGCGGGCCTGCCGTCCCCGAGCCCGCGCGCTGAGGACGCCGCCACGGAGCCCGGCTGCGGCGTGCGCGGGCGCGTCGGCGGGCGCGAGGTGGCTGTCGGCGCGCTCGGCTGGGTGCTCGAGCGCTGCACGCCGCGGGCGGCCGGCGGCGACGCTGCCGCGACGGCCGCCTCGCCGGACGCGCCGAGCGGCCCTGGCGGCGCCGCGGCGCGGGAGCCCGCGCGCGGCCGCTGCGCGGACGGCGCCGCCAGCGAGGCGGGTGACGCAGGCGGGACTGAGAGCAGGGCGTTGAGCAGCAGCAGCGGCGGCGGCGGCGCCGCTGACGCCGGCGAGTGGGAGGCGCGCGTGGCCGCGGCGGGCCTGGCCGGCTGCACGACCGTGTTTGTGGGCGAGGCGGGTCGCGGCGTTCTCGGCGCGCTCGGCTTCCGCGACGCGCTGCGGCCGGACGCGGCGGCCACGGTGGCGCGCCTGCGCGGCATGGGCCTGCGGGTCGGCCTGCTGTCCGGCGACGGCGCGGCCGCCGTCGCCGCCGCGGCTGCGGAGGCCGGCATCGAGGTGTGGCGCGTCTTGTGTGGGATGCGCGGCGCGATAGCAGCCGACATGCGGGGACACGGCTGCAACACAGGGGTGGTGTCTGAGTCGTTGGGCTGCGGTACGGCTGATCCGCCTGTGCTGACCCCGCACCCGTGGCACGCAGGCGGACAGCGCGTGGGGCGGCATGCGGCCGGAGGCGAAGGCGGCGGCGGTCGGCGCGCTGCGCGCGGCCGGGCGCTGCGTGGCCGTGGTCGGCGACGGCGTGAACGACGCGCCGGCGCTGGCGGCGGCCGACGTCGGCATCGCGCTGGGCGGCGGCGCGGACGCGGCCGGCGAGGCCGCCGGCGTGGTGCTCGTGGGCGGCCGCCTGGGCCAGGCGCGCGCCGGCTGCCCGGGTCCTGCTTCGAGGGGGGTCCTGCAGTGTGGAGGGAATGGCTGCACTGGAGGGGAGACACGCGCTGTTTGCGTCGCTCAGTCAGCAAGTTGTGAATGTTTGAGAGGGGTGTCCGCAAGCAAGCAGGCACGCAGCTGCTGGCCGGGACGCCAGCGGCGGGCTTGGCGGGCGTCCGCGGCAGGATCACCTGGAGTGCGTGTTGGCGCAGCCACGCGCCGACAGCGCCAAAAACCGGCAGGCCTTGCCTGCTAGTCGGCGCCCGGCTGCCGCTCCAGCGGCCGGCCCGCTCGCGGCCGGCAGGCGCCGGCGCGGCGGGTTGGCGCGGCGGCCTGGCGGGTCGTCGGCAGGCGCGGGCGCCGGCCTGACGCGCGGCGCGGCGCAGGCGGCGGAGGTGCTGGCGCTGGGCCGCGCGACGCTGGCCAGGATCATAGGGTGGGGTTAGGGTACAATGTAGGGTTATGCTATCACCGGCCTGACGCGCGGCGCGGCGCAGGCGGCGGAGGTGCTGGCGCTGGGCCGCGCGGCGCTGGCCAGGATCCGCGCCAACCTGGCCTGGGCGCTGGGCTACAACCTGGTGGCCATCCCGCTCGCGGCCGGCGCCGCGCTGCCGGCGGCCGGGCTCGCGCTCAGCCCGTCGGCCGCCGGCGCGCTCATGGCGTTCAGCAGCCTGGCCGTGGTCGGCAACAGCCTGCTGCTGCGCGGGCAGGCGCGCCCGGCGGCCTGCTCCTCTTGGCAGACGGAGTGCGCCTGCGGCCGGCGGCGAGCCGGTCAGCGGCGGGCGGCGTGCTGCTGGCGGCCGGGCGTGCGCTCGGGCCGCCCGCAGCTTGGGCTGCAGTGGCTCTGCTACAGTCGGAAATGTTATCATTGCTATGGCACAGACACACACGCTCTACAGCACACATTCTAATCAGAGGGGAGTGGGTTCCCCGGCCTCAAGCCACAGGGACAGGGCTGGTGGCAGCCAGCTGTTGTCACATTCACCCAGACAGGGGTTTCTGTCGCGTGCAGGTGGATGCCTTGGGGGATGGCACCGCCGGCGTGCGGCGAGCCCATGGGGCCGGCCTCAGGAGATCGCATGGCAGCCTGGACGCTGGCGCACATGCTGCATCCAGCGCTGTCTGACTCGGAAGCCCACCTGGGCCACGCTCACAGAGTCTGCAATCATGGCCACCTTGCAGCGGTGCAGAACGCTCGCGTGTAAGTGTTTACATGAAGTGTCAAATTGGTGTTGAACCGGTTTGATTTGAGGGCTATGCACAGATGGGAATGTGGCTTGCCGGGCGTCCTATATCGTGTCTGCGCTGCTGCTATTCTTGCTGTGCCGACCCAGTCGAGAAGCGCAAAGAACGCAGCAGCGGTGCTCTACCACGGGGCATCGGACGCAGGCACGCAGGGCTCGCTCCGGGCGTTCTGGGTGACCTGCATGCCCGTGGTAATGATATGGAGTTGATTGTAAGGGGCATGACCTCAGAAGGGTGCAGAGCGGGCCCAGCCTGCGCGATGCTGACCTGCAAGCCTGGAGTCATGTGACGCACGTGTTGGTGCAAGGCAAGCGGATGCCGGCTGGCTGTTATTCTTGGTGACTGTTTGGTGACTCTCTGGTGACACACTGACGTGAAAGGCGTGCAAGCAGCATGGCAGCAACCAAGCCCTGAACACGCACACACAGTTCTGTTCATCCTCAACCCCGCATAACATGCAGGCGCCTTGACTGCAGCATTCCCAGGCGGCGATGCTTCGCTCCCTGCCTGCCTTTGCATTGCGTGCTGCCGTTTCACACCTCAAACACTTCTGCTCTGCCGGCACTACAGCTCGTGCATGTTGTCAAAACATATGCTCCTGCTCTTCTTGCCGAACCCACTGCTCCGCATCAGCTACCCATGCGCGGGCGCGCTCATGCGCGGCCCTGGCCGCGGGCAGGTCGGGCGCGCCGGGGGCGGGCCAGCGGCGCCAGGCCAGGCGGCATAGCTGGGCCTTTGCCCACCCCTGGGGGTTGTGCGGAACGCCAACCTCGACGGCAAATCGGTCCCCGCACCTCAGAATCAGCGCACGCACGATCTCATGGACATGCACGATCACATCAACGTCCTGAGCACCCTCGGGGTCCAGGAGCGGGGCCGGGATTTTGCCCGCGCACAGCGCTGCAGCCTGCAGGCCAGCGGGGCAGAGGCGGTCTACATATGTGGCCACATCCCACCAGCCACCCCGCAGGAACAGCTTGTACCCAGCCGTGACGCGAACAGACCTGACATGGCCAAAGAGGGTGTCGTGGACCTGCATGTCCGCCCCCGAGCCGTCCACCTCAAGGGCTGGCAGGCTAGAAAACCCCTCAAGGATGGGGAGCACTGCCCCAAGGCAGACTGGTCCCGAATATTGCACGCACGTGACGCGGAGCATGCGCAGCCGCGGCAGCCGCTCTGCCAAGCCTGCGCTCGGACGCGGCGTCCACGCAAGCATCCCCAGCCACCCATATTCGAGGTGAGGCAGCTCCAGCACCTCCAGGGCGCCTGGCAGGCACTCGGGCCACAACCACCAACACTCTGCCCACGTGCCATCGTCTGCCTGAGACCCCATTTCCCCGCAGTCAATGCCCAACACGGTCAGGAGGCGCAGGCCGCTCAGGTCCAGAGCAGGCCGCTCGCCCGGGCGCACAGAGGCCACAAGCCGCAGCGGAACGCCAGACAGGTGCAGCAGCGTGCCGCCGTGCCGGGCCAAAAAGTTGTCGAGGTCCGGCTCCTCCCACAGGGCGTCCTCACTTTCCGCAGGGACATCGACAAACTTGGCGGCCTCCACGCAGAGGGCCTGCCCGGGGTCGAGCAGCCAGCGGCGCTGCGCGTCGCTCAGGCGCGCCGCGCTGAAGTCCAGCGCCAGCGGCAGCGGCCATGCGCGCAGCACAGCGCGCACGCGGCGGCACACGCACGCCAGGCTGGCCGCGGCGCGCACCTCCTCCGCTGCAGGGCGCGGCTGCTTGTCTGCCCAGGCGTGCCGCAGGATGCTGCGCAGCAGCTCATCGGGCAGCGTGATGAGCGACACCTGCGCGGTTGACAGTGCCTGATCAAGGCAAAGGCGCCCAGGCGGCGGTATGTGCCACGAGGCAGTGCAGACAGTCCCTGCCAGAAGATACGTCAGACGATGCCTGGCCGCAGTGCGCTGCAGCACCTTACGCCTGTGGCAAGAGCAGGTTTGCTGCGCGTGTTCGCCACAACTGCCGCACCTCCTTGGAGCCTCGGCCACCAGCTCCAGGACACGCCATGCCGAGCTCTGCCTGCAGAGCAAACGAGGTCTGGAGAGCACGCTCATATATGCACCTCTGCAGTCAGCACGGGTTCACTTTGGCCTGTTCCCAGGTGCGCGCAACGCAACGTCTATGCAGATTGATGCACCAAACTGTTCGCAGCTCTGAGAACGACGAACAGCTCTGCCAATCACACAGCCTACAACTCTGGCACATCGGCAGCAACTTCGTAGATACGAGAACAAGGCGGTTATGCGCTGCAGTGCGACTGCGTATCTTTAAGGCAAAGAGAAGTGCGCGTAGCATCACCAGCCTCGGTGTGTAAAAACAGCACGAAGCACCCAAACGCAAGCAGGCGCAGCGCACCTGTGGCTGCCAGGGTGCCGCCGAGCTGCGCGCGTCTTAGGAAAGGCGCGCGGAGAGCATGGAGACAGCGCAGCTTGCTCGCGCAAAGTCAAGCGCACTTCCCGTGCCAGCGGGCTGTTTCTCCGAGGCAAGTGACAGTCTAGGCAAGGCCTCCAGAGCTGTGAGAACTCTTGCCGGCCCTGCTGTTACACCCTAGGGTGTAACACCAGCATGCTTGTGAAACGAAGGGACACACTACAGGTAGGCACCGGTGGTGTGCCTACCGTCTGTGATGTACAAAAAAAGTCCAGCACAGGTTAAGGCCGGTGACAAGCAACCACCCTATATTCCAGAGAAGGAGAGACGCGGGGCGACTTAGGCGCTGAAGCTGCCGCAGCAGACAGATCTGCGTCGCCTAGCTGCCTGCTAGCCGGGCAGCGTGTGGTAGTTGCGCTGAGTGAGCCACATCACTTGTTATGCGCAATTGGTGCAATGCATCAACCGCCCTTCGAGAGGCGTGAGCGCTAATACGCTCTAGGATAAAGCGCGGCCAGGGCATCGCTTATTGGCAACGGCGCCTCGTGCACTCTTGAGATCCAAGGCAATTAAAAAAATACATCCGCACAGTTTCAGCCCCCAGCTCTTATCCTGGGCCATGCACAGCACCCCTTCCTCCGCTCTGATGCCCCGGCTGCAAGCCTGCCCAACCCCTGGGCGCCGCATACTTGCCAGAGCACAGACCGCTGCGGTAGCTCCAGACTGGCGGGCCGGCCGCTCGCCGTGGCTATCCCCAACTCCGGTTCCTGGCGCTGCCAGAGGCTTGTCTAGGAGCTCGGCCGCAATGCTGGCTACGCTGCGCCGTCCGTGTACACCGGCCTGCCCCCCACCTGGGCGCGCCGCTCGCCAGGCGCAACGCGTGCGGGCGCCGCGCCTACTGCATTCTGGTGTTTTCAGGCATTCCACGCTGCAGCGCATGGCTGTAGCCCCTCCTCCGCTTCACTTCCGGCCATGCAAAGCACCTGTACAACAGATGCGCGCGCGATGCCCGGGCGCCGCAGCCGTACCACAGCGCGGGGCGCCCCGCTCCCGAGCGCCTGACTGGCGTGGCCGGCCATGCCGCCATGAGGCCGTTGCGCTGCTCTCCGGCGCTGCGCATGGCAAGGAAGCGCGGCGGTGCTGCCGGGTGTGCCGCGCCGGCCGCGCGCGCCGGCCTGGGGCCCGAGGGCGCGCCGCGCCCCCGGGCTGCTGCGATTGTGAGGCACCACCCGCGGCGCCATGCTTTGAACACTACGCACACCTGCGCATGGCTGCTGCCTGCTGACACTCAGCCATGGCCACGCAGAGCAGCTGTTCGCCGGCTGCGCCGCTCGGCCGGGCGCATGCGCGGTGCCCGGGCGCCGCACACGCGCCGGAGCGCAGAGCGGCCGCCTGTGGGCGCCCGACAGGCGCAGCCGGCCGCGCCGCCATGCAGGCGGCGGCCCTGCTCTACGGCGCTACGCGTAGATGATCTGCAAGCCCGGCGGCGCTGCAGATGTTGTGCGCTCTGCAGAGCGCGTCCGAAGTTGGGTGTTTATTTCTGTCGCAAAGCAGCCATGTTTTTGAAATGGGTTTTGGTTTATTTTGCAAAGCAGCCAAGTCCTGGAATGTGGCAACATGCTCTCATACACCGCAGGCTGTGTGCACATGGTTTGCGGGCACCTCCTGTGACTGTAAGCGCAGACTCGACCGTTGTCTGGGTTCATCGCTTGCAGCGCAGATCGCACAGAGGCTACACTGGCAGAGCTAGATCATACAGGTCACACAGGTCACACAGGTCACACAGAATCACACTTCAAACACAGGCTGCACACGGGCTACACTCACTGGCCACTACATGCTGCACCACACGGACGTTCACACGCCTCGAGTGCCGCGCTTTGCACGGTTGGCGCGGCGCTGTGGACTGCGCATGGGCCGCGGTGTGGCTGCGTGCCACACTACACCCCGCAGCTCCTGCACAGCCGCTGCGGGAACCAAGGCAGCGCGGCGCAGCAGCCACCATACTGCTGCTGAAATGCTTTACAACTCTCCGCAAAGCGGCTGCACACGCATGCTGGGACGCGCCGCCTCAGCCTCGGCCGCCGCCGCCGCCGCCGCCGCCGCCGCCGCCGCCGCTGCTGGCGCAGCCCGTGCCGCAGGCGGCCCGGCAGACAGCACGGGCGCCGCGCCCGGGCCCGGCCCATCCGCGGTCGCTGTGACCGCCCCCGAGGCCAAGGGCCGCGGCGCAGCGGCAGCAGCAGCGGGCGCTGCCACAGGCGGGGCTGCCACGCCTGCGCCCTGAGGCCCCGCCGCCACGCCGGCCGCCTGCACACGAGAGGGTATCATGCAGGCCCGCCGTGCATGCAGCGCACCCTGGGGCGGCGCACACGGGCACGCCTGTGCCCGTCGCCAAGCGCAGGAACGGAACAACACGATGGAGGTGGAGAGGCCGCCAAACGACTGTCAGGCTCGTCACTGTGCGCACGCGCCTCCCGCCAATGCCAGGCGACCTGCGAACGAGCAGGAGAGGCGAGGAAGCTACGCACGCACCTGGCGCGCCGCGGCGCCAGCGAGCTCGTCCTGCTTCCCGGGCACCGCCTCGTCGGCGAGCGCCGGCGGAGGGGCCTGCGCTTGGTAGAGGCGCGCGACCTGCGCCGCAGACGCCGAGCTCGTGTGTCAGCCTTCGGGCTGGCGGACAGGACGCACGGCGACGCGCGGAGTGGGGCGGGAGCATGCACTGCGCCGGGCCCTGCGTATGCGAGCGCGCATCGAGCAGACGACCTGCCGGCGCGGCCCGAGGCGGCCGCGCGACCAACCGCTACCAGGCCTTGGCTCCAGGACTGGCGCCGGGAGCGGCCGTGCGCACCTCGACCTCAGTGGTCACCTCGCCGATGCTGGCGATGCCGCACGAGCGCCGCAGATGCGCGTAGCACAGGCCCAGGCCGTTGACGTGGTCGCCGACCAGTGCGGCGGCCGCGCGGTGTACCAGCGACACAGCCAGGTGGGATGCGCCGACCTCTACCGCCACGCGCGGCTCGACCCACGTGTCCGGCGCCAGCGCCTTGCGGCGCCTGCCGCAGGGAGCGCGCGCGTGTCAGCGCCAGCAGCGCCGAGCGATGCAAGCGCGCGCGCCGGACGTGTGATGCATGATACATGCGGACGAGCCCGCCGCGCCGGCCGACACCCCCCGTGCATGCCGAGAAAAGAGACCGGGCAGTACGGGGAGCGCTGCGCACCAATAGTAGAGCTTTGGGCGGTCGACGATAAACGCCCTAAGCAGATCGGACAGCGGCTGCCACTCGGGCCCCGGGCTGCGTGCGAGCACGGCCACGGTCTGAAGTGCGTCGCGCTTTGCCGAGGCCACTGCCAGCAGCAGCGCCACGAAGTCGCCAGCCCTGCGCGCGCTTGCGGCTCGGCACTGCCCCAACAGCGCGCACATCGGGCGTTGCCACCGAAGCAGTGCAGGGTCGTCCGCATGGGTGGCGCCGGGTGCCGGCATGCGCGGGAAACCTCTCCAGACGTGCTGCGCTGTGCTGTGATAAATGCAGCTGGACAGACACGCAAACACTCGTAAACTCTAGCCAATAGAATGCTTTAACACAGGCCGCTGCCCACACCGGGAGGATGCATGCGTGCTGTTGATTTCCTTCGGCCAGTGTATGGGATCAGCCTGGGACTGGACGAGAGCGGTGCGCCCGCGCAAGTCTGGCTGCCAGACCAGGCGCCAGTACCAGGCTTGCATTGCCGCAGGCTCAGCAGCCGCAGCCGCAGGATGCACTGCAGTGAACTGGGCGGCGCTCGGCATGGGGTGCGCACTCGTTGGTCCAGCCGCCGATGACCATCGTCGTGATGGCCATGCCCGCGCTCGAAGGCGCGCCGGCCGCCTGCTCCGCCGCAGAGCACCTTGTCACTGCAGGCAGAGAACTGTGCATTGTAGCCCGGCTTGCATGCAGTTTTCACATGAAAAGGGCTTGTACATCTGCACTGAACTCGCTGCGCCTCGGGGGCGCGCACCGCGCTGGCGTGCGTGGCGGGACCGGCCAGCGCGGGCCTCGCCAGCGTGAGTCCGGGGGCCGGGCCAGGCTCCGCCTGCGCAGGCCAGCACACACAGCGCAGGCTTGGCCCCTTGCAAAGGCGGCGACCATCGCTCGAGCAGTGGCGCATGCGCTGAGCAGCTCATCGGGCAGCGATGAGCAATATCTGCGCGACTGACAGTGCGCCTGATCGAGGCAGAGGCGCTCAGGCGGCCATATGTGCCACGAGGCAGTGCTGAAAGTCCCAGCCAGAACATACATCAGACAGTGCCTGCCTGCAGTGCGCTGCAGCACCTTACGCCTGTGGCAAGAGCAGGTTCGCTGCACGAGTTTGCCACAACTGCCGCACCTCCTCGGAGCCTTGGCCACCAGCTCCAGGACACGCCATGTCGAGATCTGCCTGCGGAGCAGAGGAGGTCTGGGGCGCACGATCATATACGCACCTCTGCACTCAGCACGGTGTCACAGTGGCCTGTTATCCGATGCGCGCAGTGCAACGTCGACGCAGATTGGTGCATCATGAAGTTTGCAGCTCTAAGAACGAGGAACAGCTCTGCCAATCACAGCACACAGCTCTGGCACTTTGGCAGCAGCTTTGTAGATACGAAAGCAAGGCGGCACCGCGCTGCAACTTCGTAACTCTGTAGGCAGAGACAAGTGCGCGCCTCTCCGAGGCGCGCACGGCGCTTCTCTCTTTGGGTGTCCTTCTTAACGTCCACAGCAGCTGGCCGTCAGGCGTGAACAGCAGCAGCGCGTTGACCTGCTGCGCGCTTCTTGCTGAGCGTGCTGTTCCTTCCAAGGCAAGTGACAGACTTGAGCTTCCGAGGCAAGGCCTATGCACGAAAACCTAACGCCAGTGGGGTAAAGGAGTGACCAGGCTTGGAACAGCTGCGAATATACATTCCTGCTTCATCCACCGCCTGTGACGCAGTCAAGGCCTTGGCAAATAGCACTCCATGTGGCAGAGAGGTGACCCTGAAAGCGCCAACCGCAAGGCCGAGGCAATCTCTGAAGCCGCTGCAGCAGCCAGGCTGCGTCAGCAGGGGTGCGCATTTATATGCTGGGCAGCTTGTCGGTCTTTCACGCGCTGAGTGAGCCACAATGCAAACCCGGAGAGTCATGGTGTGGACATCAATATGGCAGCCCGGAGGCTGGCGCACATGCTGCATCCAGCGTTGTCTGACTGAACAGCCTTTCGTATGGAGTGCACCTAAGCCACGCCCTCAGAATCCTGAACTGTGGCCACGTCAAAGTGGTGCAAGTTGCTCGCATGTATGTATTATGCATGAAGTGTCAAATTGATATCGGATTGTTTTGCTATGTACAGATGGGGATGTGCCTGCTCCGTGGCTTGCCGGGCGTTGAATACCTGTCTGCGCTGCTGCTAGCGTTGCTGTGCCGACCCAGTCGAGAGCACAAAGAACGCAGCAGCAGTGCTTAACCACCGAGGCATCGGACGCAGGCACGCAGGGCCCGCTCCAGTTGTTCTGGGTGACCTGCATGCCCATGGTAAATATTCGTTGTTAATGCAAGGGGCATGACCTCAGAAGGGTGCAGCGCGCGCCCAGCCTGCGCAATCCTGCGGCATGCAGGCCTGACAGGCGTGCGGTGACCCGCAAGCCTGGAGTCATGTGATGCACATGGTGGTGCAAGGCAAGCGGATGGCAGCTGGCGTGTTATTCTTGGTGACTCTCTGGTGACACACTGACGTGAAGGGCGTGCAAGCAGCATGGCAGCAACCAACCCCTGATCAGAGAAAATTCATGACAATCATAAACACGCACACACTTTTTTACCCTGCATTACATGCAAGCGCCTTGACTGCAGCATTCCCAAGGCCGTCATGTCGCATTTCTCCCTGCCTTTGCATTGCGCGCAGCCGCTTCTAGGAGTTGCAAGGCGCTGCGCTCTGCCACAAGTACTGCTTGTGAATGTTTAAAATTGCACGTAATCCCCCTCTACTGGCGAACGCTCAAAAGCCACTCTTCAACCTCAGCCGCCCAGGCGCGGGCGCGCTCGTGCGCCGCCCTGGCCGCCTGCAGGCCGGGCGCGCCGGGGGCAGGCCAGCGGCGCCAGGCCAGGCCATTCTGCACGGTCATGTCCCACGACTCATGACCAGGAGGCTGTTCAGGCACTCTTACCTCGACAGCAAAGCGGTCCCCGACCCTGCTGACCATGTCGCGCACGATCTCGTGCATGATCTCATTAACTACCCCGGTTTGGGCTGCATTGTCAGGGCCCAGGTCGATGCCGCGCTCTGCGTACAGCTCTGCGGCCTGCAGGCCAGCGGGGCAGAGGCTGTTCACGAAGGCGGCCACACTCTCCACATCATTCTCCTGTGGAATGACTTGCTCATTCCACAGGACCACTCGGCCGCCGGTCACGACGCGCACAGACCTGACCCGGCCAAGCAGGTCGGCATGGACCGCCACGTCCGAGTCCAAGCTCTTCACCTCAAAGGCCGGCAGGACAGGAAAGCCCTCCAGAAGAGGGACAGAGTCAGACATCAATGGCTCTTCCCCTCCTTCGTACACCATGTGGAGGGTGCGCAGCCGCGGCAGCCGCTCCGCCAAGCCTGCGCCGGAATGCGGCGCCCACGCCAGCATTTCCAGCCACCCCTCACGAAGGGCGAGCAGCGCCAGCTCCTCCAGGCCGCCTGGCAGGCACTTGGGCCAGAGCCACCAACGCTCTGCCCACGTGCCGTCTGCCAGGCCACCAACATCCAAGCAGTTGATGCCCAGCCTGGTCAGGCGCAGGCCGCTCAGGTCCAGAGCAGGCGCCTCGCCTTGACTCACAGAGGCCACAAGCCGCAGCGGAATTCCAGACAGGTGCAGCAGCGTGTCGCCGTGCCGGGCCAGAAAGTTGTCAAAGTCTGGCTGCTCCCACAGGGCGTCCTCGCTTCCCTCATCGCAGTCGACAAGGAACCTGGCGGCCTCCACGCGGCCGGCCTGCGCGGGGTCGAGCAGCCAGCTGCGCTGCGCGCCGCTCAGGCGCGCCGCGCTGAAGTCGAGGTCCAGCGGCAGCGGCTGTGCGCGTAGCAGCTCGCGCACGCGGCGGCACACGCACGCCAGGATGGCCGCGGCGCGCACCTCCTCTGCTGCAGGGCGCGGCGGCCTGTCTGCCCAGGCGCGCCGCAGGATGCTGCGCAGCAGGTGGTCGGGCAGCGCGGTCAAAGACGCCTGCGCGGCGGCAGCGCGCCTGATCGAGGCAAAGGCGCTCAGGCGGCGGTATGTGCTACGAGGCAGTGCAGAAAGTCCCAGCCAGAAGATACATCAGACAGTGCCTGGCTGCAGTGCGCTGCAGCAGCTTGCGCCTGTGGCAAGAGCAGGTTCGCTGCGCGAGTTTGCCACAAATGCCGCACCTCCTCGGAGCCTTGGCCACCAGCTCCAGGATGCGCCATGCCGAGACCTGCCTGCAGAGCAAAGGAGGTCTGGGGCGCACGCTCATATATGCACCTCTGCACTCAGCACGGTGTCTCAGAGGCCCGTTACACATTGCGTACACTGCACCGTCGATGCAGACTGGCGCATAAAATTATTTGCAGCTCTATGAACGACGAGCAGCTCTGCCAAGCACAGCCCACAGCTCTGGCACATTGGTAGCAACTTTGTAGACCCGTAAACAAGGCGGCACCGCGCTGCGACTTCGTAATTTTGTGGGCATAAGGAGGGAACGGCGCTGCTCTCTTTGCCTGTCCTATTTCATGCCTACAGCAGCCAGCATACTCACCAGCAGCGCGTCGAGCTGCTGCTCGCCCTGCATAGCATGCAGCAGGCCTCCTTTGAGCAATCTGCGTCCTACCAGGCGTGACAGCACGCGCTGGTGCACACTCTGTGCTGTCAGACAAAGCCGCTTGAAGCTTGCTTGACGTAACACTTCAAGTACATCAGCGGGCTGCTCCTCCGATGCAAGTGACTAGTCTAGGCAAGGCCTCCAGAGCTGTGGGGACTCTGCAGGGTGTCTGAACGCCAGCACGCTTGTGAAGTTCCAGAAAGCATCGGTGGAAGAACATACGGTGTTTTTTGTGCCGTACATAAAACTCCAGCACAGGCTGAGGCCGGTGACAAGCCATCACCAGTATACACAGAGAAGGAGAGACGCGGGGCGAGCAAGGCGCTGAAGCTGCCGCAGCAGACAGACCTGCGTCGCCTCGCTACCTGCTAGCCAGGCAGCATCAGACTGTTGCGCTGAGGAGCCACATCGCTTGTTACGCGCGGTTGGGGCAATTCATCAATCGCTGTTCAAGAGGCGTGAGCGCTAAAACGCTCTACAAGAAAGCGCGGCCAGGGCACCGCATCTTGGCAACGGCACGCATATCAAACACATCCGCACAGTTCAGCCCCCAGCTCTCATCCTGGGCCGTGCACAGCACCTGTCCCTTCGCTCTAATGCCCCAGCTGCAGGCCTACACGTTGCCTGAGCGCCGCTGATGCGCCTGGAGCGCAGACCGCTGCGTTCCCAAGCTCCAGACGCGCATGGCCGGCCGGCCGCCGTGGCAGGCTCCAGCTATCGTCCCTGGCAGTGCCACTGGCTTTTCAAGGGGCCCAGCAGCGCTGCCGGAAGCACCGCGTCCGCTCCATGTGCTGCCCAGGGGCCCAAGCTCGACGCGCGCCTGGGCCGCTGCGCGCGGGCACAAGGCGTCTCACATTCACTTAGTTTAAGGCATATCACACAGATGCGCATTGTTTCAGCCCCCAGCTCTCGTCATGGGCCGTGCACAGCACCCCTTCCTCCGCTCTGATGCCCCGGCTGCGAGCCTGCCTAACCCCTGGGCGCCGCATACGCGCCGGAGCGCAGACTGCTGCGGTAGCTCCAGACCGGCGGGCTGGCCGCCCGCCATGGCTATCTACAGCTCCGCTTCCTGGTGCTGCCAGTGGCTTGTCTAGGAGCTCGGCTGCGATGCCGGCTATGCTACGCCATCCGTGCACACCGGCCTGCGCCCCACGTGGGCGCGCCGCTCGCCAGGCGCAGCGCGCGCGGGCGCGGCGCCTATTGCGTTCCGGTGCTTTCAGGCGTTGCACGCAGCAGCGGCCCCTCCTCCGCTTCATTTCCGGCCATGCAAAGCACCTGTACAACAGCTGTGCTGCCCGGCCGGGCGCGCGCGCGGTGCCCGGGCGCCGCGGCCGCACCACAGCGCGGGGCGCCCCGCTCCCGAGCGCCTGACTGGCGTGGCCGGCCACGCCGCCAAGAGGCTGCTGCGCCGCTCACCGGCGCTGCGCATGGCAAGGAGGCGCGGCGGCGCTGCTGGGTGCGCCGCGCCGGCCGTGCGCGCCGGCCTGGCGCCCTAGGCCGCACCGCACGCCCGGGCTGCTGCGCAGGCAAGGCGCCTCCTGCGCGGCCGTGGTTTGAACAGTCCACGCACATGCGCATGGCTGCTGCTCACTGGCTATCAAACGTGACCACTTGCTAATTTGCTTGCTAAGAAGCGGGGCGGCACTGCCTGCTGCGCCGCACCGGCCGTGCGCACCGGCCTGAAGCCCCAGGCGCGCCGCGCGCCTGGGCCGCTAAGCGGCGAGGCGTCACCCGTGGGCTCGTGCTTTAAAAACTACGCACACCTGCGCATGGCTGCTGCCTCCCTGAGACTCAATTGTGGCCATGCAAAGCACCTGTTCAACAGCTGTGCTGCCCGGCCGGGCGCGCGCGCGGTGGCCGGGCGCCGCACGCGCACCGGAGCGCAGAGCATCCCGCCTATGGGCACCCGACAGGCGCGGCCGGCCGCGCCGCCATGTAGACGACAGCCCTGCTCTCCGGCGCTGCGCGTAGCTTGTCAGCAAGCCTGGCGGCGCTGCAGACGGTGTGCGCTCTGCAGAGCGCGTCCATTGTTGATGTTTGTCGCAAAGCATCCATGTTTTTCTTGAAATGGGATTTTAGTTTTTGTTGCAAAGCAGCCAAATTCTAGGACATGATCTCATGCACAGCATGCACAGACTGTTTGAGCCTAATTTGCGGGCGCCTTCGTGACTGTGACCGCAGGCTTGACCGTGTCTAGGTTAGTCGCTTGCAGCGCAGACCGCTCATAGGCTACACTTGCAGAGCTAGATCACACAGGCCACGCAGGTCACACTGGTCACACAGAATGCGACACCACGCACAGGCTGCACACCGGCTACACTCACAGGCCACTACATGCTGCAAAACACGGAATCAGACTCACACACAGGCTGCACACGGGCTACACTCATAGGCCATTACATGCTGCACCACACAGGATCAGACTTCAATGGCAGGTTGCACAGGCTACACTCACAGGCAACTACATGCTGCGCCACTCGGAATCAAATCACAAACAGCTACACTCACAGGCTACACTCACAGGCCACGGCGTGCCGCACCAAACAGGCATTGCCACCTGTGCCTCCTCCTGTACGCCGCCTGGCAGACAGTGCTGAGTGTAGAGCCACACACAGGTGCGGCAACGCCCGCCCGGTCAGAGGATAGGGTTCGACGCATGTCAGCACCATGCACACTTCATCGTGCGCCCGGCAATGCATACCATGGCGTTCCCCAGCCGTCAGCTTTCTACCAGCCACGGCAAAGCGCACCGCAGCCAAACACCCAGCGCCACCTGGCTTGCTGGCAGCTCATAGCGCTGCCTGCATGCGCATGCAGCCGCACAAATCACCGCACACGCGCGCGCACATGCACGCGCACACGCGCGCGCACAGGCGCACACACCCGCAAACGACCACCCCGGCTGCAGGCGCAGCCGGCAGCCACGATAGGGGAGCCCTGCTTGAGATGCCAGAAACCCGGGAGCCTGCTGCCAGTCAGGCAATGGTTGCGCGACCCTGCGCATGTCCTCACAGCAGCGCACGGCGCAGGGACGGACGGGATGAAGCTGTGGGTACCCGATGCGGCCGAAGCGCCGGACTGCCGGGCGCCGACCTCCGCACCCGCGCCACCGCGTCAAACTTGGAAGCTCTTGCTGAGCAGGCGCATTGCACGGCGGGCGCGGCCGTGCCGCGCCGCGCCATGCGCGGCCGAGCGAGCGGAGCTCGCCCACTGCCTCGCGCGCGTCGACGCAGCGCGCCCGGACGCGCTCCGTAGAGGCGCTGCAGCAGGCTGCCGCCTCACTGCAGGCGCCACTCCAGGTTGTCAGCGGCGTCGTTCAGCCGGTCGCCGTCCCTGTTGCACAGGACCCACGGGCCGCCCGCGTCGGGCAGGGGCACGAACGCCGCGGCCACCAGGTCGCGCAGGTACAGCGCGCGGCTGACCGCGTCGATCGTGCACCACACAGCGTGGTAGCCGTTGTGGGTGCCAGGCAGCAGTTCCTGGTAGCAGGTGCCCATCCACTGCCGCAGGCGCGCGCGGTAGGCCACCTCCAGCCCGGACACGGCCGCCTGCCGTGGGGCGCTCGTCAGGCGCGGCGCCAGGGCGCGCCAGGTGCGCGCGTCGGCCAGCGCGCGTGCGGACAAGCAGCGCGCGTGGGCAGGCAGCGGGAGCCGTGCGGCACCATGCGTGCCAGGCCGCGCGGCGCAGCCACACTCACGGCGCGTGACCGACGCGCGCAGGTCGCCGTCTTTGCCACAGCAGAGCACAGCATCACAGAACAGAAGGGGCGCACCACCGCCGCCCAGCCGCCGAACTCGTCGCCCTCCAGCGCGTCGTACGCCAGGTAGTACACGAGCCTGGACTCTGGGTGCTGCATGGCGTACTCCCAGTGCACCGCCTTCGCGATGTCGTCCGCACTGAGGCCGAACGCCAGGCCCGCGGCGTGCACGTCGGCGAAGTCGAGCGTGACGGGCTCGTCTGGCGCACCCGGAGGCACCGCTGCGGGCTCCGCCACCACCCGCGCCGGCTGCACCACGCACAGCGCGCGTCAGACCGCGGCACGGGCGGGGCACGCCTGCCGCGGGCTGCACGCATTCGAGCGCGCCTGCAGGCCGCGGCGGTCGCCCCGTGTCTGGTTGAGCGCCAGCATGCGGCCGTTAGCCAGCCGCAGGTTGTGCGGTTCAATGTTCTCGCGGTTGCCGTCCGCGTGGTCAACGCTGATACCAGGGCCCAGCGGCCACACCACGGCCGGGTGGAAGGCCGAGAAGATGAGGTAGTGCGCGTATAAGACTGCGCCCTGATAGTGCACCTTCCCGCAGGCCGCTCGACCAGACCCATGGGTCTTGAACTGCCGGCGCACGTCCTTGATCCGGCCACATACGTTGACAAACAACGCCGGAATTCGGGTGACGTACCAGACGTCACCCACGTCCTTCGGACACATGGCTGCGCAGCGGCACTGGAGGCAGCCGTGTTCTGGCGGCTAACTCGCCTACCCACCCACTTGGCAAACCCTGGGGAAGATGCGTGCGGCAGGTCCAAGGATACTTTGGTACACAACATAAAGTGTATGATTTTTACCTCGCCTGAGCTTTTTCTTCTTCGTGGACAGCGTGCACAGACTGCGTGCAAGCTTGTGCGCTTGCTGTGCTGAATGCTCTGGTCGCTGAGCTTACGTCACGCAACATGCCAAGTGGTCACTGTGTCTGCAAGAGGCTGTGTGTTGCTCGTCAGCCAGCCGCTGGTTGTGTGGCTGGTTGTTGGTCCGGTCGCGGTCGGAGCGGATGATGCTGAGTTTCGCGTCAACCGCGCAGCGGCCACACGACGGCCGGGTAGAGGTAACCAGGTGGTGCGCGTACCAAGCACCGCCCTGGTACTTGAGCACTCAGCGAGGTTTGGTATGCGCACCACCTGATCCACTCAGCCCGGACATTGCGTAACCGCTGCGCGGTGACTCAGCAAGTACAACTTCGACTGCGACCGAACCAACAACCAGCCGCATGACCAGCGGCTGGCTGACGGGCGCGTGCCGGCGCGCGTCCTTGAGCTGGCCAAGATTGTTGCCAAACAAGGTGGGAGTGCGGGTGACACAATAGACGTCTGCCATAGTGGTTGGATAGTGGATGAAGCCTTGTATTGTTGCAGCCGCCTTTGTTGCAGCCGCCCGTTGCTCAGCTCATCAGTGTGCCCCGGGAGCCACCCCTCGACGCCCGCAGTAGACAGGCGACCTCGTGCCCCGCTTGCTGTTGAGTTGCCTGGCGACCTTGCACAAATTGCCGCCGCGCATCCCCGGGTACCGCCGTAACAGGAGCGCAGGAACCTCATGCTGAGCAGACCCGGGTGTGTTGCCTGCAGACGTGCAGGCTGCGGGAGCGCCAGATAGCGGCTGGACCTGCTGGATGGCTGTCAGCGACGGCTGGCGGTCCCTCCCGGCCCTTGCGGGGGCCCAGTGCCTGGAGGCGCTGCCGCGCGGCCGCTTGCTGAACGGCGCCATGTTCGACATCCGGCGCTTTGGGTGGGCCGGCGAGGGCGCTGGTCGGTGCGCCGGCCTGGCATCCGCGCTGCGACCTGGGTTAACAGTGCGCCGTCGACAGTGTGCTGACGCGGATGCGCCTTGTCAGGTTCCTGCGGCTGCTAGAGGTGGAGGTTCTCGTCACCTCGATGCGCCTGATCACGCACCCGCTGCGCGCGGTGCCGCGCACGCCCCAGGCGCCGCTCACCGGCCAGATGGCCAACTATAACCCGCGCCACGGGCGCAACCCGTACGAGCAGCCGTTGCTGGTGGAGCGGCGGGCCGGTGGCCAGCCCACGCAGCGCCCTGGCCCCGCCCGGTGCGGCGTTGGGCCGGCCGGCGGGGCCGCGCGCCCGCCGCTCCACCAGCTCCGGCCGTAGGAACGGGTTGCGCCCGTGGCGCGGGTTATAGTTGGCCATCTGGCCGGTGAGCGGCTCCTGGCGCATACGCGGCACCGCGCGCAGCGGGTGCCTGATCAGGCGCATCGAGGTGACGAGAACCTCCACCTCTAGCAGCCGCAGGAACCTGACAAGGCGCACCCGCGTCGGCACATTGTCAACAGCGCACTGTCAACCCAGGTCGCAGCGCGGATGCCAGGCCGGCGCACCGACCAGCGCCCTCGCCGGCCCACCCATAGCGCTGGATGTCAAATATGGCGCCGTTCAGCAGGCGGCCGCGCGGCAGCGCCTGCAGGCACTGCGCCTCTGCAAGCGCCGGGAGGATACGCCAGCCGTCGGTGACGGCCATGTAGCAGCTCCAGCCGCCGTCCGGCGTCTCAACAGGCTGCACATCTGCAGGCGGCACACCCGGGTCTGCTTGGCATGAGGTTCCTAGTCCATAGTAGCTGTGTGCACAGGCATGCATGCTCTACAGCACATGCCCTAAGCAGAGGGGAGTGCCTTCCCGAGCCTCAGCGCCATAGGGACAGGATGGTGGCAGCCAGAGTCACACACACAACCAGACCGGGGACTTCTGCAGCATGCAGGTGGATGGCTTGGGGGATAGCAGCACCGGCGCGAGCCGAGCCCATGGGCCCAGCCTCAGGAGATCGCATGGCAGCCCGGACGCTCGTGCACATGATGTATTCAGCGCTGTCTGACTCGGAAGCCTTTCATATAGAGTGCACGTGGGTCATGCTCACAGAATCCTGAACTGTGGCCACCTTCAAGTGGTGCAAAACGCCTGCATGTATGTTATTTGCATGAAGTGTCAAATTGGTATCGATTGGTCTTGCCTTGAGGGCTGCACGCAGATTTGAATGTGGCTTGCTGGGCGTCATATGCCTGTCTGCGTGCTGCGAGCGTTGCTGTGCTGGCCCAGTCGAGAGCGCAAAGAACGCAGGAGCGGTGCATCGAGGCATGGAACGCAGGGCCCGCTCCAGTCATTCTGTGTGATATGCATGCCCACTGTACTGCCCTTGGTGTAAATTGCAAGGGACATATTCTGCCACCTTGCTTTGGCAGGTGCCTCATTCAGCAATGTTCAAGGCCAGGCCTGGCAGGCCTCGCGGCGCGAGCCTCGGAGGCTCGCGCGCAATATCCTGGGCCCCAAGGACACAGGCATCGCAGGTTTCCCCCAGCAAAATCATCGCAGGCCAGGCAAGCTGCACTTGAGTTCATCAAAAGCTTTGAGTGGTAGACAGGACTCTGTGCCAAAACTTCTTGCCACTGGTTCCTGTACACTGTGACCGTGTCCGGACTTCACCAACGCTGCATCACATTCAGTCATGGACGTCTGCATTACGACCACGGGGTCAGCCGCTGCGCTCCTGCCCAGTGGTGCATTGAGAAAAGTCCCAAGCGAGCGCAGAGAACATACCTACCAGCTTGATACAGTTTGCACGGCCTGCATGCAAAGGGAGCTGCCGGGAACCCCAACACGAGGGGCTGCCGGGCGCTCAGGCGCGCGCTTGTTGCAGGCGCTGGCACGCGCCCTTGTGGCCTGCGCGCCAGGCCGCCTTCTGGCACGCGGCCGAGCAGTAGCGCGCGGCGTTGCAGCCGGAGCACAGCAGCGTCCGTAGGCCCGCCTCCGACGCGCCGGACAGGTTCCGGCACCTGCGCGCCCCCGGCGCGCTCGAGAGGCGGGGCGCCGGCGACAGCAGGCCCGTGACCGGCAGCGCTGCATGCGCGGCAGCACGGTCGGCGTGAGCGGCGCGCACCCCCTGCTCCAGCAGCCCATGGGGCGCAGCGCGGGCGTGCGCAGGCGCAGGTCCTCCAGGCTGGGCTCCGGCTGGGCCTCCGCGGCGATGCCTGGCGCGACCTCGGCCTCGAAGCGTGCGACGGCGGCCGCCATGGCGGCCAGCAGCTGATGGTCCGCTGTGCTCGCCTGCTCTGACGGGGTCGCATAGTTCACTAGCCGGCTCGCGTCGCTTGCAGGCAGTTGGCGCGAGCAGTTCAACAGGCCTCAAGCAAGCACGCAGGGTGCAGGGAGCATGCTTCCCGGCGCCAGCCTATGCAGGTGTGTATCATGCATGCACGCGAAATGCAGGGGCAGGCTGATATGCGGCAAGCTAGAGCATGCTGGAGCTGCAGGCGGGACGCACGCTGCAGTTCAAGTGTTCTAGTTCACCGAGCAGCGGGACCGCCTGGCGCGGCGCCCGCACCACTCAGCGCACCAGCGCCTGCCAGCGCGACTTGCAAGCAGGGAATGGTGCAGGGCGTGCACACCTCCGGCACATGCCGCCCAACGTCGCTCAGCACCTCCTGCATGAGCCACGCCGCAGGCGCAGCCCTGTGCTCGTGCGCGTCCCCGTGAGCGCCCGTGAGCACAAAGCGCTGCGCCAGGCCAGCCGCCGCGCCCAGCGCCCCGGCGCGCACGAGCGCCGCGGCCAGAGCGCGCGACGCGCCGGCCAGGCTCGCGACACTCTTCAGCACGTCCGTGACCTTTGTCTCCATGTGCGAGGCCGAATCATTGCACGGGTCGTCCACATGGGGGCTGCCTTTGACGCCAATGCTGGCCATTTCGCTGGCCACTTTGCTGGCCACTTCGCGGTAGCGCGCGCCGGGCGGGGCATCGCCTGCGGGCAGGTGTGCAAGGCCGTCCATTCCGTGCGCACAAGCTTGCTGTGTGATGGGCGTGCATGTTGTCAGAGCTCGGCGTGTTTGTGCGTACGCAGCGCCCTGGTGGGAGCCGCCTACCGCCTGTCAAAGCGCGGGTGCCTCTGCAAATGCTGGCCTGCAATAGGAGGAGGCATGCGCTGCACGTGCTGCTGTCCGACACGACGCTTGCAGCCGTGCAGCCAAAAGCACACAATTGCCTCGGACGCCCAACAATTGTAGACCATGTGAGCACGCAGGGAGGCGCGCACATCGCTCGGCCAGCACGCGCAGCGCCTCCACAACAAAGGGGGCCAGGCCCGGACACGCCAGCACAATCGCCTTGCAGTCCTCTGGGCACGCCACGAGCAGCCCGGCGACGGTCTGCGCGCCCGCAGAGCCAGGCGCTCGCTCGCTCCTGCCACGCTCGGCCGGGCTCCGGCGCTCCTGCCGGGGGCTGCGCAGCGGGAAGCGGCGTGCGCACCACGGTCGTTGGAAGGAAGTCCAAGACCTTGTCGGCAGCGACCGAGGGTGTGAGGTGCGCGGGGCCCAGCGCTTGCACGCGCTCAGGCCGCAGGAGCAGCACGGGCAGCAGCTGCGCCGCCGCGTACGGCAGCAGCTCGGCCGGCAGGGCAAGCCCTTTCTCCCGCAGCCCCGGAGTCGGCACCAGCAGGTGTGCAATGCAGACCAGGAGCGCATCCTGCCGCGCGCCACACAATGGGTCGCAGGTAGGCGCTCCACAACCAAGAAAGTCCTCATGCGTGTCGCGCGCTGCCTCTGGTTGCCACTGCGGCCGCGATGTTGCGAACACCAGTGCGGCTCACCCAGCGCTCTTCGTGCAGGGCGGCGTCGGCCGCGTGCGCCGCCACGAGCAGCTTGGCCAGCGTCGCGAGCAGCGCCTTGGCAGCCGGCGGAGCAGGCTGGACGGCGCCCGCCGCCATCAGCACCATCGCCGCATGAATCACCGCCTGCGCGCTGACGGCTGCATTGATGGTCGGGCGGCCCTCGCACCGTCACCGCGCTGCATGTGCGGCCGGGCATGCAGCTGTGAGGTGCAGCATTCTGCGCCAGAGCTCATGGACAGGGGGTATGAGCGCGCCTCCCGTGCGTCTTCGTCAGCAGGTGTCGTAAGAGACAGGCGGTCCGACACGCCAAGAGCTTCCGCAACGCGTCTCAGTGCCGCCTCCATAGCTGCCAGGGCCAGCGGGAGGATGCCTTGGCGCCGCCCACCGCTCTTGTACAGGTCCGGCTCGATCACCTGTGCAAGCAACAAGCTGCACTGCCCACTGCCGCCCGTGTGTGTCCTGGGAAGACGCACAGGCAGCTATCACTGAACAGAGCACTCTTGTGCCCTGCTTGGCAAATCTTCAGGCCTTGGCTGCTGCATTCTCTGGCATGCGCCCCTTGCAGTCCCGCCAATGGCAGAGAACATGCGCTACGTGTGCGCATGCACTGCAGCAATGGCGATGACTGGGTTTGCACCAGGCTATACACCGGCCAGGGCATGTGGCAGCGGACGATCTCCTGGGACGTACGGTGCAGCAGGTCAGCGCCACAGCTGCCCAGTGATGCGTCGGTGCGCGCGCCCGCCTCGCGCACGTCCTGCGCTGAGCGGGTGCAGTGACGCACACGGCTGCCGATAGGGTCAGGGCTGCAACCATGGCTGCCAGGCAACTGAGCTGGTCAGGGCGCTGGGAATGTCGGGTGTGGACATACTTGTGTGCGCCTTTACCCTCGGTCGCTGTTGGCAGGCGCACCAGACAGGCATGCTGACGCGCACGCGGTGGTTGGTGACCTTGGCCACAAGCCACAACATGACTCCCGCTGACCATTCTTCTTCGTGCGTGGCACCAGGCAAAAGGTGCAGTGCGAGATAGCGCCCTCAGGTGCACCCAGCTCTGCTCACACCTGCACTGCTTCACGCACCGTCTCTGCGATGTGCTGCGAGATCCACTGCAGGATAGTGTACAGGTGGCGCATGCAGCGTGTCCGCTGCTTCTCAGGCATGCGCTCGCACATCTGCCTCAGGCTGATCATATGTGCTACCACTTCGCTGCACAGGCACGCGGTAGCGTCGGAGATTTTCCGCGAGCCTGCGGGGCGCAAGTCGGTCAGCTTGCAGCTGCTGCAGCGCTTGCATCGTGACCCGCTCCTGTGAAAAGGCGCGGCCAACAGGGCATGCCGCCGGGCTGGCATGCATCTGAGCGCATGCCTGCGGTGCAGCTCAGTGGCAGCAGCCAGCTTGCCCGGTGCCATGCCCGGGCCTGGCAGCAGGCAACAAAGCCTAGCCAGCGCCCCTGCAGGGCTGCAGCCGGCCAGAAGAGAGGCGTCTGCACAGCCATGAGGCGCTGCGCACCGCCCTCCCACATCTGCAGGGTGCGCAGAAGCAGCGGGGCCACGCGGTCGACCAGCAGGGCCTGCAGCCGCTGCTCCACCTCCGGTGCGAGCTGGAGTGCGCCGGCCTTGAGCATGTCGGAGTGCGCCTGGATCGCGCTCCTCACGCTGAAAAGGGTCGCCTCAACCCTGCACTTGCCGAGCTCGGCGGCGGGTGCGCCTGCGCGCACGGCTGCCGCCCGCTCGCGCTCTTCCAGCAGCCAGCGCGCCGCCTGCGCGGCGCGTCGGGCGCGCACCGCAGGCCCCGAACAGCCCCTGCTCCAGGACGCTGACCAGCAGGTCGCCCGCGGGCGCGCTGCAGAAGGCCTTCAGGTACGTGGGGCGCAGCGCCTCGTCGCGTACCGCGCCAAACAGAGGCGGCGCAGTAGCCAGGTGCTGCGGCAGGCCAGGCTGGGGTCTGCCGCACATTCTCAAACGGCGGGGGCTGCAAGCAAGCGGGCGCGCGCGCACCTGGCAGGAGGCCTGAAAGATGGCTGTGCGGTCTGAATAGTCGGCCGCTTCGGGCACGCAGGTCGAGACAAGGGCCGGAGGCAGGGCCGGAGCGCCAGCCAGCCATACGAGCACCGCGCAGAGGCCTGAGAAGTAGGGCGCCAGGACCGAAGATGGGGCCACGGCCGCCCCGCCCAGCGCCTCCAAGGCGTCAGCCTCGCACCACTTGTACACCACCTGCGCGACGCGGCACTGGCTGGGCGGCAGCCTGTGCAGGGCGGGCCTGCCGCGCGGCGCCGCCGTACCTCCTCCAGCATGGGCGCGCATATGGCGAGCAGGGCGCAGGCCTCCCCACTGTCCGGGTTGCTCGCCGCTAGCACCGCCCACGATGTGGCCACGCTCGCTGCCAAGCCGTACACGTCGCACCCCGCGTACCTGTAGCCGCGCGAGGTGGTGAGCGCGGGCGCGGCCGGCCCGGCGGGCGAGCAGCCTGCAGACGGGGGCACGCGCGTCGCGCGCACACCTCACGGCGGCCTCGCGGACGGCCGTTCGGCGGTCGGCGGTCCCCCGCACGAAGAAGGGGCATTTGAGCATGGTGCAGAGCGCCAGCAGTATGTACATCACCAGTTTCAGGCACGTGCCTCCCTCGCCCCGCTCCAGCCAAGCCAGCACGTCACGCCAGAGGATGCGACGCACGATGCTCGCCAAGATGCAAACGGCAGCGCCCCTGTACACGAGCCTGGCTTCGTGCAGGTCGAGGCCGCCGTCCCTTGGGCTAGCCTGCATGAAGTCATAGTGTATCACGGGCTTTAGCAGGTCCACCACGTCGGGGCGCAACAGGTCGGCCGCGCGCAGGGGGCATGTGGCCGCGGCTGCCAGCGCAGGGGCCCCGGCCTCGAGCGCCCTGAGCTGCGCGGCGCGCCTGGCCGCCATGCCGGCCAGGGCGCACGTCCCGGGACTGCCACCGCGCGTGCGGGCTTGGGGACTGTTTGGGAGCAGGAGCTCGGCTAAAGTTGCTGTAGAACAGACGGGACCAGGCAATCAATTCAAACTTGATGGTACATCACGGGCTGTTGATGTCAACATGAAATTGTTTCTGCAGGTGACCTGCGGGCAGTGTTTGCTCGCAGCCTGCAGCCACTGCCAGCGCCCCGCGCTGTCTTGGAGCTCCTGCACGCCTGCGAGTGCGCAGCAGCTGGCATGATGAAACCGGGCAACCTGGTCTTGGCGTGCATGTGCGGCAGCAGCGTCACTGGTCCCTGCCTCCACGGCCAGCGCCTGCCTGTGTTGAGGTCGTCCTCTTACACGCTGAGATCGACGTCCTGGTTGCACATCACCGCGCAGTGACACAACCAGCGTAGGTCCGTGAGCTGACCCAGCCCCGCGCGCGCCCCGCTCCAGGGCCGGAGCTCCAGCCGACAGGGAGGGCTGCTCCTACTCGCTCGACCCAGCATGGCAGCACGCCTGTGCGCTGCATGCGGCTGAGGCTTGCGCACGGTCAAGAAGGCCGCGAGGAGCCTGCAGAAGAGGCATACCCTGCGGCGCTGTCAGGCCTGCTCGCGCCTAGGAACTGACTGTGCTTCAGCAGGCTGCAGCTGCGCTGTGGGCTGCCCCAGGGGTCCAGCAAACCAACGTCCCGGTCCAGGATCAGGACAAGTGACTGGGAGTGCGGGGGAACTGCTGCGCTGGATGGGGAGCTAGCAGGTCGCACGGCTGTGCCGCGTAAGGTGGTCGGGGGTGTCCCTGACTCAGAGCTGCCTGGAGCCAGGAGAGCGCCAGCGAAAGCTGCTGCGCAGGAGCGCGCCGCGGTGGCGCTGGCAACCCTGCTCAAGGACAACAGCCAGGACAGCGTCATGGGGCGGGCGGGGGCGCGGCGGCGCTGGTCGGGCTGCTGGCGCCTGGCTGGACTGATGCCGTTCACGAGCAGGCCGCTGCGGCGCTGGCCACCCTGTGCGCAAGCAACACCCAGAATTGCATAGCGTGCGCGAGTGCGGCGGCATCACCGCGCTGGTCGCGCTGCTAGCGCCCGGCGGCTCTGCTGCTGTGCACGAGCAGGTCACTGCGTTGCTGCAGCGCCTGTGCATTTAAAACGCCCAGAACAAGGACAGCGTGTGCGAGTGCAGCGGCGTCACCGCGCTGGTTGCGCTGCTGGCGGCCGGCGTCTCCACTGGCGTGCAGACGCAGGCTGCAGGGGCGCTGACGGACCTGTGCCTGAACAACGCGCACAACTGCAACAGCGTCCGGGACTGCGGGGGCATTGTGGCGCTCGTCGGGCTGCTGGCGCCCGGCGGCTCTGCAGCTGTGCGGAGAGCAATCGCTGGGACGCTGCGCAACCTGTGCTCAAACAACAACAATCAGAACAGGGACAGCCATCAGAGAGTGCGGGGGCGTCGCGGCACCGGTCGGGCTGCTGGCGCTCGGCGGCTCTGCAGGCGCCCTGCATGATCGGGCGGCATGGGCGCTGCGCAACTTGTGTGCGACAACGCCCAGAACGCGGTCTGCGTGCGGTGGTGCGGGGGCATTGCTCCGCTGATGGGACTGCTGGCGCCCGGCGGCCCTGCTGCCGTGCATGAGCAGGCTGCGGGGGCGCTGTGGAGCGTGTGGAGGTGTGGAGCGTGTGGAGCTCTGACCAACACCGCCAACAAGGCCAGCATCAGGCAAGGCAGGGGCGAGGCAGGGGTGGTCGGGCTGCTGGCGCCTGCGTGTCCTGCTGCTGTGCATCGGATGGCGGCCGGCGCGCTTGCCAGTTTGACGAGCGAGAGTGGGCTGTGCTGGGAAGCAGTCGGGGCATGCGGGGCGGCTGCAGCCCTGCAGTATGTGCTCGCATGCGCCAGCTCGGCATTGGCGCACGTGCGGGCGGCGGCGGCGCTGCGCAAACTGGGGCATGCTTAGTAGGGTGGTGAGCAGGAGCCTCACCAGCGCCGGCCGCGCGCCTTGCAAGCACGGCGCACAGCCCGGGCTTGCGCGGCGCGAGCTTGGGTCATCGGTGGCCCAGTGAATTTGTCTGTGACGTGTTGCTCGGGGAGTGGACCAAGTAAGCGGCGCATAGACCGTCTGGCAGACAACATCTGTCCAACCGGCAGCTAGTTCTGCGCGCTGTGTAAAAAGAAAGGTAGATCTATCACACTATGCAGCCCCTTTGTCGGCCCATTGTCATCTGGTCATATTTTCTCATGCACATGCAAATGAAGCAGGCCACACCATACAGGTCTGCCTGCACCATGAACAGCTTCACCGTGCGCGGTGAGGCAATCAAGTGACGCCCCGCTGGACGAATGAGCGCTACGAAAAGGTACTCGTCCAGGGCATGTCGAAGTACGCGCACCAGCTCATCCATGCCGGGTTCCACCCGGGCCCGCATGGCTGGGCCCGGGATTCACCGTCGACCACACAGACCGCGTTCGCAAGGACAACCAGCCACACCAGCAGCAGCTGACTGACGGCCGCATGCAGGCGCGCGTCCTTGATTTGGCCGAGAACACTGGCGAACAAGGTGGGGACGCGGGTGACGTCTGGTATATGGCTGCGCGAGCGGCACTAGAGTCAGGCCATGCTGGCGGCAACCGAGGACTTGCCCTGGCTACTGTCGGAGAGCCCCCAGTAGCTGTGTGCACAGGCATGCATGCTCTACAGCACATGTCCTAAGCAGAGGGGAGTGCCTTCCCGAGCCTCAGCGCCATAGGGACAGGATGGTGGCAGCCAGTGTCATACACACTATCAGACCGGGAATTTCTGCCCTGGCAGGTGGATGGCTTGGGGGATAGCAGCGCCGGCGTGCGCCGAGCCCATGGGCCCGGTCTCAGGAGACCGCAGGGCAGCCCGGACGCTGGCGCATATGCAAAATACCACTGAGCACAGACTCTGCCTGTGAGAGAGGTGTAACCAGTGCTGGACACTATGGAGGTGTGCATAAGAGCCAAAAAAATAATTACGACGTACGGGACTCGAACCCGTGTATGGGTCTACCTCCCTAAGTAGGTGGGAAGACCCTATGATAACCCCTACATCAACGTCGTCACCACTGTACTGCCGATCGCCGTGCCAAATTGACTTTGCAGGCCAGCCATATCTCAATGAACGCATGCTCCTGCTCTCTGCTCTTATTGTTTATGACGAGCTGCACAGGAGCTCCGCGTCCACTTCAGGGGCCAATACAGTCTGCCACATGCCCACGCATCTGCACAGAGATACACTGCACAGAGACAGGCAGCGTGCGAGCAGTTCACTGGCCTCGTGCGAGCGCCACTCGGAAGGGACGGGGTCCTCACAAGGTCTAAACAGCTTGAAAGCCATGCTGTAATGCTCAGGCTGAGCAGCCGCCAACACAATTTACCACATGCACACGCATCTGCACAGAGATACACTGCACAGAGACAGGCAGTGTGCGCGCAGTTCTGTGGCCTCGTGCGGGCGTTCCTCACAGGGCCTGGGTCCTCACATGTTCCACACAACGTGAAAGCCATGCTACATGCACTAATTTGCAGCTACTCCCACCTTCCTTTCGCACTTTAACTGATTTATAAGGCAGTCACAGCACCAGAGAAGGGTAGGGTTGCTGCATGGTCCAGGAGCGCGGTCCGACCGGATTGGGCGATCCGCCGCGTCCGTCAACCCACAAGTGCCTCCAGCTCGTGCTCATCTGCAGGCATGCCGACCTCGACATCACCTCCAGCTCCCTGGTGCCCGACCACCACATCGTCCTCCACCCTCACCCCACTCCCCGTAAACCTGCCAAAGCAGACGGTGTCTGGCGGCAGGCACAGGCCCGGCTCGCCAGTGAGCGCAGCGCCCGCTGCGGGCAGGCGGTCGCAGCCCGCAGCGGCGGTGCCGTGGGTGTCCTTGCCAAGCCAGTGGCCTGCAACGCGCCAGCCGCTTGGCAGCTACACAGTACAGGCTCGCAGCCAGAGTGTGTCAAGCGGCGCACCCACAGAGTGCGGGTAGACGGCTTGTAAGGCCCTGCTAAGCCAGCGTGGAAACACGCTTGGAGCACAGCTTGGCTACACACGCCGCGCGTGTCGTGCTGAGCACCGCATGGCCGGGACGGCACCCCAGCGGAGTCCCGCGGCGCTCCATACATACAAGACCCCGCTGGCCTGGGGGGCAGCACTGGTCTGCTCGCCTGACACGGGCAGCCACTTGACAAAATCCCGCGCAATGGTGACTGGAATCGCCGGCACACGGCACCCGCAGCCGTGGTGGAGTGCGCGCACAAGGCTCGTCACGCAGTGTTCACTCCCCCTACCCCCTTATATGGAAAGTGGCGCCGCAGGTTCAGACAGCCGCCGCAAGCACTCACAGCCATTCCCTTTTAGCCGCGGCTTATGGCGGTACCGGCTGCTGCAGCGTGCCCTGCGGCCGCTGTGGACATGCTTGCGCCTCACCAACCTCTGGCAACTCTGGTGTGCGGCAGGGCGCCCCGCTACCAAGCAAAACTCGGCCCAAAGTGGTGCTGACGATTGGCCGCATAAAGACTTGCCGCATAGCGGCGCAAGTGATTCTGTGTGCACACGGCTCCCGGCGCAGGTGTGCTTGCCAAAGTGGGGCTGTCACTCGAGGCTTTCCAGACCCGGAGGTGCAACGACCTTGCTCTTGTGCCACGGCGGAGCCCGAGTCGCAGAGAGGGCGTTGTACAGGCGCAGCTGTACAGATGCGATGGGCCTGCAGCGAGATGAAAGAGCAGGGGGCCATGTGCTAGAAGCAAACAGCCCGTCATACGTCTAGGGTCCCAAAAGGCATAATTTAATTAGTCAATAGAATGAATGAAGTGTATGGCCGAGCTGCTGTGGTGCTAAGCCTTGTGCAGGCCCCCGAAGCTCCATGTTGTCTGCGCACTGCGTGCACGCCGCGCACGGCGTGCCTAGTGCGTTCGCTTGTGTCTGGGCCAAGGCACGGACGCGCAGGCCCGGCGAAGCTGAGGTCTATGGTCGGCAGACAGCCAGGACAGCCCGTGCGCCGAGGAGGCGCCGGGCTGTCGCCAAGGCTAGCTCGGCAGTTGAGCCTGCTCAGGGGGCCAGCACGGGCACCACCGACGTGGTCGTGCAGACCGCAGAACCATACATCACACACACCTGGCGTTGGAGGGAGCACGCCATAAACTACGCCGTGCGCACACGAGTGCTGAGGAGCCAGGCCCTTGTTGTTTATGTGCTCAGCGCTGATGGTGCATGCATGCAACCGCGCAGGTGGCTGGCAGCGGCAAGCCAGTCCTAATCGTGCACGGCTTTGGAGCTTCCATAGGGCACTTTCGCAGGAACATCCCTGAGCTCGCTCAGACTCACAAGGTGCGCAAGCACGGGCATGCCCGTGGAGCATGTTGTCTGCACCGGAGCAGAGCTGCATATACACATGTCCGTGCAACACAGGAAGCTGACATGTTGGACTGTAACAAGCAAAGCAGTCTGGACTGTGTTGTTGTTCTGCCTCTGCCTCGTGCCTGCTGTCTGCCGCGCTGGGCGCAGCGCATTGTAATAGTCGAGCGCAGAGAGACAGCTGAACAGGTGTCTGCGTGCGAGCAGGTCTTTGCGCTCGACCTGCTCGGCTTTGGCCGGAGCGACAAGCCGCTGCTGGGCTACACGCTGGAGCTGTGGCGCGACCTGGTGCTGGACTTCCTGCGCGAGGTTGCCGCGGGCGCCCCCGCCGTGCTGGTCGGCAACAGCATGGGCTCGCTCATCTGCCTCAACGTGCGCCCTGCGTCGGGTGTGGCTGGGCGGCGTCCCTGGGTCAGGGACGCTCTCAAATATTAAAAGATAGGGACGCCCCGCGCCGGGTGTGGCTGGGCCAAGTCCTTGGATGAGGGACGCTCTTAACGGGTCGGGGACGCTCTTCTTTTCGTCACAAAGGACCTGGGCCGTGTCGGCCGCATGTAGGATTGTCTGGGCATCCCTTGCAGGTATGCGGGACGATCGCTGGCGTGGCGCGCTGCTGTCATTGTCATGAGGCTGGCCCTGTTCGACGCTGCAGGTGGCCGCCGCTGCGCCGGAGGGCGCTGTGCGCGGCTTGGCGCTGCTGAACTGCGCGGGCGGCATGAACTCAAAGGTGGAGGCACCGGCTGCCCTGCGCTGTGCCTCCAGTGTTAATACGCCTCTGCTTGCCCAGCAGTTGCCCTGCTCTGCATGATCTTTGTGCAAGAAATGTGTGTCAGGCCTTGCTCGCGTACTATCAGCAGCTGTGCTCCTCCTTGCTGCTGAACTGCAGTCGGCTGACTGGCGGCCTGGCTTGGATGCGCAGTCGCTGGGCGATGACTGGCGCATAAAGGTGGGTGCGTTGCCTCCTGAGTGCTCAGCCCTTGCTGTGACAATGGTCTCACATCGAGATGTACTTACTGGTGGTTGCAGGCGGCTGCGCCTGCCTTCATGCTCGTCGACTGGCTGCTGAGCCGGCAGCGCATTGCGCGGTATCTCTTTGACAGCTTCCGGCAGCCGGACAACCTGAAGAAAGTGCTGCAGGTGCGCTTACATGCGTTTGCAGCGGTCCTGCCACGTTCTGGTGTGCGCTTAATCTAAAGTACTTGTTATACTGGGTACATACAGATTTTGTGATGCTCCTACCTCACATCTGCCTTGCTTGTAGTTGGAGTCCTGACCCGCAGCAGTCAGTGCTGCTGACCCAAGGTCGCCTGCCGCACGCAGCGCGTGTACATCGACCAGTCAGCAGTGGATGATGCGCTTGTGGACCTCATCTATCAGCCCTCCAGCTCCGCCCCTCCATGGTCGTGGCATTGTATGGCAGTCTGGTGCTTGTAAGTCTCATCAGGACCCAGGGATACCAAGCGTCGCATGCCTGGTTTGCGGTATGAGGCGTCCTGGATAGCGCCGCAGTCCTGGCGCAGGCAGTCTTCTTAGTGATACATCTGCTCTGTTACATAATATGTAGGGTCGTCAGCTGTATTACTGTCAACAGACAGGATACGGCGTTGCCACGCGACCCGCCCGGGCAATGGTGCCGTCTGACAGCGCGCTGCTTGGGACGGCAGGCGCGGACGGCGCGCTGGAGGCATTCGTGTCTGTCATCACAGGGCCCCCGGGCGACCGCCCGGAGGTGCTGATGGACCGCGTCCGGGGCCCCATGCTCATCCTGTGGGGTATGAGGCCCCCTCCTCACTCCTGCCACCTGTGCCCTGTCTCGTTCCCTCCAACATGGTGTCCCAGCGCCTCCCTCTGCCAGCCTTGCACCGCCATGCATGTGTCGCGATCCAATGATGACCGCATGCTGCTGGTAATGAGAGGTGAAGGGCTTTGATACTCAAAGTCGGGGCGTCTGTGGCAGGTGACAGGGATGTGTTCATCCCCTGCGACGGCCCTGTCGGCAAGTTCTTCCAGGCGCGCCTGATGGCAGCGACCTCCCGGGCACTGGCTGACCACGATGTCATGCTGCTGTCAGTGTGCTGCTGAGTAGGCTGAGTCGACTTCTTTGACTGCCTCGCGCTGCAAAGTGTGCCTGTGCACCGCGCGCAGGCTTTGCCGCAGAACCGCCCAGACACGGAGTTTGAAATGCTCCCAGGTGCGCTGCTCTGACCTCAAGTAGCATGTCGACACCATGCTCTGTCTCGGCCATGGATAGAAAAGTTTCTCAAACTCATGTGTACCTCCTGTTGAGCTACACATCAGGCCTGACATGGCGCGGTGCTCAATGCCAGGTGTGGGGCACTGCCCACACGATGACAACCCGGTACTGATAAACGAGAGGCTCACATCCTGGCTCGCCAAGCACCACTAGCGCGCATGCCCGCTCAGCAGGAGGGCAGGCTGCTGCGGCTGCGTTCTTGCTGCGATGCACGTGTACACAATGGCTGGGACTAGGGCAATTTTGGAGGGTTAAGTGATACTTGGTTGACGAATGGTTACATGTGCATTGACGTGGATACACGCGGTTGGACATGCTCCCAAGCCTGTCATGGATAGCTGCCTGCGAAAGTGAGCAGGTGCTGTGGCGGTTGCATGGTCACATAGTAACGCAGTGTGGTAGCACCACAAACCGCATCGGTGTCTCACAGATCAGCTCTCAATACTTAATCAGACAACTTGCATCACAGCCGCTATACTATTCGCAAGGCACTACGAGCGCAAGGAGAGCACTACAAGCGCAAGGAGAGCGCTTGGTGTCAAAAATGCCGCGCCCGCTTGCAATGCCGCAACACGTAAAAAGTGCAGCGCGCACATGCCACTTGGGCTGTGCAGGGTAGCAATACCGAAGGCTGCCACATCGTTTATGCAAAGCCTTTAAATACTGCCAAAAATTTTTGCGGGTCCTGGTTGAGTCAATGCCACACATGCAAGCCTTCAGGCCATTGCAAGCGCCCTGGAAGCAAGCACCCCACAGCAGCAAGAGCTTCATGCATTCGCACACCACACAAAGCTGGATGGTCACTCATACAGGGCTCTTCAAGCCGCAGAGAGCAACACTCATGGCTTTTCTCACACAAAGCTCTTGACGGCAATCAGCCCATGGTATTCTAGCCCATGACACAGCCTTGAGCATGCAGGGGTCCGCGTGAAGACCACACTACCGCAGGCAGGAAGCCAGCGGCGCTGCACATACACGATGTTGTGACCTCAATGTAGGACGCAGCGCATGGCAACTCCGCAGTCACATCACAAAGTGCTGCGCAAGGCATACACCACGACTGGCCAGGTCAGACCACACGCAAGTCAGTGTAGATGGCCTGCGTGGCGATGCCGCAGTCATGGTCGGGGTCGCGAGCGATGAAGATGTAGCCCTTGTCGCCCCAGTACGGCGACCACGTGTTCTTCACGATCCAGTAGTCCTGGCCGTCCGGCGTGCGCCCATACCTGGGTTGCCACAGCAACACGGGTCAGCGCGCAACAACACATCACACAGCCGCTTGGGCCTTGCCCCTTCCCAAAGCCTCCTGCAGGCCTCCAGTCGCTGCGTCGAGCCACCAAAGCTCCCAAGGCATCCCGCAGCCAGGAACCTCATTGAGTGCGCAGCACACACTGTCCATAATCAAGTGTAAACAACCACATGTGCTCTCATGCAGCTCCTAAACAAGACAGACATGCAATGACTCTGTCAAAACTCTGACAAAAGGATTTCGTAGCAGTGGGCGTACCCGCTGACGATGACAGCGTGGTCCAGGCGCTTCATCTTCGGCGAGCACTTCTTGTTGTTGTAGACGCCGGACTTGTAGAAGCGGAAGTCCTCTCCCTGCGGCCCCGCACTCTGATTATAACAGGCACCAGTGGAGAACCAGGCGTCGCTGTTTTCAGTTGACCCAAGGCGACTGTTATAAGAGAGCAGAAGACAAGGCGTTGCGCTCTGGTTTCAGATAGCTACCTGACACAGTATTGCAATGTGACAGTTAGGGAAAAGTAAGATCTTTGGAAGAGCTAGGTACCACAGAACAAGTCCAACCAAGCTGACATAGGCAGCTGGTGTCAGGTGGCAAGCGCAGGAGGCAGCTCATGGGTGACCGCGCAAAGTTACCTCAGCATTCACGGAAACAGTCATGGGCCCCTTGGTCAGGATGGCCTCCATCACCGCCTGCTCCTGCGTGTGCGTCTTGGTCGCATTGACCCAGACCTGCGAGAACTGCGCCGCCGCAGCACGCACTCGTCAGCCCTGCCTGTCGGGTGTGATAGTGATAGCAGCGCGATACAGCAACTCAAAGCCGTCCAGCCTGCATGCTGGGCTTTGACTGGCGCACAGCTTGTCAGGCGCCCCCATGATGCAGCGTGCAGAGGGAACATGCAATCTGAGCAAACTGCACAGCCAGTGCAGTAGCGCAAGAGCACAACCGCATCTATGCATAAATGCTACCACATGAGCACCAACAATACTCCCTGCACAACAAAGGGCTACGCCTGTATAGCACACGAGACAGTGTGCAATTTTCAACATTGCGGCACAAATGCCATTTCACAGTATTAGGGAATGGGTGAAATATGGCGAGCTGCACACGCACGTTGGAGAACTTGGCGGCGTGCGGGATGTCCTCATGGCAGTAGTCGGAGATGCCCCTGTAAGGGTAGGCCTCCTCAGACGCGATGCCTAGAACGTCCGCCATGTAGTTGTACGCCAGTACCTGGAACCTGCTTGCACAGCACTGCGTGAAATGCAGCTGCACGATAGGCTTCTTCTGTACCTTCCCACTTGCAACACATAAAGCGGTGTCTTTGCAGCACTGGTTATTATATATGTGAACAGGCAATGGAACCTTCCTACCTTCACACGCAACCTGGCTGATGCAGTGCCTGATCATCATGGCAGCCACTCGAAGCAGGTCCAAAATACAGCATCTAATGCTGGGTATAATAAGCTAAGCTAGACGTCTTGCGCATGATCATGCAAGCTTTATATTGCATATGCAAGAATAGCATAGGGCATTTACCGTAAGGCTGGTGCCAAAGTCATCAAGAGCGAGCAACAGCAATCTGGCGCCCCAGCAACGCTGGCCCGAGCCCGCACCCGCCTAGGCAGGCGGTGTTGCCATAGTCCCATGCGCAGTCGAGCAGGTTCTGCTCAGACAGCAGCAGCTGCTTGCCAGTCTCCCGGTAGTAGGCTGCCTCCAGCGATGCCACCGAGCCAAACGCCTGCACGGTGGACAGCCACGTCTGGTGTGTGTGGTGTGTGTCTGCTGATCAAGGGCTTGCATGCGCTTGCGCAATATATGGGCTGAGCGCCCGCACAAAATAAGCAAACCTCTTTCCCGTGTGTTGATTGCTGAGTCGCCTGCTATCCCACTACTTTGACAGTCTTCCTGCACTAAATGTCTGCACCTATGCACGGGTTGGACATATGCTGCAAAGGAAAAAGCTTTAGCGCTGCCCGCACCCAGCAGCTGCCGCAGGCGGCCTGGTCCTTGACGGGGCTGTCGGCCGGCGTGCCGCGCCAGTCCACCGCGGCCGGCAGCATCGCTGGCGGCAGCGCGGGCGCGTGCAGGCGCACGGCGCGCCCGTCGGCGAGCGGGCTCGGGCGCTCCTCTGCGCGGCCGCGCGTCGGCAGCACCAGCGCCTCATACTCCTCCTGCGTCCAGTCCGCGTAGCGGTTGACGCCCAGCCTGCCGCGGCCGCCCCCCGCGTGAGCGCGCTGCCCCTGGCAAGCTGGCGCGGAGCGCTGTCCTGAGGTCCGCTCGGCGCACAGTGGCTGTGGTCTGACAAGCTCCAGCATGACACCTCCTTAAACCCACCTCCTTGAACCCTGTCTGCAGGAAAGTAGACACCAGGCCTGGTGGGGCTGTCAGAGCAGCAAGCAAACGGCCTTTGCATGCTCCAGCAGAAGTGCTCACAGGCGCACAACCCCAACACGTCGCAAGAGAGCCCGCATACACATGGGCCGTCTTGCACACATGGTCGCCGCACCACAAGATAAGATTGCAGCCTCACAACAGTGACTGCAACACACATGGCAAGCGACACAGTCGAGCACTGGGCACTGCCAGGCGCGCACTCGTGGCTGTCGCCGCGAGCGTTCCAGGCCTCAATGCGCTCGCGATTCTCGTGGAAAACCTGCCGCCGGCCCTCGTACTCCTCCGCGCTGCCATGGCGCCGCCCATGGCGGTGCACAAATGCGTCGTATGTCGCATCGCCTGCGCAACGACCGTTTGTTTCGGTGACACCGTGCACACATGCAGCCGCAAGCTCTGTGCATGGTGTGGGGTGGCCGGATGTTGGACAAAGTCAGGGGTGCTGGCTGTAGAAGACCAGATGGGAAGTTTTTGAATACAGCATACACCAAGCGCATGGCCGTACGCAAAAGCGTTCACTAGAGACAGGCCAAATTGGGGCACTCGGAGTCCCTGGCGTGCGAAGAGCGGGCGCGCCAGAGTGGCGGTTAGGCAGCAGGGAGCGCCACAGCGCGCCGCCGCTGTAGCGGCGCTGGTACCGCAGCGGGCCCGCGTTGGCCGTGCTGGGCTTGGCAGGGCAGATGGCCGGCCGCGCAAACGTGCTGATGTCTGCTTCGCCCTCCTGCGGCCCATGGCCACAGCGCTTCGCACACTCCACAGTCGCGGCCGGGATGACCGCAGCGCATGGGGGCAAGGGCACAGTCGGGGCCCATGCGCAACTAGCATCTGGGTGAAGAGCAAGTACTTTGAGCAGGTACTTTGAACATTAGGCAGAACTAGAAAGAACGCTATGCACGCAGCAGTGCATGCACGCGCTTCGTGCGCCAGGCGAGCCGCGACTCAAGGCCAAAGACACGTGCAGGCATGCCTGGCGACTGCCGGCAGCACTACGTCACGCTGACACAGGCAGGCCGCGCCTTGTAATCAAAGAAGGTGGCGTCATACTCGTCATAGTGGCCGCCTGTGTACAGGTTCACGCCGCGCATCAGCAACGCCAGCGGCTCTCCGGCCTGGGCGCAGCGCATGTTCGATACGTCATTCGAGGTGCAAGAAGGCCAGCTGCTGTTAGCTTTCCCAGAGTGGTGACGGCCCATTACAAAATTACACCAAGACCAAGAGCTGTTGTTCCCCTTCTGAAATGCCATGCACTCAGGTGAAGCAGCTCTGTTTTCTCCACTTCAGGAAACCCAGCATACAGGCGGCACACCCTGAAACAGGGCCCGCACCTGTGAAACGAAGAAGGTGTACACATTGTGGTAGGTGCCATAGCCCTGGTCGTCATCCACGCGCCAGACCCACACGTCAGCCTTGCGCCCAGCATGCCGCCCATTGGCGACCACCGTCGAGCCATTGAACGCCCAGCGCTCGCCCTGGATCTCCGGCAGCACCTGCGGGCGCGTGGCAGGCCGTGCAGCCTCCAGGTGCGTATCGTGCACCTCATCAAGCGATCAAGCGGTATGCATGCATAAGCAATGGCGCTCTGAGCAAAAGGCGCGTGGCAGCCTGTGGGTTGACAAGCAGCAAGTACACTAGCACTGCAGCTCTTACAACGGGGTGCCTGGCTCGCACAACTCCGGGGTCTGCGGCGTATGGCAGCTCCTCTGCTGCCCTCTGTGTCCTTGTGCGCACATGAGCCCCTTTGCTGCCCCCAGATGCAGCCCCTCTCAAGTCTCCAGTCCCGCTGCGTTAGAGCAGCGGTCTGCTGTGCTGAGGAATATGAAGCCCCCTTGCCGCTCCTGAAGGCGCACCAGGCCCAGGTGCGCGGCATTTGACTGCAGCAGGCGCCGCCGCTGCGCCTGCGCCGTCGGCCCGGCGGTCCCGCCAATCGGGTAGGTCTGGCAGGACAGCCTGTCGATGCGCGGCTGCATGATGTACTCCACGCTTCCTGCCTGCCGGTGCCGCCGCACCACCTTCAGCCTGTGCAGTGCAGGAAACGTTTCGCTTCCTACCTACCACCACCTCAGCCCACCTTTGCGAGCTGAAGGGGCGACAGTCCTGATGAGGCGCTTGTCAGGCTTTCAGATACGGTGTATATAAACAGGGAGAAGGCATAGACGCACTGGCAAACATTTGCAGTAAGAAAACCATGGCAGCCCTGAACCAGACCTCGCCCGAAATCCACTGAACACTCCAACAAGCAGACCGGTTACACAGTACCATCCAATAGTGGCCACAGCACTTCACCCAGCACGCGCACGCTGCAGGCCGCACCTCGCCAGCGTCCAGGACCTGGATGTTTGTCTCCACGTCGTCCCGGACAATCTTTTGCAGCCCGCGCACCGTGTCCTGCCATGCCTGGTACCGGTTCCTGCACACGCGTTGGCTTGTGTGGACGCTTGACCCCCGGTTGAAGTGCAAAGTGATGTTGTTTTGCAAGCAGTACCAATCAACACCGACCTGGATAGAAAGCAGCCACAAAGAACAAAGAGCGGGCACCTCAGCGGCGTGCTCTGCAGCTTTGACACGTAGGGCACATCAACGTCATAAGACACCTGCGCAAGCACACACCAGCTCTTGCAAGCCAACCCACAGATTCCCAAGAAGGCGCGACAGCGAGATTGTGGGTAGTGATAGCGGGTATATGAGATGCTCCTTATCTGCCAAAAAACCAGTCTGATTGCAAGCAACCACTGGCAAGAACTAAAAAGCCGCCTTACCTGGTACTGGCCTGGCCATACAGGCTGCCGCGGCTCGTGTCGCCTGTCTACGGACTCTGTCACGTCAAGCTGCAGCGCCAAGGAGCAACATGCAAGCGTGATCGCGCTCAGGAAGCATGCAGCCCGACAGGCCCAGCTCAAACGCATCCTGTGTTATTCCTGGACGGCTCTCCTTCACCGGCGCAAGACTCATTCACTGCGCAACGTGCTCCTCTCCAAGTCTGCAGGAATAACCAGCAGGGCTTTTGTCGTGAGCTCCAAGGTGCGGGCAGAGGCGGTGGGGGTGGCACACAGAGCTGGTCAGGACTTGTCAGGAGTGGTACGGTCTGTGAGAGTGTATTGGCCTAGAACCGCGCGCGGCGCTCTTGACAAAGGCAGGGCATGCATGGCATCAACCCGCGCTGCAGGCTAGTGCTGCTCTTCTGCTTCTTCCTGCACGCCTGCGCGCCAGCGGCTGCCTCTGCGCCGCCAGGCGATGGAAGCTCTGCGGAAGCTCCCTCGTCCGCGGAGGAGGTCGAGGCGGTCGACGCGCTCGCATTCTTCGTGCTCGCCCTGCTGCTGGGTATCTTCTCCACGCACCTGCTGTCGTGGACGCGCGTGCCATACACTGCTATGCTACTGGTGGGCACCCCGAGCCTGCGCAATTCTGCCCTGTTGCTAAGTTGCGAGCGCATGTACAGGCGCCCCTGCCTGCCCGCAGCGTCAACGTATCATGCTCGTTTGCAGGTGTGGGGCCTCCTGGTCGGCATCGGCAACTCGACAGGCTCGGCGCACTGGGCGCTGCTGGGCTCAGGCGTTCGCATGTGGGAGGTGAGCGCCATGGCTGCAAGTGGGTAACCAGCTCTGCACCATTGTTCACTGCGTGCAAGCTGCGGAGGCATCTTGATTATGTACGTGGGCAAGTTGCTTGTCTCAGAGTTGGCACGGTCTGACCTCAGGGCAGTGCACACGCATCCTGCTTGACTTTGGTTGTCACGGTGGTCAAGAAATTGCCACTGTGTGCTCAGTGCTCACTGTGGACCTGTTTGTTGGTGAACGTGACAAGCAAGCGTCAGCCACTGGTGAGCACGTGCGCTCGTGCAAACATGCGCTCCTCCCGGCCCCCACCTTGCTGCGACGGCGGTCACGGATCAACCAGTGCACGCACTCCACGCAGAACATCCAGCCCAACCTGCTGCTCACCGCCTTCCTGCCGGTGCTGCTCTTTGCGGGCGCGATCGCGCTGGAGTGGCACACCGTGCGGCGCCTGCTGAGCTCCTCGCTCCTGCTGGCAGGCGCGCTGCTGCCCTGCGCTCGGGCCGTCATCACCGGGTCTTTGGTGGTGCCAGAGGAGGCAGCACGCCTGTGAAGCCAGCTGTGCGGAGCTGTGATGAGTGCATATAGCACTCGATGACAATGCCGAGCCTGCATACGTGAGGCATGTCCGAGGAGTAGGCGTTGCAGTGTAGGACTGCATCTCAACATTGCAGGCAGGTGTGTCTTGTAGTCAACATGCGAGTGATGTGCCTTATGGTCACCATGCAAGCGTGTGCATGCCGCCGCCAGCCCTTAGTAAACTCCTGGCACGCTGGTTCAGGTCCTTATGTGCTGCTGGGCACCACTGTGACGGCCGTGGCGGTTAGGCATGCGCGCTTGCAAAGAGGCAGGTGCTGAGGCAGCTCCTGACATGCCTGTCCAGGTCCCGGGGTACTGGTGGGCACTGTGCTGACCGCCGTGGCGGTCAAGTACACATTCCCGTACGGCTGGAGCTGGACGCTCTCGCTGCTGTTTGGCGCCATGTTCTCGGCGACAGACCCCGTCGCCGTTGTGGCTGTCCTGCGCGAGGTGCGATCACGCTTGACCTCAAATGGCGGCTGCAACTGCTTGAACGCTCACCGGCCTCGACAGCCTGGCCGGGGCTGCAAATTGTGCAATGTTATATTGCCAGCTACTCGTTGTCGTGAGTGCGCTCAGCACCTTGGTTGCTTGCTCCTTGCATGGGGTGGTTTGAGGACACAAGCAGAGAGGTGCCGGGGTGCTCTGTTCATCTATCTGTTAAGTGCTTGGCTAGGTATGCGTAACAGGCTATATGAAGAGCTGCGGCCGGCGCGCCAGGCGGGCATGGAGAAGCAGCTGCGTACGCTGGTGGACCTGGAGGCGCTGCTGAACGATGGCACCGCGTACGTGCTATTCTTTCTGCTGCGCGTCTGGGCTGAGGGGCGCCACCAGTCGGCGGGCGACGCTGTGAGGTGCTGCCCGCGCATGGGTACCGGCAGCACAATCAGCTGATGGACTGAGGGACACAAGACTGAGTTTGTCACCAACGCCGGCCTCGGTGCTTGCAACAAGCTCTGTCCAGATGCGTGTCTTTCATATGTGGCGCCGGGCATGCGGCGGTCATCGCACACAGCACGCTGCACCTCATCATCCAGCTGTCACCGCGCCCGCGCAGGCTGTTCTGCCAGCTCTCGCTGGGCGGGCCGGCCACCGGCCTGGCCTTCGGCATGGCCATGACCGCGTGGCTGCGCTTCATGTACAACAACCCGATGGCCGAGATCACGCTCACCGTGCTCACCGCCTACGCGACCTACGTCGTCGGCGACCGGCTCTTTGGCGTCTCGGGCGTGCTCGCCGTGGTCATACTAGGTGCGCGCGCCTTCACAGCTGCTTCGTATCAGCTTTCTTGTATTTTCAATGCGCTGGAGGACAGATGACGCATTCTTGCATGGGCAGATGCAGCTGTAAACACCGTGTCTCATCACCGGTATGTCGCAAGTGTACTGCAGGTTGGTGACTCAGCTGGTGTGCAGGATTATGGACGGGCGCCAAAGGCATCCACGCCATCAGCCGCAAGGCCGAGCACCCACTGCACATTGTCTGGCGCGCACCCCTGCACAGCGCCAAGCACCAAGCACTGCCTGCTGTGAAGCTTCTTGCACCCTTGTGTTTGCAAGTCAGTGAATTTTCAGTGCAACAAGTAAAGGAGTGAGCTCAGGCTGGCCCCGGCGCGTGGCCGGTCACGCGCAGCTGCTGTGACTGTGACACAGTGTGACATACTTTGCATGCATACGCATGCCTGAACTCATGAGCGGCACACCACCCATCCCTGCCAGGGCTGCTGCAGCCGCCGGCGCGCGCCCGCCCCGCCAGGGAGGTGCTGGAGTACGCGGCCAATATGGTGCACACCACCTATCCCTACCAGGGCTTCTGCAGCCACCAGTGCATGGGAAAGAAAACGCCTTGCCCTGCCAGGGAGGTGCTGGAGTACGTGGCCAACACGCTGATCTTCGTGCTGGCGGGCGTCATCATCAGCAACCGCGTGCACACCAGCTCGGTCGGCCAGAGCGCGCTCGTGAACGCGCCGGACTATGGCTACGCGCTGCTGCTGTGGGTGTACCTGCTGGTGCGCGCCCTGCCGCTGCACGGACCTCGCTCCATCCGGGCGCACCTCAACGCTTCCTTCGCCCTGGCTGGTGGTGACATTGCATGGGGCTCTGCGTTGCGTGCCTTCCAGTACATATGATAGAGCTGCTCGGGAGTGCCGCAATGGGGTTGACACCTACACTTGTCTTCACATGCCATGCGTTCAGCGAAACTATGCACCGGTCGTCACCATGAAGAGCAAACGCTAGCCCTGCCATCCACACCCATATGTCTGCCCTGCTGTGCCTGCCTGAGCCGAGCCTTGGTGAAGGGTTGCCGTGCGCGGCTAGAATGTCACCGTCGTGAAGGCGCTCCCACGCCTCCAGCAGGCTGCCGCCCACTTTTGTCACGCGTCGTGGGCGTCTCTGAGGACTGCAGGCAAAGCTGCGCAGGTGATCCGCGGCATCATTCTGCTCCTGTTCTGGCCGCTGCTGCAGCGCTGGGGCTACGGCATCACCGCCCGCGACGGCATCGTCCTGGCCTGGTCGGGCCTGCGAGGAGCGGCGCGTGCCCACAACCCCGCCCATCCGGCTGCCTGGACGTGCGTGTGCACAGTGATGGAGCACCTAGGCATCATGTCCATCTTGCATGGCTGACTGCGGCAAGCTCCTTCGCAGCGCACTCGCTGGCAACGCACACGCCTCCCGGCGCATCGGCTGTCAAAACCTGCTTCTCCTGCGGCTCCCCCTCACCTCACCACAAGACTCAGCTGCGCTCAGACTGGGGGCGGCGCGCGCCGCAGGTGGGCCTGTCGCTGTCGCTGTTCGTGCTGCTGGACCGGCAGATTGCGGATGCGCGCTTCCGCTCGCTCGCCGTCTTCTTCATGGGCGCGCAGGCGCTGCTGACGCTGGTCGTGCAGGGTACCACCATGCCCTGGCTGCTGCAGGCGCGGCGCGCGACTGCAGATGTGCTTTGCTGCCCTCGCTGGTTGGATCGCCATCCACCATGCTCCAGCTGCACAGGGTTGGATGGAGACTGCTATCTGTGTGGGGTGCGAAGGTGGCTGGGATCGCGCCACGGCGCAGCATGATGGCGCCGATGACAGCCTTCACTTCTTTCTGTTCATGTCTGAATGAGGATGAATGGAGGATGCAGTCCAGGCGCTGAGCCGCATCTCGCTTCCCTCGGTGCAGGCGCTGGGCATGACCAAGCCGCCGGCCGCCAAGCAGCTCTTCCTGCGGCGCATGCTGCGGCGCGTGGAGGCGCGCGGCGAGGACGCGCTGGGCGTCGCGCGCGTCGACCGCGAGCTCGGCGACCCCAACTGGCACCTGCTGCGCCGGCTCACCGCGCTTGACCCGGGCGCCAGCCTCAGCCGCATCGTCAGCCGGCTCAGCGCCTCCACGCTCTCCATCCCAAGCGCCGGCGCGCCCCGCCAGCCCGATGCTGGGGTTGTTTTGGGGGGGGGATGGGGGAGACAGGGGTGATATCTATAATATATGACAGGGGTGTGGCGCTGCCTTGGCGTCGAGGCAGGTGCTCTGCGCATGAGGAGACGCGGTGTCTGGTGCCCGCTGGCGCGTGGTGGCGACGCAGTTGCTTGGGAGTGGTCAAGACATGCCTGGCTCTGGCGGGGCGCGCAGAGGAGCTGCAGCGGCAGACGGCGCTGCGCATGAACCGCACCGCCATGGTCCGCGAGAAGCGCGGCCGCCTGCTGCTCGCCATCCGGCAGACCTACCATGTGCGCCTGTGCCCGTCCAGCAGGGCTCGTTGTAGGGCGAGCGTGAGTCTCAGCACTGTTTATGTGTGCTCTTATACATGTTCAAATGCTGTCGGTAGCGGTGTAGACATAGGGCCCACCTCTATGCAGTGCCTGGCTGCTCTTTCGGTATGTCATGATCAGAGCAGATTGCTGGTCTTCCGTCTGCCGACAGGCGTTGAAGCATTACACAAGCTGCGTGCCATGCAGGTTTTTGTTCCGGTGTGTTAGCTTGCACAGGAAGCTCCCCTTGTAAGTGTCGAGCGCGCGTAACCATGGCGCTCTTTGGCCGCAGGACTTTTTCCGCGACTACTTCATTGACTCCGACCAGGTCTTCAAGCTCAAGGTAGGACATCCACTGGCGCTCTGGTTCAAGGGGAAGCACCCCTTGGTGCGCAGGCGCACCTGGCAGCACATGCGCTTCCCCTGCCATCTGTAGGCGTGAGTGCCACAGCGGTAGCATTGCATGTATGCAATGCTACCTACTCATGTATGAGCTGCCGTCTCCGCCCTTGTTATGCTCTACCCGATGTTGATGGTGTCACCCCGCCCGCCTGTGTACGGGCTCTCAACCGGACGTAGTGTGGATGGCAGGCATACCCGCCCTGCACAGGGACGCGCGAGTGCCAGAAGGCTGTGTGCGCGCCGGGCGAGCGCCTGTGCGCGTGCGCGCCAGGGCTCGGCCGACCGCGCGCTGGACCGCCTGGACGAGCCGCTTGACGACTGGGCGCGCGTGCGGCCCCAGTGCGGCGTGCCCGCCTGGGTCAGGGCGCTGCAGCGGTGCGGCCCGCTCAGGCTCCTGTCACCACACACACACTGTTACGCAGAGTCCCCAATCACGCGTGCACACACCTGCTGCCTAATGAAGTGACAAACCGTGCCTGCGAAATATTGCAAAGTAGTGCGCGCATGGCGCGCAGTAACACCGCGCAGCGCACTGCGCTCGTCCGGGACTGTCGCACGGCCTCAGCAGGCAGGGTGTGGGGCGTGCAGGCACGCTGACTCGCGCGTGCCGTACCTGGCGGACGCCGCGCGCGCCGCGCTCTTCCGCGCGCTGGAGCGCAGCGCGACGCTGGCGCTCGCGCTGTGCCACGCGCACGCCATCGCGCTCAAAGACCTGCAGGTGCGCACCCCCGCCTGCCTCAGATCGGACAAGCGAGTGGCGTCGGCACACAGCAGGCGTGTGGCTACGAGCTCGCAGCGTGCATGGTCTGAGCCAAAGCCATGCGGCGTTTCATGGGCACAGCGCGGCACAAATGCCCGCTCTCTGCCGCTTGCACACAGGGACCTGCGGGCACGCCCCCACGGTTGCTGGCATGGCAGCGCGAGCACCTCGTGCATGCGGATGGCTGCACCGTGCGAACGCACAAGTTAAAGTCTATGCAAGTCCCCCCGCGCGCGTCTGCACCCACACAGCCGCGCCTCTGTAACCCAACGCCTCATGCACAGCCGCACTGTGTGGCCATGCCGGCTGTGCATGTGGCGTTGCCTCACACCCCTGCATGTCTGATCGTGGCATCTGTTGATCACATGGTGTGCTGCAGCACGGCTGGCGTGGCGTGTGTGCAGACTGGATGCTTCTGCGCCGCGCAGGAGCATGAGGGCCTGGAGCAAGGGCCGCTGTATGACCCGCGGCTCGGGCCGCGGCACCACAGCAACGGCTCCCCCGAGGCGCTGCTGGAGGAGATGAAGTTCAACGTGACCGCGCAGGCGCGTCGCGCTGACAGGACATCCAGTGAACGCGGTCCTGCGCATCCCATGCAGTGCGGTCTGCATTGCCAGGGACGAGTCTGCCCAAATTGTGTGCTGCAGCATGTGCAAGCCACAGCAGGCCTACAGTGGCATCACTGGGCGTGTGCTGAAGCTTTGACGGCAGACACTCTGTCATATGAGGGTGCATCGAGCATGCATATGCATCAAGTGCGCGCAGCGCCTGCGCGGCCACCTCGTCACGAGAGCACGCGGCGCAGATCGTGATGGAGAGCAGGGTGAACTGCGCGGGCGCGCGCCGGCACCTGGCGGCGGTCAAGGCGGCGGCGCCCGAGGTGCTGACCGCCATCCGGACCAAGCAGCTCGCGCAGGAGCTGCTGCTGTACAAGGAGGACCACCTGCAGGATATTGCCAAGACAGGCGCGCTGCTGCTGCTGCGCGCGCGCGCGCGGCCGTGCCTCCCCGGGAGGGCGCGGGGGCCGCGGGCGCGCGGGCGCGGCCACGCTCATTGCCTGGCCGCTCTGCCGCGGGACCCTGTCTGCTATGCGCTGGGGCGCAGGCCGAGCCGGGGAGCACACGTGGGGCTGCTTGCGGCGGGCCTGGTGGATGATGGTAGGGTGGACGCCCTGGCCGCGCCCGCTCCCGAACCGCTTGCACACCAGTGCGCTTCTGCGCCACTCTGTCAGCCGCAGACAGCGTGTGCGCAGGGTACCGACCCTACCCTATGCACATGACGAGCGGCGGCGCCGCGCACGGCAGGCCTGGTGGAGGACAAGGAGATGGACGACCTGACCAAGCTCCTGGACCACAAGCTCAAGGACCTGCACTACCACCCGCCGGCCTTCCACGCGGCCGTGCCGCAGCCCGCCCAGCTGCTGTTCGACCACCCCATGTTCGCCGACGTGCCGGCCGCCGAGTTCCATGGCCAGGCGCGCCACGCTTCTATCCATGTGTCTCATCCATTCGCAGCACCGTCACAATGGTGGATCAGTGCTGATGCAGGGCAGCCCCTGGCAAAGCCTTCCAGAACCCAGATGGGTCCTCTTGCTGACCACGCAGCAAAGGGTAAAAGATCGAGGCTCACCACACTCGTGCTGCTGTGGTGTGGGCATTGCAGGGACTGGGAGGGAAGGCGGCATGCGTGGGAGCACTGCATTTGGCCCCTTCAACCCCTCCCGCCAGCAATGTCACAGCCACGCACACCCCTGTTGTTGCCAAGCGGGACTCTGCCTGACAGGTGCTGCGCCGCGCGCGGCTGTGCGTGTGGGGCGAGGGCGAGCGCCTGAACCAGCCGGGCGCGCGCGCGACGCGCGTGCTCGTGCTGCTGCGCGGGTCGGTGCGCGTGGTCGCGCCGGGCGGCCGCCCGGCCGCGGCGGGGCCGGGCGCGCTGCTGTGCGCATGGCCGGTGCTGCTGGCGGCCGACCAGCTGAGCGCGCTGGTGGCCGCCACGATCGTGCTGGCGTACGCGATACCGTTTGAGGCGCTGCAGGCGCGCCTGCGCGTCACCGCGTGTGGCTTCGCCGGGAGCCCTGCACGTGCGCGTCGCGATGAGATTGACATAGTCGCCCTTTCTGGGAGGCGCTGCAAGGGTAAAAATGCCCTGCCCAGTGGTAGGGTAGGGTTCGGGTATAACACTCGAGCGGCGGCGCGCCGAGGGGCGCCCCGCGCGCAGGACCTGATGGCGCGCTACGCCTCGGTCGGCAGCGGCGCGTGGCAGGCGTGCGGCGCCTCGCTGGCGCTGCGCCATGGCGGCCCCGAGCTGGAGCACCTCAGCTACAACGAGCTGCAGGAGCTCTTCAGGCGCGCGTCGCGCGCGTGTCAGGAGCATGAAAAGTCCGCTTCCAATGTGCATCGGCTATCTGCGTCGCAACTGCGCACCCCGAGCCTACTGTGCAGCCGCTTGCGCGATTGGGCAGGCGCGGATGACCCGGCGGGCATGCGGCGGCGCAGGCAGGCGCGCGTGGGCGCGCTGAGCGCGGGCGCGCGCCTGCGCGTGGCGGGGTCGGCGTTCCTGGTGTTCGGGCGCGTGGCGCCGCAGCGCCCGGGCGCCAAGCCCGGGCCGCCCATCTCGGGGCCCACCATCCTGCCCGCGCTGCCCGCCGTCTACGCCGTGCAGACCGCCATCAAGGCACGCCGCGCCGGCTGCACCTGGCTGCCATGCAGACCGCGTTTCTGCAAGAGTGTGTGACAACTGTGTGGTCGCCATGGCGAGCACGCAGGCCTGCCCGCGCCGCCTTCAGCAGTGTACCCTTGATGTCAGTGTGTGACCAGCCTCCTCTGAAGCACGCTCTTACGAACACCATGCTGGCTGGCATCCGTCTGTGCGCCCTTCCACGTGCGGCGCATGTGCTGCCTGTGCCGTCCGTCTCACGTTTCGCCCCGGCGCGCGCGCGCAGGTGCTGCACCTGCCGCCCATCTTCGACCTGCAGCGCCAGCTGCGGCCCAAGCCCGCGCGCGAGGGCGCCGCGGAGCCGCGGGCGGACAGCCCGCACCCCCCGTCGCAGGGCCCCGGGCCTGCTGGCCCCGGCCGCAACCTGACACGGTGAGCGCCGCGAGGCGGGGTTGCTCCGGTTCCCATCCTGAAACATTTTAAACATTTAAAAAAACACAAAAACAAAAACATGCGGAAGCTGCGGTGCATAAGCTCTTGCAGTGAGCTCGCTGGATGCCGGCAACGCCCTCTGTGTCCTGGGTCAGGGCAACCATGGTTTGGCCCCGCGCAGCGACAGGCGCGAGCCTGCCAACGGAACAGGGGGCACTGCGCCAACAGCAAATAAAGGCATGCGCTGCGCCCCGGCAGGCGCCCTGCCTCGCGCTCCCCGCCGCCCAGCCGTGCGCCAGCGACGACACCCCGTGTCTTGCTGACGATGCGCGCGTCCGCGCAGCATGTCGGCGCCCGCATGCCTGCAGCACGGCGCGCGCGCGGGCGGGGTCGACGGCGACGGCCCGGCGCCATCGGCGCGCAGTCACGGCGAGCAGGCGGCCCCTGCCGGGCAGCCCGAGGCCGACACGCCTGACACGCCCGACTCTGCGCGCGTGTTGGCCGCGCAACCGTCCGGGCACCCGAGCCTCATGCACGCGCTCAGCGAGGTGCGGCGCGTCGGGGTCGGCACCGGGCAGGGGGCCAGCGACATGCGCTCGGCTGTGCCGGCGGCGGCCGCACCGGGGCCTCGTGGTCCGCTGACCCCCCGTCGCCGCACTCCAGAGCTTTGCGCACAGGCACCGTGCTGCGCAGTAAACGCGGTTAACAGGCAAACGTCTTCGACTGAGCTGCGCACACGGCAGCCTGTCCTGCCGTTGCCGGGTCAGTGTTTGTGGCGGTGGCTGATGCACAACTAGAGCAGAGAGGGCGCGATAGCACTGAGCAGGCACATTGGCAGTTGTGATCCTGGCATGCCTTTGTCTTGCATGGCTCGCGGGCGCTCAGGTTGCGCGCTGGCTCTGCGCAGCCCCTGTGGCAGCTGTGATCCCTGCAGGCCTCTGTCTTGCACCGCATGCATGCATGCAGGCGCTGAGACGCCGCGCCCTGTGGGCAGCCGGCGCAGGAGCCGAGCGAGGAGGACGCGCTGGTGCAAAACAGCCTGCGCGGCAGCGGCAGCGCCGCGCACCTGCGCCGCCCGCCGCTGCCTGGCCCGGTGCCCATGAACGCGCGCGTGCTGGCGCAGCTCGCCGGGTGCGGCGCAGGCCGGGATGGTTGTTCACCTGTGCCACGGGATGTTTACATGTTGGGGTGTGGTGGGGTGCGTTGAGCGTGGCGCGCTGCTTTGCATGTCAGGCCATCATGCATGCGCCCCCGGGTGTGCTGTTTGCATGGCCATGCTGAGTGCTTGAAGGTCTTGGCTGTGCAGACTGTTGGCATGCTTGGCTGGGCATGCAACAAACTGCGCATGACCAGCGACAGCCAAGTGCGTGGCCCGTATGTTCGCTGAGTTATGCAGTCTGCACCTGTGGCCCCTTCCATGTAGCTTTGAGCGCCTCAATGCCAAGCTGTGGCGCGCAGGGGCGGCGGCCGCTCCGACCAGCGCATCAGCGCCGGCGCGCAGCGCCCCGCGCCGCACGCCGCGCTGTCGCCGGGCCTGTTTGCCGCCACGGGGGCGACGTCGCGCGCGGGCGCCGCCCCGCACCCCGGCTCCGGCCCCTCTGTGCGCAGCCCCCGGCCTGCATACACCGTGACCGGCGCGAGCGGCGCGCGGCTGCTGGCGGACTGGTCGGACGCGCGCGCGGCGCGCGTGCTGCGGGAGGGCGCGTTGGCGCACTCGCGCTCGGAGCCGGCGGCCCGCGTGCCGCAGCCCGCCTCCGCGGGCCTTGGCGAGAGCCGTCCGACCGGGCCTGGCATGGCCGCCGGCCCGCCAGGGCTGCCGCTCGGGCCGTCGTCGACCCTGGACGCCGAGCCTGCCGAGGGAGCCGCGCGTGCTGCCAGCAGGGGCGGTTCGGGGCCCGTGAGCGGGCCGCGGCCGCACGCGGCCCCGCCCGGCAGCGCTGGCAGTGCTGTGGCTGCACCAGCGCCCGCTGGCGGCGGCGGCGACGGCCGCCGGCGCTCGCAGGACCACGGCGCGACGCTGTCGGCGGTGACGGGCGCCGGCATGCTCCGTGAACTGCAGGAGCTGCAAGCGCGGGGCAGCCCTCCCGGGGGCCCCCGCCGCGAGGGCCGCAGCGGCGACGCATGGACGGTTGGCGGCGGGGCCGCGCGCGGGGCCCTTGGGCGGGCCCTGGGGGTGGGGACCCTGGGTTCTGCCAGCGACGTGCTTGCCAGCGGCCGGCTGGCGGGAGGGCCTCTCCGAAGGGGAGGGCCCAGGCCGGCCCCGGAGGGCCCGCGCGGCGGCGGTCCTGGCGGTCTCGGCGCACTGATCACCGGGGGCTTTGCGCGCGTGAGCGGCGCGTTCGCGGGCCCCGCGGCGGCGGGGCAGAGCCATGTGCGCGGCGAGCCCGGGCATGCGCCAGGGGTGCAGCCTGCAGGAGGACGGGCGGGCGGCCGGGCGACGCCCAGCCCTCTGCGCCACAGCAGTCTGATGGACCTGTTCCCCGGGACCTCCGCAGGGCCGGGGGACGGGGCGACCCCACCGCTGCCGCCGGCGGCAGCACTTCGTGCGCAGATCAGCCGCGCCGATGGCCCGGGCAGCCACGCCAGCGCTCCAGGGCCACAGCCAAGCGGCACGGACGCCTACCCCGGGATCCCGCGCGCCGGCGGCGGCAGCGGCGCAGCGGCGCCTCGGCCGCGCTCAGTGCGGTTCGCCGAGCCAGACAGCGACGCCGGCCAGACGCTGCCTCGCCCATCAGCTGCATCACATGATCAGGCGCCCAGAGGAGCTGCAGCCGCATCCGGCATGGCCCAGGTTGCCAGCGTGGGGGCCGACCTGGAGACTGGCAGCAGTGCTGGCGTAAGCCCTGACCCCAGCTCTCACTCGAGGCCAACGACAGGGATAGGCAGCGCGCCGCCGGCAGGCGGGGTCATCGGGGAGGCGCAGCACGCAGGTGGAGGGCAGGCGCGCAGCGCCCCGTTGGCCTTCGACATCGTTGTTGACCCGTGAAGGATGATGCATGTAGTTTGCAGGGTGTCGAGACCGTGGCACGGATTAGTGCCACAAATTGCAGGAAGCCCTCTTGCCAGTGTGCTCTGGTCACACCCACGGGTGTGCTCTCCGCGTGTGTTGCCAAACCAGCTGTAAGTTGCAGTTGTGGGGCGTGTGCAATGTGCTTTGCATGTGTTCAGCAGGCTATGTGTTCTGCCCTGCATTTTCACGGCTTGCCCCGTCTGACGCGTTGCCCCGCATCTGCTGAAGACTTCAGGTAGAAGTAGGCTGCGGGCGAAGTGGTGGGACCCTGTGTGCGCTCTAGACTTAACAAGGTTGCCAGCTTGACACATAGCTGTTGCTTGTTGACATTGCACTGGCCCCGTGTAAGCTTCTTTAAGGCAGCCTCTCTTTAGTGTGCATGACTTGCAAGAAGTTTGTCTGACGTGGTAGCCACGCTGGAGTGCGTTGCGAAGTGCGAAGTGCGCCTGGCTGCTGTTAACAGCGTTGCAGTGGTTGCCCGTGCGCCATGCGCATCATGACGCCATGCCCTCCACCCCAGCCGCCCCAGTCTGTCCAAGCATGCTGCCGCAAGACACACGCACTGATAGCTTACAAGTGACAAAGGCATGCAGCCAGCGCTTTAATGACACGCTCACCAAAGCGAGCTGAGCCGCAACACTGAGATTCAGACCCGGCGATCCAGACACATATGATACATCCCCGCCTCGGCCCTTGCCTGCTCTGTTACAGCCCTAGTCCGCGCGGCGCTGGCCCTGCACAGTGACGACCAGGCTGCGCGGGCCGCCATAGTTGCGGTGCTCGTTCAGGTAGAGCCCCTGCCAGGTGCCCAGCGCCAGGCGCCCGCGCCGCACCGGCACCGTCAGGCTCGGGCCCATGAGCGAGGACTGCCGCGCGCGGCCCCGCGACGGTCAGGCCTGGGCGGGGCATGCTGCATGCAGCCCCCTATGGCATGCCTAGCACCTGTTGGCCTGGTGCAAGCCGAGCAAGGACTGTCCACGCGGCACCATGTGTCAGATTTCTGTGCGTCCCAAAGAACGTCACGGAGGCCAAAAGGCGGTGACAGAACGCGCATCTTATTTCGTTCAAAAAAGCGGTGCAGTAATCCTTCCACTCTTGGCTGTCACTGTTGCGACATGCCAGTGATGGCCACTGCCAGTGTTGGATACTCTGCATACATGGAGAGCTTCACAGAGGCTCGGAGCCACTGGACGCACCTTGACATGCGCCGGCATGTCGTCCATTCCCTCATCCAGGTGCCTGTAGTGGTGACCCTCGGGCGCTATCCGGTCCAGGGCATCCTGCACATGCAGAGCAGTAACGGGTTGAGGGCATGGATGCCATGATACGAACAGCATAGCATAGCTGCACAGACATGCAAAACTGGCAATTCAGGAGGCTTGTTGCCAGCAGGAGGTGACGGGCGCAGCAGCTGCAGGCAGCGGGGGGCGCGCGTTCAGGTCGAGCGGCACATCCGGGCTGGCGTTCTCGTTTATCGTCAGGCTGGCGGATGTGTGCAGGACTGCGTCGCGCGCGTGCAGGAGCCTCAGCGGACGCGAGGCTGACTCGAGAGCCTGGCAGAGCAAGACCACCAGGGGGCCGCACTGAAGAAATTAGCAAGGCCGATGTCAACCTCGCTGAGCTCGGGGAGCTGCTGCAGCACCTTGCTGGTGATCACATGGCACCCCCGCTTGTGTCCTGGCAGCTCGACCACCTTCTGCAGCCTGCAGCCCCGGTGAGCCCCGCCTCCATTCACTGCTGCGACCAAGCCTTACATAGGCATTCTGAGAGCACAGACAACCGGGGAAGGGGTAAAAAGACAATGCAGCGGCTCACCACACTTGCTGCGCGCCCTCGACTGCGGTAGCTGTTCCTGCGGGTCACACACACAGTCAGAACTCAGGCACGTGGCGCGACACCGCCATAAAGAAAGAGCGAACACAAGAGTATCACCTGCTGCGCAGTGCACGCCCCTTTGCTGGGTACGCTGCGTGGTCCTAGGTCCGCTGCGCGCGCTCCGGTGCGCAAGGAGCGGCCGTGCAGGCCATATGCAGCAGGGCCCAGGAGCCGCTCCAAGCAGCGTCCGCGCAGGACCCGTGTTGTGCTGAGCTTGCACACAGGGGCAGCCCGCAAAAAGCAAGCTTGCACTGGGCATGGTTGGAAGCACCAGTACACCAAGAAATGGGTCAGCTCTTGCACAGCAGTGAGTGAGGACGGAGAGGAGGCTCTGACTGCCAGTGGGCGCCGTCGCTGGTTTAAGGGCGTTGGCACATACTCTGCTTAGCCTGCAACCTGCCAGCAGGTTTCAAGCCTTGTCAATGCAGGACTCTGCAGCTTTCCACCTCGGGTACAATCGGAGCAACAATTACAGACCAACAACCACCGACCTGACCAGGAGTCGCGCGCTTGCGTTGCAAATCTTGGCTGCTCATTGTAGCGCGACGAGCTGTGAGCAGGAAAGCAACCACAGTGGGCTGCTAGCGGCAGCATGAACACAGGGGCTCTTCTGCTAGCGCGGCAGGCTCCGTGCAGCTGCAGCACGTCACAGCCTGAGCCGCCCCCGCGGCAAGCGCGTCAGGGCGGCAGAAAGTGGCCTGCTGCCCGTGCGCCTTCCTCCTTTGGCTCTTGCTTGGCAGGAGCCTGCTCAGGGACACATAGCAAGTGCTGGCACTCTGCTCGCGAACCTGCTTGCATGCAAAACTTGAGCTTGTGCGTCTCAAGAGGCAAGCGCCTTGGGCGTGAGCGCGTCCACCCTGTTCTGCAGTGCTGCTTCTTAGCAATTCTGCGAGAAGTTACAGCCTTGTGCAGGGCGGGTCTAGCGCCTGTAAGCCATGCGTGACACAGGCCTGCTAACGCGGGCTCGTGCGTGCTGCAGCAGCGCGGGGGCCGCCGCGCCTGCGCGCTACCAACACAGGCCAGGAGTACAAAGTTGCGGAGTTTGCGACTGACGAGGAGACGGGCGTCATGGAGATGGGCGAGCAGTTTCAGGCGCGCTGGGGTCCGAGGCCGGCAACTGGGGGTGGTGGCCACTCCGCACGCCTGTGGCGTGGAGATGAAAGGCACTGAGGCTGTGTGTACGTCAAGCGTGGGCTCAGCGTGTTCTCGAGAGGCGCCGCGCTCCACCTACATGGCACACCATACTTGTGTGTGTGGCGGCCTGCATGCTGTGCTAGCAGCATCGGCAGCATTGTGAAGGAAACTGCTGCACGGGATGAGGTGACTTTCCGCGCTGCCCTGAGGGGGCAGCGCCCACTCCACTTCCCGAGCAGTTTCAGTATGTCTGGGTTGTACTTGTCGTCATCATCTCTTTTACCCGTGTGCCTGGTGTCTTCTCCAATACGAGTGCTGAAGGCGTCTGTGAACACCGGCACTTCATTGTGTTCTTGCATCAGCATGCCTGCCGCCCATGTCCAGGCTGTGTGGGCAAGATGCGCTCGACGAAGAAGCATGCAGGCCACACAGCCCCTTCCAACAACTGCCTAACTGCTGCGTGGTGGCGTGACACGCGCGCTGAGCCGCGCGCAGGTGTACAACCCGGAGGAGGGCCCGCTGGAGCGGCGCGTCAACACGCAGTGGCTGGACGGCATGTTTGAGGGCGAGGTCGACCTGGAGCACACCGACTACTGGTTCACGGAGCCCGCGGGTGCGCGGCGCAGGCTGTGCTCTGTCGCGCTATGCGCGCTGTGCACTGGCGACTCTGCAATGCCTGCTCGTCCCCGGCTTGCAGCGCGCCTCGGATCAGCCCTCCCACCGCCTGGCGTGCCGGGGTATGGGAGGGCATGGAAGCGGTTGCGTGCGGGGCTTTCAATCTGCAGGGCCACATCGCAGTGCTGTGCATGGTGCGGGAGCTGGTGCACACGCGTGCGGGTCGCCAGCGTGCACAGGATCAGCGTGTGGTGTCGGGCTGTCGGATGAGAGTAGACTGCAAATCATGCTTCAAGATGTTGGCAGTGGTAGAATCCGAGGTTTTAAAGGAGCCGCGGCGCTCGGCCGGGCGCTGCAGGCGGCTGGGACGGCAAGAACGTGTTCCAGAAGCTCGCGAAGAGCATCCCCATGGACTGGGCCAGCGCGTACCGGGAGGGCGGCGCCGACGAGGGCCGCGTGCGCGCCCAGCCCGCTGAGCATGGCTTCTGAGTAAAGCAGCTGACGCAAGCAGACAAGGTGTAGCCGTGTGTGCCTGCCACAGCGCATGCGCGTGGTGAATCCAGGGGATGCCCCTCGCACCAAAGGGCGCGTGCGTGGCAGCGTGTCCGTCTGCCCCTCCTATCGTGTGCTGCACTACTACCAAGTGCGTGTGAGATCTGTGGAGGCGCTATTCACCCTCCAGTGCGGTGCTGGCAGGGGTGGCCCTGCGCGTGTGCCGACTGCCTCAGGCGCTCATGCGCCGAGGCGCCGGCGCCCGCACACGCGCTTGCCCCCGCCCTAGCGCCCCAGCGCACCGCGCGCTGGCGACCCTCGCATGCCCTTCCACGTATTGGCATATGATTGTTTTGCACTGCCCTACCCAGGCATGGACGCCGCATGGCCCGCTGACGGCGCGCGCCGCGCCCGCGCCCCGCAGGCGCTCCTGAACGCGTTTGAGCCGGGCGCGGTGGTCACCGGCACGGTCAGCGAGCACCTGCTCGGCCACGGCATCCTCGTCGACGTGGGCGGCATGTACGACGGGTGCGCCGAAAACCCTACCCCACCCTTCGCGCTCGCACGGCGCCGAGCTGCCGCAAGCGCTCGCACCTGGTGTTGGACGGGGCGCCAGAGCACGTCGTTGATGCTCGGGAGCGGTGTCACTGATGGTGACTGCTGTTCCCGTGTGCTCGGCATGCGTGCGCGCGCGCGCGGGGGTGAGGAGAGCGCCGTGCATGCTTCGAAGCTCTGCTCCGCTCGTTGCCCTTCTCTAGTGTGCCAAGTCAAGCAGATTTGTGCGATCTACAAGCGGAAGGCAGGGATGACTCGGCGGCGTGCGCGCGCCAGGCTGCTGCCGACAAAGCTGCGCGGGTTTGACATCGCGCGGAACCCGTACAACGACGCCACGGCGACCACTGAATCGCTCGTGGCCCTGGTGGAGCCCGATGACGCCCAGCTGCGGGAGTACGCCGCCCAGGTCCGTGCAGCCTCGGCCGCCGACCTCTTTGCTGGGGCAGTGCCTTGGACTGTTACTGCTGAGGAGCTGGGTATCAGGAGCAAAAGCGTGCAGCAACATGTTGCAAGTGTTGCACATGGTCGCTGCATGCACGTCGTCGTAAAGTTGAACAGCTCGGGGCTCGACCAAACGGTATATGCAGCGCGCGACCTGACTGGACGAAATACTGGCTGCGTGGGGTGGGTGGACATGTCTGCCTGCGTGCGCAGGAGGACGACGGGCCGGAAGCCCGGAACGACCCGTGGGAGATGTTTGGCACGAGGCTGCACCCGGGCGAGAAGGTCACAGTGCGCGTGGCGCAGGCGCGCCCGCCCGCACGCAGGACGACACGACGGCCTCCCGCTCTGCGCTCGACCTGGCGGGGCGCTCTGCCCGACGCGCCCTGGATGCTGCGCTGTGCATTGCAGGCACTGCCACGGCCGCCAGCGGGAGCGCTCGTGCATTGCGGCGCGCTGAGGCATAGGGTAGGTAGGGCATTGTGACCTGGGCGGCTGCGCGTGTGCAGGTCAACTTCTTCCCGGCCACGCGCTTCCCGCTGCACCTGGAGCTCGTGGAGCCGGCCATCCTGGCGCCCTGGATGTGCGCGCCCGTGGCCGGCGCCCCGCTGCCTGCAGGCGCCCGCGCGCAGCTGTTGGCTGTATCTGTCTTTTTGCCAAGTGTGGAAAGCCGGCCATCCTGGCGTCCTGGATGTGCGCGCCCGCGGCCCGCGCCCTGCTGCCTGCAGGCGCCCTCACGCCACGCCATTGGCTTGTCATTGGCTGCATCTGTCTTTTCACCAAGCGTGAAGACGAGGGAGTTGGTGGCACACATCGCCGCGCGCCTTCAGCAGCAGTGCCACGCAGCAGCAGTGATAGGTGCTGGATGACTCCAGGCTAAGGCGTGCGCAGATCGGCTGCCATGTTGAACGAGGCAGCTGCAGTGGGCGCGTGGCCGCAAAGCCGCAGCGGCCCCATGCGGACAAGGCCGGGCGTGCGGCCGCGCTGCAGTGGCTGGGTCGCCTGGCCTGACCTGATGAGCTTCGCCGTCGGTGACCCTCGGTGACGGCGTGTGCGCGCGCGCCCAGCATGCTGGAGCCGCACATGAAGTGGGTGTACGACCTCCGCGGACTGGACACCCTGGAGGAGCTGGAGGCGGCGACGGGGTACACGGTCCCGCTCCTGCGCATGGATGAGGAGGCGCGCCCCGCCTCACCTGCCGCCTGCTGCTGCGCGCCCCTGATGCTGCAGTGCTGCAGCGAGCGAGCCATGCCACGCGCACGCGCGTTGCGAATTTTGTGGGAATCGTTGATGAAGCTGCCGAGCTCGGCCGCGTCCCTGCGCGATCGGACGCGCCCGAGCAGCGCGCGCGCCGCGCGCAGCCGGAGGACGACGACAACGAGCTGGACCGGGAGCGCGTGCGGCGCGAGTGGCCGGTGCTGGGCGTGTACCCCGAGGATCGGCACGTGCATGTGGAGTCAGACTATGTGCTCATGCCGGAGGCGCTGGAGGCAGAGGAGGCGACGCAGGCGGAGGAGGAGGCCGCGCGCTCGCTGTCGCGCGTCTCGCCCGAGGAGCGCGCGAGCCTGGCGCGCGCAGCGGCCACGTTCGAGGAGCTGCTGTCCCTGGCGGACGCGCCGCCGGGCTGATGCGCGCGCAGGGTTGAGTGAGCTGGCTGTCACGCATGGGCTCCTGCTGCCATGGCCTGGGGCTGCCCTGGCCTCTGGCCCCACGAGAGCGCCAGGCTGGTCTTCTAGCCCATCGCATGTTGGTTTTGAGGCGCGGCGATGGTTGACCAGCAGGATATGCTTTACAGAACCATGCTTGGTTCCCTTGGCACAGAAGCGGAATGCATGTATATGTAGCACGTGTTTGTGACGCGACTGGTTAGGCATCCTCATCTGCTGTATTGTAATAATGAAGTTCACAGTATTGCCTGTGGACGGCCCTCAATGCCCAATTTGAGAGATGGAGTGCAACTGGCCAGGTGTAGCAACTGCTCTAGTGTATTCATCTGGACCCCAAAGCTTGATGTGCCCTGCAATCAAGGCCTGCATGGCTGGACCTGTGCTGTCTAAGCCAGTAACAGTTGCAATCCTGCACAAGGTTGGCACGGATACACATGCGCCTGAGTGGCACTGCAGTTTGCCGAAAGCTTGCGCACTGCCACCAGACCACCGCTCGAGCTCACTGCACTTCACTCTGGTCGCAGACACCCACTGGCACTGCAGGTGACATACTGCCAGTGCTACTCCCCCGGAGTAAATGCCTTATGCTGTTACCTGTACGCCTGCAAACTCCGGCCTGTCACTGACTTGCACCACACTGATGCAGGCCTGAGGACGAAGGCCGCCTCCGGAGCAAGCGGAGGTGCTTTAATAGCTATGCGCCTGCTGCCGTGGTTTGTGCTGGACTGCCAAGTTGTGACCAGCCTTGTGAACACTGCGAGCGCCTCCGTGCAGGCGTGCAGGCTCGCCTGACTCGGCGCTCTGCGCTCGTGCTGCCGGTTGCCCTCTCCTCTCGCGCCATGGCCACTGACAGCTCCAAGCAGCCGGAGTCCTTCCCATACATACAGCTGTGGGCAGATGGAAAGGGCGAAACGCACATCAAGCAGTTCATCATGAAAGGCTTCGACCTGAAGAAGTATGCCAGCGTGCGCCCTATGTCCGGGGCACAGTGCTTGTTTTCATTTATTGCTGTGCACAGTGCAATGAACTGCTCCGCTGGGCGCATGCGGACCGACTGACTGTGGAGCACTGTCCACACAGGGCGAGCAGCTTGTGAAGGAGGGACCTGCGCCAGTAAAGGTCATTTTCACCGAGCTTGCCGTAGGCCTGGAGAACGACTGGCACTGCTGTCCCAGCGTGCAGCTCGTGATCACGCTCAAGGGCAGCTGGTGCGGGGCTCGCGCGCCGCATACCCTGGAGTGGGCAAGTGCAGTGGCAGTGGCCAGTGATGATGTAGGGCAGCTGCAGTTCGTCTGAAACGCTCTGGCATGCAGGATGATCAAGACCAGCGATGGGACGGAGTTGACGATGACCCCTGGCGACGTGCTCTTCCAGGTGCAGCAACGCCTGTGCATGCAAAGTTGCATTTTTAGGTATCCACATCAAGCCAAGCATGCAACACGTAAGTCACTTTGCTGGACTGTTTGCCATCATGTGGCATTCGTGTGGTACTCGGTGGCAGTGTGATGATCACATAGTGGCGGGCGCGCCGCAGGACAACACCAAGGACAACCCGGCCGCCAAGGTGAAGCTGCCGCAGCACTTTTCCAAGACAGTGGGCAGCGAGCCGTGCCAGCAGCTCATCGTGCAGCTGGACCGGACACCCGAGGTCGACAACCCGGGCGCGCTGTCGGCATGATGTTTCGGGGAGAGAGGCTGTGCCGAAAGTGCTATTTTTTAGTTGGCGACTGCTAATTAAACTGGCCCACATATGGCTGGCTTACAGCAGCGCATTTTTGGATTGGTTTGGGATGAATTGCTGGACATAGCAGCATAGCTCAGAGCTGACGCATGCTCTGCTAACGCAACAGAAGCCTGTCCATTGCAACATGGCCGTATTCTGCAGCCTCCACTGCAAATCTGCTTCACATTCAAGTGTGCAGCCTTCGCGGGGAAGTTGCCTGCAGCATGCTTGCTTCTAGTCTCAATCCAGGTAGGCCACTGCTTGCTGCCTTGACATTTGTGATTGCACAGTTAGGCATGAGGTGCAGCCTGAGCATTGCTACACACATCAGGCGCATTTTTTTTGTTGTGTTATGGAGAGGCATGGCTGGTGCGCAGAACGCCTCTATTTACCCAGTCACTGTGCAGCCAATTGATGTGCAGACTACAAAGGCACTGCATAGTCCCCTGCATGCTGAGTGACGCAGCCTGTGTCACATGTTACAAGCCCGCATCCCAACCCGCTGCCATATATGAATGTGCACAGAGTGCATCACCTATAGTGTTGTACATGAATACCACCACAGCTCAGAAGCAGTGACTGTTGAGCATCCCCTCTACATACAGCAGTCATGTAAAACTGTCACTTGGCAGCTCGCAAGCTGCTGAGAGAGCTCACGCAACCACCTCACAAGCCTGTTGACATGGTGTACACGTAACTTACAACAGGACGTGGGCGTGATCATCGTCAGGTTCGCCTGCAGGATGCCGCCTCACTGTTGCACTGTTGCATTATTGCCATTCCCTGCTGCAACATCCAGCCCCCGCGCAACAGCTATACTGCAGCACCTTGTATGCCGCCAGGCGGTTCTCGCACTGCCCGGTCGAGAAGACTGACCCGCCGCGAGAGGCCGCCGCCGGCCGCCACGTTGGCGTCCAGCTGCAGCACATCCCACTGCCCCTTCCCCACTGTATTGTACAGCAGCGTACTGCGCATGCCGCCGCGCCGCACTGCCTGCCAGACGTGGGCGCACTCACTCAGCGGCACAGACCGCAGACGGGGTGCGAGACAGCGTGAACGGGTGCCTCTGCTGTCACAGCTCGCAATGAATGCTCAGTGGGCAACAGTGCCGCACCCTGATGAGCAGGTCCGAGCTGCTGTGCCGGCCACAGAGGGCGAAGCGGCAGCTGGCAATGTGACCCGTGTGCGTCATGTCCACAGATGCGTTGTACCAAGGTCCAGTGGTCAGTGGCAGTCCCAACTCGTCCTTGATGAGTGGGTGGCTTTCAGCGTGCTCCAGCGCCAACCTGCACAACCAAGTACAATTGATATTACGATTGCACGCCAGAGCATGGCTCGTGGTCCTGCACAGCACGTGCGGAGAGAGCACCTGCGCAGCTGCTGGTACAAGATGACGTCGTTTAAAGCGTCAGTTGTGAGGTAGCCAGTCAGCCCAAGCAAGCCCCAACCTCCCGCCTTGACCAGCAGCGCCTTTAAATTCTGCATGTTGCATGAAGAGTGACACCTCCTACTTCACTTGGCGTCGTACTCGAGTGAAAAGTTGACCCGGCCGGGTGGCCCCCGCGGGTGGCCGACCCACATGCGAGACATGCGAAGTGTGGGCGACGCATGTTTCAGGCTGCGCTTTCAGCATTGTCCCTGTTTGTTCCGTTTCTGTATGAACACGTGCAATGGCAACTGCCTTTGGCGCTCGCAACAGCGTCCAAGTCAGCCTCGTCCGGGAGGGGCGCCGCGCACTGTCCGGGAGCGCTTGCAGCCATACTTGCAGAAGGAGGCGCCAGGAAGCTGGAAGCAGGGCTGCGCTGCAGCCGCCAGACGGAGATGAAGGACCAGGCATAGACATTGACGCACTTGCACGCCGGGTACTCACCAGCCTGCATCCTTTTCCGAGCATAGATGTTGTGCAGAGCAACTCATAGACAGGCCTTGCAGAGTGATCTGTTCGGCACGGCGTGTGTATCAACGTGTGCACGCCTCTCCTGTGCCAGCTCAGCCAGGAGGCGGAGCGCCTGCGGCGAGCGCAAGCGGAGACGAGCAGCTCCCTGGACGCGGAGGACCTGCTGGGGCCCGCCGCCGACGCTGTGCGCTCCGTCTCGGATGAAATACTTGCGCGGCGCAGCAACGGTGCAGAGGCCAGCTCGTCCGGCGTCGAGGTAGCTGGCCTTGCACCCTGTGACCAAACCACTGCCCTTACTTTGTGCAAATAGACTTCATGCGAGGTGTGTTGGCTGCTGCTATGCTACAGCAAACTCCTCTGAGCATCGTTCCTGATAAAACGTGTCAGAAGAACACTATAATGTACCCTGCTAATAGCTGTTACTTTGGGGTGCAGAATTGGGAGGCCATGGCGCAAGCAGATGTCGGCGACGGCGGGTTGTCGTCCCAGGAGTTTGAGCTGCAGCAGCAGCTGGGCCGTCTGTCCTGGGTGCGGCTTTGGACACAGTAAATGCGACCAGTACCTAGCCTTCACACGGTGCTGCTTGGCTCAGTGCTCGGGCAGGCTCTTTTGTTTTGGCAGGTTGCGCTCTCTTCATTTCAGGTGTGCTGGCAGTGAGAAGCGTGTCTGGCTGCCCGCGCCTGACTGTGCGCGTGACGCGCGCGGGCAGGTGACGGAGAGCGCGCGGGAGAGCCCGCTGCAGGCCGGCAAGGTCCTTGCCCAGCCAGAGCAGACCGCTGTGGTGGCGTTCACCGCGCGCTATTTCAGCGGCTTGCCCTTCCAGGTGGGGCCGGCTGCCGAGGACGCCTGCATGCAGCACTTTGCATGGCGCTCTGTTTTGGCCAGAGGCCACCTTGCCGGCGTGTCCCCACATGCAGCCGCCCTGGTCTGACGGGCTCGCACCCGCGTGCAGCCGGCAGTGACGGTGCTGCTGAAGGAGTACCTGCCGGGCGCGAAGAGCGTCGCCTGCAATGAGGTCCAGGTGCGCCCTTGCCAACACGACACTGACAACGGAGCAGCTGTGCACACATTGCGACGCGTGTGTCTGCATGCCATGGATGCCCGGGAACTTTATTCAGATTCAGGATCTTGTTTCTTCTTGCAAGCACGGAATGACGCCGAGCACAGGCACAGCACACATGCAGCACATCTGTGCATTGGCCCTGCTCATGCAGGCTGCGTAGGTGGAGAATCAGTAATGGCGCGCAGGTGCTGAAGCGGCTGGCAGGGCTGCCCAGGCGCAAGTGGCATGCCGCGACCGCGCCCCTGTCTGCCGAGGTGCCCGTGGTGCCACTGCTGGGTAGGCCCTGCGCGCAGTCTGCATGTGTGCATTGCTTGCCAAAGGTACAGCTGTGTGTTTCCAAGCAGGTGCGCCTGGTGCGAGCTTCGTGAGCCGCTCACAGGGAAGCCTAGCGGTGTCGGTGTTTGTGTACGCATGGGGCTGTAGCTGCATATGGTCTTATGCCAGAACAGGAATGCTGTGCATCGCCAAGCAGGCGGCATCACATGCAGGGTTCTTCTGGGCGGGACAGAGCGATGCGGGACAGCAGATCCAGTCGGCGCGCGGAAAGGACGACACGCTGTGGCTGGTGAGATACCTGCATGCATGTCGGCCAGCCTCAGGCCGCCTCCCCCCGCCAGCAGCCGGTGTGTCTGCAGGGTTCTCCCTGGGTGTGCCCTTGACCTGTGCCTTCCATATGGAGTAGCGACTGTGGTAGTATGCGAGAGAGTGTGTCTGGCAAGCAGAGGCAACAATTGCAACCTTCAGTGCTGGACTCTGCGGGCGAGTCTCTGCGGGCGCCAGCAGACAAAGCTCTGCTGTGGCCGCCCTGCGCAGGCGTACAAGTTTGAGCGGATGCAGCCGCTGAGCTACTACGCCTCAGCGGAGCAGCGTGCCGCTACAGCCTACGGTGGCCTCTTCTGGCGCGGGGACCCTGAGCAGGAGTCTCTGGCCGCGCGCTGCCGCATGCTCAGGTACACATACAATATCACATGCCGCAGGAGCCAATGTCATAACCCTATTGACTGAGGCGCAGCAGGAGAGCAAGGTTGTCGATTTCGCCTGCATTTACAGCGAGTCGTTTGCTCAGTTGACGCATGTTGCAGATGCACAGCAAGGGACGCGGCGGCAGGGCAGCTGTCTTGCATTATTACTTTGCATGGCCCTGCTGAGTTGATCAGATGCATGTTGTTGGCAGCGTACTCTTTGTGTATAAAAACTTGCGACACCTAATCTTGCTGCTGCTGCAGGGCAATCGCGCGCGGCGCCGTGGCCGCGCTGGCGTTCTGCCACGAGCGCGGCGTGGCGCATGGCTCGCTGGGCGCCGCGTCGTTCCTGCTGTCCACCTTTGACGACCGCCGCGCGGCCGAGCTGATCGTCAAGCTGGACAACTTTGGCTTTGCGCGCATGCTGCACAGGCCCCACGCGCCCGACGGCGAGGCTGACGAGGGTGCGAGCCTTTCCAGAAGGCCGCGCGTAAGCAAAGGGGTGTATGGGGCGCGAAGCATTTGCAGTCCCAGCCCGGCGCGCGGCTGTGACCAGGCTACACCTGGCATTATACCAGAAGAGTGCGAGAGGTGGGCCTGGCATTGCGCGCATGGAATTTGGGTACTGCGCAGCCAACAGGCCGCGGCCTTCCACCTCACGCTGGTGATCACGTCGGCCGAAACAGGCCCCAGATGACACCATGACCGCAGGCCCGGGCGAGGCGGCGGCGGCGGCGCTGCCGGAGGGCCACCCGCTGAACGACCTGCTGGCGGCCGACCGCGCCGCGCTGGGCGTGGCGCTGGCGCAGACGCTGTTCTGCGCGCTGGCCGAGGGCACCGGCGCGTCCTGCTCCGACGGCCTGCAGCGCCTGCTCGTGGAGGTGCGCGCGTCTGTGCGCGATGTGCAAGACTGTAATAATCGATACAAAGAGAGTGGCGTTGGCATCCTGCCTGACTAGCCTGCAGCGGGTGCTACATAGTTGTGGAAAATCTGTTTGTGCCATACCGCATGTGAGAGTTGTATTTTGTAAGGTGCACCAGCGCATGTCGAGACAGAGCCTGCAGCAGCAGCGGGCTGCAGCGCTTGCAGGTGTGCAAATGTTTTAGTGCGACGTGGGGCAGCACGCCCGGCCCGGGCCACCCGTCTAAGGCCGCAGCGCACCCGGCCCGCGCCAGGTATTTGAGAACGATATCACGGCGTTCCGGCGGTACTGCACGAATGAGCCGGAGTGGGCGACGGCCACGGCGCTGCTGGACGAGTTCGGCGGCGCCGGCTGGCAGCTGATCGGCGACCTGGTCAGCGGCCGCCAGGCCGCCAGCGAGCTGCTGGCCAACCCATTCCTGCATGCCTAGTTTTGGGCCCTAGTGATTGGCCCTCTTAGTGATTGGATCTCTTGAGGCAGACAGCTCCCAGCGCGCCCCTTGCACCAGCAGGCCACTGCCGGCTACCCATGCAAATTTTGAAGCAGAACGTCTTGGAGGCTGACCTGCATGGTCCGGGAAGTCATGAGAGTGCGACTAGTATAAGAGTGCGGTGGCGCTGCGTACAATGCAACGCCCCTTCCCCTGCTGTACTCTTGCACCTTGCCTGGAAGGGCAGCTTTATTATGAGATGTGCAGGGCGCTGGCATCTGCCGTACCTCTGCCAATGCGCTGCCTGTAGCACTGCCTGTCGTTGGGAGCCACTTGTTGAACACCGAAGCTGATCAGTGGTAGACATCTGTGCAGGCATGGAATACGAATGTGCATTGCTTTGCACCTTGGTGAGGGACTGTGAATGACGCATGGGTGGGTCCGCAACATGCAACAGCCGTGTGCCATATGGCATGCCATTCTTGCAGACGCGCATACCACTCATGACAAGACTTACTTACGCACTATGCGCGCCGTTAGCAGTCCCGGCGGCATCACGCACCCGTGCAAAACCCCCGTCCCATCCCAACCCTAGTACCGCAGCCAGTATGTGCGTCGGCGGAACCATGTGTAGTCGGGCAGGTTCTGCACGTCGCCGATCGCGGCGATGGCCAGGTCCTGGTCGTAGATGAAGCGCTCGGCCACGCGCTTGATCGTCGCGGGCGTCACCGCATCGATGCGCGCAAACAGCTCCGGCTTGGACAGCCGCCGGTGGTATGTCAGCAGCTGCCGGCCGATATCCTCCGCGATGCCTGCGAGCATCACAATGCAAGACTTGCGTGCTGATCCTGAAAATATGAACAAACATGCGACGCACAGCTAAAAGTGAAATTATATATACACATGGTATCTAGCACGGAAGTGCCTTTGAGCCTTTGAACTCTCGCCGAGCGCCCGGAATTAAGGCACAGGGGCATCAAGCGCGTCAGTGTGTCCGATAAGAATACACAGTGTCCATGCATCCCGCCGAGCGCCCGGAGTTGCCGCACACTGGCATCAAGCGCGCCAGTGTGTCCCAAAAGAAAACACAGTGTACATGCACGCGCACGCGAGCCTACGCAGACTTCAAGCGGGCCGACACGTGGCGCGCTGACGACTGCGGACGGACACCCTCCGCTGGCTGCAGCGCACCGCTGGGCCCGTCCTGCGAGAACAGGATGGACGCCTTGAGCTGGTTCTGCGCGCGCTGCACGTCCTCGTCCGCCACGTTGTAGATCATGTGGCTCAGCTCGCGCATAATGCACCACGACTGCCGCCCATGCGCGCACACACGCTCAGACTGGCCTTTCACCCGGAGCGTGGCACACTCATCATGGCATCAATCACACAATGCTTTCCATGCCGGGCACAGGGCCGTCCAGGCACCTGATCCTCGCCTGTGCACAGCGCACTGAAGGCCTGTGCAGCAGCGCTCGACAGGCAGACGCAGGTATGCGCCGGCTGGCCACAGCCGGCCGGCGCGGCCGCGGCCGGGTGCGCGCCAGGTCGTCCACGCTCTGGTCCTTGCCGACGACGGCGTAGACGCCGAAGAGGCCCGAGTCCTGGTAGTTGGTGTTGAACGCCATGAAGCTGTTGGCCAGCCCGTTGATCGCCACACGCTGCGCGAGCATGCTGCTCATGTTCGGGCCTGCGCGCGCGCGCCCAGCGTCGGGACTTTCCCGAGCGGGCCTCCCTCAATGGTCCAGGGCTTCCCTGCATTGTAAACTGACCCTAACCGTACCCTCATTGCGCCAGTCCCTGACGCGCGGCCCCGCACCCGAGCCGGCGTTCTTGTCCCAGGCGCCGATCATCGTCTGCATGACCATGAGCGCGATGGAGTCCGGGTCGGTCCAGGCCGCGCCGCGGAAGGCCACCGCAAAGTGCAGCAGCGGCAGGTCCGGGTCGCGGATGCGCACGTCCGAGCCGGTGAACGTTGCCGGGTACTGGCGTGGTGGCGGGCGGGCGTCAATGCCCCCATCTCTAAATCAGGCCCGTGTTGCTTTTCAGTTGCAGGGCTGATGCCATCCAGCCCAGTGCATCCCTGGCAGCCGACCCAACCCAGTGCATTACTTGGTGATTTTCACAATGCTATTCAGGGCCTTCGTGTCGCTGCCAAGGCGACAAGCTAGCCCCTTTACAAGCGCAGCGCGGCCTCCTGCTCCACACTCGCGTCAAAACCCGTTTGTCAGTCCGGCGCGGCGGCGCGCCTTCTGCACGAGCTCCTCGGTGCTCGGCCCGCCAGCGGGCAGCCCGCCGAACGCGTTGCCGGCCAGGTCGACCAGCTGCGAGTGCTCCACCGCTCCCGCGCCCACCACCACCTGCGCAGCACGCCAGGGGCTTGCGTCAGCGAGGACCCAAAGCGCCCAACCTGGCGGTTGAGGTTTGTGATGCGCCGAAGTCAGCGCCCATCGGCGAACGCAGCCGTAGTCACGCACTTCACGACTGGGCACAGCACTCTGGAGTGCCTCCTAGTGAACTGACACTGCAACAGCAAGAGGCCCAGGGCTAGCTTCTTTCACACGGCCCAGCAGCAAAAGCCTGAGCCTGCTACAGGTCTGCTGTCGCTGTGGCCGCCGCACCATGCGCGGCGCCTTGTAGTGCGTGGCGATGTAGTCCGAGAGGTCGCCGCGCGTCAGGCGCTTGATGTTCTCGGCCGGGCCCAGGATGGTGCGCCCCAGCGGGCTGTGCTGGAACGCGGTCGCATGCAGGTGGTCGAACACGACCTCCTCCGCCACGCCCTCCACCTGCGCCCGCGCCGGGGGTTTAACTTTTTCCTTTTTTCTTTTTTTCTCCCCGCTTACAGGTGCATGAGGCTTGAAAAGATGGCTGGCACAGTGCGGCTATGCAGTACGGCATCCCCGGCGCGGTGCGGCGGTGCGAGACGGCGTCGCTGACAAGGTGCAGGCTGCGCGGGGCGCGGCCGCGCGCAGCGCCTGGCAGGGCGGGGCGGCGCCACGCCAGCAGCGCGCGGCCGCGCGCAGGGCCGCGCTCGGCGCGGGCGCGCAGCGGCGGGCGGCGCGCCTCCTGCATCTCGCGCAATATGACGTCGCGCTCGCGCTGGATGGCGGACTCGTCCAGGCGCGAGTTCTGCAGGATGTCCGACAGGATGTCCACCGCCTTGGGCACGTCCGCCTTGAACACCTGGGCGCAGTGGCACATATAGGGTCAGGTGTGCCCCGCCGCGCCCAGAGCCAACCCATCACTGTTGCGAACAGCGCCTGCACCGCCTTTGCTCCAGCAAAGGCAATGAGCAGCCTGTCGTGGCAAGCTCTGGGAGCTTGCATGTAGGGTTCGGTCCAGGCCTGCAATCGCGCAGCGCCGCTTGCCGGGGACAATATGGGCCTAGGGTTAGGGCTCATAGCCATATACCCTACCATATGGCCTGACTGACTTGCGCAGCGAGCCCACCTTGGCGTAGTAGCACGTCGTCTCGCGGCTGGTGTACGCGTTGAGGTGGCCGCCCATGTCCTCGATCTCCACCTCCAGCTGCCGCACGCTCCGCGACTGCGCCGCCCCGCCGCCGCCGGCGCCCACTCAGCGCCATCTCTTATAATGGTCTTGACAGGTTGCCCATGTCCTCAATCTCCACCTCCAGCTGCCATACGCTCCGCGACTGCCGGCCCCCCGCCGCGCGCCGGCGCCCGCTCAGCGCAACCTCTTTCAAAAATATTGAGAGCTTGCCGTCTGTCCGGCGGCAGCACGCGGCTCTCGCGCAGCCGCAGACAGCCTCGCGCTGCTGCTTGTCGCGCGGGCGCAGTCCCAGGTGCAGCCGTCCTGCCCATGCAGAGGTCCACCTCCAGCTGCCACCAACGTGGTGTCAGGGCGCCTGGGTTGCACGGTACAAGCAACACGCCGCCCGTGCCTCTACTCGTCTCTCGCAGCCGCCTAATGGCTCACGCGTGCCACCCTCTCCGCATGCCACCGGCCCGTCCCGCTACGTGCGGCACGTGCGGCCAGGCAAGCGCGCCGAGGAACGCGCCACAAGGCAACTTCTGTCCTGCAAGCTAGCAGCATCCAGCACTCATGGCTCGCTGCCCACACCCACTACAGCATAGGCATCAAGTCTGAGCTACGCGTCGTGTCGGTGTGACGCAGCAGGCCGGCGCTGCGCAGCCGCGCCTTGGTGCCCTTGAAAGCCATGTGCTCCAGGAAGTGCGCGGCGCCGTTGTTGGCGGCGGTCTCATAGCGGCTGCCCGCGTCGATCCACACGCCGACCACCGCCGTCTCCGCAAACGGCGTGGTCTCCGACGCCACGCGCAGGCCGCTGGGCAGCGTGGTCACCTGCGCTCGCCCCGTGTGTGCTGACAGAGCTGTGCATGCTCCCTCTGCACACGCAGCGGCCCGTGGTGACCTAAGCCAGTCACCCGGAATGCGCGCTCCGTCCCAGAACAGCCAAGGACAGGTTGGAGCCGGAGGACAGCACACGCCGCGTTAGAGGCAAGCAAGGTGGCTCGAGACGAGGCGGGAGCATGGGGGGCGCCTTTGTCTCCGGGAAGCTCTCAAAGATCAGCGAGTCGTTGAACGGCTCCGCCTGCGGCCGCGAGTACGCCAGGTAGGGCGAGGCGGGCGAGCCGTCCACCAGAGAGGGCTGCACTGCCAGCGCGCTCTCATGCCGCCGCCCTGCGGCCAGCAGGCTGCGCGAGCGCCGCGCCGCGGCCAATAGGGCCCTCATTGATACGCGGTGCTGCTCCCTCTTGTCCTTGGTGTTCTGCAGGCCAACATCCCTATACGGGGCAGGGCCTGGGCGTGACCCCGGGTTGCCCCGCACATACCAGCCGCTGAGCGGGCTGCGCTTCTGGTGTGCTTTGTGATACAGACTGCAAAGTAGTGATACTGACGTAACACCGCTTCGCTTTGCTGTGCGAGGGCTGGCTTGGCAGGCGGGTGTCAGCAGCCCCGAGCATGGCGTCGCGGGCACGGGTTGTAGCAGTGGATGCTCCTGTGGAGACCATCGTTCCTGCCACGCTGAAGGTTGTGCCGGCCAGCCTCTTTGACTTTGAGCCGCGGGTGAACCAGCTTGGGCCGGCCGGCGTGTGCGGCTCCCTTGTCAACGCGCGTGGGCTGCGCTTGGCCTGCTATTACTGGCCGGTGCGCCTGCCTCCAGCCCTCGGCTCCTGACACTCGCAGACTTAGCCACCCCTGAGGGGCTCGGGCTCGTCGACTTGGTACAAGGCCCGCGCAGTGATTGCTCTGCTGCAAGCGGTTGGGCAGCCCAAAGCAGTGTTGCCTGCCTTGCTTGTTGCTTGTGGTAAGGTACGCAGGCCTGTGCGGCGCCTGCTTGGGGACACTTTGCAAAGTTGCATGATTGTGTTAGTCGAGCACACCAGTGGACCTTGTTGCTCAGCAAGTAAGCTCATGGGGCTGTGCTGCGCAGGCCGCAAAGCCCCGCGGCGTGGTCCTCTTCGTGCACGGGCACGGCGCGTACCTGCTGCACGAGCTGCTGCGTGTGGACGTGCGCGTGCCCTGCGCTCTCTCAGAGCCGCCTGGCCTCTCCGCCGCGGCAGCCTCTCGCGAGCCCCTGGGACCACAAGCCGCGCCTGCAATATCTTGCAGCCTGGCAGGCCAGGCTTCACATAGCTCCTCTAGCAGGCCAGGCTTCAGGGAGCTCCTCTGGCTGGCCGGGCTTCAGGCAGCTCTTTGCTGCGCGGCAGGAGCCGGGCCAGGCCCCGCAGTACGCGCGCTCCTGGGTGGACGAGCTCAACGCGCGCGGGTACTCCGTGTGCGGGGTGGACCAGCAGGGCCTGGGGTACTCTGAGGGCGTGCGTGGCTACGTGGAGCGCTTTGCGGACTATGTGACGGACGTGCTGCAGTTCGCAAAGTGCGCGTCCCGGCTGCCCTGCGCCTGCAGCGTGCTGGCAGCTCCTTGGTGCAGCCCATGGCCAGATGCAACCTGCATGCGCATCGCAGATGCTGCCTGTGGCTCGGGCCAGGCTATTCCAGACCTGTTTTGTAGCTTTACTGCGTTGCCGCGAGTCTTTGTGGTGCTTGCACTCCTAGGCATGCAGAGTGCTGCCTCCAGACGTGGGCCTTTACACACCCTAGCTGGGAGCTCGCACAGCAGAGCGCGCTGTTCTCGTGTCAGCATGCATGCGTATGCATTTATGCGCAAATCTGTCGTGCTGAGTGTTGCACCAATGCGGGCGTCTGCAGGTCCCTGGCAACGTGCGAAGTCGCGGGCTTTGCGAACGTGCCGCTGTTTGTGTGCGGCTGCTCGCTCGGCGGGTGCATCGTGGTGAACGCCATCCACCAGCAGGCGCGCGTGCGCATGCGCCGCCCGGTAGCCTGCAGACTTCGCCCCGCATGCGGCACAAGGCATGTCCGCTCTGCGCTGTGTGCCACTGTGTTAGAATGTCCGCGCAGGCTCACTCTGTGGCGCCTGGTGCAGCGGGTTCTGCGCTGCATGTGCTGCATGCGGACTCAAGCCATCGCCATCAGCTGCGCGGGAAGTTGCGAAACGTGTAGTATGTTGAGGTCCTGTCTGTCGCTCCCTCTCTCTGAGCGCCGTCAAGGTCACGGCGACAGCCTGTCAGAGTGGCAGGCGTGCAAGGTCCTGGCTCCGCTCCTTGCAACGGAGCTTTAAAGAGCACCGCTGCCGGGGCTGACAAGGCAGGGCGCCGCGCGCGCAGCCGCAACTGTTCCGCGGCGCGGTGCTGCTGGCGCCCATGCTGTCGCTGGAGAAGGCGTCGCGGCATGGCCTTAACTCCTACATCCGGCGCGTCGCCGCCTCCCAGGCCGCCCATGCCTTGCAGGCTGCATCGTGTCCATTGCATGCTAGAGTATGCACATCCATTCTAAAGTTTTTACATAATCAGGAACTTACTAAGCCAGCACCGCCGGCAAGCCTGCCGAGCTGGCTGGCGCCAGCGCCTCGGTCCGGAGGCGAGGGCGTTTGTGGCTTGCGCCCGCTGCGCGGGCATTGCTGAGACGCCAGGTTTCCCGCAGGCCGCTGGCGGGGCTGCTGAGCTGGCTGGCGCCGACGCTGCCGGTGGCGGCCACCATGCGTAACACGCTGTACCCGCACCTCCAGGCGATCTGGGACCAAGGTGCGCGCCGTCCTGGCCGTCTAGCCTCCTTGATGCTATGTGTGGTCGAGTGACTACTTTTTTGATTTCAAGCGTGGAGGCGCGACGTCAGTGATATATCTCACACCAGACAGCACAGATAAAGCCTTGTACTCGTCAACACTGTGCTGCCTGACCATAGGCGGCAAGCCCCCTGCGCCCTGCTGCGTCAAAGGACTTTCGCCGAGCTGCACTTCGCTTTACGAATGGGGCTGCGGCAGCCTCATCCTGCAGCCTGCCCTGACCCCGCCCTCGAGACGCGCGCGCGCCAGACCCGCTGTGCTGGCACGGCGCGACGCGCGCGCGCAACGCGACCGAGTACCTGCTCGCCACGGGCGCCTGCCTGGCCGCGATGCCGCAGTACGCGTTCCCCTTTGTCGTCTTCCACGGCGCCGACGACACGCTGTGCGACGTGGACGGCTCGCGGCAGCTGTTCGCGCGCGCCAAGGTACCCCGCGCGCGCTCACAGACACGGCATATGCCTGGCACTTTGCGTGCCCCCTGTGACGAAGTTTTTGTGACGAACTTTCCATGGCGCGGACCGTGCGGCGGCGCGGCCCCGGGGCGAGCGAGCAGGCTGTAGGCGAGCGGCAGGCTTCAGGCGAGGCTGCGCACAGCCCGCCGGCGATGCCAGGCCGGCACCTTGCAGCCCGCTCCCTCTGTGTGCCCTTGCAGCACATGCTGGTCTGCTGTCCGCATGACACTGGGCGCCAGCGTCTCGCCGCCTCCGAAAGTCAAGAGTCCTTGAGGGCGGTCCGCTGTGTGGGGCCAGTCTGAGGACAAGGAGCTGCACATCATCCCGGAGCGCTGGCACGTCATCGTGAAGGAGCCCGGGAACGAGGAGGTGCTCAGGTGCATCATCGCCTGGATGGACAGGCGGCTGCCGGACGGCCCGTGCCGCCCGGAGGCCTGACGGGCGCGTGCCGCGCTTCCCTGTGGCGTCTGCGGCGGCAGCCGCACCAGCCGCACCGCGCTGAGCAGGCCTGCTGCCAGCCTGGTGCGTGCGCGCTTTTTGGTCGGGCGGGGGCTCTGCAGAGCGTGTTGGAGTGCTGGGCTAGCTGCTGCCGTTTGTTCAGCCGGCGCCGTGGGCCCTGCCAGCTGTTTTGGTAGCACCCTGATTTCTGCAGCGGTGCAGCGGTCATTGTAGATGAGCGGTGCGGTGGGTGTAGGCTCTGCGGCACTGCCTGGCGGCACACTGGGGCACGTCTTGTGAGGCGCGCGGTGCCTGGTTTTGCACCGCTTGGCTTGAGATGTCCCGCATCTCGCACACCGCGTTGCTCGGTGCAGAGTGCCAGCGGATGTGCATAGCTTCTTGGGAGCTGTGGGCCTCTCTTGCGCCCGCGCATGCACCTGCACGCTCTGCTCTGGTCAGACGCAAGAGCATGACCGGACGTGCAGGGGTGCAGCTGATTTTGCATTCAGCATTTGCCTCGGGAGGGGCTGCAGGGTGTATAACAGTAGCAGCACAGACTCGGCCTTTGACTGGCATGCATTTGTTTTCATGCCGCCTAGCTCTGCTTGCAGGCTTTACAGCACTGCTTTGGGGGTGGCCAATTTGTGTAGGCGCCCAACTGCTCAGCTTTTGGTGGCAGCATTGTGCTGCCCCCTGGAGAACTGCAATTCTGACATGGTGCGTTTGCATGGCGCCTGGGAGGCTGATGGATGCAGCTGTGTTGTCTGGCCATGCCCGCTTGGCCTGAAACTTTTGGCACAGCTTTCAGAACAAGGCAATGCTGCCCGTGGCAGGCCGGGCTGCGGGGCAGAGGTTTGGCACGGCTTAGTGGGAAGGTTGAATCGGGGCAGAAAAGAGTTGAGGAGGCTTCGTGCCAGGATGCCAAATGCCAACAGGAGCATCGCATGTTTTAAGATGGGTGAACGGCAAACATCCGTCCTCCGCACTCCGCGTAATATTCCCTCCCGCTCTCACTCTCTGCATGCAACAGCTGTACAAAAAAGCCACTCCCTCTCCTTGGCAGTCCCACACCCACACGCACACACGCCATGTACACCAGCAGGTCACCGATGCAACAGTATCATATCACACCCAGTAATAACTCACAGACACTCATCACCAAAGAGCTCAGCCAGCCCTTTGTAACGCCCCCAAGGAGGACGACAGCCGGCACGCTCTACCACAGACGCGTCTCAGCCTGTGGTGCGTGCGCGAACAGCAAGCACGGCGCCCGCGTGCGCACATGCACAGCAGCAAGCTGACCGTCCCTCTCATCCTGGTCACATGCAGCGGCGACGCAGGCGCCGCCGCAGCTTGCGCGCCAAACTCATAATCTCGCCCAACTTGGGCGCACGGCTCATAGCAGAGACGTGCGCGCCAGGTAGGGTTTAAGTAGGGTCACACAGGGATGGGCTAGAAGTCGCCGTTGTAGACGCACACGAGCCCAGCCGTGCCGAACGGCGCGCGGCAGAGCGGGCACTCGGGCTTCTGGTTGTGCCAGGCCGCGATGCAGGCCCAGCAGAACACGTGCCCGCACGGCGTCGCGGCCGGCGTGTCGCGCGCGCCCAGGCACAGCGCGCACTTGCGCCGCGTTGGCACCTCTGCCCACTCGGCGGCCGCGCCCGACGCGCCACCGCCGCGCTCCGCCACCTCCTCCGTGCCGTCCTCCTGCGGCACAGCTGGTCGTGTTGGACACTACCAGCACGGCAAACCGCCGCTCATAAGAATATCTTTTACCTTGTACTCCCTGCCAATGTGGCTTGCGCTATGGTCAATGTGGCCCCGGACAACGCACTGCAGAGCAGAGGTGCGCCTCGGCAGCAAAGCACTTGCAAAAAAATATTTTTCTTATTTGTAAATAAAACGTGTGGGCCGGGGCGGACCTGCAGCAGCACGGCCGGGCCAGACTTTCGGCCGCGCGCGGCGCGGCCGTCGGCCTCCCCCTCTGCGGCGCCGTCGCCGAGCGCGGGCGCCCCGCCCACGGACGCCTGCAGCTTGGCCAGGCCCCAGCCGGCGGCGGAGATGCCCAGCTGCAGGAACAGCAGCGCCCCCAGCAGGTGGTACGACGGCCGCCGCTCAAACAGCTTGCCCATGAAGATGTAGCGCGTGCCTGCGCGCAAAGTGTCCGGCCGTTGCGGACCGTGCGCGTCGTGGCATGTTATGTTGATGCACTGCCACCGCAGCCATGACAGTACGCGCGGGCGGGGCCAGGGCCTGAGTTGCTGCTCCTGCTTGGCAGTAAAGGCCCCCCAAACTGGTGTGCGGCGGACGAAGCCGCAAGGCACATCCTGCACTGCGCTGCGACAGGCGCTATTGCAAAGTAGAAACCGCATGGGCTGCCAGCGTGCGAGCGGCCTGCGCACCGGTTGCGCGTTTCGCCCAGTGGTAGTAGACACCGAAGAAGTAGAACAGGGCCAGGTGCAGCCGCACGGCCTCCGGCGCATACGCGGCGGCCGCGCCCCATGCGCGGCGCCCCTCGGCGCCCGCGGCAGCGGACACCCGCGACCCCGCCTCATATGCCCTGGCCGCTGCCGCCGCCAGGGCCGCCGCCACGCCCGGCCCCGCCGCCGCGCCGCCGCTGCCGCCCCGCTCTGCGCCGGGCACCTCGGGGCCGCCGGGCGCGCTGGCTCCGTGGTCGTGAGGGCCAGGGCGGCCAGCGTCCCCCAGTGCCGGCACGCCCTGCCGCCGCTCCGCCGCCGCGGCCAGCAGGGACGGGTCCACAGACGATCCTATCGGAGCAGCCTCAGGGGCGCTCGCGTCCGCGGCACCATGTGCGGAGGCTGCGGCGGCTGCTGCCACGCGCTGCGCTAGGTAGGGCGCCAGCGTCTGCAGCAGCACCAGCAGCGTGCGCTGGCCCGCCGACGGCGCCACGCCCACGGGGCCTGCCGCGAGCAGCCCCGGCTCTCACGCTACCGCCGATCACGCGGTGGCTCAACGTCTTGCACACATCCCGGCCAGCACTGTAGGATACTAATGAACAGAGGCAGTGCAGGCACACAACGCGTTAACACAACCTGGGCGAGAACACACGGCGCCAAGATGTAACACGTACTGGCACAGGCACAGCGCCATAAGTGCGCGCTTCGATGTGCCGTGCCTTGTCACGGGCAGCAGCATATGGGCGCATGCGTGTTATGCTCATTGCACGTGCAGATGACACCCCCAGGTCTTACGGTATGACCCCTGTGCAGCTGCCCTGCAGGGCTTGCCTGCGACCTGCAGGATGTCGCAGTACTCCTCGCCCAGCGTCTGCACGCCTGCGCCGGTCGTCAGGCCATGGTACAGCATCTCCGCCGCCAGCCGCGTCTCCCTGCGCAGCATCACAGAGCTCTCCTCTGCATCCAGACACTGTTCTCCACCAGCGAGCAAGTCCTGTGCGGCTTGTTGAGAGGCACTGGGCGAGACGATGCACTCCCGCTCACAGGAAGGGCGCCCGCATATGGCTGCCACACACCTACCAGGCCGGCGCCCCACCAAGGAGGCGCGTCAGGTCGCAGCCGCCCAACACCCCACCAAAACATCTGCAGCCTCCTGTGTGTGCATTCTTAGCTGCAGCTGCACATGCACTCGCCGCATGCAGGGGCGCAGCAGGCCTCAGCGCGACGCATGGACTGCTGGGTCCAGAGGCAGCGGGCGGGCGCATATGCGCGCCTGGCGTGCTGCAGCGCCCGGCGCGGGCCCAGGAAGCGCCGCACGGCGTCCTGGCACGCGTCCGCGAGGTGCTGCAGGTACAGCTCATCCTGAGCGAGCCGCGCACACCACCTTCAGCTGACGAGGCCGGCGCACCGGTCCCGCAGCTCGACACGCAGCCGCGCCTGCAGCTGCAAGGCCGGTCGCAGCCCAGCAGCAAGAGAGCCCCGGCGCAACGCGCCCGCTTTGCACACGCAGCACGCAGGCGCGCCGGCGCGCTGCGTCAGCCACCTCAGCGCGCTTCAGAACACGGCGTGCGCCCATCCCCAAGGCCTTGCAGCAATACGGTGCGGCAGGCGGGGCCGGCGGCCCGACCCACCTTCTGCGCCGCGCGCACAATGTCCGGCTGCGCCGCGCTGGGAAAGAGCTTTGGCGTCCTGCAGGCCGCGCTCGCTGTCAGGCCTGTGGTGAACAGCTGGGCAAGTGTGCTCTGATTCCAGCAGAGCCGCGCAAACATCCGCCTGCATGTCTGCGACGAAACAAGCGAAAGCGGCGTGCACTCTGAGGTCGTTCCAGTAGCCGGGCCGTATTGCACCCAAAAGACAACTGTGCGACACAGCTTTGCGTCGGCGCGCGGGTGCGCCAGCGTGTCTGCATTGCAGATCCCTCGGCCGCACCGTCTGCTGGCTGTCACGCTTGGCTCCACGTTGTTCGCGCCCTGCGCGGCCTCCACCACACCCTGCTGCTCGCGCGCGCTGGCCAGCCACCCCAGCAGGCGCAGCATGGTGTCGCGCGTAGCAGTGCAAGACGGCAGCCCAGGTGCGGCCGGGCAGGGTCAGCGCTCGGCGCTGACAGCGCACGGGCACAGCGCCTGAACGCTGCAGCGACTTTGAGGCAGATTTCTTCTGCAGCAAACATTGCTCGCCTGCCCAGGCCTCACCCCGGCCGCTTACCCCCGTCTCCCCCTGCTGAGCACACCATTTTGGTCCAGAGTAATCGTAGTCTTTTGCCACACCCATAAGGCCACACCGCCCTCGGCAAGCTTGTGCAGGGTGCTCTAGCAGGTGCGACGACAGGGCGATGTGCGCCCCTGCGCAGGGCTGCCTGCGCGGGTGCTTGGCTGCGCAGCCGCGGCTGCTGACAGGCTGGAAGGTTGCAGTCTGCCGCCCACTGCGCCAGCGCGGCGGCCGCTGCAGGGCCGCACGCGCCCTGTCCAGGCTCGATGTTCGTGCGGTGCGTCCTGACAGCGCATGGTCTGGGTCGACAGTGAGCAGAACTGATACAGTGTATTTGCTGCGTCAAAGCATGGCTTTAGTAGGCGTGCATGCATGCAGTGTTCAGGCAAGGCTCACAGAAGGATGCTTAGTTTGTACTTTACCAGGACTGCAAGTCACTTGCTGCGTGTGTTGCAAGCGGCAAGCACTGGCTGCACACAGCTGACTGAAGTCTGGCAGTGCTTTCTACATGCACGCAACAAGCCATGCACTGCTCATGTTCTGTTTTGAGCTTGCGGCACCTCTGCTGCAGGCAGCAAAGCAGGCTTGCAGGGAGTGCTTTTGGTATGCCGGCAGTGCGTCTGTTACCACTGGCGGAGGGAGGGATGTGGTGCTGTATTGTGCAGGCGGGCCGGAAAACAGCATGTGAGCAAGTGTGGCTAGGCCGTTGCGGGTCAGGACGAGCACCGACCCCTGTAGGTGTCTCTAAGGCCGGCCGTGCCTTGCGCAGGTCATCCCTGCCCTGCAGGGTGATGCAACCGACCAGACGCCGCCCGACTTGCCCTCCTACTTGTTCAAGGAGCGCATTGTATACCTGGTGCGTGCGACGCTTGTGCGTTGAGTCACAGTACCGCCGGAAGCATGCACAGTTCTTTGCAAGAGGGCGCAGTAGGTACCATAGCATTTGTCCGAGCTAGAGGGTGCCGCAGTGTTTTGCTTGCTTTCGCTCACGGCTCTTAAGCTGCCAGGCCTGCTCGCCTCTTGTTTGTGGACTTGATAGGCGTCAGGTGCCAAAAACCAGACCATGGTGGTCATGTTGGTCGAAACCCAGATCATGTTGGTCTGTGTGCCTGCATAACTGCATACATCCTGCTTGCGTCTCCATCGAGTGTCTGCATGATTGCTGCTGCATGTGCCTCCAAGGCTCCTTGCGCTGTCCTGTCAGGGGGTCATGTTGTCACTCGAGCAGCGTGCACGGTGCAGGGCATGTCCCTGGTCCCCGCGGTGACCGAGCTCATGCTCGCCGAGCTGCTGTACCTGCAGTACGACAACCCCACAAAGCCCATCTTCATGTACATCAACTCGGCGGGCGTGCAGGCGCGGCGCGCGGCCACCCTGCCGTTACCGCGTGAGCGCACATGATGCCAGGCAGTGCAGGGGCTCAGCAGGCTGCTGACGCTGCACGCCGCTTGGGACTCCTTTCATGTCGCAGGCAGCCGCAACTGCGTGCGTGTGTCCACACATGCACCGAGCGTGGAGCGTCAAAGGCGGGCAAGCGTGGCTGTCACTATCACAATGCCGGGTTTGGCTCTTAGACTGGGTAACCACTGCGTATGCGCGTTGGTGCGCAGAAAGGCGCGGACAAGCTGGGCTACGAGGCGGAGGCTTTTGCCATTTACGACACCATGAAGTACATAAAGCCGGCGGTGCACACGCTGTGCGTAGGCACCGCCTTTGGCGAGTCCGCGATGCTGCTGGCGGCCGGCACGCCGGTGCGCGCTGCACACCTTGCCTGCACACACTCCTGCACAATCATCTGCTCAATCATCGCACTCTGTACGGCTTCCTTGGCCGAGCAGCAGCTCATCAACATGGCGGTGGTGTCTTTGGTGCTGCCGGCGGCTGCTGGTGGTATTTCTGGCATTCCGGCAGCTAGGGGCAGAGGTGTTCTGCAGCTGTAGGGCCTTTATGGACAAAGCTCCGCCCGCCTCGGTTGCGCGCACGGCTGGAGCCTCTCTGGCGGGCTGCGCGGCGCCTGTCACAAGCGCGCGCCGGGCGCGCGCGCAGGGCAAGCGGGGCGCGCTGCCGTCGTCGACCATCATGCTGCGGCAGCCGATGCAGCGCTTCACGCAGATGCAGGCGTCCGACATCGACATCTACCGCAACGAGATGCGGAAGACGAAGAACGAGATCGTGCGCGCTCGCCGCGCTTGTTGGAAGCAAACCGCCAGAAAATAGGGTCGTGCTGCCGAACGCTGTGGGGCGTACGGCTGCTATTCACTGCTCTGCCGGCCTTGCTTTCGCCCGATCAGAGCGACAGTAAATCTGCAATTGTGTCCCATACTTTGCTTCGAAGGGAGGCCCCTGCTGCGCTCCTCGCCGCCTGAAGCGTTGCGTGCGCGCTGCAGTCCCGCCTGCTGGCGCGGCACATCGGGAAGGAGCAGGACGAGATCGAGCGCACGATCACGCGGCCGCGCTACTTCAACCCCTATGAGGCCGTGGAGTTTGGCATCATTGACCGGGTGCGCACCATACCCTGTGCGCGGCGCTGCCAGGGCGCACCCGCACCCCCACGCAGGCATGCTGCACCGATCCGCATGCATTCGCAGCCAGACTTGGCAGATTTTGCAGACGCCTTCGCTCATGTCAGACAAGAGCGCTGACAAGAGCAGAGTGCATTTGCTGGCTGCTATCTTGTCATCAGCCACGCATGTCGGGCTGCCCGAGCCTCACCCCACAGCACTTTGCACTGAAACGGCCACGCCAGGTACGATCCTTTCATGTAACACGGCCTGGCGGCAGCGGATGCGCGCCCGCGGCTGTGCAGGCGCATTGACCTGGCCATCCCATGTGGGGAAGCTTTGTTTCACGTGGGCTGGCTGCAGCCGACGTGCGCTCATGGCCGCGCAGGTGCTTGAGCCCACGGAGGCCTCGGGCCTCAAGGAGGTGGTGAGGGCGAGTGCCCAGACGGTGGCGTAGCGCGCCGGCGCGGCGCTCGCCGGGCAGCAGAGGCTGTGGGTGGGAGGGCGCAGCGCAGCCCCTGCGCGCGCGTGCTCCCCAGGCGCGGCGGGTGTCGCGCTGCACTGCGTGCCGGCGAGGGGTCAGGCGGCTGCGGGCAATGGCCATTGGGCTCTTGTACGCGCTAGTGCCTCTTGTTGCGCTGCTGCTCGCGTGCGCCAGGCACCATGCCCAGCGCCACGCCTGAGCATTGCAGCCTGTTGATCTGGCTTGCTGCTCGCCTGCCAAGAGTGTCTTGCAAGAGTGAGCGGCTGTGCTTCTCCATGTAACAACGCTTGCTCCTTTCACCATGCTGCACAAGCCATGCACTTCAAGTCCGTTGACAAGAAGGCATCCGGCTGTTTTGGACCAGCAACAGCCCTGGCTGCATGACAACCATAGGCATAGCCGTAGGGAGCGCATCTCGCCTTCGCTATTGCCAACACCTGCACAAGCAAGTCCATGCAGGAATGCATGCATCATTCATGCCAATGCCTCTGGCTGCGGCTCGTGGCTACTGCCAACGATGCCAGGATGTTTATACCAAATGTGTTGTCAAATGTTCGTAGTCTACTATGGCGTTCAGAAGGTTCAGATGTAGTTCAAGCTCCCCATGCGAGCAGCATCCCCTCACACAGGGAGGTAAGACAGCAGCAAAGCCGCAAAAGCGGGGCTCACGCAGGCACAGCCCCCGCCACGCCGCCTGCCGAGTCGGGCGCCTTGCGCTTGCGGAATGCGCGGTCCGCCCTGGCGTCCCTGCCAAAGGCCAGCCCGCCGTGCGCCGCCATCTTGCGCACCTGCGCACCATGCCAGGCTGCAGTGCGTGCGCCATGCGGGTTGTTTGCATGCGGGATGTCATGAGGTCGGGGGCAACAGGCACTGTCCCACACAGCCGCGCGAGACATGTCCAAAAGCGCAGCATGTGTCCGAAAGCGCAGCATGTGAGGTCAAGATTCTTCAGCGTCCACAGGCTGCAAGCTGTGTGGTACAGCATCCGTGGCATGTACATGTTCAAATGGCTGCTTCAGGGCGCTTTGATGACAGCCGTGATTGTAGTCAGCCTGTAGCGTAGATCGCTGGCGCATCGGGGCAGATGCGCCACCCCCAGCCATAGGGTCAGCGTCCGGCGCGGCCGCACCCTGGCTGCTCCACCGCCTGGCAGCCGCACGGTCTTCTGCACGCGCCCAGAACTGTCCACCGCCTGCGCGCCCTGCGCCCGCCACGCCCCGCCGCACATCATGCTCATGTCCTGGCTCGCGTTCATCCTCACCACGCAGATCCATGCCTCAATACCAAGCACGCTACAAGCCCCAGATGGACCACCTCAGCCTTCTGTATACCTTCTGGCATGTCAGGCAGCACATGCGTGAAGAGGCCAAAGGAGCGGAACCGCGGCAAGCAGCGTGAGGGTGGCCCCGGCCAGGGCCATGGGGTCTAGCCCGCCTGCAGCAGGGCGAAGGCCGCGTTGGCGTCGCCCGCGTGCGCAAAGACCAGGGTCGCGCGCCGGCCGGCGCCCGGCGCGAGCTCCAGGCCCTGCAGCGCCGGCGCGCCCGCGGGCAGCAGGCCGCGCAGCGCGGCCTCCGGCGTGCCGGCGGGCATGCCGTGCACCAGCAGCTTGCGCAGGTCATCCCGCGGGACCTGCCGCGCAGCGGGCGTGAGGGGCACGCGGCCGACCTGTGCACTGCCTGGCTAGGCAACTTCTGTCATTTGACAGGCCCGTGCCCTGAACATGCACACGGAGGGCGGGCGCAGGAGTGCATCGCGCTCGCACGGACTGACGTAGGCAGCGCACCACAGGCATGGCAGACTGCCCAGCCCCGCACACACGTACTGGCAGCTAGCGCCTGGGTCCTCATCTAGGCCATGCCCCGCCCCTGACCAAGCAGCGCAATGCGCGGCGCTGGGCGGCGCCGGCACCTGCACGGCGGGCGCCGGCAGCGGCGCAGCGCCGGCCGCGAGCGCGTGCCGCGCGAGCGCCATGGCCGCGGCCGCGTCCGCCGCGCAGTCGTGCGGCGCGCCCGGCGCGCGCAGCTCGCGCGCCAGCAGCGCGCGGCTCAGGTCGGCGAGCGCCGGCGTGCAGTGCGCCAGGCCCCTGCGCCCGCGGCCGCGGCGCTGAGCAGCCGGGCGGTGGGCCCGCTCGGGGCGCTGCTGCGCTCAGCCCGTCTCTGGCCGCTGGCACGCGCGGCCGCACGGCGCCACCAGACTTGCACGCCATACAGGCTGCCTGGCATGCACAGAGCGCGGCGCACAACTGGCGACGTTATGGCTCCACAACGACGGCGCGTCGCGGAGCCTGCACGGCGCCGCAGCGCTGCCTGTCTGGCGTGGCCCGGCAGGGAATCCCCTGCTCCCCGGCTCTGCGCGGCCGCGGCGCGCCTGTACGTGAAGAGCAGCGAGGTGTCGATGACGGGCTGGAAGTCGACGCGCAGCGCGCGCAGGTCGTGGTGCAGCGCGTGCCCGACCAGCACCGCGCCCGGCGCCGCCAGCAGCGCCAGCAGCGCGCGCTGCGCATCCGCGCGCCGCAGCTGCACGCCCTGCGCGGCGCCGGCGGCCGTGAGCGAGCCCGTGACCTGGGGCACGGCACCGCGGCTTGCGCCCGGAGGGCCGGCAGGCGCAGCGAGTGAGCTCGCGATGCATCCACCACTCACTCGTCAGGGTCACGGAGGGCGCGCATGGTCATGGGATGCACTGTGGAGTGGTGAGTGGGTGCCTGTCAACGGTCATGCGCGCATGCAGGAAAGGCGCGCCGCACCTCAAAGTCCTTGGCGGACAGCCCGGTGACGTGGCTGCGGTGGTCCACGATGCGCCGCATTGGCCTCACCAGCATCTGGCGCCAGGCGAGGCTCCGCGCTCAGGGACCTCCCCGCTGCAGGGCAGGCAGCAGTGCGCGGACACGCTGTCGCCAGCGGCAGACACATGCACTTCACGTACGGCCGAGCTCGCTCGCACGAACACACGCACATTCAGGTCTCCCACAGACTGCTCAGTCGAAGAGCTGCAGGGCAGCAGCCACGGCAGCTCTGCATGCATTTGACACGGTACGAAACGCAAGCAGGGGCCCGAGGCGCACCTGCAAGACAGTCCGGCCCGCCCGGTCGACCACGCACACGCGCACCAGGGCGCGCGTGTCGCTGGTCGTCTCGCACATCTCACTGCCGCACAGGGCCGCCGCCGCATGATGGGTCCTCACTATTTCGGGTGCGCGGGGCTGCAAAGGGCTGTTTGCATGTCCTTTATGACATGCGTCCAGTGGAGCCGTGTACATCAATGTGCAGCGCTGCGCTGCTATCTGGCGCAGTGCGCGGCATGTTTTGCTTGCACCGGGCAGGAACGTGTTGTGGGATTTAGAGCATTGGGTTGTGCGTCCAGCTCCAGACCAGGGCGAACGCGCTGGCAACAAACCTCCGCGGTGTGGTGCGCACACCAGTGCACCCAAACCTGCTGGCTTCGCGCGGTGTGCACACCAGTCCAGGCCGAACAGGACAGGCGGCGCGCTGGCGTCCGCGGCGCGCCGCGCGGCGCGCCGCCAGCACTTGCCGTACGACGGCAGCGTGTAGCAGTCCGCATAGCTCGGGTGTGCGCGCGTGCGCCTGACCAGGCCCAATACGTCTTCGCCTGCCTGCGCGCAAGCTGCAGCGCTTGCCGGTGACCTTGCACCACCCAAACAGGCAGGAAAGCAGGCGCGGCGTTGCGGATACGCGGGTCTAAGCAACTACAGCTCGGAACACATCCAATACCAGCCGACAAGGCCCTAGCAGCGCGGGGCTGGACAGCTTGCAGGCTGCACGCCTGTGCGGGCAGGCTGCACGCCTGTGCGGGCGGCTGTGCTGTGCTGCTGCGCTTGGCTGCAACGAGCTCCGCCTCGGCCTCCCTCCGCCGCTGGCGCTCCCAGCGCAGATACCGCCGCACCGCCTTGGCGTCATGGAGCGTTGCAACGAATGCCGCAAGCACCTGAAGACACGTGCAATACTTTACTGTGAACCAGCCCGTGTTGCAGCCCGCTCTGGCGTTGCAAGGGAAAGAAAGTCGTGCCCTACCTGCCAGGTGTGCTGAGCGGGGTCAGCTCGCTTGTCACTTACACGCTCCTCCTGCCAACCAGAGCCGCAGTTTTAATGCACGCCCAGTGTTACAATGCAAGGCCCAGGCTCCAGGTAAGGCCAGTGCAGGAGTGATATACCTTCAGGAACTCCTTCCACGTGCCCTTGCACCCTTGCATGCCTGTCCTCTGCACATGCTTTACCAGACTGGCAAGCACGTCTGCGTCCTGGGCTGTGAAGCGGGTGGTGGCTGCTGCGTCCATGTAGCGCTGAGTGGTCGGGAGCAAGCGCTCTGCCTGCCGTGTGCCCGCGTTCGCCGCTGCGCGCGGGCTGCGGAGTGCCCCGAGTCCGAGGCTCGTCCTCTTCCCCTTCTCGCTTTTGTTGACCCTGCGAAACCTGTTAAAACACCTGCGCTTAGCACAGCGGTCAGAGCTGCCAAGCTGACACAGGTTGTAGTTCATTCATTAGCTATTGTTCAGCTCCGCATAGTCATGTGCACAGGCTGCCACCTGGAGCGCCGCAGCTTGTGAGAGCGGGCTCGCGTGCAAAAAGCCGCAGCAAGTATGGCGGTCCTGTTTGAGGGGCCTGCCTCAAAGGCGGTGGCAGGCATATGCGCTTTTGCGGCACTGTTTATTGCCATATACCAGGCACGGCCCTCCTGGGTTTTTGTCGGAAAGCCCACGCTGGGACAGTGCAGGAGCTCAGTGCGCCACTGGGTGCTGCCGTAATAGCTTGGAGCCTGTATCGACCGCGTGAGCGCAGCGGCCTCGTGTGGGGCGTTTACACCTGGGTGTTGCACGCCGCAGCGCTGACTGTCGCTGCGTATATGCGCAGATTGTCTGCCACTTGCGTAACTACACGAGCCCAATATTTCAGGCGCGCTTAGAGCACGCCCCTGTGTGCAGACGGCCCAGATCTGTGCACTTGCAGCTCCGCGCTGCAGAGTGGCTCGCCCGCTCCTGCAATTGCTGTGTTGCTCTGCTGTGTAAGAAGCTCCTGATCTGTGAGACGTGGACCTGGAGCCGCGCACAAGGATGTCTTGGCGATGCGCCGTACCAGGACGCAGAGCGGGGGTCTCGGCGTGTGCTGCGCGCAGCGCTTCATCGTGCGGATTATCTTCATGGTGCCGCTCTACTCCCTGCTCTCCTTCCTGTCGCTGCTGATGGAGCAGAACTCGGTCTACTTTGCCACCTTCCGGGACTGGTGCGCTCGAGCTCGGCTCGGCTCTTGCTGCTGCGAGGGTGTCAGGCGGCTGTTCGAGCTCGCTGCAGCTGCACTGCTGTTGTTGACCTGCGCACGCACTGCGCCACAGTGCAGCAGTGTGTTCTGTTCAGCGTTCCAGCACAGCACCGCACAGCGCACTGCACTGAAGGTGCAGCGGCCACTTGCGGCCCGCGCCGCCCTGCAACGGGGGTCCGCCAAACGCAGGCCTCGGAACAAGGACCATGCACTGCATGACCGGCGCAGGCTGAGCAGCGTGCGGGGCCCGCGCGCGCGCAGCTACGAGGCGTTTGTGGTGTACACGTTCCTGGCGCTGTGCTTGGCGTACGTCGGCGGGCCCGGCTCGGTGGAGGTGAAGATGAACGGCTACCAGCTCTACCCGTCCGTGCTCTACTGCACGTGCTGCCTGCCCGCGCTGCCGGTGAACGGCGCGTTCGTGCGGACGTGCAAGCGTGGCGCGCTGCAGTTCGTCTGGCTCAAGCCCGTGCTGGCGGGGCTCACCGTCGTGCTCTACACGCAGCGCATGTACACCGAGGGCTACTGGGGCCCGGACAACGGGTGCGCGCGCCGCGCTCGGGCGCCCGCTCGCACCGCCCCGCCCGCCCGCACTGCCGCTCCCTTGCGTTCGCCCCTGTTGCATTACAGATAGCGAGGTCGAACGCGCATGTCGTGCAAGCGGAGCGTTGCGCCAGCTCCAGGCATGTCCGCGCTGCCGGCCCGGCCACGGCGCCAGGGCGGGCCGCGGGGCAACAGCAGGCGGCCGTCCGGCACGCTCTGCGAGGGGCCTGGCGCGGCGCACCCAGGGACCTGTGATTCGTGGTTGTGTATGGTGGCCACGTGATAGCAGCAGGCGGGCGCCCGGCACGCTCCCTAACGGGCCATGCGCGGGGCACGCAGGTATCTGTGGATCACGGTCGTGTACAATGTCACGTACTCCATCGCGCTCTACGCGCTGGTCCTGTTCTACCTGGGCACGCACGACCTGCTCGCGCCGTACAACCCGCTGCTCAAGTTCGCGCTGGTAAAGTCGGTCGTCTTCCTCACCTTCTGGCAGGCGCGGCGCGCCCGCCTGGCAGGCACGGGGGTTGTTTAGGGACAGGGTAAGGGGTTGGTACAGCGCTCCGCCTGGCAGGCAGGGGGGTTTGGTCAGGTAATGTGCGGACGAGATGCCGTCCGGAGCATACTCCCCCCTCCGCCCAGGGGAAACCTGGCGCCGGGGCGCGCGCACGGGCTGCGGTCTCACTGGCGCGCGCGTGCGCGCGGCAGGGCCTCTTCATTGCCATCCTGACGGTCGGCGGCGTGCTGAAGAGCGTGGACGACGGCAAGAACCTGCAGAACTTCCTGATCTGCGTGGAGATGCTGCCGGCCGCGCTGGGCATGCTGTACGCGTTCCCGTACACCGAGTACAAGGGCGCAGGCGCACGCCCTGCTCTGGCGTGCTGACTCAAGGGTTCTTGACAGGGTTAGGGTGTGCTTCTGTGTGGAGATCGGTGGCAGAAGGCGCTGGAGTTCTATGACATGCGCACAAGCATGGAGGCATTGCCTGGAACTTTGAAGAGCGGGTCTGGCGAGCAGGCCCGACGGCGGGTCATATGCTTGTGTCTGGACATAGCAATATGATATGCTTAAGTCCAAGCACACGCACACGACGCATGGCGGCGCTGCCTGGAGGATCGACGAGCGGGTGCGGCGCGGGCAGGCCCGACGACGGGCATCGGCCTGGAGAACATGCGGCACGTGATCAGCATCCACGACGTGGTCTCCGACACGATGCACCAGTTCGCGCCGACGTACCACGACTACGTGCTGTACTCCAACGGCGGCGGCAAGGAGGCGCCGCCAAAGACGGCGCGCGCGCCAGCGCCTGAAAGTCCTCGAGCCATGCATGCATCCGGTGTTCAGGGTTGAGCACCTCGTACTATTCTGCCTCGCAGCGCTGCGACGACCCCTGAGGTCCGCGTTTTGCATCCTCACTGCATCGTCAAAGCGCTGCTCGCATGCGCTGCCGCGCCTCACACTGCTGACCCTCCAGTCGAGGCTCCCTGACGTGTTTCTGGCGTGCTGGGTAAACTGCCCAGCAAGCGCATGCTGGCGGCAAAACGTGCAGTGTGGATGCGGGTTGGCTGGCGACGTGATGCCGTGCCGGCTCACGCCCTCGCCGCGCGACCGAGCCCCGAGGCACGCGGCGCAGGTGCGCGCGAAGACGTTCGTGGCGGTGGGCCACGAGACGGCCAACAACCGTGGCAAGCGCGCGCTGGGCGGCAAGGGCGAGGCCATGGACGCCGACCTGCTGGCCAACATGGAGCTGGGCGTGCACGCGCCGGCGGCGGGGGGGCCGCCCGCGGGCGCGGCGGCGGGCGGCGCGGGCATGGCGCGCGCGGCGCCCAGCGGCGCGGGCGATGGCGCGCCGCCGGACTCGCCGACGGACGCCGCGGGCGGCGAGCTCTACTTCCGCGGCGCCGCACTGCCGGACGACGACGGCATCGAGCTCTCCAGCGCGCCGGTGCGCGCCGACCAGCTGTCAGCCCTGGCTGAGCGGAGAAGGGGTGAGAATGCCTGCCGCGCCTGTCACCCAGCTGCACTCTGCGGGATGACACACAATGGCAGAGCTCCACTGCTTCACAGCAGGATTGGCAATCCATCGCGGCCGGGAATCTTGCTGCACCCCATAGCACACACTGTGCTGGAGGGCATGGCCATGTGAGAGCAAGTCACAATGCCGGTGTGACGTGTGGTTGCGTGATGCGGCAGGTGCCGGCGGCGGCGCTGGGGCGGGGGCGGCGCAGCCGGGGCCTGGGGCGCGGCGTGCTGCGCAAGGACACCGAAGACGATGATCCGCCCCCACACGCCTCAGGCACGCGGCCCGGGCCTCTTGCGGCGTGCTCGTTTCAAGTTGGTGGGCGCAGCTCGCAAGACGGAGGAGGGCGCTGTGGCGGCCGACAAAGCCGCGGCGGCGGCACGGCAGCGGGATGGTCGCGCGCAAACAGGCCGGTCGCGAGGCGGCCGAGCAGCCGGCCGACAAGGCGGAGGGCGGCGCGGCGGCCGACATAACAGCGGCGGTGGCGGGGCCGCGGGCTGATCGCGAGCGAGCAGGCCGTTTGTGAGGCGGCCGAGCAGTTGGCCGACAAGGCGGAGGATGGCGCCGCGGTGGCCGACAAGGCCGCGTAGGCGGCGCAGCAGCGGGCTGACCGCGAGCAGGTCGGTCGCGAGGCGGCCGAGCAGCCGGCCGATAAGCCGCCATGCGACCAGCCTGCTCGCGATCGGCTTGCTGCTGCGCCGCCACCGCGGCTCTGTTGGACCCCGCGGCGCCGTCCTCCGCCTTGCCGGCTTGCTGTTCGGCCGCCTTGCCACCGGCCTCCTCGCGCTCGGCGCGCGACCGCGCCGCTGCCGCGGCTTTGTCTGCCGCCGCAGCGCTGTCCTCCGCTTACTCCGCCTGCTGCTTGGCTGCCTCGCGACCGGTTGGGGACGTGTTGTGATGGACCAGTGGGAGTTCTGAGAAGCTGCCTGGTCGTGACAATTTGGGGGGAGGATCACATAAGCCTGTATCCTGTGCAGTGCCTGGACGCGTCTTGAGAGGTTGAGCATGCATGCATGGCGCGCAGACGCGGCGCAACAGACGGCGGACTTTGCCCCGTCCCGCCTCGCTGCAGCGAGCGGCTCCGGCAGGGGCGGCAGCGCCGCGGCGGAGACAGGCGCCTCGCAGGGCGCGGGGCCCGGCGGGGCGGGCACCTTGTTCGCGGCTGGGCAGGGTGGGGTGGGCGCACAGGGCCTAGGCGGCGCGCGCGCGAGCGCCGCTGCGGGGACGGCTGCAAGGGGGCCTGGCGGAGGTACAGAACCCTCAGCAGCGGTGCCCGCACTGGCGCTGCCGCCGCCGCCGCAGCTTCTGCAGCGCCTGCCGGGCGCGCCGCCGTCGCTGCTCGGGGAGCCAGCTCTGGGCGGCGCTGTACAAGCGCGCGTGCCGAGCGGCACGTCAGGCTCATCTGCCTGGGATGATGTGAAACTCTAGCTGGGAAGCGCGGGGGCCAGGTTTGCTCTTGCGGGGTGTGCGCCGTCACGGGGCTGGCTCGGGTCATGTGTAGAGAGCACAAAGTTGCGTGGGGCTTGGCGCTGGGCAGGCCAGCAAAGCGGCCATGTGGCCATTCTGCTTGACATATGCATATTCCCATGGGGCGCAGCAGTCTAGGATAGTCACCCGAGCCCGGCATGCGATGTTGGGCGCCTGCGAGAGCGCGTGCCTGGCTGTGGCTTTGCTTTTCGAGGGTCTGCAGCAGGTTCCCTGAGTGTGTGGTGCTGCATGCCAGAGCAGCGAGGCCTGTCAGCTCCGCCAGTCATGTTATAGAGGCGCACTGTACACGAAGGCGTGTCCCGGGTCAGTATCCATCGGCGCCAGAGCAGTGCATGCCCCTCTGGCGGATACCATGGCGGTACAGGAACTAACCCGGTAGAGCCATGGCCATTGCCTCGCCCTGCGACTTATGCAAACTTGCGTTGACCCAAAAGTCCTTCAAGATTTCAAATGTACAGGACTACCGCAGAGGCTCTTTTATGCCTTTCCACGCACACATGCTCTGTGTGAACCAGCCCTAGGACTTGTTCTCCAGGTCACGCAGGGCGGGGTAGTTGACGCGCACGCCGGGGCCCATGGTGGTCGCCAGCGTCAGGCTCTTCCAGAACACGCCCTTGGCACCCGAGGGCCGGTTGGTATCGATGGACTCCTGCGCGCAGTGCACGCAGTAAATCAATGTCCTGCACGATTCCCAACATGCCCACGTCATTACGCAGGAGCTTGCGAATACTCCGCAGGCCGCCGGCTCTATTCCGCACAAACTTGCCTTGCCTCTGCCTTTGCCGCCGTTATATGTTTCTGAGCTTTTTTAAGTCGTGTCACATATGCAGTGGCGGACGCAGCACGCCAGGACACACCCTAGCGCGCGCAAATTCACAAGCAGACCAGTCCCACGCACGGCAGGCTTGCCAGAACACAGGGCCTGCAAGGTTTAAGTGGCCTGCAAGCAATATGCGTGTGCCACAGCATCCCACTGCATTTCGGCATGGGGCCACATCTCCGCAGCAAGCAACCGCGCGCGCCGTGCAGGGCGCCTAGCGCGCTGCCTGTGCAAGGACCAGCCCCTGCGCGGCGGCGCGCCGCGCGCCGCACCTGCACGGCCTTCAGGTTCTCCAGCAGGTTCTCCGGCGCGAAGCTGGCCTTGCCCATGCCGATGTGCACGTTGCCGGCCTTGTCCGCGCGGTACTCTACCTTGCCGCCCTTGAACTCACGCACCGCCTGCGCGGCGCCGGGAGGGCCTCCCGTGAGGTCTTTGCTGGCGTTGTGCGCACTGTAAATGCCCACAACGCCTGCCACTGCTGTCCAGCCTCCTCTGAACACTGAGAAACCCTTAGTAAGTGCAGCCTAGCATTGATGAGAAATCATCCCCCTGCCCTCCGGGCCTCCTACCTCAAAGCTGTCCACATGGCCTTGCTGGCACTTCTGATCCCCATTCGCCCAGTCCCCTGGCGGCAGATCACCGCCCGGGCTTCCAGTGTGCCAGACCTCAGGCAAAATGAGAGTGAACACACGGGCGGCACAGGGCCACCTTCGTACAATGTAGATAAGTTTGAGCATCACAGGTCTTGGCATTTGGAACCCCACAACCCGCCTCCCTGACCGCTCCTGAGCAATCCAAGCGCCTGGACGCGTGGTTGAGCGCAGCATGCTCCTGACCACTGGATTGCCCTCTGCTGCGCGCCTATTACACGCCCTACAGACCTGTTGCCACGCACTACCGCCGAGCTCCCCGCACCATCGCCCCGTGATCCCTGCTCCAAGCAGGAGCTTAACAGGCAGGAGCACCCTTTGCAGGTCCATTGCAGCGCGCAAGCACTGAGACACACGCGAGCTGCCAAAACCCAGGCCATGCCCGCCCTGGGCGCACGCCAGCCACCCAAGGGTGAGCGCCGCTGTTCCACCCGCATGCATCAGCGCCTTCGGGACAGCAAGAGGGGTGGCGGGCAGCCCGGCCGCGCCTCGGCCACGTTGACGGTGACGGTGCCGGCCTTGGGGTTGGGCATCAGCCCGCGCGGCCCGAGCAGCCGGCCCAGCTTGGCGGCCTTGGGCATCATGTCGGGCGTGGCGACCAGCTTGTCAAAGTCGAGCATGCCGCCCGCGATCTCGTCGATCAGGTCCTCCGCGCCCACAAAGTCCGCGCCCGCGTCCTTGGCCGCCGTCCCCACCTCCGGCTTGCACAGCACGGCCACACGCATCTCCTTGCCTGGCGCACCCGGCGCGCGCGCGCCGTTCAGCGGCGCGGCCGGCGCGGCGGCGAGCTCGCACGTGCTCTGTGCCTGCTCTCACGCAGTCATTCATCTTTGCACAATCCGCGGCCGGAACGAGCGGGCGACACTGACACCCGCTCCAGCTTGCGCAGCGCGGCAGCGTGTCCCACGGCCGCTCGCATGCGCTCGAGCGCCGCGTCCCTGCCTGCCCCAGCAGCTCTAATGACGCCACTCACCTTCACCTACCTTAACGAGCCTGCCGCTGCCAGAGACGCCGGTGCGCCCGCCCAAGCCGCGCGGCGCGGTGCGCGGGGCCCGCCGGACCGCGCATCCGAGCCGCGCGGCGGAGTGTGCAGGGACCTTCGGGCCGCGCACCCGTGCCCTTGGGCAGGTTGACGGTGGCGCGCAGCTGCTGGTCCGCGTACTTGGGGTCGATGTTGAGCCGCGCGTGGAACTCCACGGTCTCACTGAATTTCAGCGACGCCGTGCCGAGCGCCGCCTTGACCGCCTCCAGCGGCTCCAGCGCGACCGTCCTGCGCGACGGCGCCGGCGCCTGTCTAGGACTGCTCTGGTTCATGGGTCGAATGTGGTCGTTGATGTGCAGGTGGTCGTTGATGTGCAGGCACAGGCCTGCACGTCAGGCCGCTGCCGCCGCGCGGCCTGTGAAGCGGGGGCGCTCGCTCCCTGGTAACCTGGCTGGCCGGGAGCGCGGGCGCTGCCGCTGTGCTGGAGGACCCCGCGCGACGCCGCGCCGAGCGCCGCAGCCTGGAGGAGCACACCGCTGCTATGTGCAGTGCATACAGGGCAGCCGGTGGGCGCAACAATCCACTGCCTACCACAGCTGGCGCCTACGCGTGAGGCTCTGTAGAGCACAGCCCAGTCTGCCTGGCAGCCGCACGGGCAGCTGCACAGCTTCAGCACTGCGTTGCTGAGCCCCACAAACACCCGCTCCCCTGCGTGCAATGCAGCACCGCACGCTGGGTCATTGGTTAGCACGTAGAACGAGCTGCGCACACACGGCGGCTGTGTGCAGCCCAGGCTTGGACTGCACTTAACAACCCGGCCCCCAACATGTTATAAGCTAGCGCGCCAGTCTATCTGCATTTTTCCCTCTACGGCTTTCCAGTGCGTCTGCAGCCCCGTGCGCGGACGCAACAGACTTTGCACTGTGAGAAGCCAGCGCCAATTCAGTCCTGTGGTGCAACCTGCCGGTCCGGCGCGCGCGCGCCTGCCGGGGACCTTGCCCTCCATGGCCCTGAAGCGCCGCGAGCGCTTCTTCACGCGCGGCTTGTCCGGCTGCGAGTAGATGACCATGTCGTCGTCCCCCTCCTCGGCCTCCTCCGCGACCGCCGCCTGTTCCAAGGTCTCCATATCAACAGCCGCCGCCGCAAGCCTGGCAGGCCCTCTCCTCTGCGCTGCACAGCCGCCCTGCCGCAGCTCCAGCGGCGCGCACGCCGGCTGGCTGCAGCCCCAGCGCGCAGGCGCGGGCCGCGCCAGCGCCGGCCGCGCCGCGCAGGGCGGCAGCGCGTGCGTTGCCAGGGCCATGGCGCACTGCAAACCCCGCTCACCTGGTGTCAAGCAGGGCAGCCGGCTCTGGCGCCCTGTCATCTGGAGAGCCAAAGCCCTCCGCGGTCCTGCTGCTGCAAGACTACCTTTTACAGTGTGCTCCGGCTCGCGGGGATGCATTGAACTCGTGGGGAAGAAGCATCCTGCTGCGCTGCACTGTAGCATCTAAGCGGAGTGTTGAAGAAAAGACAAGAGGTGTAAAATAGACACAAGCATGACAGTGGCGGAGGAGGGCGGCGGCGACGAGCTGCACGAGCTGGTATCCTTCCTGTCCGACAAGCGCGTGCACGTACGAACTCCCGCGCGAGCGCTTGATGCACGTGACACAGAGCAGTGTGCAACTGAAAGTCTGCATGTGCTTTTCAACTGCCACAAAGCCCTCTGCTACAGTGCTGTGGGGCACTGCGCAGGTACAGCAGGGCGCGCTGGCGCTGGTGGTGGGCCTGACCGGCTCGCCAGACGGGCTGGACAAGCTGGCCGGTGCCGCGACGGAGCTGCTGCCGGCGCTGCTGCGGCTCCTGCCGGCCGCGCCCGGCACCTCGCGCAGCGCACTCACGGCCCTGGTCAACCTGTGCCAGGTGAGCAAATTCGTGTCCCTCTACCGTGACAGAGGTGTAGCAGGAAGGCTGCAGCCCCGCTTGTACGCCTGGTGGCCCGGGCGCACTGCACGGTGCCGCCGTGCGGCTACCAGCCTCGCTGCAATCTCGTGGCAAAGCCGTGAGTGCTCACAAGCACTCAACACCACAGTACCAGGAGCTTGCAAGCCGCTGGGAAGCTCAGGCGGCAGTGTCTGGCAGGCTCCGGGCGTCGTTGAGCGCCTGCTCGACCACAAGGCCGTGGACCGGGTGATGGACTACCTGCAAGAGGGCGCCTGCCCGCACGTGGACCTGATGACGATGCTGCTGGCCAACCTGACGGCGCCCCAGGCCGGCACCGACGCGCTGCTGCACATCCGGGACCGCGCCACTGCCGGGCTGTACCTGTGAGCGTGCCTGCCCCGCTGACCACGATGTTGCGGTGTGGATCCAGCCTTGGTCCACCTGGTAGGAGTGCACCCCAACTGTGCGCTTCTCCTGGGGTTGTTCGCACCATCGTACACTGCTGCTAGGGCCGCCGGCACAAAGTGCTGGAATGTGATTACCGAAGTAATATCAGCTTAGGACCCTCTCCGTTTGCGGCATGGGCGGTGCATACGTAAGATCAAACGCTCAGAACAGTGTGCACAGCCGTGCTGGCGCAGACCTGCGCGCAGCGCAGCCGCGCCGCACGCGCTGCTGAGTATGCTTACAGCGGCGCCGACGGCTGCAGGCGCGCCCACGCGCCGGGCTGGGCTCGCGCGACGGCGCCAGGGCGGCGCGGCGGCGCGCCAGACGCATGCGAGCACACTGCGCCGGCGCAGACCGGTGCCATGCGCGCCCGCGCTGCGCGCGCTGCGCGCGCGGCTGAGCGTGCTCGCAACCGCCGGCGCGCAGGGCCGTGCTGCTGCGGCGCTTCCTGGACAGTGCGGGTGAAGAGCCGGACGCGTGCGAGCACGTTGCGCTGGTGCTGACCAACGCGACGCGCAGCCGCGCCGCGCGCGCGCTGCTGCTGGAGCCCGGCCGCGGCGTGCTCGGCGCGCTGGCGGCGCAGCTGGCGCCGGACCGGAGCGGGGTACGGCGCCGCGGCTGCGCGGCCGCGCTACGCAACCTCTGCTTCTCCGCGGCGGTGACGCCCTTGCAAGTGCCAGTCGTAACCCTAACCCTGTATCAGTAGGCAAGAACCTGAGCGGGAGTGCAGGAAGGGAGTGCCTGTCACGCTTGGCGGCAGCAGAGTTGCGCTAGACGACGACACAGGGCCAGCGCGCTGCGAGCGGGGCTGCACACAGCGGCGGCTGACGGCCCCCTGCGCGCCGCGCTGCGGCAGGCGGACGGCGTGATGGGGCGCCTGGCGGCGGACGCGGGTGTGCTGGGCGCGATGCTGGACGCGCTGTGCGGCTGGGAGCGCCCGGCGGACGGCGACCGCGTCGTGCGCGAGGCGCTCGCCGAGGCCCTCCTCATGCTGGTGGGCCCTGGGATTTCGAGCATGTGGTTTTTAGCACCGGGGTTTCGGCCGGCGTGCGATGCAGATGTGGCGGAGTGTTGCGGTGTGCTGGAGTGCGTGCCGCATGGCCGCTCTGCCCTTGCATGAACATCCCTTGCCTTTGGCCGGCACGCACCGGGATGCGCGCGCGGCTGCATGTACCTGCGCGGCCGGGCCGCGCATGCTGGGCGGGCGCCGCGCGGACCTGGGGCGCTGCGTGCTTACGCAGGCAGAGGATGAGGAGGGCAGGACGGCGCTCTGGAGCGTGAAGGCCCCCGAGAAGCTGCGCAAGGGGTGCGGCCCCCCGCTGCTGTCAGGTGCCTGCCTCTCCTGTGCCAGCTTTTGCGGTGTCGCGGCGCTCCCTGAGTGCCGCCTGGCCTGCAAAAGCGAGGGCTCGGCATCGAGGCGTGGAAAGGCGCATTTGGTAGCCTCCCGAGCATGCAGGTGTGCGACTCACGCATGACCACCGTGTCCTGCTTGAACAGTGCGAGTGTGTTGTGGGCACTGGGCAGTGTCTGAGCTCCGCATGTGTGCAAAGGTGAGCCCTGGGCTTGCGCCTCTGTCGCCCTAACCCTGACCCTGCACCCCCCAGGTACGAGCTGGAGGAGGACGCGGAGGTGTGCGCGGCGATGGAACGCATGGCGCAGCTCTTCCTCCAGGACGGCTTCCGGGACGGGGCGGAGGCGGAGGGCCCCACCTCGCCGGCCGCCTCCGTGCCAGCCAGCGCCGGCTGAGCACCCGTTGCTGCGCTTGCACACACGCAATGGCGGAGGCGCCTCGCGCCAGCATTGCCAGGCGCCTAGCAGTTTTGTTGACGCTGGGTGCTTTGTGGTGCTGTGTGTTGTGACGGCAGCGCTGCACGTGCGCCTCATGTCACAGCGTCAGCAGCAACGTTGACACATAGTGCGACTCTCGCTGCCAACCCAGTTTGTTAGCGACGCAGGCTGGCCAGCCGAAACATGCCAGCTCGGCAAGAGCGCCTGGAGGGGTAGACATCCTCAGCAGCAGATTGATGTACAGTTTGCAGGCGCATGAACTGAGTATTTGCTGTCCAAGGCGTGTCGAGAAGTGTCTCAGGTTGTCGATACTGAGGTGTTTGTTGACCGAGTGGCGTACGTGTAGGGATATGTATTGGCTGCTGGGCACATGTGAGGCCCGATCCTGCTCAGGTCAGCTAAGCTACCTCTTGTGCAAAGTTGCCAACCAATGCTTACAAGCTTACAGCGCTCGGCAAGTACAGTCCCAGACATGGTTGCAGAAGGGCGGGTTGATAGAAAATTGCCGGCATGTAAGCAAGAGCAAGCACAAAGTCCACTCCAACAAGCCAACAACTTGTCTCAAGACACGTCGTCATGCATTTTTCTATCAGCAGGCGCCCCATAAGTCACACAGTCACCAGACACATGGCCACACAGTCGGACAGCACACACCACACCAGACTGCCCAGCAGCTCGGCAGAATGCAGAGACAGAATTTACAGCTAAACACCGCCCTTTCACTTCATCTCCGCATGTTTCCCGCTTGCCTCCAAAACTCGCCTGCTTTCACACCAAAGCAGACGCAAAAATCGCCCACGTGTGGCCCAAACTTGAAAAGTAAAAGCGCTCAGCTCCACGCCCCCCTTGCTCCAGGCAGTGCAGCGCAACTGTTGCGCCGCAACATGTCGGTGTCCCTGAGCAGATGTGGCGCACACCGGGCAACTGTAGGCGCAAATGCTTGGCGCGTCTAGCAGCATAACAACCGCCCCCACAACCAGAATGGACACTTCGCAAACTGCTTGCCTTGCGCGGTACCCACGCGAGTGCCCTTGAGCATGCTCTGCAGTGGCCCAGTCCCCAAGCCCAAGCCGCAGGCCGCCTTGGCAGGCACCTCTACGGCGCGCAGGTGCGCGCTGCGAAAGCCCTGCCCGCGCAAGCCCCTCAAGCCCATGACCTCACGCCCCGAAAGATGCCGCCTGGTATGCGGACCCATATCTGAGCCTGTTGCTGGACCGCATTGAGTGCATTGGCACAAGCACTGCTGCAGGGTGCCGCCTCGCTGTGATACGCCCAACCCCCAACCCAACCCACAACCCCGGAGCTGCATCGGCTGCCGCATGCCCTGCACAAGCCCTGCAGGGCATGCCGACATGCTGGCCCACACCGCCACCCCCCCTCCGCACACCCCGAGCGCGTGCACTTCTGGGGCTCATGCCAGCAGCCACTTGCAGGCAAACCCTGCCCCCAGCACGCCCGCCCCAGGAGGTCCGGCACCCACTGCCGCGCTGTGCCCAGCATCACCAACGCACCCGCGGGACACCCTCACACCATGTGCTCAAACTGCTGCTGCGGCGCGCCCATCGCACCCTCCAGCTTCTGGTGCTGCTGCTCCGGCTGGCCCACGCCCTGCGGCATGCCCTGCGCCATGCCCGGCGGCATGCCCTGCGCCATGCCCTGCGGGATACCCTGCGGCATACCCTGCGCCATGCCCGGCGCCATGCCCTGCGCCATCTGCGGCATGCCCTGCGGCATGCCCTGCGGCACGCCCATGTCAGGCATCTGCCCCGGCAAGCCGCCCGGCATCCCACCGGGCATGCCGCCCGGCATCCCGCCGGGCATGCCTCCAGGCATGCCCGGATGGCTGCCGTCCATGGCCGGCACGCCCATGCCCACGCCGGCCGCGATCTGCATGGCGGCGGTGGCCGCCAGCTGCTCCGCGGCCGCCGCGGTGGCCGGGTCGTAGTGCGCCAGCGGCGGCTGCGCCGCCTGCGCAGCCCGACAATGTCAGGGCCTGGCGCGAGCCGCCCCGTCCAGACCCCTGGGGGCTGGCACTGCAGACATGCACATGTCATTGCCATGCTACCCAACACAGCGGAACGTCTCGACGTGCATGTAGTCTGCACAGGTGGAAGCCGCGCAGTGAGCACGCACACAGTGCGCCAAGCACTATGCAGTGTGGCTCATGCACCAGTAGTGTGGCTGTCACTGCCTGCATTACAGGAATGCAAGAGAGCCCAAAAACGCAGGCAGCCCGCCAGCGCGGCGGCCGCACCTGCGCGGCCGCGCCGGGCGGCGGGTCGCGCGGGCCGCAGTCGTCCGCGGTGACCTGGTTCTGGCGCTCCAGGTTGCGCCACTTGTCCTTGAGGTCCACCTGCGCGCCCGCGCGCTGCCCTCGGCCGCCAGCCCCCTGACCTGCCCGCGCCTCTGGGCCGTGATCAGCCGCCCGCGGCACTGCTCTGCAGCGACACTGCGGAAGAGCGGGCCCTGAACGTGATCGCAGCGCATCTTCCCTTGCCAGGCTAGGTCGCAATATCCGGCACAGCGCCCGGGAGGCCCGCGCCTGGGTGCGGTTCTGGAACACCTCGCGGCCGTCCTCCAGGATCTTCTTCCACTTGCCCTTGCCGTTACGGCGCACCAGCTCGATCAGCTTCTGCGTCTCGGTCTCCGACCAGCGCCCGTTGCGCCGCCGCGGGCCGCCCGAGCCGCGCGGCTTGGGCGTGCCTGCGCAGGCCCACGCCGGACCTGAGCATATGCCCCCTTGACAAAAAAGGCACGCACCTCCTGCACACCAGTCATGCAAAAGGGCGCCAAGCGCATGCCTTGCACAGCCTTCACCCGACCCCTGGACACCAAGCGGACGCCGGCTCGGCGGGCTCTTCCAAGTAACACCCGAGCTACGCGGCGGTGCTCTGACAGACACTTGACATGCCACTCCCCACAGTCCAGGCAGCCAGCATAACCCCTTGCCGGCACAGCGGCCGCGGCGCCGCAGCACCAAGCTGCGCTGACGGGTCGCTGCTCACAGCCGCGCATGACAGCACCGAAAAAACGCCCTTTGTTGCTCTACGCAACAGAGGTCGCGCTGCAGACAAGGTACACCCAGCTGCACCAAGCCACAGCACAAGGGCGTGCCGCGGCCCGGGCCGCCCATGTGAGGGCGGCCACCAGCCAGGGCGGCGTCGCCCGTGGCGTTGGGGTCCATCATCATGCCGCCGTTGGGCGTCATCTCCATGCCCGGCACGCTGCCGTCCGCGCCGGGCGTGCCCCACATGACCGGCCGCGCGCCGCCTGCGCGGCGCGGCGCTACGCTTGCACTGGGGACTGGCGACCACAGCGCTAGGCGCCGTTCGCTCGCTCAGCGCGTCCACACACACTGCGAGGAGGTGGCTGCCAGGCACCGCCTGTGCTGCATACATACAGAGCTGCAGTACGTGTCGGCAGTCTCAACAGTAGGCACACATGCTCGTTTTCAGCTCGGGCATTGACTTCGTCATGCAGGCTAGCATCAGGATGCAAATGCGGCGCCCACAACATGGCACGCCACAGGCGCGCACCTGCGCCGGCGGCCGCATGCGCCTGCAGCATCGCGAGCATCTCCGGCGTGTTGGACATGGTCAGGATGCTCTGCAGCGCGCCCTGCAGCGCCGGCGGCAGCGCGCCCTCCGCCGCGGCGCCCTTGGTGCGCTGCAGGTCCGCGATGACGCCTGCCGCCTGCATGGCGTCATCCTCCGCCGCCCTGCGCGCCAGAGCAATCCAGGGTTCGTCCGGCTGTCTGCAGGCGCTGCCTTGACCTCGTCAACAGGAGCACTTACAGACGTTGGCCTCTGCAAAAGCATCCGTGGATGCCTTCAGTCAGTCAGTGCTTCACCACTGATCCACTGATATCACGGCCGTAAGGGGCCAAGTTTGGCCGACACACGGTTGTAATTCATTCATTCACAGTGCGCTAGCGGATTTTGCCTTGATGCTGAGCACGCAGCGTGCTGACCATGTCTCAGGCAGGACAGCTTTCTGAAGCACGGCTGAACAGGGTTGAGGGGCTGCAGAGCGGGCGAGGGCGCACGCTCGCGGGCGCTTCTGTCCAGCCTCAACGCCTGCACGCGCACACTTGCAGTGAGCTGTCTGCAAGCAGGCGCACTCACAGCGAGCAACATCAAGTAGCTGCAAGCGGTGGCCACAGCACGCAATACTCGCTGGTTCAGGTTTGAGGCACGGAGCGCACCCGCCAGCCCAGCCATAGAGTACGCGCCCGTCTGGACGTCATGCTCCACAATCTGCGACCGGTGCCCACCTTTGCAATCATACCCATGTCTGGGTCCACGTGCAAGGGGCTGCGCTCATTGTCGTACCTTGTGCCACAGCAGCAGGTTCTCGCCAGGTCGGCACCAGCACAAGACCAGGCTCACGTTACAGCTATGCGTAACGGTTTGCAAAGTCCATAGCAATCACAAACCGGGGTGCGACCCCACACTTGTATGTACTTGTATGTACAAACCAACCACCTCACCCAGCCAAGGGCGTTATGCAAAGCGGACATCCGAGCTGTTGCGCCGCACTCGTTCACCACTGGATATGTCCACAGACGGTGCGAGGTCCTGGGGAATGCCAGGGCCGCACCTTCAGGAAGGGCGGGCCCAGCGCCAGGCGCGCCGCGTCAACAAACAGCGCCAGGTCATTGTGGAGCGCCTCCCGCGCGGCCGCCTGCGCCTGCACGTCCGGCAGCGAGTCCGCGCTGGTGACGCCGCTCTGGATGGCCTGCTCCAGCGCATTGCGCCTGCGCGCAACCCGGTGCACGCCGTCGTCACCACAAACCAAGGGCCGGCTGGGCGCTTGTGCCGCCGCGTCCGACACGGTCAGCAGGCATGGGCGCGCAAGCCAGCGCACGCAGCGCGAGCCGCACGCGCGCACGCAAAATCAGCGACAGGCGCAGGGCCGCGCACTCCGCCAGCTCCCGCATGCTGCCCTCGCTCTGGTCCACCGGCGGTGCAAACACCTCGCTGAGCAGCTGCAAGCCCTCCTGAGGGTCCCGGGCAGCGCCATCCTTGACGATGGTCGTCTTCACCTGAGCCCCGGAGTGATGTCAGCCGACCAGCCATCCGGAACCTACGGTTGGCGAGCGGCCCGAGGCGGGGCGCGCCCGCAGCACGAGGTCCGCTGGCGGGCAGATCTGCTGCAGGTTGGCCCCCGGCCCGAAGCCGGCCGGGTCCTGCTGGCTCCAGGCCGCGAGGCTGGCCAGGTGGCGCAGCGCATCCTGCAGGCTCTTGTTCTTGGTCGCCTCCTCGCGCAGCAGGCGCAGCACCCAGCGCACCTGCGCGGCCTTGGCCAGGCCCTCGCTGTTGCACGGCACGCAGTAGCGCTCGAGCATCGTGCGCACGGCGCCATAGTCCAGGTCGTCGTCATCGAACAGCAGCTCTAGGGCGGAGCCAACAGCCAGGCTCACTGCCATTTTGAAGCAAGGGCCCAGGAACCTGCGAGGACTTGTGAGGGCCAAGAGCCTTGAGGCTTTTGGCTGGCAAATCCCTATGCTGCCCTGCCCTTCTTGCTACGGGTGCACTTGTCCTGCCGTAGAAGTGCAAAACAACAGCTCGAGTCGCAGGCCCCCTATTATTGAGAAGCGAGTGAACAGCTTGCCTGGGCCGGGTGCGGCAGGCGTGCGCACCAGCGGGGCCAGCGGTCAGTCAAGCCATGACCGAGAGCGGCAGCGGCGGGGAGACCAGCAGCGGGGGCAGCGCTGCTCTCCCAGACGAGTGGGACAGCGACGACGCTGACGCGGAGCTGCTGGCCCTGGCGGCCGCGCAGGTATGCCTCGCACATGTTTCATGCTTAAGCATAGACATTTCCACACAGTGCGAGCCTTGTGGCTGACACTTGCGCAACGTGCTTGCAGGGCGTGAGCGCCAGCGGCGCAGGTGACGTAGCGGTGCGCTGAACCAGCTGCCGAATGAGACACAAGTGCACGTGTCACTGTGTCATGTGCAGCGCACATGGCACTGCCAAAGCACAAACCGGTGGCGCTGCGCTGTTGCACAGGCGCTGGGTGGCACTGTTGCGTTCGACGAGCAGCAGTGGCCGCCGGAGGCGGTGAGCCATGAGGACCCGACCCGGCCCCTGCTCGGCGGGCCCCAGGTGCGATGCAAAGCCGGCGGCCGAGGCGCGGCACACCTCTTTGGCCAGCGAGCCCGTCAGCAAAGTAGTGCATACAAGGGAGTAGGACCGCTGCACTGTCACCGAAAGGGCCACCTCACGCCTGGCCTTGCGCTGCAGGAGGCCCACCATGCGAACGTGCTCAGAGCGCTGGAGGCCAACCGGCGCCTGCAGGCGCGCCTGCAGCAGGCGCGGCCCTGCCCTGCCCCCGCCGCCCAGCGTGCCACGACCCCCTTCGGGCTGACTGCAAGGCCAGGCGGCCGTCTCGTATTGACTGGCAGGCCAGGAGGCCATCCCCAGACCAGACCAGTCCAAGGCAGCCTAACCTATGAGCACCTGCTCTCGGTGCCGCTTACTGCGCAAGCCCCCGCCCAAGCACATGGCCAGCAACGAGTGCGTCCCAGGTCGAGCGCATGCAGGCCGGCAGCAGCCCCAGCCGAGGGAAGCTTGGGGCGGCGCGCCGCAGGTGCTGGCGTCGCTGGACGCCGCGGTGTTGGCCAACGCGGACCACCAGGCGCGGCTGCACGGTAGCGCGGCGCGGCCGCGCGGCGGGCCGCAGGCGCTCCCGCGCGTCGGGCGCTACCGCGGCATGCACGGTGCGCCGCGCGCGGCGCGCGCCGGCCCTGGGCAGGGCGCGGGGCGGCTGCCGCGGCTGGCGCGGCGCTGCTCCGTATGGCGAGGGCCTGGGCGCACGCGTGCCCACCACGCGTGCCCTCGCACCCTCTCGCTGCCAGGGTCGGGGCGCGGCGCGGCACGCACCGGGTCGCGGCACCAAAGCGGCGCACTTGCTGGGTCTGCCCATGCAGCGTCAAGCCTCGCCGCAGCGCGCATGATGCCTGCAGCCGAGGCGGGCCGACGACCGCGGCCGCGTTGCTAGACGGTGGGCGGCGCCGGGGCGCGCTCTGGGCGGCGCTGCCCTGCCTGCTCTAGGGAGAGCACCCAACCAAGGGGCGGGGCCTGGCGCCCTCCCTGCCCCTGACCCTCTAGACCTGGCACCCACCCTAGCCCCTACCCTAGCCCCGAGCCTGTTCTGGCCGCATGCGGCAGACGTGGTGGACGTGGGCGGCCTGCGCGGCCGGGTGAGCGCCAAGTCGATCGGCCCCAGCCGCTTCTTCGTGGTCGACCGCCAGGTCCCCGAGCCCAACGCCGACACGGCGCGCCCGCCCGGCGCCGCAGCCCCCCTGGCCCCCTCGCTCGCCCCTGAGCTGGGCGCGCCCGGCGCGCACTGGCTCCGTGCAGCGCCAGGGTGTGTTGCCGATACGGGGCACATGGGGCCGCACAATGATGCCTTGCCTGTTGGGTGTGCGCCCCGGTGCCTGCTCGACTTTCGACAGGCGAGCGCTCTCGCGCTTGCGCGGAGCCTGCGAGGGTTGCGGCTGGGCCGCAGCGCACGGGTGGCCCAGGTGGCCGCTCCTTGCAGCGGTCACGCCCGCGAGGTCATCTGTTGCTCCAGGCCTGATTTGGAGCCTGAGTAAGCAGGCCGGGCAGGGCGGGTGGTGGCCTGCGCCGGGAGTGCCCTGTGCCTGGCCTCCCGCGGCGCGCGCGCCGCCATGCGCAGGCGCGCACGCCGCGCGGCGCTGCAGCGGCCGGCGCGACCGCCCGCGCGCGCGGCCGGCGCGACCGCCCGCGCGCGCGGCAGGCGCGCGCGGCAGGCGCGCGCGGCGGGTGCTGCAGCCCAGAACCCTACCCTAAACCCTATGAACGCGCAGGTGCGCATGGCCGAGGCGTACCGCTTCCTGCCGCACAGCTTCCCCACGCGCGACTGGTCCGAGCCCGAGCAGGCCGCGCTGCGCGGCGGGCTGCTGCAGCTCGTGCAGGCGCGCGCCGGCCCTTGCGGCGGCCGCAGCCGCCCCCGCCGGCCCGCCCTGTCGGGGGCGCTGCGCTGGCAGCCGGATCCGGAGGCGCCGCGAGCGGGAGCGCCCGGCCGTGCATGCTGGAGCGCGCCCTGGGGTCGCCGGCTGTCGGGGCCAGCAGTGCCAGCCCTGTCGGTTCGATCGCACCCTCGGGTCACCTCCTCTCTCCGCCCGTGCTCCGCTGCCAGCGCGGTCTGCGCCGGCGCTGCCGGCGCCCTCTGTGACAGGACACGGCTCTCTCGCCGAGCCGGTCCCAACCCTACACTAGCCCTGTACACTAGGGCGGGACGCGCAGGAGGCGCGCTTCCAGGCGGCGATGGACGAGCTGCAGGCGCGGCAGGCGGCCGGCGAGCGGCTGGCGGTGCCCGCGCTGGACGCCGCCAATGCGGCCGTCGCCGCGCTGACGCTCGAGGCGCCCGGCGCGGCGCCCCGCCGCCTGGCAGCGTGCTGACATGCGTAAGAGGATGTCAGACACGGAGTCCGCTGCTGGCCTGCCGCCTGCCGCATGAGGGTGTTCTGCTCCGGTCGGGCGAGCGCAAGCAGCGCCCGCGGCGGTATGCCGCCTCGCGGGCGGCGCCGGCGACAGGACCCAGGCGACCTGCTGGGGCAACAATCGTTCCCCCCTTGACGAAGGGGGCACGAGGAGCAATGCTCGTATTTGCCTGGTGCCGGCTGACGCGCACGGCTGCGCGCGCGCAGGCGTGGCCCAGCACATCGACGGCCTCCCCGACGCAGCTTGGGACCGCGCGGCGCGCCTGCACGCGCCCGGCCGCAGCGGCGGCGAGTGCCGCGCGCGCTGGGCGCACCGCCTGCGCCCCGGCATTAACCTAGGCGCCTGGGCGCCGGCCGAGGACGCGCGCCTGGCGCAGCTCGCCGAGCAACACGGCCGCGCCAACGTGCGCCCGCGCACCGCTGCGTCGCTCGCCCGCCCGCCGATTTTGCTGGGCCGGCTGCCGCTGTGCTGCCATCCTGCTGCTGTGCTGCTGGCCAAACACTTCAGAGGGCCAAGGAAGTCCGTTCCCCTTGCTTTGGATGCGCGTACACCCCGGAAGGCTCCTCGGCCGCGGGCGGCGCTGCATGCGGCGGGCGCGCGGACGCGCGCGTGAGCGCCTGCCTGCGCGCGCCGCGGCAGTGGCCGGCCGTCGCGGCGGAGCTGGGCACGGGCCGCGCGGCCGTGGACTGCCTGGCGCGCTTCCAGCGCGAGCTGCACCCGGAGTTCCTGCGGCGGCCGTGGACGCATGAGGAGGAGGCGCGCCTGGCCGCGGCCGTGCTCAAGCACGGCCACCAGTGGACGGCGCGCCCCCAGTGCCAACCCTACCCTGCCCCACCCTATCACTACCACAAGGCAGGGACGACGTGAGCTTTCCTCCGGCCACGCAGCTCAGAGCACAGTCATGGCATTGAAGTGTGATGAGCCAGGACATGTGCAGCGGGGCATGGGCGCGTGCAGAGGTGGCAGAGGTGGTCAGCCAGCAGCCGTCGCCCAGCCCCGCTTCCACTGTGACGGCGCGCGCTCGCTTCCCTGGCAGCGTCCCGGCGGCGCGCTCATCGAGGCTCTGCGCACGAGCAGATGCGCTTGGTGTCACGTGGGCGCTTGGTGCAAGCGCGCCCGCGCAGATCGATGGCGACCCACCGCCTGAGGGCGCAGCGCGGCGGCGCAGGCGGTGGCGGCGGAGGTGGGCGGGCGGACCGCGCAGCAGGTCAAGCACCACTACGTGTACGCGCAGAACGCCAACCTGCGCAAGGGCCCCTGGACCAAGGAGGAGGACGAGGCCCTGGTCAAGGCGCGCCCTGGGGCCGGCCGCTGCTAGCCGTAGAACATGTGGGGCAGGGTAGGATAGGGTAGTATTAGCAAGGACCTGCGCGCCAAGGCCTGGCGCCGCCCGTGCCTGTGCGCATCCTCACAGCCCGGGAGCGTCTGACGGCTCGTCACGAGCGCCGCCATTGTGCTCGGGGGCCGCTCGGGATGGTGCGAGCGCCCGGCGGCTCTGCGGCAGGCCGCGGCGCTGCACGCGCCAAACGCGCGGGCGCCAGTCGCGCAGCCGGGGCTGCACAGCGCTGGTCGCTCGGGGTCGCGTGGCTGGACCGCAATAGCTCAGTATGCCGCCAGGAGGAAACAGGCCGTGAGAAGCGCGCGACACCAGCACAGCTGGTACCACCACACCAGCACAGCTGCGCCGACGCGCGCCGGCCCCGCCCGCGCGGCAGGCTGTGGCGCTGCACGCGCCAAAGAAGTGGGCGCAGGTCGCGCGCGCGGTGCCGCACCGCTCGGACCAGCAGTGCCGCGAGCGCTGGATCAACGTGCTGGACCCCGGCCTCAAGCACGGCGGCTGGGACGCGGCGGAGGACGAAGCCCTACGGGCCGCGGTCGCCACTTGCACCAAGCCCAACGGCAAGGTCGGGTGCGCGCGGGCTAGCCCTAGCCCTACCCTACCCTGCGCCCGGCGCCAGGAAAATGCTGCCCCGGTCCGTGCGGCCGCGGCGCGCGCCGGCCGCGCCCGTTCGACCCGGCCCCGCCAGGCTTAGGGTAGGGCTTGCCAAACTTTGCGCGCGGGGCGCGCAGGTGGACCGAAGTCGCGAAGCTGGTGCGCGGGCGCACCGACAGCCTGTGCACGCGGCGCTGGAAGGCGCTGCAGCGCGCCGGCGCGCCGGGCCGCCCGCCGGGCCGCCCGCCGGGCGCGCAGCGCGGGCCGCGCCAGCCCAAGCCGCCGCCCGCCGCAACCGGCAAGAGGAAGGCGGCGGCGTCGCCGGGGCCGGCGGGCGGCGGCGCGGGCGCGGGCGGCGGTGCGGGCGCGGCGGACGCGCCGGGCGGCCCGGCGAAGATGCGCAGGCCGCCGGCTGCCGAGGCCTGCCCGGGCGCGCGCAACCCTGCGACTGTTGCTGCGGCCCCTGCGGCGGCCGGCGCCGAGGCGGGGCCCGCCAGGGCCGACGAGCGCGCGGCAGGGGGCGGCAGCTGCGGCGCGCCCGATGCAGGATATGCTCCTGACCCTGACCCTGACCCTGGAGCTTGCCCCGTACCTGCGAGCGACGCCAGAGGCGGTGCGCCCGGCGGCACGGAAGATGCGAGGGCCGCGGCGCAGGCCCTGCAGGGCTTGGCGGGCGGCGGCGGGCGCGGCAGGGCGGGCGCTCCAGCCGCGCGGCGCGGCCGGGGTCGCCCCCCGCGCAAGCGTGCAGCGCCTGGCGGCCCTGGCGCGGCCGCCGCAGCTAGCCCCCGCGCGGCGGCCGCGGCTGGCGGGGCCGGGGCGGACTGATGCGGGGCAGGGCGGGGCGCGGACCGCCAGCAGACGCGCTGGTGGTGTGAAGCGGGCCTGTGACGCGCGGCGGTGCGCGTGTGTATGCGGCCTTGGTGCCATGAGGTGCTTGTCTACATCTGTCACCCCGCTCTGCCAAGGTGGACACAGTACGTGAATCACTGCTTGCGTTTCGGCCCCAACACTTTGCTGCTTCTTTGCTACCCCTTCCTGCAAGCCTGTTAGCAAGCTGCGGTCATGCAGGGAGCGGCTCCAACTGCCTCGCAATGCCGGAGGACCTCCGGAGTCAGGGGTCATCAGTGATGGCTTTTATCTGGTAGCCCTCCGGCACAAACCACGGACTCAGGTCCATCCCGCCGGCCGCCAGCTCCTCCGTCGCTGCGCGCGTGCGCTCCAGCACATCGCCGTGGATCGCGCCACTAGCCGCCAGCAGGGACCGCGAAAACACCTGCGGCGCGGTTGCTTTGTCCAGAAGGTCGTGCTGCTTGTGTGCGGCCTGATGTGCCGTGTGCTGTGTGGGCACCCTCGTGGGCCAAATCTGTTAATTTTGAATGCAGGTTGGCTCCGCTTGACTCCCGCTGATTCGCGCGTCAGACGGCGGCCAGGCATGCATGTGGCACCTGCATGGCAAGGCGAGCACGCTCGCATCTGCTAACAACTGAGTCACACAGAATCGTGAAAGTGCAGCAGCCGAGCGGCGAGAACGCGTGCGCAAGCAGGGCTGGGAACGCTCACCGAGAAGGGCTCGCCCGTCATGGTCGTCACGCGCGCGCCCGCCTCCTCTGCGACCAGCACGCCCGCGGCTACGTCCCAGGGCTTCAGGCGGTACTCCCAGTATCCGTCCACAATGCCTGCGGCATGCATGAACGGATCAAGGTTCAACCACGGTTGGCCGGCATGCACTGAGGCATGCTGCAGCTTGGCTGCTTCACATGGAGGGCCCTCCGATGTTGCCGTTGAGGCGCGCCAGGCAACACCATCCAAAAAAAAAACTCCATCGTGTCTGTGTGCATATGCGCAGACAAAGCCACGCAGGACTGCGGGGCGGAGGCCCGGCGGCCGGGTCGGAAGCGCGCAGGCGGCACCTAGAGCGACATGGCAGAGGTCAACGGCGGCGGCGCCCAGCCGCCGGACGCCCTGCGTGACGTCCGTGAAGTGCTTGAACAGCTCCAGGTTGGCCGCCCAGGCCTCGTCGTGCTCGTAGCCAAAGCCTGTCACCTGCGCGGCACCGGTCCTCGCCCCACGGCCTAGCCGCCGCCGGACCAGCCGCGCGCGCCGCAGCCCGCCTGCGCCTTTCTGTGCAAGTGTATGCAGCGCCCGGCAAGGCGGCGCAATGCAGCGCGCCTTGGCAGAGTGTTCAGTGTCACATATTTGATGGAGGTATGAGTAGATTCATTAAAGTTGTCTGCTTGCATTTGTATGAAAAATGAATGCATATTTCATCCTGACTCAGAATGAGTGCTGGCCCGGGCGGCACCAGCAGCGAGCGCCGCAGCTCGGCGGTGCTGCTGACGCCGATGCGCTGGTCGCCCAGGAACGCGCCGCCGCCGCGCGTGGCGCTGTAGGTGCGCTGCACCCAGGCGCCGCGCCCGCCCGAGAACTCCACCACCACGCCCGCGACTGGCACACCGCCGCGCAGCACTGCGCGACACAGGACTCTTGGTCGAGGCGCGCACGCGTGCTCCCGCGCCCGTCTCAAAAAGATCAAGCTTCCGACATCCAAGATAGCAGTGACTCCACTACAGCACCTTCACTTTGCAGGCTGATAGCTGCAGGCCCATGTGGCTCACAGCCCTGGTCGGGGACCGGCGCGGGCCGGCGGGACGACAGGCGCGCATCGCCGCAGCCCACGCATGTCATTGCTATGGATGCGGCGCCTGTGGGCCCGCGGCGGGGCGGGACGCCAGGCCGTTCGCGCGCAGCACGGGCGCGAGGCGCGCGGCCTGCGCCGGCGGCCGGCATGCCTGCCGCGCGCAGCGCTGCGGCGCACCGCCCACGGAGACGGCGAAGCACGGGTACGAGTGCGAGAAGTTGGTGGTGCCGTCCAGGGGGTCGACCGCCCTGCCGCTCAGCCCCACCGTCGGGATGGGTATTTCAAATTCTTTTGTGCTGAGTGCGACAAGTTGTGGTGCTGTCCAGGGGGTCTACCGCCCTGCCACTCCGCCCGATCCTCAAGCCCACCACCCCGCGCCGCCCGCGCCCAGCCGGCTCTCCCGGCGCGGCTTAGGCAGCTGCCGGGCCTGTGCCAGCCCTGCAACGGACGTGCGCAGGGCGCAGCATGCATGTGTGCTGGCATCTGCAGCATGACCAAGCGCGAGCACCCTGGGCCACGGGGATGCCAGCACAGGAGCGCGAGGTCCTGGCGAGCAGAGCGAAAGCATGCTGCGGCACGCCGAGTGTGGGGCCCAGCGCCCGAGGCGCGCGCACCAGAGGTACTCGCTGGCGGTGTCGCCGGACACGCCGCCCTCTTCGCCCAGGATAGCATGTTCCGGGAACGCCTCTGTGATGACCTGCGCCCACGCGCTGGTCGCCGGGATACCGCCGCCCACACACTGTTGCCTTGGTCACTGGGCAGGCGGGCCAGCACGATCGAGTCTGCCGCCAGCCAAGGACACTATAGGTTAGGGGGGGTCGGTTGCATTGCATGACACACCATAGCTTGTTCGTAACATACAGCACCGCAGAAACACTGCACCGCGCACAGACGCTCGCCCTGGCGAGTGCAGCGCGCGCCGCGCGTGCCGCCTAGGGGAGCGCGAGCGGGCGTGAGCGCGGGGCCGCGCGCGCGCCTTGAGCACGGCCGCCTCGCTGGCCTTGTCGGTGTCGGTGACCAGATCCATTGTGCTCTTGTACTCGACCGTGCGCGGCTTGTCGACGTTCGCGCTGACCACCTGCGCGCGCGGGCCGCCGGCCGCTGAGACGGTACCCCAGCAGACTCGTCCGCTCCAGGCTGATGCTCATCAAGCCGAGGAGGTGTGCAGATAACTCGTGAGGGGCGCCGCAAGCGGAGTTCAGCAGAGCAAGAGGTCAGGAAAGGAGGGGGCTGCAAAAGGTGCAGTGAGCGGGCGGCAGTGGGACACTGTGACTTGACAGGGGAAGGACGGGTGTATGAACGGGCTCCAGCCACGCCGCGGCCCTACACAGCAGTGCTCTTCAGCTCTTACAGCCGGCAGGGAACAGGGCGAGGTGCGCCGCACCGCGGCACCCGCGGCCGCGGCCCGCTTGGCCGTCTCGAGCAGCTGAGCATACGGCGGGGCGGCCACGCCGCTGTCGATTGCCGCAGGCGCTGCCGCGCTCGCGCGCGACGCCTGATGCATATGCCCCGCTCGTGGCGCACCGCCGGCAGCGGGCTTTTGGTCAGATTCGGCTCGCGCGGGCGCCAGGCGTCCAGCCAGGCAGCGTGAGGCCCTCAGCAAACTGCTCCGGCCAGCTATGTGTGGCACATTCAGCGGTTTGCAGCTTAGGAGCATAGCTAAAAAGCCTCTGTGCAGTGCCTGCGACGCCGTCTGCCCTTCCTGTCAATACCAGCTATCAACTATTGCTGAAACAGGATGTAAGAGCGTGAACAAAGGCTTGCAGATTGGCGCTCACCTTATTATGAGCTGGATCAGACTGCGCTTCAACTTAGAGAACAAATGCAGAGCTACACTGAGCACACGAGTGAGGATGAAGTACAGCCGTTCATCAGCCTGTACTTATTCCTTTCGCGAGGCACGTGCACCAGCCCGTAAACCCTGGATGTGTCGTACAGTTCCTCCTGCGCTCAGCTGCTTAGTCTAGCTGCTTTACCCTTACTCGGAGCGCACTGCGCTCCTGCGTTCTTGCATAGCTTTTGCAGGCTCTTGACCGACGCGGCACCTAGCGCTCGGCAAGCGTGCGGCGCGGAACAGGCGCCAGCGGACCAGGATGCCAGCCCAGTCCCAGCCCCCGTTCAGGCACGTCCTATGCTGCCCAGGTATTGCACGCCCACGCTGCGTTGGTCCCCCCCGCCGCACCGTGAAGGGTCACGCAAGGCGCTCCTGTCAACAGGCGCCCAGGGCTGCGCCCATGCTGGCCTAGCGCAGATGTGAGCAGACCGGGGTGTGGCGCCAGGGTCCAGGCGCGGAGGCCGGCGGGCGCCAAGGCGCAGGCGGACTTTGTCAACGCCAACGCGGCGGGGGCTGGGGTGCGCCGGCACCAGCAGAGCTGTCAGCCTGGCCTGGCAGTGCAGCCGGCGGGGCGGGGGAGTGCAGCAGTAGAGGCGGCCCCCTGCTCACGCCGCGCGCAGAAGGCAAGGCGTGGCAGCAGCAAGGACTCGGCAGCTTATCGCCGAGTTCTTGCTGCAGTCAACTGCGCGCTTGTGCAGGCAGGCTGCAGGCTGTAGGTTGACAATGCAAAGGGCACAGCAGGCCTGTTGCAGCGAGCCGCGTTTCAGGTGCGGCAGGTCGCTGCAGCGCCTTCCGGGCTTTGTCTGTGAAGTGTAGAGCAGAGAGGGGTGGGGGCACCATGTTTGGGCTGCCTAGCCTCTGGCAGTGAGCCGCTGCAGGCAGCAGCAAGCCACTGAGCTCACACGCAGGCATGCATGGCTGCCCGCAGCCTGTGCGGCAGGCTGTGCACAAGGCTTGCAGGGGCAGCGCATGCATGATTCACATCAGCAAGCAGCTCCGCACATGCACGCTGCATGGCTGGGCAGCGCATGCCAGGTCCTGGGTCAGGCAGGGCACTCAGTGTCACCCCACCTCCAGTGGCTGCATGTATGATAAAAGACATCACACGGTCTCTGTGCGCGCCAGGCTGGAGCGCCGGACACGAAGACCATCGCGGGGGCGGGGCTGAGGGTGCAGCCAGGCTGCGGCGGCATCTTCAAGACCGCGGCGGTGGCCATCCTGCGCGCAGAGCGGCGGCTCATGGGCACCGCAGAGATCACAAAGTGCGCCACCTGCACGGTAGACCAATCATCGCATGCAGCGCATGTGCAAGGCTGACGTGGTGGCTGGAAGCCATACGCACACTCCTCGGGCATGCTCGCCTCGTCTGCCCCACCAGATGGGCGGCATGAATGGCGCATCGGCAATGCCATAGGCGATCTCTTGCGTGAGGAGGCATCGTCGAGAAATACGTCTGCATGCGCCCTGTACTGACCTGCCTGCAGCTCGCTTTGGCGGCGCTCCCCTTCGCTGCCGCCGCCGCGCAACCTGGGCTCACGGCCGCGCGCGGGGAGCGGCAGGGCGGCGCTGGAGCGCGGCCTGATCCACTGCCAGGGCCGCACGCCCGAGGCCACCATGGCCTCCGCGCTCTACACGGACGTCAAGCGGAAGGGCGAGCGCTCGACCTTCACCCGGTGCGCGCCGGCCCGCGCGCCTCGCCCTGCCTGCCGGCGCGCACGAGCGGCGGCCCTGGCGCACCCACGCCGCAAGCGGCAGCTGCTCCCACAGGCCTGACGGCCCAGGCCCTAGCGAGGCGGGGTGGCACGCCATGCCGCAGTGAAGACAGCAGCATGCGGCGCACTCCGGGAGGTGGAGGCTGTGTGGTTCCCCGCAGGCCGCAGGAGGGCCTGTTTGCGCTGCGCGAGTGGGAGCGCGACGGCGACCTGCCAGCCGAGTACGCGCACGGTGCCAGCCCGGCCCCCGCCGCCGGCCCGCGCGCCTGCGGCCGCCCCTGGCGCGGCCGCCGCCGACGCGTTTGAGCCGCGGGCCGCGGCGGCCGCGACGGCGGCGGCCCCGTGCGCGGCGCCGACCGCCGCCGCTGCGCAGAAGCGGGGCCGCCAGGCGGAGCCGGCGCAATCAGCACGGGAGGCGTGTCTGGCGCAGGCGCATGGGGTATGCCCGCGCGCCGGCGTGCCGACGGCCAGCACTGCGCCGTCGGGGCTTGGCGACCCCGACGCCGTTCGCCCCGGCGGCGGCATCGCCGCTGCGCGCGGCCCGCCGCCCTCCTGCTCCGGGTCTAATGACCCGCGCTTGCCGGTGGGCCGCCACCCCCGCCCCACGCACGGGTGCTCCGCAGCGCCTCGCTAATTCGTGGTCACAGCGGCTGTTGCGTCTGCTTGCGCCATACATACTCTGGTACCCGCGCCGCGCAGGCCAGTCCTGTCTGTGTTAAGAGACACAAAATAGTGTGTTTGCAGAATGCAGCGCGCATGCACACCCCCGCTGCGACCAAGAACCAGCTCCGGCCGCGCAGGGCCGGCCAGGGTGCGCAGACGCGGCCGCGCAGGCCGGCGCATCGCCCTGCGCGGCCTGGCCGCCGGGCGGGGGCAGCGTGCCAGAGCATGACATGGCGTGTCAAGGGCATGGACCCCACCACAACTGTGACTGCGCGGAGGGGCCCTGGCCGCGCAGCGCCGCCAGCAGCAGGGCGCCGCAGGGCGGCGGCTTCGGCGCGGCCGGCGGCTTCGCGCATGCCACCCGGGGACCGGCGGGCGGCCGGGTGCGGACACTGCAGCAGCGGCACAAGCGCTCCAAGTGACTGATGCTTCCAGACGCATGCGATGCCTGCAACAATGTGATTCATCGATCAAACAGTTGGGCTCGCACACTGCCAGCCGGGGATGCGGCGCGTGCCGCCAGCGCGTGCATACCGGTCGGTGCCTGAGAGCGGCCCTGCGCAGCGGCCCCACATGCGGCGAGCTAGAACGGCCTGCCTTGGAAGTCGCTGCGCGGCTGGGCCTGACATGCAGTGGCCAGGGCACGCTCAGCATGCAAGGAGTGTGCCGCAAGCATGTCAGAACCTTGCTGCCTGTGCCATGGACAGGACGCCGAGGCGCCTGAGCGGCCGGGGTCGCCGGATGCGGCACCGCCGGATGACAAGCGACCGCGCCTGATGCTGGACGTTGTGTGCCCGGTGCGCGCGCCCGCGCCCGCCACATGTCTCCCCCGAGCCTGCTCAGCCTTAGCTCATTTGGCGCCGGAGCCTGCGGCTGTAGCCATGATGCAGGCGCGCCGCTCGGCAGAGGTTCAATGAGGTGTATACCATGATACAGTCTGTCATGTGGTGTGATGCTCGGATGGTCGGTTCGGCACGGCCGTGTGCCGTGCTGCGCAGGCTGGGGCGCAGGTGGGGAGCATCGCAACCCAGCGGCGGGCGCCGAGGCCCAGCCCCGTAACAGCCGCCCTGCTGGCGGCGCTGCAGGATTCGTGCGGGCCGCCGCTCACGGCTTGCCCGCTGTCAGCCCCGCCGCACGCGCCGGCAGCGCCTGGTCCAGCGCGGGACATGCCGCGCCGGGGCGCGCGCGCATACGTGCGTCCGGCTGAGGCGGCGGTAGCGCGGGCGGTGCTGCCGCCATCGCCATTCAACACGCCCTACCTGCTTGCGCTGCCGCTGCCAGGTGGGGCTGCCAAGGACAGGCCATGCGTGTGGCAGGCCGGGGATCGCATCTGTGATTGTGAGGCGTACAGCGAGGCCCTGTGCACATCTTGTTATGGGCACCGTTTGTGCCTGCATGCACGCTCGCCTCTGCATACCTCGCTTGCCATGCCGACCGTGAAGCCCAGCGGCATGGGTGGCCCGCTTGCGGCATATCCTCATTCTGCATCAGCAGGGACCACGCGCCCATACCCTTATGTTGAGCCTGTTCAATTTGCATGGGCGCCAACCCACATGCGCACGGCCAAAAACATGCGCACCTCCCCGTCCCGGTTTGCACCCACCTCTTAACACCCTGCAGAAAGATATGTGGGTGGGGTTAACCCCTCTTCGCGTCCTTGACCTCTTTCTTAAGCACAGCAAATGCGGCGCAGACGGCGACCTGGCCAGCCAGGAAGAGCTAGAGGCGCTGCAGGTGCGCACGGGCAACACACCGCCCGGCGCGCCCGGCCAGGCGCCCAGCCTGCCGCCCGGGCTGCCAACCTTGCTGCTGCGCTGCGCAAGCGCGCCGCTGATATGCGCCGGGGAGGGGCCGGACGGGGGGGACCTGACCGCGGTCCCTGGCGGCGTGGCGGCGGCTGCGCCCGCGCCCGTGCAGGCGCATGCCCTGGCTGGGATCTCGGTCGGGACCCTGCCGTGCCGCCGCCGCCGCCAGGCGGGCGCAGCTGCTGCGGGGAACCCCGTGGGGTCGCTCGCACGGAGCGGCGCCGCTGCTGCGGCGTGCGGCGCGCTGGCGCGCACGGTGAGCTGCCCGGCGGGGCAGGCGGTGGATGGGGGCAGGAGGGCCGGGCCGGGGTGCAGGCCGCAGCGCGAGCGCGGCGCGCTGCGGCAGCACGCGTGGGAGCGCGCGCCGCGGCCAGGTGCCGCCAGGCCCCTGCGCACGAGCCCGAGCAGGCGCGCCCATCCCGCAGGGCCTGCTGCCTGCCTGGCAGAGCAACTGCCGCCATGCACCGGCCAGTCATGGCAAGCAAGCGGCTTGAGAGCGCATCCAGTTGCCAAAAAAAAATTGAAACACCCTGCAGCCCCCCGCGTCCAGGTTGCGGGCGGCGTCCTGTATCAGGGTGTGCTATGCGAAATACAAACAACAAGAACTCGACAATGCAGCTCTTCAGCACAAGATCGACTGCCTCCTGCTTGTGCCGTGAGCAGCGACACGTGTCCGGGCCCCTGCGCGCAGCGGCCAGGAGGACCCACTACAGGGCGCGTCGCCGTCTGAGCGCCTGCGCTGCCTGGAGGCGCGCGTGCTCGCGCTGGAGCGCAGCCTGCCGCCCAACCACCCCCAGGCGCGGCCATGCAGACACAGGTTGACCACTGCAGAGCCGGGCAGCCGAGACCTGCGCCGCAGGGCAGCGGGGAGGCGCGCGGCGTGCGCCTGCATGGAGGCCGGCCGCGGGGACACAGAAGCAGGGCTGCGCCTCACCATAACCCTACCCTAACCCCCGGGCGCAGGTTGGCAAGGCGTGGCTGTACCTGTCGCGGGAGTACCAGGCCGGCGGGTCGGACCGCGCGCACAACTCGCAGAAGGCCGAGGCCGCCCTGTTCAGGCGCGCGCGGGACTTCGTGCGCGCAAGCGCGCGGCGCGGCCGCCGCGGAAGGCCGGCGCGCTTGACTTGTGTCTGGCTTGTGGCGCCAGCCTCTGCGCGCGCGCATACGTTGGAGCCTACCCGCTTGAGTGCCGGCTTGGGACATAGAAAACACTTGAGCTGCCTGAGCGTGCTCGCCTAGCACTCGGGGGACGCAGCCATGCCTGGTCGTGTGCGCCGCAGGGCGCTGCAGATCATGCGCGCGTGCTCGACGGCGTGCGGCGCTCTGTTCGGGTCGCTGTCGCCCGATGCGCTGCCGCGGGACGGCGCCCCGCCGCGCAACCCCCACATGGCCCCGCATGCATGCGCCCCGGCCGCCGCGGCCACGCCGGATGCGCGCAGAGCGCCCCTGCTGGCAGGCCGCCTCGATGGCGCGGCTGCGGCGCAGCCGCTGCATTCGCGTCTGCGCTCGTTCGGCGTGCAGCCCTCCGCGGACGTGGGCGCCGTGCAGGGCATGGTGCCCATGCTGCCCCTGGGGCAGTAGCGCGCGGGGCCGGGCGCCGGCACGCCGACGCGCCTGCCGCGCAGTGCGGCGCCCGCGCGCTGCGGGGCGCGGCGGCCCGCAGGCAGCGCCAGCAGCGGAGCCCTCGCGCCGGCGCTCCCGCAGAGCTGTCTGGGGTGGGAGCCCCCGGATGCATGCGGGGGTGCGGGCGGGCACAAGCGCAAGCTCGTCTCTGCGGCCTGCGTCAGTCAGGGCTAGCAGGTCACAGGCGCCGTCCCGGCGTGCGGCGAGGCCGGCCTGGGCCACGGATTGGCGGGGCCAAGAGGGCGCAAGCTGCAGGAGCGCGCTAGAGGCAGCGTAGATGGCCGTGCAATGGCTGCTGCTGGGCTGCCGCAGGGTCGAGCTGCGCGCTGCAGACTCGCGAGAGCTGATCGTAGAGCTGCATGATACCGGCAGTGATGTGCACGGCTGCGGGAGAGCGTGAAAGGATTGGAGCCTACAGACGTTACAGACTGTGTCTGCGGATGTGCGCCAGGGGGCAGCCACATGCGCACTGCAGTTGCGGCGCCCCCCCGTTCCCAGCGGCCCAGCGCGCCCTCGCCGGACCCTGCCCAAGTATCCCTGCACAGGCACCCATGCACCCCTCTTCCCACAGGTACCTGCTGCTCCCCCCGCGCAGTGTCCTCACAGCAGCCCCATGCCCAGCTGAGCGCTCGCACCGCGCCACAGCAGAGCATCTGCCAGGTCACCCCCCCCGCGCACTGCTCGAGGCACGCGCGCTGCAGTGAGGCAGGCTGCAAGCGCGCCTGCAAGCCTGACGGCTGCCATGGCAGAGCAAGCGCCTCGATCCGGCGCGCTGCCCGAGCGCACGCTCCAGTGCCGGCCGCCACCAGGCGCCCCGGGGCGCACGCAGCGCTTTCTTGCCGCGGCGCCACACGACAGCGGCCAGGCAGTGCGCAGAGCCTCCCACACACACCCCCGCTCCCATGCAGCGCGCCGCCGCAACGTGCACCGCGCCGGCCCGCGGCCGCCGCCCTCCGTTGCGCTCAGGGCAGGGCCGGCGTACAGGCGCGGGCGGCGCGGCGCGCTGCAGGGCAGCGGCCCCGCCGCGGCGCTGCCAGAGCCAGTTTACGCGGCCATGGCGGCTTCGCGCTTGGCGGCTCCTGCCAGAGCCAAGTTAGGCGGCCTTGGCGGCATCACGCTTGGCCTGCTCCTGCAGGATGTTGAGCCGCACGCCCTTGCCCTTGGGCAGCGAGATGAGCGGCTTGTCGCCCTTGCCGATGATGAACACGTTCTGCAGCCTGCGCGGGAGCGCGGGCAAGGATGAGGGTCCGGACTCCGCGCTGGCGCGCCATGCACTTATCGCTACTCATCGAGGAGTGTAATACCATTGCACAAAGGGTCATCACTGCCAACTACATTCGCGAGCACCCAGCACCCGCTAGCTGCGCACGCCCATGCCTGCTGGGCAGCCTCCCTGGACACGCTGCATCACACCCAGCACAGCGCACCACACGCCCTGCCAGCGCCAGCCCTACAAGACAGCCTCGCGAGCGCACAAGCACATGGCGCAAGGCAGCGGTTTTGCACGACAGAGCGGCCGGTCGCGGGAGCGGTGAGTGCAAAACGTGGTGTACAATCTGTATTGCCTACACCCTGTGCCCTGCCGCGCGCGCGCACCGCGTGGCAAAGTCGTGGCCCTGCGCGTCCTTGACGTGGCAGATGTCAAAGGAGCCCTTGTGCTTCTCCTTGCTGAAGATGGTGCCGACGCGGCCCTGGTTGCGGCCGCCCGTCACCATGACCAGCTGGCCCACGTCGAACTTGATGAAGTCCTTGATCTTGCCGGTCTCGATGTCGAACATGACCGTGTCGTTCACCTGCGCGCCGCGGCCGCGCGCGTCGGCCTGCGCCGCGCCCCCGGCCGGGCGCGCCCGCCTGTGCGCTCTTGGCACTTGCCTCCTCGGCCTCCCTGTGTGCACCTTCGCAACGGCGCGCATGCTCCTCTCCGAGCCGGTCTGGTGCGCCCGGCTGCCAGCGGGCGGCAGCCGCCCACGCCCAGCCTCGTCGCATGCGGGGCGTGGTTGCTGCGCGCGCGCTCGCCACAGCAGCCGGCGCGCATGCCAGCAGGCCTGGCAGCGCGCGCGCGCCGTCGCGCGTCCGCACAAGCAGCAAAGGGCGCGCCTTGATGTCGGGGTCGGGGTAGCGGATGGTGCGGCCGTCGTGCGTGGCGATGTAGGGCACCTTGTTCTTGCCCATCTGGTTGCGCTTCACCTTGAGCAGCTTGTAGCCGGCCTCCTCCTGCGCGCGCCGCGCCGCGCGGCGCGCCCGTCACGGCCGCAGCGGGGCAGTGAGGCCCGGAGGGGCGCCGCTGGGCGCAGGCGGCATACCCAAGTCTGGCGATCCAAACCAAGCGCCCGTCCAGAGCTAGCTGACTCGGTGACAGAAGCTGCCGCGCCTCCCCCGCGCGCTGGCAGGCAGCGCGCGGCGTCGCGCCTCCGCCGCGCCTCCCCCTGGCCCCAGAGCTCACAGAAGGGCTGCGCTGGCATCCCTGCCCGCCCCCGCGGGAGCCCGGCGGTGGCGGCGGCGGCGGCCGCACGCGCGGCGTGCGCGGCGCGCAGGCGGCGCGCCTTGGTGATGCGGTGCGCGACGAAGCGGCCCTTGGTGTCGTAGACCAGCCGGAAGTGCTCATCGGTCTTCGGGATGTCGATGACGTCCATGAACCCCGCAGGGTACGTCGCGTCGGTGCGCACCTTGCCGTCCACGCGCACGTGCCGCTGCATCAGGATCGACATCACCTCCTTGCCAGTCAGCGCGTACCTGCGGCGCGGGCGGCGTCCGTTATACTAGGCTATTTGTACCCTGAACGGGGGGTACACCAATGGCCGGTGTGCGCCGGGCGCTCGTGCTGCTGCGCTCCAGGCGGCCGCGCCGCCCGCGCGCGCGCGCCTGCGCGCGTCGGCAGGCCACATCCGACCATGCAGCACTTGGCCCACAGCGCGCTGAGTGCGTGAGGTGCTGCGCGCTCCGAGCCGCGGCGCTGCCCATCCGCCCGCGCTTTCGCCGCGCGGCCGCCAGCGCGCCCAGTGTGCTCTGCAGCACTCCGGAGATGCAAGGCTGCGCGCAGACTGGAAGGGCGCGACGCGGTGCACTCTCACGTACACCAACCAGTGCCAAGAGCGATTCCCACCAGCGGTCCCCAGTCTACAGCCAACTGGCACGCTGCAGAGTGGACGTGCAGTTCCAGGTTCTGCCCAGTGCCTGCGCCCAGCCCGCCTCACACACAGGCCTGTCTCACTGCCGCAATTGTGCCAACCTTGAGCCTGTGCGCGGAGATGTCTGCACGAGTACACCTTGGCACTTCGCCGACCCCAGCCACAACACGCTCGCCGACGCACTGCCTTCGCAACAAGACCAGCAGAACATTGTGGCACACTGCAGCAGCCGAGGAGGCGCTAGCCACGCGCACGCGCGGCGCTCACACAGGGGCGACACAGGGCCAGCGGAGGCCCGCAGCAGCGCGCGCTACAGGCATGGCGCGCACTTCAGGCGGTTCCGCAGCAGGATCGTCAGCGGCAGGCACTCGCGCTGCTTGTGCGGCCCGGGCGATGGCTTCGGCGCCTGCGCACAGGCACGGCGCGTGAGCGCGCGCGCTCTACGACGGCGGCGCTTGCGCCCGAGCCGGGCGCGAAGCGCCAGGCAGTCTATGCTCGTCAACAGTTCCGCAAGGTAAGCGACTGGCTGGCGACGAGCGGCCTTTGCGCAATCGCCCTCAGGCATCGCAGCATCACACGCGCGCGTGGTGAGCGCAGCCACCAGCAGCCAGACTATGACACTGTCACATCAGCCCCTGGCCAGCCAGACCTCTGAGCCTGAGGCGCCCGTTGATAAGCACGGCTGCAGACAACACGCAGCAGGGCCTGGTGCGGCGAGTGGCGGCTGCTCTGAAGAACAGGCGCCGAGCTCGGCCTAGCACAACACGCACGGTGCGCAGGACCACACAAATTCAGGCGCAGCGCGGTGGAGCAGGGCGCACAAAGATGCCGCCGAGCTTGTCAAGCATCCAGTGCTTCGGCGCATTGAGCCGCTTCAGGTGCTTCTTTGGCCCGCGCGGCATGCTGGGCGACCTGGTTTCCCCCCGGCTGCGCTGCGCTTAGGACTCGCGGCCCTCTTGCGCCGCCTGCTTTGTGCCTCGCATCAGGGTCTGGAGGGCAAGGCTCAGGGTTGCATCCTGCTATCCAGCTTGCTTGGCTTCTTTCCTCAGCCTTGTCATTCCCTCAGGCTAACGGTCGAAGGACTCGGATCACCACGCTGCCTAAGCACCTGCAGGGAGTAGCGCCTGTCTCTTCCAGCCCCGCGCTCCATCGCCCACATTGCCCTGGTGGCTCGGGGCGCGCGCCTGAGGGCGTGAGGGCCGCGGCGCGCGCGGCCCGCGCGTGAAGATGTCGACCGGCAGCCGGGACGCGCCAGCCGGTGAGGAGCGCAGCGCTGTGGGCCCGGCGCCCGATGCGCCGCGCGAAGCCGGCAGCGCGGGGGCCAGCCCTAGACACGTGCGCCTTCTCGTTCGTTGCAGCTCCCAGGGCGGGCCCTGGCCGGCGCGGCTGGCGGCGTGGGCCGCTCCCAGCCGAGGCATTGGCCGAGCATTTGGTGCGCGCGCGCAGGTGGAGCCCCCGGCGGCGCCCCCGCCGCTGAAGTCGGCGTGGGCGCAGATTGTGCGCGGCCCGGGCACTGCCGAGCAGGCGGGCGGCGGCGCGGCGAGCGGCCGGGCGGCGGGCGCGGATGCGCGCAGGCAGGCGCCCGCCGCGGAGGCGGGGCACAACATCCGCGCCGACTATGCCAAGCCGGCGGCGGTGCGGGTGCCGGCGGCAACCAGGGAAGAGCCTGGGGGCCGGGCGGGGAGCTCGGATGGCCTGTCTGGAGCCGCCTCTGTGGCCTCCCCGAGGGGCGTTGTGCCGACCTCGGGACCGGCCGCGTCCGCCGAGACCGCGGCCAGCGAGCCGCCGGCGACCAGGAAGGAGCGCGAGGCGTCCCCGGCCGAGGGCAGCGCAGACGCGAGGGCCAGCACGCCAAAGCATGAGGTGGGCCGGCCCTGCCACCCTGTCCTACGTCCCGCCGTTCTGCTGCCTGCCCGGTCCCACACCGTGCTGACGCCGACCGCATCGGCGTGCAGGACGCCAAGGAGGCCAAGCCCGTGAAGCCTGCCTGGAAAACGGTGCGTCTCCGTGCCTGCAATTTCTGATTTGGGGCACTCTGCCTCTGCCTGCCAATGCCCATATCCTGCAGCCAGGCACCGGTGCGAGCGGCTCACTGGAAGGGTGCCGCGGGCGCTTCGCAGGCGCCCGCAGATGGGCAGCCGGCCTCGGCGGTGCTCAGCCAGGAGGGCGTCGCCTGGCCCAGCCTGGGCGACGCGAAGCAGCCGCACCGAAAGAAGCAGTCGGCGTCGGCGCCCACCACACCCGTGGCGCCCCAGGCGCGCCGCCGCGCCGCCCCACGCGCTGTCTGCCCTGCCCTGCTGTCCGCGCTGCCGGCGCCCGCGGCCGCCTGCAGCCGCTGCGAGGTCCGGCAGCAGGCGCCGGCCGCCGCGCCGCTGCCTGCGGACGCCCCGCTGAGACCTGTGCCGCGGCGGCGCCGCAGGCGCAGGCCGTGCTGCCGCCGCCGTCCTCGCCCGGCCCGCTGCGCGTGGGCGCCAAGCGGCCCGCGCAGCGGCGCGGCCTCCCGCTATCTTCGCTCGCCGACGCGCCGCCCGGCGCCGCCCAGGCCAAGCAGCCCGGCGCCGCCGGCGCGGGGCCCGCGCGCGGGGCGGACGCCAACGGCATGCCGCGCGCGCCTGCGAGCCCGGCGGCGGGCGCGGCGGCGGAGCGCGGGCTGCCACACGCGGCGCCCCGGCCGGGGCCCCCGGCGGGCGCGCGCGGCGCGCTGGCGAACTCGCGCAGCACGTCGCTCGGCGCGCCTGCGTCAGCAGGTGCGCGCGGAGCGCCGATGAGCAGCCGCGGCAGCGGCGAGTGGGGCCGGTGCAACGGCGTCGCCGGCGGCGGCGGCGGCGGCGGCGGCGGCGGCGGCGAGGGGGCGCCTGGCGAGGCGCCCGCCACCCCGGCAGGCCCTCCGCCCGAGCCGCCCAGCCAGGAGCCTGCTGCCCAGGCAAGGGCGGTGGAGGCGGGCGCTCGGCAGGTCCAGGGCCAGGGCCATGGCCAGGGCCAGGGCCAGGGCCAGAACACTGGCAAGAGGGACGGCAGCCACAGCGCGGGAGCAGGCGGCGCGCCCGCGGCCGCCGCGGCCGCCGCGGCGCGGCCGGCGGCGCGGGGCGGCGACGCGGCGGCGCCTGCGGAGGGCGCGTCGCGCGCGCCGCCGCCGCCGCCGCCAGCGCCGCGCAGCGAGGGCGCGGGCCGAGGGGACGCAACCCCCGGGGGCCCCAGCGGACGCGGCGGCGAGCTGAGCAGCCGCGCGCGCAGCGAGGGTGGCGGCGGCGGCGGCGGCGGTGGCGGCGGCATCAGCGGCGGCGGCGGGTTCAGAGAGGGCGGCAGCCGCGGGCGCGCCGGGCGGCGCGGCGGCAACGGCGGCGGCGTTGGCGGCGGGAACGGCGGCGGCGGCGGTGGGAGCAGAGGCGGCGGCGGAGGCGCGTATGGCGGCCGCATCGCGGCGCCCCTGGCGGGCATGTACCAGATGGGCATGCCGGCGATGCCGGGCATGGTGCCGCAGATGTTCTTCGCGCCGCCGCCGCCGCAGATCTACTACCCGCCGGCTGCGTTCGGCATTGCGGCGCCGCTGCCCAACGCGCCGTCGCCGGGGCAGATCGAGGCGCTCGTGCGGCGGCAGATTGAGTACTACTTTAGCGGCGAGAACCTGGTCAAGGACGCCTTCCTACGCGCCAAGATGGACGACGGCGGCTGGATCCCCACGCGCGTGATCGCCTCGTTCAACCGCGTGCGCATGCTCACGCCCGACCTGGCCGTCATCACGGAGGCGCTGCGCGACTCGCCGGGCGTGGAGATGTCGGCCGACGCGCAGCTGCTGCGCCCGCGCGACGGCTGGCGCCAGTGGGTGCTCCCGCTGGAGCAGCGCGACCCGGTGCTCGTCGCGCCGCCGCCGCCGCCGCCGCCGCCGCCGGCCGAGCTGCTCGCTGCGGCCGGCGGCGCGCACCCCGGCCCCGTCGTGCCCCCCGGGCCCAAGGCGGCCGCGCCGCGCCTGGCGCCCGGCGGCGCCAAGGCGGCGCCCGCCGGCAGCAAGGACGCGGCGGCAGCCGCCGCGGCCGCTGGCGCGGCCGCCGGCGCCGCGGCGGCGGCGGCGGCCATCGCGGCCGCAGCCGCGGCGGACCGCGCGCGCGGCGGCGCCGAGCCGCGCTCGCCCGCGGCCGGCCGGCTGCCGGCAGCGGCGCCGGCAGCGGCGGCAGGCGGGCAACCACCTGCCGCTCAGCCCGCGCCAGCGGCGGCGGCGGAGGCGGGCGGCCCTGGCGAGCGCGGCGGCGGCGGCGAGGAGGCCGAGGAGGGCATGTTCCAGCTGGATGAGGTGCGACGCCTTGTTGCAGCTGGGTAGGGTACGGTTAGGGTAGGCCTTGAGTTGTACAACTGGACGAAATAGGACATCAGGTGCAGTGACCTGCTCCTCGCTGCTGGCGGGTGCTGCGGCTAAACAGCTTTGCTGGGCTGCGTGGCAGCGGGCAAGAGCCGCATAGTGGCACAGTCATGTACGTTAAGCACAAGCAGGGCATTTTGCAGGACCGGCAGTGCAAGTCGGGCGGCGGGGGTATGACGAACAAAATTCTGACGCTTGACCTGAGCACCCCGTGCTGAAAGCTGAATTTTTCGCTGTGTTCTTTCTGACCCCCGGCCGCGCCCGAGCCCCCCGGCGCCCCGCCCTGCCCTGCTTGGCACGCCCGTCGGGCTGGTGAGGCACTGTCCTTGCAGTTCTGTATGCATGTGCCCCTGTTTCAGCCCAATGTTAGAGACAGACGCTGCTCGCAAGCGCGGGCGCCGCTGGCGCAGGAGCACGACGCGCCCGACGCGCACGCGACGGCGCGCACGGGCAAGGGCCGTTCTGCACCGGGGGCGGCTCCTGGTGCGCCGGCCAGCGGCGCGGCCGGCGGCGGCGCGGCCGGCGGCAGCGCGGCGCTGACAGATCGCGAGCTGTCAAAGCTGATCGTGGTCACGCAGTCGCGCGGCCGCCGCGGCGGCGGCGGCGGCGGCGCGGGGCCGTCGGTGGACGAGATGGCGGCCGTCATCTCCGACGGCCTGCAGCACTACGAGCGCGAGCTCGCTGAGGTGAGAGCCCCGACGGGGCTGTGTGCGGCGGCAGAGGCCTAAAGCCTCTTGTCTCTTGACGCGTTGCTGCACGTTGCAGCAGAGCAGCAGCAGCAGAGCCAAGGGCGTGTCAACACCCTCGGCATGTTGCATCGCTGCCAGCCTGGAGCAGGGGCGGCATGAAGTGCGTGACGCGGCCGAGAGCAGTGCCGTGCTGGGCTTGCCGTGCCGTGGTGTACGAGCGGCTTGAGAGCGCTTGCGTGTGCACGGCTCCTGGTGTGTGCTGCGACCACCCAGCGGCTGCGCTGTGAAGGCCGGAGCTCCACTGACGCGCCGCCGCGCCTGCGCGGCCTGCAGTGGCAGGAGCGCAGGGGCGGAGGCGCGGGGCGCCCCGCGCGCGGGCGCGCGGGGCCGCACGCGGCGCGCCATGGCGGGGCTGGCGGCGCCGCAGCGGCGCGCTTCTATCCGTCCTCGGTGCCGCGGAGCATCGCGCGCGGCCGGCCAGGTGCGTGCATCAATTTTGATGCGGGCGGGCCTGGCATCCTGGGTGCCTGCTGTGCACGCTGCAGCCTCGTGCACACTCTTGCGCTGCTCGCCGCCACAGCCGCGCGCTGCAGGGCTCTGCGCGGCGTCCCGAGGACGCGTTGCTTGCGTGTGATGCCAACTTGACCCATCATCGAGTCATCATGCTGCGGCGACCGCGGCGGGCTGGTCGGGAGCAGGCGTGCAGATATAGGGTTGGGTAGGCTTAGGTCAGGGTCGTATGGGTGCACTGTGCAGGCCCATGTGTGCAGCCGGACCCCTGCCGCCAGCACTTTGGGGCAGTCTGTGTCGTCCTCCCTTCTCACCATCTCCCTTCCGTCTTGAGCCACCTCCTCGCCATACCTCTGCCGTGGTGTGAAGGTACCCTGGGCTGAACAGCAGTGCGCGTGGGGCGCGTGCAGGCGGCGCTGCAGGCGCGTCGGCGGGCGAGTCGCCGCCGACGCACGCGGCCGGTGGCGTCGGCTGGCTGCTCGGCAGCACGCCGCCGCCCGACGGCAATGGGCCCTGCGCCGGCAGCGCCAGCGGCGCCGGCGGCTCGCCCGGCGCGGGCGCGGGCGCGGCGGTTGTGTGGCCCAAGGCGCGCGCGCGACGCTGGCAGCGCTGAGTTGTGTCACAGTGCAATGAGAGCGGGCGGACTTGTAGCGTGCATGTGACCCAGAGGCGCGCACATGCGTGCACGCCACAGGGCCCGCGCATGTGCGTGTCGAGCATGCTGTCACCTGTCTGGCAGCTGTGTGGCCGGAGCTGCGCGCCAGGCCAGGACCGTGCCTGTCGCAAACCTCCACCGCAAAATCCTGGGCCCGGAACTGGCCGATTTTGCTTTGCAGCCCTTGAAAAAGAGAATGGGCAGTGCGCGCTCCGCGCTGCGCCGTGGCACGTGTCGGAGCCCAGCCGGGCGGTTGCTGAGAGCCTGTGCTGCCCTGGTCTGCGTGGTGACCAATGTGTGTTTTTGGTCTGCTGCGCGCAGGGCGGCGGCTCGCTGCCGCTGCCGGCCTTCCCGCACCCCAGCCACGCGCTGGCGGACGCCGACGGCTTCCAGCAGATCGCGTACGGCAAGTGGCGCGCGCGCTGCCTGGCCGAGCGCGCCGCCAAGGGTGCGCGCCCTGCAGGGGCCGCGTCTCGCGCGCCGCGTGGCGCCTGCCGCCAGAGCAAGCCGTGACGCACGCTTGCGTGCCCAGCTGAGCGTAGCTCTGCGGGATCAGAAGGCTGCAATGAGCGCGGCATCGCCGGCGCCGCGCAGTGCCCAGACCACTATAATGCGGGCCACCGTGTGCATAGTGGGCGCCTGCATGGGGCGCATGTGTCAGCTGGCACCTGCAGGACGCGCGCCCGTAAGCGCATGCGAGCAGTGCAGTGAGCTGTGCCGCGCCCGGCTGCGTCCGCGCCTGCGCGCGCGCGTCGCTGCGCTCGCTCGAAGCGCAGCCTAACCCTACAGTAATGCGCGTGCAGGCGCGGGCCACAGCGAGCAGATGAACACGCTGTTCCGCTTCTGGTGCTACTTCCTGCGCGACCACTTCGCGCCGTCGCTATACCAGGAGTTCCGGCGCTACGCCGCCGAGGTGCGCGCGCGGCGGCCGGGCTCGTCACTGTGCGCTGAAAGATTTGTTATGACGTGAGATGCCAGGCGGGCGGTGATGGGCGAGGATGTTGGGCAGCTGCACATGCTCTCGCGGTCGTGTCTGGTGGCTGTCCTTCGCTGTTGACAGCGACACCTTGTGTGGGAGCTCGCGCCCAACCCCTCTTAGTCAAGGTACATGGCAGGCTGCGCGGCGCGCGTCCCGCTGGCCAGCGCCGCCGGAGGCGCCTCCGCCCGCCACTGCGCCATGCATGTAGCCCCATCTGTTGCCACCGCAAAGGGGCTCATAAAGCGCCGCGGGGCGGGCAGGACGCGGCTGCGGGCTACCAGTACGGGCGCGAGTGCCTGTTCAGGTTCTACAGCTACGGCCTGGAGGAGCACTTTGACGCGGCGCTCTACCGCGACTTCGAGCAGGAGACGCTGCTGGCGCGCCCACCCTACCCCAACCCTTACCTGCACGTCCCCGTGTGCAGGGCACCCATGCTCTGCGGCAGCTGCCTCCCGGCCGCGGCCCTCAGGGCCTGCTGCTCCAACACAAGCGGCCCCTTCGGGCTGCCCCTCGCACCCCACATGCCATCCATGCTGCCCCCCGCCTGCGCCCCCCCGCCCAGCTCTCCTTGACTGCGCCGTGCGCCCAGCTGGGGCAGCACTCATGTCCCTGCATGGGCGCCGTGCGGCGCGCTCGCGGCGATACGCGCGCCGCGCGCAGGACTTTGAGGCGGGCGGCCTGTACGGGCTGGAGAAGCTGTGGGCGTTCCACCACTACATGGGCCTGCCGAAGCACGCCGGCCTGGACATCGAGCCCCAGGTGCCGATCCCCGCCGGGTCCCCGCGCCCTCCGCCGGGCCCGCTCCGCCCGCCGGGCGCCGTCGCGCGCGCCCCGCGCCGCCGCCGCCGCCGCCGCGAGGGCGCAGCGCTTGCCATGCCGCCCCAGGGCAGGCGCATGCTTCAGTGTGAGCTGGGTGTTGTATGTGCCGTTACCTGGTGACTGTGCCACGTTTCTAATACAACTCTCCTGGACTCCTGTGTTGACATCAGAAGTTTTGGGAACCCTTGCCTCTGCCCTACCTGCCAGGGGGTGTGTGGTGCGTGTGCGCGCTGCGAGCGTCGGGGAGGCTGCGACGGCCGGTGATGTATCCAACCATGCTAATTCCGAGGCTCCGGCCTCTGCGGATGCAAAACCTTCTACCAAGATCTGTACTGAGGCCTGGTCATGCCCTTGTATGCACAGCGCCCGGCCCGCCCGGGGCAGGCACGCAGCCGGGCTGGGACTTGCGAGCACATGGCCCGCACTGCAGGGCACGCGGCGGGCTAGCAGGCAGCGTCAAGGCGGTGCGCTTGCGCAGCAGCACCAGTGAGCGGCCTGCTGTGGGCGTGACGCGGGGGTACGCGGCAGAGGGGGAGGGTAGGGTTGGGTAGGGTTTGACTGGCTGCGCCGCGGGCGCGCAGCTGCGCCGGCTGCTGTCGGAGGAGTTCCGCTCGCTCGACGACTTCCGCGCCGCCGACCGCGCGCGCCACCCGGTGCGCCCGGCCAGGCCACATCTACACCCTGAACCAGCGTGCGCTGTCTGGCCAGTAGAGCGCGCCCTGATTTTGACAGGCCTCCCTGCGCCCATAATGCTTCCGGGGGGGGCCGCGCGCTGGGTGCGCGCGGTGCATGGCGCATGCATGCGTGTGCTGCCCGTCCCTCGGCGCATGGGTGCGCTGCCAGCGAGGCGGGTGTGCTTGAGCGGTTGTTCGGAGCGCGGATGGAGGCCTGCAATTGCCGCCTATGCCTTCATCGTGCCCACACCGTCGGCGTCGGCATGGCGCAAAGCGCTGCCGCTCGTGCGGCAGGAGAGCCGGCACCGGCAGGGCCAGGCGCATGATGCTGCGGCGCGCCGCCAGGGCTCTGCTGCGGCGCCCGCGGCGGCGGAGCGGCGCGAGGGTGGCCACGGCGCGAGCAACGGCATCGCCGCAGCCGCTTCAGGCGGCGGCCCCGGACCCAACGCTGCGCAGGAGCCCAGGTCGCAAGCCGGCGCCGCCGCGCCGGCGCCCGCCGCCGCCGCAGCGGCCAGCGGGGCCAGCGCGGCAGCGGACGCCGCGAGGGACGCGCCGGCTGAGGCTGCGGCCCCCGCCGAGGCCGCGCACGCGCAGGGCGGCACCGCCGGTCGGGCAGCAGCGGGCGCCGCGCCGCACGGCCGTGCGGGGGATGCAGCCGCGCCCGTAATGAATGGTGGCCCGCATGCCGCGTGGGCGGGCGGCGCGGAGGACGACGAGGACGCTGTGGAGTTGCCGCAGCGACCGCGCTCCGCGCCCGCAACCGCGCCCGCGAGCGCGCGCGTAGCGCGTGCCGCCGCGCCCGCTCCCGCAGCCACTGCCCTCGTCGGCACGGCCGCCGCGCCCGCAGGCGCGAAGCGGTCGGCGGCCGCGCCTGGCGCTGCGCCGGCGGGCTGTGCCACTGCGCCAGAGGACCCTGAGGCGGCAGAGCCGCCGCCGGCACAGCCCGCGTCCGCCATCGCCTCGACGAAGGCGGCGGCGCCTGCACAGGCCGGCGGCAAGGCGGCGGCGGCCGCGAGCGACGACGCGCAGGGCGCCAGCGCCGAGCCGAGCGCGCCTCTGGCTGCGCTGCCGAATGGGCACGCTGAGTGCGGCGGCGTCGCCGTCGTTGAGAACGGCCCCGCGCTCGCCGCGGTGGTCGCGGAGGGGTGACAGCCGCAAGGGCCGGCGGCTGGCTGCGGCGGCGCGGCGCAATGCATCAGCAGGATGGCGCAGGCCTTGCATGGCCCCCCGGTCGCGTGCACGGCATGCGGCGCGCCCGCGCCATGCTGGCGGTGCATCGGGTCATGTCGGGAGGAAGAGATCAGTGTGTCCAGGCGTCCATTGGCCCGTTTATCTTCTGCAGCCGGGGCCTGACACGCGCGGGCGCATCTGCCTGGTTGGCAGAGGGCCGCTAGCCTCCCCTGGCGGGCAGGAGGCATGAGCCTGCGGTGAGTGCAGCCTCCCGAGCGCCCGCGCATAGCGAGTCGCTGGCGGCAGCGCATGCCCGCACCCCGCGCGCGCTCGCTTGCTGTCAGGAGCTCGCCGCGGGCGTTTGTGCCGCGCGTCCATCTCAGGGTCGCGCGGGCGCCTGCAGCCCGGTGCAGCATCAGGGAGAGGAGATGCCATCTTATACCTCACGAAGCTCCAAGAAAACCCCATGTGGACGCGAGCAGGTCTCTGCAGTCAGTCATGGCGGGAAGTGCATAGCGGGCTTGTGCAGGTGGGCCGCGCGCTGTGTGTGTGAGACGCGCCAAATGAGCGCGCGAGTAGGCAGGTGGCCCGATAGGGTTGTGTGAGAGGGTGGGCGGCACGGGGCGCACTAGGGCAGTGACATGCGGCACGGCCTGCGTGGTGACGGTGCCTCCCGCGCGACGCCGGAGGCCGCATCAGGCGGTGCGCAATATGCCAGCGCGGGCACACCAGTGGCAGCGCAACCAGCGCGGATCGAAGCCTTACGCCACTTCACAGTGGCGCTGCTGCTGCCAGGCCGGCTGCGCATAGCCCTGGTGCAGCGGGCAAGGGCAAGTATGCGCCTGACAGGGCGCCAAAGAGGCGAGCCCGTGTTGACTGCGCGTCTGGTGCCATGATGGGTTTTCTGTTTTGCGGTGTGCGCCTTTGCTTGTGGTTCAGTTTGTGTGTGCGGGCTGTGCAGTGCGCGTCCTTGCAGCGTGCAGCAGGATGCCACGCGAGGCGCGTGCTTGGGGCAATAAAAGAAGGAGCCTTTGCGTGGGAGCGCTATGACCGGCACGGGCATGCGCTCATGGGTTTTTGATGCGATTTTTTGAGCAGAGTGGCAGTGCAGGGCGCCCAACCCCTCCCACTGGTGCGGGCGAGCCTGCCGAGCAGCCCCGCCTGCAGCCCAAACCGCTGCGGGCGTAGGCCCGGGCCGCAGCGCTGCCTCTGTGTGTGTGCCATGGCGCACATGAGCCTGTTGTGTTTTGGGGGCATCGCACGTCAGCCTTTCGCACGCTCTCAGGACAAGGAATACAGAACATGCATGGCCGCGTGGCCTGCGGCGTGGCTACCTGGCGCTGCGGGTACCTGCCTGAGGGCGCAGCGCCAGCGGCGTCCCACATGCTGGTTGACAGGGCTGCTGTGTGGAGCTCCGGCAATACTGCGCAATGCCTCTGTGTTAACATATGCCTGCTGCGCCGGCTTGAGCAGTGGCCCGGCCGCACCGCGGTGGCGCTCAGTGCAGCGCCTCGCATGCATGCATGCGACCCTGGCACTCTTGGCATTGCATGCAAAGCACCCCAGGCCACCATGCACTGTGTATCACATCCCATGACGCAATGCGCAGTCTGCTCAGATGTCATGCCTGCATGGCGCTGTGCTCGCTCTCACGCTCGCATGCACACAGAAGTCTGCTTCTTCGACGCTCCTTGCACAGTGTTGAAGAGGGTGCTCCCAACGCACGGCCACCTTGCCGCACAACAGCCTGGGCTGTTGACAAGCGACCCATAGTCGCACAGCACTTAGGCTGAGTGAAAAATACGTCGCAGGGCATTGATGCCAGGCCCGGAGCGTTAGTCCCAAAGCGCAAGCCCTAGGTAAGCATCTTAAAAAGACAACACTCTTTATGCCTTCGCGCAGCAACACGCTTCATGACCAGCCAGGGTGTACACGCCCTGCAAGCAGCTGAATAGACAACACTCTCCGTGGCCCCAGCAACACGCTTCGTGCCCATCAGGGTGGACACGCCCAGACCCACGGAAGCGCTGCTGCTCGACGGCAACGGCAGAAGGGAGGCAGAACCGGACGCGGCACAGAACTGGGCTGGCCTAGCAAGCATGCGGACAGCACTGGCCTCTTGCCAGGTCAGCGCCCATGCCGGGGGTGGGAACAAACAGCCTGTGGAACAGAGGCGGTGATGCGCAGCGCAGGACGCATGTCCTGGGGCGTAACTAAAAAGAGTTGGAGACACGGCGCAGCGCCCCCGCTGCTCCCACAAGGCATGCATAGTTTCCAGTGCTGGGCGCTGAGGGCCCGCACGCGCCCAGGGGCCGGACCAGTGGGCTGCAAATAAAGAAGCTGAACAAGATAGGCCGGCAGCGGGGCATGCTGCATGCACACAGAGATTTTAGTAAGTAGCCCCCTGCTTGCAACACCCTAATAAGAACAGCCCCACAAGCACATAGCAGCCGCTGCCACGGCTCAGGTATTGCCGGGCAAGGACACACACGCATACAGTGCTGATGCATACAATGCTCACTGGATCACCTGTGTGGTAGGGATTAGGTTTAGGGTTGCAGCACCCGCAGTCACACCCGCACCATAACCGATGCCCGCCAGACCAGGCAGGCAGTAGCACTTGAGCGACGTCATGGGCCGGGGCGGTTGCCCGACGACTCGGGTGGCCCCAGCTCGCCTCACACCGCGGCAGTACTTCACAGCTTGATCGACGCAACAAGCCGCAGCGAGAAGCGCCCTCCACACTGAGTGCGTGCCGCCCCAAGTCCCGCGCGTTAGCAGCAGCACAGATAGGGTGCCCACGCCATCCCCCAAAAAAAGCAGAAGCTTTGCAGGCCGAGCGTGCACGCCGCCCGCTCTTGACACTACCACCGCTTGGGTCCTCCCAGGTCACCCGCTACATCTGTACGCAGCGAGCGCCACCCAGCCGCAGTTTCCCCTGTGAACGTGCATCCAGGCTCCCCTGTATTCAGACTCCCCTGCACCCACGGCTTACGCAGCGCCGTGCCCCAGGCGCGGAGTGCGCGGCCGCAGCGCTGAGGCCGCGCACGCAGACCGCGCGCGCCCGCGCGGCGCCGTCAGTCGATGCGCAGCAGCTGCCGGTGGCTGAGCGGCGCTGCGCAGGCGGGGCACGCGGCCGCGCGCGCCAGGCACGCGCCGCAGAACAGAAAGTGCGCGCATGGCAGCGCCAGCGTGTCGCGGCGCGCGCGGCGGCACGCGCGGCACGCCACCGCCTCCTCCAGCACCCTGCGCCCGAGCCGCGGCCAGGTTCGGGCAACCCTGGGGTAGCGAGACCCCATCCCCCAACCCCTTACGCGGCTCGGCGCGCGCCGAGGCCGAAGGCTCACCAGCGCACAGCGCATGCAAGCGGCGGCGCCCCTGCGGCCTCGGCAGTGACCGCCCAGGTGACAGGTTGCAGGCTCAGTGCAAGCATGGGCGCAGGGGGGCGCGCCTGACCGTGGCCTCCAGCTCCGCAGCTCGAGCGAGCGCGCGCTGCACCTCGGCCCCGCAGCGCCTCCCGCACTCGCCGGGCGCGGCCGCAGCCGGCTGGCCCAGGCCCTGCCGGCGCAGCCATGCGTGGGTCAGCAGCAGCTGCGGAGCCGAGCGGTCTGCCCACGAGACCGTTCATGCTGCCGCAGCCCGCGGCGATGGGCGTGAGCATCGTCATCCATGGCGTGGTACGAAGAAAAGCCAGCACCGCAGCCAACGCTACTCACGCCTGCGTGCTGACATGCCTGCACTGCTCCCTGGCGTCCCGCACAGCACACGCCGCCCAAGGGGCGGGTCGCGCGCCTGCCGCATGCTGCCGGCCCGCTCCGCGCCGAGCGCAAACTGCGCCAGGCCGCCCAGCGCCGGCTCGCGCGGCGGCGGCGGCGCCTGCGGCTCCAGATTGAGCAGCAGGCGCAGCGTCTCCGGCGCGCCGCTGCAGGCGCGCGCCAAGTTTGGCCGCGACGCCGGGCCGGCGCCGCCGTTGCCCAGCTCGGCCGCGGCCTTGCCGGCGGCCTCGGGGCCGGGGTGCAGGCTGTCGGGCGGCGGCGCGCGGGCGGGCGGGCCGCCGGCGCTACGCCGCAGCCCGTCGCAGCTGGTGGACCTCCGGTCAAGCGGCGCCCCGCGCGCGCCCCAGGGCAGCTCCCAGCCCGCGCCCATGTCCAGCGCGGGCGGCAGCGTGCCGCTGCGAAAGTCCGGGTCCAACGCGACGCCCTGCGGGCTTCCCCCGAGCGCAGCGCCGCCCGGCGCGGCGAGCAGCGCGGGGCCGCCGAGCGCGGGCGGCCCGAGTGTGGCCGGCCACTGCAGGCCGCCGCCCCGCAGGCGCTTCAGCCCCAGCGCCGAGCTCAGGGCCTCAAACCCCATGCAGCTGTCGGCACCAGGGGCCAGGTTCGCGCCGCCGCTGTCGCTCAGCGCTTCCATGAGCACGTCTGTCTGCAGCGGCGCGGTCGTGTCGGCCGCGGGGCCCCAGCCGTTCTCGCCCAGGCCTGGCAGGCCCGCCCGCGTGCAGCTGCGGCGCATCGGCGGGGGCGGCAGCTTGCGCGCAGCCTTCGGCAAAGCGCAGGCCCTCGAGCTCACCCAGGCGCACGACATGCCGCGGGGAGGCCCCACCAGACCCTGCCCCCGACCCTGCCGGCGCCTGCCGCAGGTCAGCCAGTTGCACCGTGGCGGGTGACAGCGCGCGCCGCAGGGCGTCGAAGCAGGGTGCAGAGCCCTGCAAGGGCTCCGCATCGCCGCCGGCGCCGTTTGGCTGCAAGTCTATGCACGCGACGACCTCCCCGCCGGCGTCAGCGGCGGATGAGCCGAGCGGAGCGCCAACCTGCGCCGCCTGCGCGTACGCCTGGTGTCAGCGCGGAACAGGATGCGGCCCGAGACCGCTTGTGCCACGGCAGCCAGGCCGCACGCGCCAGCCTGGTGACACCACGCGCGCCGACGACGGCCTCGGGTGAGGAGGTGCAAGAAGGGCTGAGGTGGAGGGGCCGCACCGCGCGCTTGCACTTCTTCCGTTTGCAGTGCGGGCTGCCCGCGCCGTTGTCGCTCAGCTGCGACCCCAAGAGCTGCGCGATGCATGGGGCGGACACCTGCGGCGGCGCGCCCGGGCCCGGCCAGGGCCGCCCGGCCAGGATGCCCCAGCAGTCGGCGCACAGCAGGTCGCTGGTGCACGTGACCCCGGCGACCTGCACACGCGGCCTGGCTCAGCAGCCGGCCCGCGCGCCGCTGGCGCCTGTCTGAACACGCCGCAGGCACCAGTTACGTAATGCTCTCTTCCCAGCAGCCCAAGACCAGAGTCCTGCAGGGTTCACTTGCAGCAAGTTCGCGTGGGTGGAGGCTCTCTGCGTACCTGGGCATACACATCGATGATGCAAATGGCGTGTCAGCTGTTAGCATTGGGGGGCTGGGTCTGGGGAGCAGGCGCACCCCGAGGCTGCAGAGGTCGCTTGTTGGGAAGGGGCGGCTGCAGCAGCTGCAGTCGCTGCCCCTGCGCAAAGCGGCCGCCTGACAAGGTGAGCCTGACAAAAACGTTGCTGGTACACACCGGCGCACACATCACAGGCTCCTATCCGGACAGCTTAGCAGCCTCAACTTGCACCCACGAACAGGCAGAATTTGCCAGCAAAAATTCAGCGCTTGGGACGCCACACAGTGGCCTGATCAGTGCATCGCACCTAGCATTGTTAACCTACTGCAGCAGACACTTGCTGTAGCCTGCCAGGCAGCTCACCTGGCAGGCATTGTAGAACCTTTAGTGGCTGACTCGTCTCACTGCCCAGAGCTGCAGCAGAGCACTAGCAGCGCACATGCGGCATGCGTCCGCCGACAGGCCGGCAGCCATGCGTGCCTTTGCCGCGTGCTGCCACTTGCCCTCACCACCGATCAAGACGTTGGGGAGCACCAAGCAGTCCGTAGACCCAGGCCTGGACCAGATTTCTACATGGCATTAATGCCTGTATCATCATAGGTCATCAAGCAGAGCCCAGGCGCAAGCTTGCGCCTGGGCTCCTTAAGGCCCAGGCTCCTTAAGGCCCAGGCTGCAGCCGTGCTCGGCTGCTTGTGTTAGCGCAACAGAGACACTGCGCAGCTGCCACGCGAACTAGCGCTATGGAGGACAGGCATGCTCCGCACGGCAGTGCGTGCACCGACGTGCTCTCCGTTTCGCTAATTGGAGCCACAGGCCTGCGCGACATGCGGCCATGGGGCAAGGGGCTCAACATGGGTGAGTCTGCCGCGCCCGTGCCCGCGACGTAGTCCAGGCTCCTGTCTCGGCGTGCACTGCCCCGCTGCGCCGCTGCGCTGCATAGCTTCAAACGCGACACAGTTGGACAGCTAGCACTGCCATGCGTATCGTGCCTGGTCGTTGGCAGCGTGTCGGCCATGCACGAGCGCTGGTGTGCTGGGGCCGCGCAGCGAAGATGAGCCCGTTCTTCGTCATCAGCATGGGCCCCGTCCGGTGGCGCTCGAAGACCGACAAACGTGCGCGGGCCGCGGCCGGGACTGCATGCCTCGATAACCAGTGCTGCTACAGAGAACCGTCATGTCTTTTGAGTTACAGCTCTAAATTGTCACTACAGCTGCGGGGCTCCTGCTGAATTTGTGCTCGCCGCGCAGACTGCGGGCGCAACCCGACCTGGCAGCAGGCCGTGCGCCTGGACGTGCCGCCCGGCTGCCAGGAGGCGCTTATTGAGGTGCGTGCGCCAGCCCAACACCTTGTCTAGCAGCGTAGGGGGGGTGCTGGAACTGCCTCGCGTGGCCTGCCCAGCCCCGCTGTCCTGCCCCGGCCACCAGCGGGCGCTTGGAAAGCGCACTGACGTCCCGGTGCGCTGCTGCATCTGTTAGGAAGCACCCAACCACCTGCGCGCAGCCCTGCACCACCTGCGAGCAACCCTACTTGACCGCCTTCGCGCAACCCTACTTGACCCCCCGCGCGCACCCCGCAGACGGGCTCGTTACCACCTCTCCTGCCCAGCAGGTGTTCGACAAGAATGCGTTCAAGGGCGATGACCTCATCGGCGCGGCCGCGTGGGCGCTGCCGCCGCCCAACGCGCCGCCGTGGAAGGTCGTGCGCGTGCGCCTGCATCCGCCCTCCGGCGGGGGCCTGCCCGGCAGCGCCGGCGAGGCTGTCTTCTCCGCGCAGCGCGTGCGCCTGGAGGTGCGCAGCCGTGCGTTTTCCAGACGCGGCCGCTTGGGCTTGAGGCGCGCACATGTGTCCCACAGACAGTGAATTGATAACCATGCGGCCCCATCAGGGCAGGCGCTTGCTCTGTCTCGTTCGGGGTTGGCGCCGGGCCTGCTCGCCGGTCTGAGTGCTATGAAGCGCTCTGTTCTCGCAGCCCTGTGCCAGAGCCCTGCAGGCTGCAGCGCACTGCTGCACCACCGCGGCGCCCTGGCGCGCGGCCCAGGCTGCCGGGAGCTGTAGGCGCTGCAGGCGCCCGGGGCCCGGGCAGCGCAGCCCTGTATGCTGACGCATGTGCTTGAGAAATACCTCGTGCGCGCCGGCGCGCAGCCCGGGTGGGAGCAGCAGTCGGGCGGCTGGACGCCTCAGACGCCGCAGACGCCGGGCGAGGCCTGGGGCGGCGGCGCGTACGCGTTTGCTGCGCACCCGGCGCGGCAGCTGTCGCTGCCGCTGGCGCCGTCTGTGGAGTGGGTCCACGCGCCCTCAGGTACGTCGCGAGCGTGTATGACTCAAATTGGACAGAGAGTCAGAAACATCTGCCCGTCCAGTATACATGGTCTTGCCTCAGCCCGGCCCCTCATACGCTCTCAAAGCTACCTGGCTGCTGCCGACATGGCCGGAGCACTGGTGTATGGCCTTGTGGCTGCGAAGGGTGCACGGCGGTGTGTCTTGACCTGTGCAGCCAAGGATGCAGCATAGTGGAGGCTGGCAGAAGCTGTCATAGCCGCCTCCAGATGCATGTCTGCTCGCGGCAGGTGACAGCGGTGGCGCGAGCGGCAGCGCGTGCGCCACCTATGGCACGCCGCCGGGCGCGCATGCCGCGCCCGCGCCCCGGCCCGCGAACCCCATCAGCCGGCGCGGCAGCGCCGAGCTGCCCCCGTCCAGCGGCGGCTCTGGCGACGCGGCGCCGGCGCCGGCCGATGCTGTGAATTTTTCGAGCAACCCTAACGCGTACCCTGCGGCTCAGGCCGCCAAGGGAAGCAAGGGCAGGCACTGGGACAGCTTCATGGGCGCGCTGGGCGTCCCGCGCAAGGGCGGCCGCAGCAGCTCTGGCGCGTCCACACCCGGCACCGGCACGCCAAACCCCAGGGAGAGCGGCGCCGAGGGCGGCTCGCGCCGGGGCAGCCTGGAGGGCGATCTGGGCGCGGACGTGCGCCGCCTGGCGGTCGGCGACGCGGGCGCGCCTGCGGCCGAGCAAGCCCTGCCAACCCTACCCTCGTCGGCCCCGCCTGCCTGGGACGCGTACGCGGACGCGCGGCGGCGGGAGGCAAACGGCGGCGATGCAGCGGCGCAGCCGCGCGCCGAGGCGCGGCCAGGCTCAGGGCCGGATCCGGGGCCGGTGCCGGCCCCCGTGCCCAGCTGGCAGGGCCAGGCGCTGCCTGTGCTGGAGGCTGCGGGCGCGGCCGCGGGGCCCGCGCGCGCCGCGGCGGCGGCCGCCCCGGCCGGCGCACCGCCCGCGGCGCGGCGGGGTGCGGATGCGGCTGCGCCAGCCGAGCCGCCCGCTGGCGGGCTCGGGCGCGCGGACTCGGCGGGCCATGTCGGCCCTGGCAGTGGCTGCGCGGTGTCCAGCGGGCGTCTGGTGCGCGGCAGCAGCCGGTCCTTGTCCGACACGCCGGGCGCAGAGGGGTCCGGGGAAGGGTACTTTGGGCCTGCGCCGCTCCCGACGTCGCCGCTCGGCCTGGAGTATGCGGGCGCGGGCAGCGGCGTGCCGGGCGCGGGGGGCGGCGAGCCGGGCGCGGGCGGCAGCGAGCCGGACGTGGCCGCCGCGGGCGCGGCAGGGCTCGCGGATGCCCCGCCGGTTCACGCGCGCGTCAACCCTGACCCTGACCCTGAAGGGCTGGAGGACCTGGCGCTGCCGGCGGTGCGCGCGCCGCGCCCGCCGGTGGACATGGTCGCGCTGTACAGCATGCTGCGGCCGCCCAAGTCGCCGTTCCTGGACTCGGGCCTGCAGGCGGCGCAGCTCGAGGCGCAGGCCGCTGCCTCGGGCAGCCCCGACGACACCGACGACTCCTCCGGCCGCGCCGACAGCGCCGACGCGGCCGCGGCGGCCGCCGCGGCGGCCGCCGCGCGCGCGGCCGCGCTCGCGGCGGTCGCCGCCGCGTCGCCGATGAACAAGCAGGCGAGCAGCGGCTGGGACTTCAGCATGCTGCCGAGGTGCGCGTCTCTTTGTGATCATACAGGCGGCTGCTTGTCTGCAAGATCAGCCTAGTGGCATTTGAGGCGGAGCATGCATTGTTAATTGGGGTTCAGACAGCACTAGCACACGCCTAGCCGGGCAGGAGGGTGGTCGTGCAGCCTCAGACCAGATAAAGGCTGGTACGGGCTGCATGGGCGGCCCCTGATCTGCCAAGTGACCGCTGCTCTCTCACGGTGTGCCATGGGGTGCAGCGTCGGCGCCGCTCCTCCCGCTCCTCATCTGGTGCTGGGCGGCGGCGGCGGCGGCGGCGGCGGAGGGCGCGGCAGGGGCGCGCCTGCCCGGCCCATCCCCGGGACCGGCCGCGAGGGGCCGGCCCCGGCCGGCGGCGGCCGTGACGGCGGCCGCGGCGGCGCGCGCCTCTGGCCAATGCTGCATGACAGCGGCGAGGGCATGCCGCCTGGCGGCGGCGGCAGCGAGCGCGCGGGCGCCGCGTCCGCCGGGCCGGCGACGCCGCCGGAGCGGGAAGCGCCCGGCGCGCCGGGCGCGGAGGGCGCGCCGGGCGGGGCCGCGGCGGGCGCGGGCGCGCCGGGCCCGCCGGTGCTGGACCGCAAGTCCATCCGCGCGCAGCTGTCGGTCGCCTGGCAGGCCGCGGCCAGGGCTTCGCCAAGGGTCTCGCCCCGGGGGTCCCTGCCCGCGGCGCCGGCGCACCCCGCCGGCGCAGGGCCCTCGGGCGGCGAGGCTGCGGGCCCTGCCGCGGACCCTGCCAGCGCGCTCGAGGGCGCGGCAGGGGCCGCCGCGGACCCTGCCAGCGCACTCGACAGCGTGGCAGGGGCGACCGCGGATCCTGCCAGGGCGTCAGCGGGCGCGGCGGGCGCCGAGGCGGCGCGCCCGTCCCCGCGGGCGGACAGCGCAGCGCCTGGCGCGGAGGGCCGGGACGGCGGCGCTGCGCCGCCACCGCGGCACCCGCAGCCGGAGGTGCCGCAGTCGCTGCCCAAGATGGCGGCGAAGACGTGGTGGCTGCGCCCGGAGGACGTGCAGTTTGACACGCACCCGGACGGCTCGCGCGTGCTGCTGGGCGAGGGCTCGTTCGGCCGAGTGCGCCGCGGCCGCCTCCCGGCGCCGTGCCCGATGCGACACGCCCCAGGACGCAGGGGAGGCACGGCTGAGCGCAGAGGAGTACGGAATGTGCACAGAGGGCAGCGGGCAGGCCGTGGCTTTGGGCTGTGGGGCAAATGAGACGGTCTCCTGCTCCTCGATGAAGCCCCCGAGGCGTGGCCGAGGGAAGGGAGTGATGCTGCGAGCGGCCTGCTGATATGTCGCACGGACGGCCAGCTCACCTGGCGCGTGCATGTCTAGCAGGCTCAGCAGCCAGTCGCTCGCTGCTGCTTGCATTCTCCCAAGCTTAGCGCCCAAGCGTTCAGTATCGATTTTAAAAAATTGCAAGTTCAGTGTCTCTAATGCCCTGGGCCGCCGGCGGCGCAGGTGTACGCGGGCCGGCGCGGCGGGCGCGAGAAGGTGGCCGTGAAGGTGATGCAGGTGCCCGCGGACCACCGCGAGCGCGTGCTGCGCGAGTTCAGCCAGGAGAGCCTGCTGCTCTCCATCTGCTACACCGACTTCGTGCTCAGCTTCCGCGGCGCGCCCCCGCCGCCCCGAGGCGGCGCCCGCGCCGGCGCCCCCGCCGCCGCGCGCCCGCTGCGCCGCCTGCGAGCGCGGCCTCTGCGGTAGTTATGGTCAGGGTGTAGGTTACACTACCCTAACCTCCGCATTCGCCGCGGCGCCGTCGCCTGGTTGGGCAGCTGCGACACATGGATGCGCCCGCAAGAGAACAGTGGGCTCGTCCCGCGCAGCGCACGCGCGGCTGTGCTGTGCTCGGCGCGCCGCGGGCCTGACCGCCGGCCGCGTCCCGCCCCTGCGCCGCGCAGGCATGTGCTCGCTGGACGACCGCGGCGAGCTCTGGCTGCTGACCGAGCGCATGGACTACAGCCTGTACCACGCTCTGCAGCGGCGCGGCCTGCGCTGGTGGAACGGGCGCGCCGCCCGCCCGCCCGCCGTGGCAGCTGCGTGAATGCGGCAGGGCACTTGAAGGCGCAGAAGGGCTGCACGGAGCGACTGCACGCTTGCACGCCGCGAGGAGCGCTGCAGTCTTTGGAACGCCGAGGGGCTGCGGCCGTGTCTGAGCAGCAATGTAACCCTAGCTCTATAACTCTCAACCCCCAGCACTTGTGAGCATGTGGAATTGAGGAGGTGCACTGGATGTTGGCGACAACCCAGCTACCGGGGGAACACTGTCCCGCCGCAAGCGCACCCCGTGCTCAAGCCTGGGCTGCAGGCGCGCGCAGGGGCTGCGACATCGCCATGGACGCCGTCGCCGGCCTCAACTACCTGCACGACCTGAACTGCGCGCACCTGGCGCGCGCCCGCCCGGCAGCGCGAGCGCGGCACTGCGCTCCCCCGCAGCGCTTGAAACTTGAGACATCGCTCTTGAGCAGGAGGCCTGTCTGGGGCGTTGGTTCTGCCTGGCAGTGTGCCGGGAGGGGAGTCGCCAGCAGCGTCCTCATCCAACTGCGCGTAGGCGCTCAGACCAGCTGCGCCGGCTTGCCGTCCCTTGCGAGCATGCACGATTGCCGCGCATGGCGGCCTGCGCGAGTGCGCCGTGCGCGGGCCGCAGGACGTGAAGTCGCCGAACATCCTGATCCGGGAGCAGGTTTCCGGCAAGCGCCAGGTGGTCGCCAAGCTGGGTGCGCGGCCCCGGACCGGCTTGTGTTCCGCACGGCTGCATGGCATTGGACTGTAAGCTATGGTAGGGGGTAGAAGCAAGGAGTTCGGTACCTGCTCTAGCACCGTCACCTTTTGTGATGTCTGAACGGCGTGTGGTGAGCGGTTGGCTGCCTCGCCGTGGATGCCAGGCTGGTTGCGCGCGGAATCGCGGCCACACGCATCCGCACACGCAGCCGTGCGCTCAGCGTGCCTGACAGGGCCTGAGGTTGGGCCGCGCGCGGGCCGCGGCAGGCGACGTGGGCATGGCGGTGCTGTTCTCCAACAATTACGTGGCGTCGCTGTCGCAGAGCATGCCCGGCACGTTTGTGTGGGCGGCGCCCGAGGTGCTCATGGCGGGGGTGCGCGCACGGCCCCGCAGCAGGCCTGCCAGGTTGCGGCCGTTTGCGGGCACACTGCCGCTAACACCCTGTCCTGCGCGACCATGGACCCTCTGTACCCTAACCCTTCACCCTGTGCAGGCCATCACGACGAAGGCCGACATCTTCTCCATGGGCATCGTGCTGTGGGAGATTGCGGCCGGTGCGCGCCCGTGGCCTGCGCATGCCCTACCCTACCCTATGCCCGCACAGCGTCGTGGCTGGCGCTGCACCGGCTCGGCTGGCTGTCCTGCGCGCTGCTCTTAGGAGCGCGGCGCAGGCGTCGAGGCACCCTGGACGCTGACCCAATGTGCCTGCCGACGCCCCCCACCTGTACCTGAACCGCCGACAGCGTGCAAGCAGCTTGGCCATGGAAGGCATGAGCCCTGTCCAGTGCAGACCTGCAACCGCGGGCAGGGTGCCGAGCTTGCAGAGAGCATGCAGCGATGCAGCTGGTACCAGGTCCTGGGCAGCAGGGGACATTGGCCCTAGAGCAGTCCGCCGTGCGCAGCGCCCACGCGCGCAGGCCGCACGCCCTGCTGCGTCAAGCGGTGCCGGACATGCTGACGGCCTGCCGCGCGCGCAGGCGAGACGCCGGTGCGGCGCGGCAACCTGCGGCGGCTGGCGCCGCGCGAGGCGCCGCCCGCGCTCCAGCGCATCATCGACACCTGCCTGGACACAGACCCCGAGCGCCGGCCCACCGCCGCGCAGCTGCTCGCGCAGCTGGCCGCGCTGGAGCCGGCTGCGTGAGGGTTTAGGGTCGCAACGGCGCAGTCAATGCTGCCTGGACCGGACAGATCGCAGGCCCCGTGCGCTGGCCCGCCGCTGCTCGCGCAGCCGGCTGCGCTGCAGCATGGAGGCCCAGAGTCTGGATGGCCTGGGGTCTTAGGTAATTATTGGGTCCGAAATGCAGGTTCCTGAGCGGCGCCCCTCTGGGCGCCCCGGGGCGTTTTGCAGGCCACTCGCAGTGACGTGTCGGCCCACATGTGTTGTCTAGCGTGGGGCATGGGTCTCAACTGTACATGTTGGCGGTTCGGGCCTCCTCCTTTTGCCTTTGCATTCTGCAGTGGCAGCCACAGTCGTCTGCCAGCGCTACTCTGGCCACTCTGGTTCCGTCCGGGAGTCGGCGTTGTTTGCGCGCATGTGCCTTGGGCTCTGTGTGGGCAGCGTGTGCCGCGCAGCTGCAGGAGACCAGGTCATAGATGTAGCCGACCTCTACGAGTGCTTACACAGCCCGCTGCAGCGCGTCCTCCAGACAGCCCCGCCCGCTCCGCCCAGCCCCTAGTCGAACAGCGAGAAGCCCATGTCCTCGTCCTCCTCCTCCTCCTCCTTCTCCTCCTCCTTCGCCTCCGCCTTCGTCTCCTCGGCCGCGTCGCCGCCGCCGCCGCCGCCGCCGGCCGCCGCCTCGGGCGCCGCCTCCACCGCGAACGCCGACGGGTCTGCCAGGAACGCCTTGACCTGCGCCGGGCCAGCCCGCGTCGCCGCTCCGCGCCATGAATCAGGGATGCAGGGGAGCAGACCCATACAGCCTGGGCCTGCGCAAGCCCATGCAAGATTGTCACTCAGGGACCTGTCAAAGCTATGCAAGAAAGCGAGCTTGCGGTTGAACCTTGCTGAGTCGCCTGAGCTCGACCTGACCGCGCCACTTGCACACAGGCTGGACGCGCGACTGAACGTACACCTGGCCCCCTGTCTGAACATGAGCCCAGGGCCAACAGCGTCCGCGCCCCAAACCACGCCGGCTGCGCTTGCACTCGTGCAGACATTCCCAGGGGGGGGCAGCAGGGCCCATGTAACCACCCCAGCATGCCTGCAACCCTAACCCACATCCGCCTGCTCACGCCCCTGGACACGGCAGCCAGGCCGCGCCTCTGCGCCCGACGAGGGGCTGCAGTCTAACCGAGCATGAGCTCTAAATCCTCAATTCATGCAGGGGTGCATGGGGGCATGCGATTAGGGCTGCAGATTAGGGCAGCCGAGCCGCGCCTTCTCGGCCAGCGGGAAATCGTACTCGGTGGCCACGGCGACCGCGAGCACGTTCTTGTAGCCGTGCACGACCATGTGCGGGATGGACGCGAGCGTCGGGTGGCCCAGCTCCAGCGAGGCGGCCGCCACATTGGCGATCGCAGCTGACACGCTCTTCATCAGGTCCTCGTCCTTAATATCCAGCACCTTCGGGTCGAACAGCGCGCCGCCCTCGAACACCTGCGGCGCGGGCCGCGCGCGCGTCGGCGCGGGCGCCGGGCGACGCGCGCGGCTTCTGCTCGGCCCGCTCCAGGCTGCACAAGCGCACCGCTCGTACGCTCTCGGTGCGTGGCAGCCAGGCTCATGCACGCGCAGTGTTTCGCAAACACCTGCTGGACGTCACGTCCCGCAGTCACACCACGGACATGGCCTCGCAGCACGAAATCCAGGCCGCCCCCCTCCGTGCGGCGCGGGCGCGTGCCTGCTGCACCACCAGGCCGTACGAGAAGGGCTTGATGCCCAGCTTGGCCAGCAGCGTCGCCTCGCTGCCGCCCACCTTCTCGCCCTTGGTGATGAGCGCCACATCCGACACGATCTCCACCGTCCCGCGGTTGATCTTGGTCGGGATGTTGAGCGCCTGCGCGCGCGCAGGAAGCGTCGCTCGGCGCCGCGCCGGCGCGGGCCGCGCCCGAGCGCTGGCGGCGCGGCGCCCGGCGGACACACGCAGAAGCGGGGCAGCCTGCTCATACTAACTGGCCGTTCACTGTGCAAATGACGCCCTCAGCTGGTCAGCCCTGGTCACTTCAGAAGCGATGGTGGTAACACAGGTGGCTGATGCAACCTACACGACGTGCACACGGCCTGAGTGAGTGGCCAGCGCAACGCTTATAAAAACCCCCCCACCCCTCGCAAGCTTGCACGCCTCGTACTAAACAGGCATCAGCAGTCAATTGCAGCTGCACCGTGAAGCAAGCACACCGAGCTCGCGGCTCCCAAAACCCTGCAAGCCGCAGTTCCCCGGTTAGGGGCCAGGCGGCGCGCCTGGAAGAAGGACGTCTGCGACGGGTCCAGCCCGGTGTTGCCCAGCGGCACGACCACGTCGTTGGGCGCGACCAGGCCGACGCGCGCGGGCGCGCCCACCTTGAACTTGTTGATCTCGTCGCGCACCTGCGCCGCGCGCGAGGGCGTCTGTTACGTAACAGCTCAAGCCGGCAAGTTGCACCCCGTAGCGAGCTGCGAAAACAGGCGACTACCCAATCTGAGGTCTTCCCACAGGCTTGACTCAGCGCAGGACCTGCCCTGTGCCAATAAGACCGTAGCCACATCAGTCCGTACCACTACAAGGCAGAAGGCCAGTGCGCAGAGAGACAACAGGTTGCCACGGGCGGGACGCTGAAGGACCGCGGCGGGCGCACCTCGTTGAGGTCGCCCTTGGTGAAGATCAGGCCCACGTTGCCGACCAGCGACTCGGAGATGCCGGGCCACTCCTCGTTGCCGGTGCGCTCGCAGTACAGGCGGATGGAGCGCTTCATCATCGTATTCTTGCCCATCAGCACCACGCTCTCGCCATGGTCCCGCAGGCCCTGTTTGAGCAGTGCGCCTCCTCAGTCGTACGCACTCAATGCGGTGCTACAGAAACAGGGCTGAGCGTGTCGTGGCAGGCGCGGCGGGACGCAGGCTGCTGCGCGGGCGCGGCCGCGCACACCCGGCGGACGTCCTGGAACTGCCTGGAGCCCACGTTGTCGGCGTGCACGATGAAGCACTTGTTGTAGGTCTCCAGCAGGTTGCAGAGCTTGGAGTCATACTGCGCGCGCACCGCGAGTCAAGTCGCGAGCTCGCTGCAACACTGCATGGAAGCTCCCGTATCTGCTCAAGCACGCAGTTGCAACAGACAGCAGCAGTGGACGCGCACCTCCTCCTTCTTGCTGAGCTTGCTGGTGGACGGCATGGTGGCTGCGAAGCTGCGAGCTTGAGAGCAGGGCCAGACCGGCTACTCGACCGGAAAGGCAACTTTAACCTGCTCTCCTCTCTGGCCGTGCGGCCTGCAGCCGTCTTTTTGCTGTGGACAGGTAGGTTTGCGGAGGGCCTTATGCCCTCGAGCGCCTCGGCGGTCAACTTCCAATTGGCACAGGAAGCAAGCAGGTAGCGAAGACGGAGATACACAGGGCAACAGGTGGGCGCCAGGAACATCTGCACGTGCTCGCGCGCCATGGAATCTGCGGACGAGAAGTCGAAGGCGGAGGCCGCGGATGCTTTCGAGAAACTGGGCGTGTGCAGGCAGCTGGCCGTGTCGGCCGCAGACCTCGGCTGGAAGTCCCCGACAAGCATTCAAGAGCAGGCTGTGCCTCACCTGCTCGCCGGTAGGCCGCCGCGCTCTCGCCTGCGGCCGAAGCACTTTGCGTCGCTACGCAGCGCTGGAGAGCGCAGCCTGCTATGTTTGAGCACAGTTCGACTCGCACACCCAACGGCAGTGTAGAATTTCAGCCTTTGGCCGTGTGCTGTGTGTGCCGTATTCGAGTTCCTGTTCGAGACTGTTGTGCGCTGAGCCTCCAGTGCAAAGTTATTGGCAGTAAGACGCTGCGAACATTGGCTGCAGGCAAGGACATCATCGGCCTGGCACAGACGGGCTCAGGGAAGACGGGCGCCTTTGCGCTGCCCATACTGCAGGTGCGCAGAGCTTGTGCCGCCCATGCCAAAGCAGTTGGAGGTGCAGTGCCACGCCGGCTGGGGCGGCTTGTGTCCTGCACGGGCGCCGCTGCAGAGCGCCGCGCTGCGGGCGGGCAGGCGGGTTGGGACAGTGTGTAGGGTGCGGGCTTGCTGCGGCGCGGCGCGGCGCTTCGTGCTGCTGTCAGGTGCATACCTGAAGTGTGTGGCGCACCCCGTCTTGCTGACAGGCTCCTTTACGAAAGAGTCGGGTAGAGCTGCAGGAGCAGAGCCGTGCACCGCAGCTATGGCAGAGAGCGGCCGCGCCTGCTGACCAGGCTATGGGGCGATGGTTGTTCAGCAGCTGTCCTAAGGTTGTTCAGCAGCTATTCTGAGCTGGGAGGGGTGCACGTGCTACTTTGAGCTGTGCCAGTGGTCAAATGATGTCGGTGCAAGGGACTGAGGAGTCCGGGCGCGGAGGGGCCTGCTGGGGCAACTGTGCGCGCTGTCCGCGCTGGCACTGCCGCCGGCGCACGAGACTGCGAGTCCGCCTTGCAGGCGTACAGAGTGTCTAGGACTTTCTGTGAGGATGACTACCTCCCTTGCCATCCTCCTTCCATGAAAATGGCTCGAGCCGTCCGGGCCACACCTTGCAGTGTGGCCATGGCATGCGAGGCACGGACGCATACCGCCGCGCGGCAGGGCCTGCTAGACACGCCGCAGGCGCTCTTTGCGCTGGTGCTGTCGCCGACGCGCGAGCTGGCGATCCAGATCGCGGAGCAGTTTGAGGCGCTGGGCGCGGGCGTCGGCGTGCGCACCGCGCGCCTGGTCGGCGGCATCGACATGATGGCGCAGGCCATCGCGCTTGGCCGGCGCCCACACGTGCTCGTCGGCACGCCCGGCCGCGTGGTGGACCACCTGTCCAACACCAAGGCGCGCTTAGGTCTTTACTAGGATGTCATGGGCATGTGGTTGGGAGTAGCTCATGTTCATGTGCGGCAGCAGACGGCTGCAATGCGGTGTGCTGGTGAAACGGGTGAGGTGTGGTATGTCAGTATGATATGACCGTGATCTGCCCATGTTTGTCAGTGGCGTGTCACCGTCTGGGAGCCGGCGGTCCGTTGTGTGACGCATGGTCGCGCCTCCCGCCGAGGCGCGCGCGCCGCCGCGCGGCAGGGCTTCTCGCTCAAGGGCCTGAAGCACCTGGTGCTGGACGAGGCGGACCGGCTGCTCAACATGGACTTTGAGGCGGAGATCGACCAAATCCTGCGCGTCATCCCGCGCGAGCGCCGCACGCAGCTCTTCTCTGCGACCATGACCAGCAAGGCGCGGCCTCGGGCGCTGCTTCTTGCTCCTTGCCGCTCCTGTGTCCGGCAGGGGCGCCCGTTGCTGTCTGGTGTGCTAGCTTTGCTGGCTGGCCTGCGCGGGTGGTTTGTGCACTTGCCTGCGAGCTGCCCCTCACGTGCGCCCGCACACCGTCAGCCGTCAAGGGTCTCGCCCGCCCCAGGGAGCACCGGCGCGGTGCGCGGTGTGCGCAGTCAGAAGCGGGGTTTGCCGAGATTTTATATGGGTAGAAGATGGTCGTACGGCTTTTACGGCCTCATGGGGTCTGCAGCTGACCCTGCGTCATGAGCCCAGGTGGCGAAGCTGCAGCGCGCGTGCCTGAGTGACCCCGTCCGCATCGAGGTGGCGTCCAAGTACAAGACGGTGGACACGCTGCGGCAGCAGTACCTCTTCATCCCGGCCAAGCACAAGGCGCGCTGCGGTCTCACAAGGCTGCGGTCACCCGTCTTCTGAGGTCTTGGAAGGCCGAGGCGTCGGAAGGCTCCGGCGTCCTGTCGCCTGTCGATGTGGCGTTTGAGGGGCGCGCCTGCGTCCCTTTAGGCATGCTGTGTCGGGGTGCGTCGGGTGGGCACATATTTGGTGAGTAGGTGACTGGTGCAAGCCTGTTGCAGGCAGCCCGTCTCATGCAGAGGCGCTGTGAAAGCAGAAGCTCCTGGAAGACTCTGTCTGCTGTGATGTGCAGGCCCCATGTATTGTGCAAGCTCACTGGCAGAGCTGCCTGCTGCTCCCGTTGCCGAGGAGCCGCAAGCGGCGTGCACGCCCGCGCGACTCTGGCAAGCGCGGCGACGCCGTGGCAAACGGGGGCCGCGCAGGACAGCTACCTGGCCTACTACCTCACCGAGCTGGCCGGCGCGACCGCGATCCTGTTTGCGCGCACGTGCGACGGCGCGCGCCAGCTCGCGCTGCTGCTGCGCAACCTGGGCTTCGACGCGCTGCCCATCCACGGCCAGATGAGCCAGCCCAAGCGCCTGGGCGCGCTCAACAAGTTCAAGGCCGGCGAGCGCAGCATCCTGGTGGCCACCGGTGCGCCCGCAAGCGCTCCGCGCCGTCAGCGTCCAAGCGTGCTTCATCATGCAGGGGCGGGCCTTGAGCGGCAGCTGCCAGACGCACTGCTGAGCAGTTGGCCATCCTTCAGGCGCCCAGCCGGCCCATGCCATCCTTGTTGCATGACTGGCAGTGGACGGGGGCCCAGGCCCTGACTCGCTATGTGCTAACAGGAAGTGTGCAGCAGAGTAAGAGCTTGTGCGTGCGCCGAGCTCGTCTGGCAGGCTCGCCACGCGTCGCCTGCGCCCAGCATGATCTGCGTTCAGGCCAGCAAAGTAGCCTGTGTGGGCGCAACGTGCCTGCGCACTGAGGGGAGCCGGGCCGGGCGGCCGCGCAGACGTGGCCAGCCGCGGGCTGGACATCCCGAGCGTGGACGTGGTCGTCAACTACGACCTGCCCAACAACGCCAAGGAGTACGTGCACCGCGTGGGCCGCACCGCGCGCGCCGGGCGCTCCGGGCGCGCGCTCACGCTGGTCACGCAGTGCGCGCCCGCGCGACGTATCAGGGAATGTAAGGGGTAAAAAGAGATGCAGCAGGTTTCAACAGGGACCAGGGGTTTCAACAGGGACCATCAAGCGCACCAATGCACTGGCACACCGGCACAGTGGTGTGGCGGAGAGCCTGCAACGCCAGGCCACTTACACTGGGAGTGCCAATGCTTTCATCACCCTGGGGTATCTGCTGCTGCTGAGGGCGCCGAGGGGGCACCAGGTATGATGTGGAGATGTTCCAGAAGGTGGAGGCGCTCACGGGCCTGCGCATGGAGAAGTACGAGGTCGAGGCCGACGCCGCGCTGCTGCTGCTGGAGCGCACCACGGAGGCGCAGCAGATGGCCACCATGCAGGCGCGGGCCTGGTCTCTGCTCAGCCAGGCTTGTGTCGTTGCCACCACAGCAACTAACTGCGGCAAACCTCTGTGGGCCTCCTGCTTGCTTGGCTGCTCTGTGGGCATCACCGTCGGTGAAGGATGGTGAGCTTGTATAAGAGGTGGGAATGGTGCAGTGGACTGACGCTTGAGCTCTCATTTTTTGTGAATCATGTTCATCACTTGCTGATGGGTGCCAGCTGCCGTTAAAGCAGCCTAAACTATGCATTCCGGCGTTGCTGAGCGCAGCGGGGTCGGCGGCACTGGTATCAACCCGCTGGCCGATGCGCAGATGCGGGAGGCGGACAAAAACCGCCGCGGCAAGAAGCAGCGCGGCGGCTTTGCGGACGACCAGGAAGATGCCGGCGACAGCATCGCCAAGAGCTACAAAAAGCGGAGGTATTGAGGGCCAACGGGCTGGCACCTGCGGCTCAGCGGCAGTGCGGGCTCGCATGAATGTAGGTGCTGTTGTTGGCTCCTGGCGGGTCTGCGAGCTGCTTAAAGCCAGGCGCCTGGTTTCAGGCGCCCCATGCATGTGCCAGCCCCTCATGTAGTCTGTCAGCTTTGTACGTGGTGGCAGGGTGGGGGCTCAGTGTGTCATCTTTATCACAATTGCATCTGCATGCTGCGCGTTCTACTCTGCATCTGCTGTCTGTATGAGGCAGTACCAGGGTGAACTGATGAAGAAACGGAAACGTTTTAAAAATGCTGAGGCGGGTCAAGCATCCCACCTTGCACCTTGATCATGAAATGCTGTAATGCTTGGTCTTACAATTAGCAAATGACACACATGCAGAGGCGAAGTAGCTCTTAGAGGCACCATCACATGCACAGACACGGATGCCCTTCTGAGGGCCACTGTTCTGCCTGATCAACGAAAACAAACACTAGCAAGGGCAGGCGCTTTGACAACGCACAGCCCTCACTGAGTTCCCAGGCATAGCAAAATTGGATGCATATTTCTGAGCTCTTGCTGCATGCACACTCGTATCAGCCATGCATGTCTAAGAATTGTTCTAAGTAGTGTGTCGGCCATGGAGCCGTTCAGCACATGCATTAAGGGACACACAAAGCCCGCGTGTTGCAGTTACGTTGCAGACAGCATGGACGCGGGTCAGCGGGTCCGGCCCTACTCGTTCCTCCTCTCAAGCTTCTGCTGAGCGCACACACAGAACTTGTGACTCAGACTTCATAGTGCCTTGGACATTAATGCCGCGCTGCCTGAATAGGGACGCACCTCTCTTCGCCGCTGCATGGCTGCCGCTAGCTTTGCAGCCGTGGTCGTATCGCTGCAGAGACAGTCAGGCTGGTCAGTAAGACCACCCAGCATAGAATACCACACAGTGTATCGATTACTTCAGGTCACCTGGGCAGTGAGATGCTTGCGCCAGAGCCGCCTTGCTGAGGCACGTCCATGTACACACGGCGCTTGAACTGACTCGCGTGATGGAGCCGCGGGTATGCAATGCCATAGTGCTGTGCATAGTTCAAACGGTGCTCTGCCTCCTCTATCTGCCAAACCAGACAGCCCTCAGCTGAGAGGCAGATATAGCGATTGTAAAAGGCATCCTTGCGCGCATGCACGCACGCACCAGCTGCGCCACCTCCGTCTCAGAGGTCACGGCTTTATTCTCTCTGAAGGCTCTCCTTGCTTCTGTGAATATATACTCCTTTTCCTGAGGCACACACGAAGCTCACACTGGTGCACGTCTGAGCACAAGCTTCTCAGCTGCGAGCGCCACACTTGGAAAGCACCTCTTGGCCGCCTTCGCCGCTCCACGTGCGTCCGAGCCTCAGGATGGCGCGATACAGAGCCAGAACGCGCGGGCCGCTTTTCATTGCTGCATGCTGCCTCCCATCAGACCGCAGCGCTCAGTCACATTGCCGGCCATGTTTACGGCTCTTTTGAGTCGCCAGGAAAAGCAGACCATCTCTTGTGCCTTTGTGGAAGGCTGTATAGGCTAAGCATGTGTACACATTGCAGGGCAGCAAGAGCTACTCTGCTAACCCGAAATAACATCTGAAAGCAGGCACCATCTGCTGAGCTGTAGAGGTGTTGCGACTGGACGCGCCACAGGGAAGGCTCTCTGCTTAGTAGTTTGCAGCACAGTAATCTTGCACCCGGGCCTGGTGCCATGGCGGACAGCCTGGCCTTCTACAATCCAGCACAGGCCGGGCACGGCATTGTGGAGGGCGCGCCGCTGGACCTGCTGCTTGTGGTGGTGCGAGCATTGACAATGTTGATCAAGCAGCAAACTCACACGGTGGTCGCTCTCAGTCTGAAACGCAGCACTACTGAGCTCAAGAGTTTAAAGCAAGCAAAGCACATGTTTGCTCTCACTATTGCGCTTTGCAGCCCAGTTCGTGCACGCACGCATACGCGCGCTGACGCAGAGGGCCAGCGCAGGTCTGCCGTGGCCAGGCGCTGCTGGCAGAGACACTGCGCCTCGGCGGCGCGCTGCCGGCGGCGCTCGTGCCGGGCACGCCGGACGGCGTGCGTTTCGCGCCGGTCGCCTTTGACTTTGGCTACTTCAGGGAGGCCGAAGCCGCGGAGCGACGCGTGGAGACCAGCCGCGAGCTCTTGGCGCTCGACGAGGAGCTACGGCAGGCGCGCAAGCCAGGTTCAGAGCTGTGCGCTCACAGGAGCACTATGCTGCCAACCCCAGGGCGTGTGCGTACTGCAGCCGTGATCAGCCTGTCACTGGCTGGAATGTTTGCAGACACGCATTTGTACATACAGGTTCAACCAGCCGGCATGCATGCTGCTCATGCATGGCCATGCAGGTCAAATCCCTTGTCATGTATAGAAGAACCACTGAATCACCCCTGCCTTCATGGACCTGGCGCATGATTTTGGCATGACCTTGAATTCCACGTCTGTGGCGATGAAAGAGGGGGTGGCGGGGGAGCGGGCGCAGGCGCACGGCGAGGTGAGCGCGGCGGTGTACGAGCTGCTGCGGGGCGTGGTGGCGCTGCATGCGCGCCTGGCCGGCTTCCTGGCGCAGCTGCGCGCCGGCGGCTTCCTGCAGTGCAGCTTGGCCAGCCTGGCCGCGGTGCGCTGCGACTCAACTTTGTCGCTCGCAATAAAAGTGGGCGCTGGGAGCATGCTGCCCGCTCCAAAGCATCGCTCGCACTCTGACCACCTGTTCCCGCAGAGTCAAGCGCAAGTAGGTGTTTCCAATGGGGGGTGCTGCCCTGCGCCTACGCAGAGCGGCGAGGGCAAGCAGCTGCTGCTGGAGGCGGTGGCGGGCCTGGGCGCGCTGCTGCTGGCGCTGGAGCGGCGCATCCCGGGGCCGACGCGCGAGCGCGCCGTCGTCGCGCACCTGCGGCGCCGGGGCGGCGCACAGGCGAGCAGCGGCACCTGTCTGCGCGGGGGCGGCCCGGGGCCATGCAAGGCAGGATGTCTCCTTGTGGGCGGCAGTGCAGGGGCAGAGGGCCGGGACCTAGGGTGCAGGTAGCTGGGCGCCTGGCAGCTCCTAATGGGTGCCCTAACCATAACTGCGTCCTTTGCACTGGCATCTAATGTGGGCTGCAACCACGGACGTCTCTGCTTGGTGCTTGTGGTATGGACGGTACAACCATGAACAAGGCGGCTCGTGGATAGTGCCTGACATGCCGCGGCCTTGAAGGTTGCGCGCGCCCCGCGCTGCAGGCTGCTGGCCCTGCGTTCAATGCGGTTGTCGCAGTTGCGGCGGCCACCGGGGTCCGTCCCGGCGACGGACGGACGCCACCTGGTGAGCAGCCTGCACCATCAAGCGCAATTGCGTGTTTGACAGGTTGATTTATTCAATGCATTACCTGCAATGTAGTGACAAGGTGCCCATGTGAGCTTGCAGGGTGCGTGTGTATTTAGATTGATTACATGCCATCCTCACCATATTGACAGCAGTGAAAGTGCCTGAGAGGGAAAGCGTATCAGCTCTTCACTTAGTCAGTGTATGGTATGGGGCAGGCTACCCGGAAGCATACTTTGGCCGCCTGGCGCTGCCGGCCGATGCTGTGATGGCAGTCGTGTCTGCCTGCCGTGCCGACGACATCTACAACCAGGCGCGTGGACGTCGCTCACCATGTGTAGCTTGCATCAAAACTTGCGGCCGCTGCATACAAGCACATGCGACAGTGGTGTGTGTGCTGTTTGCACCGAGTCTGTGAGTGCAGGCAGTGGAATATGTTCGGTGCCAAGCACTTGACATGAAGGGGATACGTTTGCTGCATGTCCCCTTGCACTCCCACATTCGCCCGTGCTTTTTACAACACTCAGGCACCAGCATGTTTGTGAGCCCTCCGCCTCCATGTTCACGCCCCACGCCCTGTCCGTGCCCTCGCGCAGGCCGCGCACTACCCCGCGCCGGATCACCGCACGGCAGCGCTGGCCGCGCAGGCCGCCGGCCTGTACCTGGCGCTCTGGTTCGTGCCGCAGGTGCTCCACAACGACGCGGCGCTCATGCGCACGCTCGTGGACCGGCGCGCCCCAACCCTGACCCTATCCATTGCTGCTGAGTCAGCTCTACGTACATGCTCAGTCAGCCGCTTCGTGTCCCCTGCAACACAGAAGTGCAGCTGCCCTGCCAGGCCTTGCATGGCTGTGCCAACCAGGCCGCCTGACGCGCGCAGGCACTTTGCAGACACGTTCATGGTGGCGTGGGCGCCCGGCCTGCACGCGGACCTGTCGGTGGAATGGCGCGGCTTTACTGCCGCGCGCGGCGCGCTGGCGGGCAGCGCTGGGCAGTTGCGCGCGCGCGACGCCGCCGCCGCGTTCGCCGCCGCGCTGCCCGCGCTGCGCGGCCAGCTGCGGGGCTACCTCGCGCAGGGCCCGCTCAAGGTGGACGCCTCTGTCGGAGTCTGAACAAGTCGGGAGTCACACAAGTACCATGTTCGGGGCCTTGCTCGCGCGCCAACAGAGACGCTTGACAAGCCCATTCCCTGGAGGCGCATGCGCATGCGGTTTTTCCGCTGAGGCATGGGTGGGCGCGCGCGGGAGGGCACCTGCTTATGCACAAGCGCGCCGTGTCATGACTGCTGTTCGCCACCAGCACTGCTCTGCGCGGGTACCCGGCTGAGGCACAGCGCGCGCGCAGGAGGAGTATTTGCTGGAGCACAGGCCCGGTGTAACCCTGACCCTCATTCCAACCCCACTGAATCACAGACCCGTGCGCGCATGAGGGGTGCTTGCTGGAGTGCAGACCCGGCGTTAACCCTGACCCCAACTCCGCTCAAGCACTGGCGCGCGCGCGCAGGAAGAGTACCTGCTGGAGCACATGCCCGGCGTGTTCGACACGCTGCGCGGTGCCAACATCGCGCTGCGCTGGCTCCTGCTGCACACGGCCGCGTCCAACCGCCGCCTGCGCGCCGCCGTAACGGCCGCCGCGCCGTCGCCGGCCGAGCTCGTCTCGCTACTCCTTGACACTGCGGTCCTGGAGAGCGAGGTGACGGCCCAGACGCCGGCTCTCGCTTGGGGGTTAGGGTCATGTCATATGCATGAACCAGGATGTCACGACTGACAGCGGCGCCGGCCGCGCCAGGTCCGCGAGGCGTACCGCGCGCTGCTGGCGGGCAAGGCGGCGCGCTGGCGCGCGCAGCTGGCCGACGCCGGCGCGGCCGTGCGCGACCTGGCGGCGTTCTACGCGGCGCTGCGCGCGATGCCGCGCGCGGCGCCCACCGCCGACCTCTCAGACTGGTTCCGCCAGATGGAGGAGCAGGCGCGCGCCGCCGCGCTCTCCCCAACGGTCGTGGTGCAAGGGTACTTGTTTGCGTGCGTGCCAAGTGTGGAGTAAGCGCTCCGCTCAGTCATCATGGTGCAAAGGATGCTTGTTTTGTGTGCGTGTACGTGTGGCGGGCTTTTGGCTCGCTGTGGGCCGAGGCCTGTGCCGCAGTTGTGCCAGTTTGCACCCACTGCAGAACGCTCGCCGCTGATGAGCGCTCGCGGCGCAGGTCGTTTATGACCTGCGCCCGTCTCTGTGTATGCTGCTCACACCCAGCACCAACACTGACATGCGCGCACAACGTGCAGGCCCCTGCTGCAACTGATCTCCTGTGACCAGCGCAGCAAGGGGCGCGGCGCGGCCCCCTGCTGCCGAGGCCATACCGCGCCGCCGGCATCGCGCATGCGCCCGCCTCGGACGCTGACGCAGGCGCCGGCGCCCCGCAGGTGGAGGCCATGGACTTCCGGGACGCGGCCGCGACGTCCGGCCGCGCGCAGGCGCTCGCGGCCGCGCTGGACGACGCGGACCGTTTCGCACCGCCCGAGGCGGCGCTGCAGACGCGGCAGCTGCTGGGTGCCATCCGGTGCCGCCCGGCGCCCGACGCATGCGGGCGTGCTTGTCATGACATGGCACGCTTCGTAGACACATCCTGAGGCCCTGCAACAGACCTTCTCCTTCCGCCGCCTAGTTGATGCAGCACCAGGGCGGCTTGTTGAAGGTCTGAACTTTGGCGCGCCTGTTGGGGGATCTGACAGAGCATGCAAGGTGTCTGGCGGCCCGTGCGCACAGCCCTGAGCAGCCCACGGACCAGCGGAGGCTGCAGCGCTCTACTTTCCTCACAAATCGCGCAACACCCCGCGTGTCAACCGCGGTCAGGACGGCAACGCGTGGTAGGGCGTCCTCGGGACCGGGCGCGCGGATAGTACACGCGCCAAGCAACGTGTTCCGCATGTTGTCATCCCCCCACCCCACCCCAGGACGCCCGTGGGCCGCGGCGCGCGCAGGGGCCACCTGGCGCACGCGCTGCGCATCGCGGACGTGCGGCAGGAGCTGCTGGAGACGCTGGCCGCCGTGTCCGACTTCTCCTACGCCTGGGGGCTGCTGGGCGGGCACGTGGCGCGCCTGCAGGCAGAGGCGCGCCCCAAACCTGAACCCTAAAATCAGGTCGAGCTCATGCCCTGCAGGCCGGAGCACGCCCGCGCCCTGCGACCGAACGCCAGCGCGGTGCGCCGCCGGGGCGGCCGCTGCCGCGGGGCGGAGCGGGCGGGCCGCCGCCCCACGGCTGGGCTCGCGGCGCAAGCAGGACGCGGCTGCGCCAGCCCAAAGCTGCTTCTGGCCGGCGCCAGCGCGAGCACAGCTGGGGCTGCCGGTGCGCACGGCACTTGGGTGCGCTTGCGCGCGTCGCCCAGCAGGGGCAGCGGAGCAAGCGCGCAGCGTGAAGCCCCCATGCGCGCAAGTCCCAGGTTTGGGGGTCACCAGGTTTGGGGCCCCGAGTTTGCAGCCCCAGGCTTGGGGTCCGCACAGGTGCGCGCCGACCCGGCGGCCGTGCGCGGCGCGCGCTGCGTGCTGGACAAGCTGCGCCGCGCGCTGGAGCGGCCGCTGGCGCGGCTGCGGCGCTCGCGTTCGCCGGACCTGCCGGCCGCCGCGGCCGTGTACCAGGCCGCGCTGCTCGCCTTCGCCCGCCGGCTGCTGCAGGCGCGCGCGCGGCCCATGCTGGGAGGGCAACGACCAGGGCCTATGCTGGCAGAGCCTCATCAGACGCGCGAGCCGCATGATGCGCTGTGAGTGTATGTATGCTTTCACCTCAGACGCATCAACCGGGTGCTGCTGGCAGCGCGCCCGCCGGATGATGACCAGGCCGCCACGTTGCACGACCGCGGCGCGCAGCGCCCGCCACGAGCACGGGCTTGCGCACTGAGCCGATAGGGTATCCCTAACCCTACATTAACTCGATCATAAGCCTGCCGCGCGCCCGGCCGCCAGGTGGTGCCCGAGGCGGTGACGGAGCTGCTGGAGGACCTGGCCGCGCTGGCCGGGCGCGGACTGGCGCGCGCGCCGCCGCGCGTTGACCGCGCGGCGCTGCGCGAGCTGGCGCTGCCACAGCTGCGCGGCGCGGCCGCCGCGCTGACCGCGCGCGCGGCCGCCTACGCGGACGGCGTCCGCGCGCTGGAGCAGTGCGCCGCGCCGTCTCCAGCAGGCTGCCATGATAGGGTAAGTGGATGAGCGAGCGCATAGGGTCAGGTTCTGGCACCACGACTGGCGTGCGAGCGCTGGGGCGGCGCGCCCCAGCGTGGCGTCAGGATACAGACCATGCTATAGTCTGCGGGTGGAACGGCGTGGCTGCATAGCTCTGGCCCAGCCCGCCGCTGCTCCGTCGGCGCCGCCGCGCCGGCCGCGCCGCCAGCGCCGAGCCGCCCGCGCCGCGCCAGGGACTACACGGGCGGCATGGCGCTGGACCGCGCGGGGCTGCTGCGCGGCGCGCTCACGGCGCACGCCGCGCGGCGCATCGCGGCGGCCGCGCGGCGCGCGCTGCCGCGCTTCCCGCACGCGCCGCCGCCGCTGCCGCTGCCGCCCGGCCTGGCCGACGCCGGGCGCGGCTCGCTGGCCGGCGCGCTCGGCGGCGCGCCCGCGTTTGGCGCGGACGTGCCGGGCAGGCGCGCGAGGCCGCCCGGCTACGTTACATGTCAGGCGCTTGGTTGTGATCAGGGCTTCCTCGGGAGGGGTGCTGCCAGCCAGCTGTCTTGGCGGCTGCCACATGACTCACCTGGCAAGCGCACGGCGGGCATCGTGCAGGGCCCCGGCCTCTCGTGTGCGCCTCATGCTAGCCCCTCAAGTGCGCATCCTGGGGCAGCGGCGTGCGAACGGCCGCGTGTGGGCGTGCCACGCGCTGCGAGTCACAGCATCCCACGTGCTGCGAGTCACAGCAGAGACCCGGTATGCAAAGTGCTGGGCGGACAGCGCCACGCGAGCATGTCACTGACATGCATACCCCGAGCGCCGTCCTGAAACGCCCCAGACATGGCACAGTTTGCGCGGTGCAGTGCGGCCTGCTCGCACCCGCACGCCTCACTTCGCGTGCGCGCGCGTGGCCAGGGGCGACCTGGGCGAGCGCCTGGGCGAGCTGGGCGGCGCGCTGGCCGACGTGCGCGGCGCGCTGGAGGGCCTGCAGGACCTGCTGGGCCTACCCGCGCTGGCCATCTGGGAGGCGCGCGCCTGTACATCCCTGGCAGGGTTTTAAGCACCCTGGGCAGGGCTTCTGAGCGCCCTAAGCAGGGCTTCTAAGCACGGTAAGGAGCGTGCAGCGCCGCCGGCTGGATGTCAGCAGGGGTGTGAGGTTGCCCTGCCCCGCCCCTGTGACAGGCGCCCGGCAGGGAGCGCGCGGCGTGGCCGCTGCTGTGGAGATTCTGGAGGAAGCGGCGCGCCTCTGCCTCTGCAGCAAGCGCCTGAGATGTTAACCCTTATCCAACCCTACAGGGATTTGGACAGGGTGGGGATTTGCCAAGAGCTCATGCAGGGCCTGCCGCGCCAGGCGGAGCTGCAGCGCGTCGTCGACGTGAACCTCGCTGCCGAGCTGCAGCGCTTTGAGCGGCTGCCGGCCGCCGACCCCGCGCTTGATCCTGCAACGCCCGGCGCAGAGGCCGCGGCGGCCGCCGCGCCCCCCGGCGGGGCTGCTGGCGACGGGGGACCCGCCCCAATGGCGGGCTCCGGGGCGCCTGGCCGGCCCTACGGCCCGCCGCTCACTTTCATAGGGCGGTGCGGAGCCACTGTCGCTGCTTGGACTGCTCCATGGGCAGGGGCGTTTGCACCTTGCAGCAAGGCCGCCTTGTCGGCCTGCGCTTTTCCTGGCAAGGACGACGGAAGGCTGAGGCTGCAAGCTGACGTGTCTGAAGCGCCAGGCAGGAACCATGACAGTGACGCCGATGCGCCTGCACAGGCAGCGCACCGGCACGCTGAGCCTCTCGGTGACCCCGCCGCCCGCGGCAGGCTCACCGGGGAGCTGCTGCGGCTCAGCGACCCGGTGCGCACGCAGTGGCAGCCGCTGCTGGCGTGCTGGTGCGACGCAACCGGCGCCGTCGTGCTCAGCGGCGCCGAATTCCGGCGCGCCCTCGCCCGCGCGCCCCGGGTCGGGCATGCACGGGGCATGCCTGCGTGCTGTGGAGCGCTCTGCGCCCACGCAGCGCTCGTGACAGCCTCGGGGCGTTCCAGTGGCGGGGTGCGGCTGGCGGCGGCCGGCCATGCCTCCATGCGCGCAGCCATGCTGTGACCTCTCTGCCCACCCGCACCGCCCTGGTCCGCCCACCCCGCCAGGCCCTGGCCGGCAGGGCGCTGGCGGGCACAGTCGGCGCGGCGGGCGTGGCCGGTATGGACCGGCTGCTGGAGGCGCGCGCGCGCCAGGCGCTGGCCGCCATCCTGGGCTACCTGCGCGCCGAGCTGCGCGCTGGTGCGCGCGCGGCCTGATAGGCGCACCGCCCCTGGCGCACGCCCTCGCGCATAGGCAAACCCAAGTCTACCCTGTTTCCCTGCCGGAGCATAAATGCACGCTTATGGCTGAGCTCTGGCGAGGGCAGGTGCTGGGGGGGCATGCAGCGAGGTAAGACACAACTTGACCTCCCGGGAATTTCTGTTTGCCAGAGAGCTGGCTGGCGCCAGGCTGGGCCGGCACGCCGGCGGACCTGGCCGACGCGCTGACCTACAATGCCAACCTAACCCTACCCAAAATAACTGTTGCAAAAAGTCGGCTGGCGCCAGGCTGGGCCGGCACGCTGGCGGACCTGGCCGACGCGCTGGGCGGCGCGTCCGGCGGCGGCGGCGCGCGCGGCCCCGACCCGGCGTGCTACGCGGAGGCAGCGCGCGCGTCCGCGCGGCCGCTTACGCCGCTGCCGGGCGCGCTGGCGGCGCTGGGCCAGACGCTGCTGCTACGCGGCCGCCTGGCCGCCGAGCTGCGCGACAGCGCCCGGCGCGCCGACGCTCCCCGCGCCGGAGCAGGCGACCTGGCTGACAGATGTGGCCCAGCAGGTCCTGGTGTCTGTTCGGTGGCCTGGCGGGCACATCCAATCTCCTGCCTGTGGAGCCTGGCTGAAAAGAGGTGACAGCTCGGCACCGCATACCGGGCTGTACCTCAGCCCAACGCTACCCCGGCGGCCCTCACAGGCTGCTGTCCGTACCTGCCGTGCTCCGCAGCGTCCCCACCGACGGCCGCCCGCTGCTCGCAGCGGCCGCCCGCCTGCAGCGAATGCGTCAGGGGCACGCGCGAGGGATGTCGCTGCGGGTGGGCAGCGCGGGCGCCCGCACCCGGCCGCGCGGGCGCTCATGCGCGCCGCCTGCGGCAGGCTGTGCGCGGACGCGGCGGTCGGCGGCGCGCTCGCGGCCGCCAACGCGGCGGCGCTGAACGAGGCGGCACTGCGCCGCGCCGCCGCCACGGCCTCACCGGAGCAGGGCGCCGAGGGCGCGCGCGCCGACCCGCACGCGGGCGGCGGCGCCGGCGGCGGCCCGTTGCAGGCCCGGTTGGCGGAGCGGAGGCCGGTCGCAGGCGGGAGCGGCGCGGCGGCGGAGGGGCCGGGGTGCGACGCGGCGCCGCGGCCCGCGTCGCCGACCAGCCCGCTGGCCGAGGAGCTGGCGCCGCTGCTGGAGCGCTCGGGCTGGAGCGCGCCGTCTGAGCAGGCGTGCGCGGCTCCTGCAGCCGAGCCTGTCGGCCGGAGCGCGTGCAGGACCAGCGGGCGGGGGATCATGCCGCTTGCACGAAAGGCAGCGCCGTGACGCGCCAGCTGGCTCACGCGCAGCTCCTGCGCCAAGCCGCCTGCGCCGCGATTGGGGTGCCGAGCTGACAAGCGCGGCACCAGCTGACGCGCCAGCTGGCTCATGCGCAGCTCCTGCGCCAAGCCGCCTGCGCCGCGATTGGGGTGCCGAGCTGACAAGCGCGGCACCAGCTGACACAATGCTGTGCGATGACACTGTTGCGATTACAAGGGAATACAGCATACATGCATGCCTGCTTCCTTGCTGCCCGTGCGCTCCTGGCGTCCCGGCTGGGGCCGCAGGCGACGGGCGGCGGCGCCGGGCGCCAGGTGTACGTCGAGGTGGCGCCGCTGCCGCAGCTGCCGGCCGCGCTGCTGCTGGTGGCGTTCGCCGGGCGCGACGGCTACGCGTACAGCAGGCACCTGGCGCTGCTGCAGCGTGCCGCACGCCGCGCGCCCGACGCGGCGGCGCTCGCCGCCGGCGCCGCCGCGCTGCTGCGCCAGTTCCACCCGGCCTACACGAACGTGCGCGCCCGCCGCGCGCCTGCTGCGCCATGTCGGGCCCGCGCCCCGGCAGGAGTGCGTGCAGCCTGGGCTGGTGGCCCAAGCGCGCTTGGGTGTGCGGGGTCCGGACCTGAAGCCGCGCCCGCTCGGAGGAACGCTGCAGGTGCACGTGTGGCCCTGACCTCACGCGGAGGCACGCTGCGAGCGAGGGAGGCTTGACCCAGGGGCGTCGAGCCAACAGGCAGCGTGTTTACATGCGGCTGGGGTCGTGCGGCGCTCAGGCGCTGCTGCAGCTGCTGGGCCAGTGCGGGCGCACGTTCCTGCGCGCCGCGACGGGCGCCGTCGCGCAGAGCGTGGCCGCCACGGGCATCGAGGTTGGCCTACCGCAGGTGCCGCCACCGCTCGCTGTGCGGGCCGGGTAGCCCCACCCAGGGCATGGGAGGCTGGGCATGCCTTTGTGGAGGCTTGCACGCCTGACGTGGGGCTGGCACGCCCGATGTGCCTACCTGCTGGCGTGCTCAGGAGCGCCGGCCTGCGCAGGCTCTGTGGGTATGCCAGCGTAGCGAGTGCGCTTCTGTCCTGAGCTCATGCTGCATGTGCGCTTTGAGACCATGGCCTGTGCGGGGTATGGTATTGAACCTCGTTGTAGTTGTGCAACACTACCGCAGCTATGCTTGGCTAGCACGTATACATTCGCCTACCATGCAACAACCAAGCGACGTGACGCGACCCCTCGGTGTCACGGCATGGGCCAGCTGGCTTAGGTGCTTGAGCGGGGGCGCCTGCAGTCAAACCGGTGATACTGTGCCTGGAGTGGGGGGGACGACAGTCACCTGAAGCCCGCATGCAGCAACCTTTGCAAAGTTCACGCAAGACGCTGGTGGCCGCAGGTCGTGGGCCAGCTGGCGGCGTTCGCCGACGAGCTGGGTCGCTTCGGCGCGGCGCCGCCCAACGCCGTGCGGCGCCACCTGCCGGCGCTGCTCGCCGACACCTGGCTGTCGCTGCTGAGCTAGCGCCGCGGCCCCCGGCGCTGCGGGGAGCGCTGCGCAGGTCGCCGGTCTGCGGCCGCGGCGCGCGCGGGCCTCCAGGCCGCTTGCATGCGCGCGGCTGGCGCAGCAGGCTGTGCTGCCGACCCGGGGCTGCCTTTGCAATGCACGCTTAGGTGCTGGTGGTGCGCTTTGACATTATCATATCAAATTTCAATTTCAACATTATCATGTTGAAATGAGCTTGGGTAGGTGCGTGGTTGGCCCTATTCCCCAGCATGACCTAGGCCGGCAGCGAGGCCGGCTCCGACGTCAAGCGGAGTCGTAGGAGCTAGGCACGCTGTGAAGTTGGACTGCTCGTGTACGAGGAGGACAGTGGAGCGTGTGCAAAGCGATACACACACCGTGGCCGAGAGAGGCTTGTGACCAGGTTTTACGCCGCAGCAGGATGGCGGACAAGGCTGCGGGTGCGGCCCCCGAGCCGGCAGGTTCTCCCAGCGCGGTCGAGTGGGGGCCGGGCTAACGGGCAAATTACGTTGTATTATCATCTGCCATGTAGCCCAGCATCGCTGGGGAACCCCTGCCCAAAGGCCCGCAGCGGAGGGTCCCAGCCATGCGCCACGCGCGAGGCGCATTGAGTGCGCTGCCGACGCCCGGGACGCGGCAGCGTGTGCGCCTGATGGCTGTAATGCAGGCATGGCGGGCGCCGCCGTGAGCAGCCGCGTGTCTGGGTCTGCCTAATGCTGCAGCCAACTCAGCCTGTCCGGGCGGCGCATGGCCAGATCGTGGGCGCGCTGCCAGTGTGAGGGGGGCGCGTGTCACCGGGACGGGGGTTTCGCAGGTGCTGGGTTCGGGGATGCTGGCTGATTGCGGGATGTCTGCAGCTCTGGCTTCTTAGTGTGTGAGGGCTGCCTGCCTACACTGGCCGCCTGCAGATGTTCTGGGGTGAGATGTGTTGGCCTCCAGGCCTTCTGGCATGGCTCTGCAGCGCAATATGCTTTGCCCCCACCTGCGGTGTGCTGCCAGTGCGCATCTGGGGCGCTGCCGGTTTCCATGTGTCCGCCCCACCCTCCGCTCCGTTGCAGCCCGATGGGGGCCACAGCGCGTGCTCCCAGAAGCTCCGTTGTTAGCTCCGGACACCTCACAGTATGATATGCTGTTCCATGCGGATTGCGACTGGCTCTGCCATACTTGCGGTTGAGGTCTCTGGTGGCGGGCACTGACGCCAGTGGTGCCCGGGGTTTGCAGAACATGCTGGGGCGGCCGACGGCAAGGCCGAGAAGGTGCGAACCTCTTGGGCGTCCCTGAAGCCTGGTGACCCCCTGCTGTGGCGTCACTGCCTGCACTTGTGGCCGACCTGGGACAGCGCGTTCGCTGTCCTGCACCTCCTCTGCTGCACTGCAGAGCATGCGCATACATGCTTGTCTCCCCAACTGCGAGAATCTGTGCTATGTGTAGCGGCGCGGCGTGCTATGGTGGGTCGTGTCGTGGGTTTGGGCCGGGACTGAAGCTGCATGTGCCACTTGCTTGGAGGACAGGCGCTGGAAGCAGGGAGCCTTCACACTGCATGCGCAGTGGGGCAGGCCTGCGGAACAGCTCACAACAGCCGTGCGGCGGTCATAGCTGCTCTAGTTCTTTGCGAGCGGCAGCGAGAGAGCGCCAGCAAAGGGGAGCGTCTTGTTTCGCCAGGAGCACAAGGAGGATGCAAAGGCCGAGACGGAGGTGAGGGCGGAGGACGACAAGACTGTCGTCCCGATTGTGGCGGACAAGGCGGGCGACGAGGCGGAGCCGGCGGAGCCGGAGGTGCCCCTGACCGCGGCTGAGGGTGCGCGCGCGCCCCGCCTGGGCGTGGGCGTGGGCGGCATGCCTGCTGGCGCCCTGCAGGCAAGGCAAGGCAAGGCCTTGGTGTCACATCTGCTTGCCGCTGTGGGCGCGCTGCAAGGCGGACTTTGGCACGCAGCCCGACCACGTGTTTTCCTTGTCAGCAGAGCCCGAGGAAGGGAGGCGGCAGAGGGTGGGGTAGAGTAGGCGCCCAGCCTGAGCGGGCGCGGCCGCGGCGCGCAGAGGCCGAGGAGAAGGAGGCGGCCGAGGGCGGCGCCGAGCCGACCGCCGAGGAGGCTGCGGCGGAGGCGGCGGAGGAGGCGCCCGCGGTCGAGGAGGTGGAGGTGGTCGAGGAGGAGGAGGAGGAGGAGGAGGAGGCGCCCGACGAGGACGTGCTGAAGAAGGACGACGAGGACTTTGACGCGCGCGCCCGCCCGCCGCCCTGCCTCCGCGCGTGCGCGCGTGCCCAGCGTCGCGTGGGGGGGGTGCTGTCGGAGGGCGGGGAGCCGACGTGGCGTGTGCTGCGGGGCCGCCGTGTCGCTTGAGCGAGCGCAGCGAGGTGGTCGGACCATGCCGGCTTCATTTTCGCACGCTTGGGAGGCGCTGGAGCAGTGGGGAAAGTGCAGCGCGGACGGCCGGTGCTGCATGCGGCCGCATGCGGAGGAGTCGGGACGCTTTGCGCAAGACCCGGGTGGTCCACGCGCGCTCCAGCAGCGGGGTGCGGGGCCGAGCGTGCGGCCGCGCGCGCAGGTGGAGGACGTGACCGACGAGGACGAGGAGGAGGAGGAGGAGGACGACGACGACGACTTTGACGAGGACGACGACGAGGACGAGAAGCCGAAGCGCAGCCGCGCCAAGCCCAGGGGCAAGGCGGTCACCACCGGTGACCCCCGGGGTGTAGGGTAGGGCAGGGCAGTATGCATCGCGCCTGGTGTCCCCCTGCTTGCGCCTGGTGTCCCCCTGCATGCCGACCCGCACGGTGTCTCCGATGCCCGCTTGCATGTGCTGGATCTACTGCTTATGTGGGTCTCAACGCCTCATCAAGCGCAAGGTTTTGAAGTGGCGCGCCTGAGGCGGTCCCTGCACCGAGCAGCCAAGGGGCGCGGCGGCGGCGCGACAAAGTCGGCAGCCGCCAAGAAGGCGGCCGAGACGCGCAAGCGCAATGCGGAGGCAAAGACCGGCGGCAAGGCCAAGTCTGCGCGGTACAAGTGAGCGCCGGCACCCGCGCTCGCCGAGCGCGACGGCAGCCACAGCCTGGGCGCAAGCGCGGCGCTGCGCGTGGGGCGCGCTGCAGCCGCGCCTGTGCATTGCGATCTGGACCGTGTGGAGAGGGGATGGGCGCTGCTGACACCACACACACGCACTGTGTGGGGGTTGACGAGCGGTGCTGCCCGGGCTGGCCTTGTACGGTGCTTGTTCTGCACCGCAACGCACCTGGCCAGATAGCAATTGGTTGAGCCTCACCCTGTACTGCTAGCGAGCCCGTGCTCCGGCGTGCACTGTGATACGGGGGTGTGGCGGGAAAGCGGCCCGCTGCGCCAACAATGATGCGGGCGGTGCGTTGCTTGGCGCGCACGACAGGGCTCGTGCTGAGCGCCCGAGGTCGGCACGACCGGACGCCTTTGCTCACCCGGGTCTGCAGCTGTGCTGCGGGGTCACCGGGATGAAGCTGTTGCGGCGAATGCTGTGTCATAAGGGATTGCTCCACAGCTGCCGCGAGCGGGTGACTGCGGGGAACGCAATGACCGACATGTGTGGCGGTGCACAGTTGACTGGTGAACTGGTCTGCAGTGCACGCTGCTGGTGCTTTCAGCTCATTGGTGTGCCAGCTAGCTTGCACGTAAAGTTGGAATGATTGTCCACTGCAGTTATTCAACTCCTGGTACTCCAAAAGGCGCCCGCCACAAGATTGGCTTTTGCAGCGGAATATGTGACGTCTTTGAACGGAACAGGCCGACTCCAGAGATGCCATCCTGGGCCATCAATGCATGGCAGAGTGCACACTGTGCCACTTATTGCTGCCACAAGTTGTGATACTAAAGCTCATGGGCAAGTGCCTCCACTACCCACACCGGGCATGCCCGGCGGGCGTTGCGCAAATGCAGAGAACAGCCTCTCAGCATTCTGGTACGTGGCTGCGGCCACCTCGCGCTCGCTCCTGCCCATCAGCTGCGCCAGTTGCGCCAGGACCAGCCTGCACAGAAAAAAACCCTGACGACCTCCGGCTGCAGCAGGGTTGCATCAGTGTAGAGAACATCAGTGTAGAGAAGCACGGGTTGCTGTCAGGACGCTGCCTGCATGGTGCGGCGTCACCATGTTTCAGCAGGTGTGCACCCTCCCCAGACGAACAAAAGCCCCCCGCATCAGTTGGCTGACAACATACCCGCGCGCATGCGGAGCAAGCGCCCGTCATCATGGGTGCGGGAGCCGTGCGATCGCCTGATGTTTGCGGGGTGGTTCAGCTGCTCCAGGGCGCTGCCGGCATCCCGGTCCGCGCCGCGAGCCTGCCCTGCCGCGCGCCCGGCGGGCGCAGGCGCGGCCTGCTTCGCGTCGCGCTCGCCCTGCGCAGGCGTGTCCCGCGGCGAGACGCGCCCATCGCCCGTGGGCGCGCCGCGCTTGCGCTCAGCCTCCCGCTCGGGCGGCGCTCTGCGGGCGTCGGCGCCGCCGCCGCTGGCCCGCAGCTGTGTCTCACTGCCTGGGTGCGCACGCCCCTGTGCTCAGGCCTTTCAGGCCGTGGGCGTGCGCAGGATAGCAGCTGGACTGCAACAGCACATGCAGCGGTCCGAGGCTGCGGCGCTGCTGAGCAGGTGCGGGCCCACAGCGCGTGCGCTGCGCCAGGCTCTTGCATTCACCTGGGCCGGCGCCGCCTACCGCGCCACCGCCCGCAGTGGCGGAGGCGGGCACGGCGCGCAGCGCGGCGGCCAGCTCGCCGGCCGGCCGCGGCCGGCCGTCAGGGCTGTCCGTCTCCAGCAGCAGCCGGTCCAGGGGGACCTGCGGTGATAGGCTTAGGGTTGTACACGGCGTGCACACGGCGGCTACTCGTGGGAGGTCCTGCACACAGAGGGGCCTGCCCAGGGAGCCCTGCTCGCTGTTGGCTGCAATGCGGGCGGTCTGGGAGACTGCGCAAGCTCGGCGGGCCGGCAGCCAGGCGGGAGGGCCTCGGCCACAGAGCTGCGCGCGTCTCTTTGCGCAACAGGGCGCGCAGCGAGCCCCGGCGGCGCCGCTTCCGGGGTGCGTGCCTGGGCAAGCATGGGCGCCAGCCTGTGCGGCGCGAGCCGCAGCGTGTGCCCCGACAGCGAGAAGTGCACGCCGCGCACGGCCGCCAGCTGCCGCGTCACCTCCGCCGCGCCCGCCCACGAGTGCAGGACAAGGCCGGCCGGAAAGCCGCCGGCCACGCCGCGCAGCTCCGCCGCCACGGGCCCCGCCGCGCGCACGCAGTGCACCTGGGCGCACCCGGCCAGGCTTAGGGTAGGGTTTGGCCGGCCGGAAGGCCGCCGGCCACGCCGGCGAGCTCCGCCGCCACGGGCCTTGCCGCGCGCACGCAGTGCACCTGAGCCCGGCCGGGGCGTCGGGGCGCACAAGCGCCGCCCCGGGCGCGCTTTTGCGGGCGCTCTGGGGGGGCAGCGGCATGTGACGCCCGCAAGTGATATAGCAGGTCCCCTGGTTCGCCTTGGACAGTACCCCTGCCGCGCATTTGAAAGCACGCCTATAGTGCAGCCAGCCACATGCGGCGCACGGCGGCGCCGCCCTCGGCCGGAGCCCAGTCGGCTGCCCGCGCGCGCTTATGCGCGCTGACGCAGCCTGGGGGATCATGACACCGCCACTGCACTCAGGCGGCGCCGCCCGCGCGGCCCCGGCAGGGCCGCGAACGCTGGCAGCGCAGGCGCGCGCGCACGCACGCGGCGGGTGGCCGCACCGACACGGGACGGCGCAGCTCGGCGCTCAGGCGCAGCTGCGCGCGGAAGGCCTCCAGCTGCGCGTCACGCCCCGCCAGACCCTCGCGCGGCCCAAAGTCCAGGCCGCACTGCGCGCGCGCAGGGCGTCAGCGCCCTGCCACTGCGCGCGCGCGCCAAGGCGTGCTGTGCACTAGCTGTACCCTGAAGTGCCAGAGAGCGTGGCGGCCGGGCGCCTGTGGCAGGAGGCCCGGACAAAGCGAGCCAGGGCCAGAGCGCGCCGCGCCGTCCTGGCCAGAGGGGCGGGCCTGGCCGCGTCACCTCGCCCACGCCGGCGTGCGGGGCCGCGGCCAGCCGCCGCTGCAGCCGCGCCAGCCAGCCCTCCGCGCGGCTCGCCACCCACCTGCGCCGCGCCAGGCCGAGCTCGCCTCGTGCATCGCCAGCGCCCCCGCAAAGCAAAGAGCGGCCGGGCTGCGGGCGAGGACGGCGCACCAGGGGTGCAGACCGAAGTTGGGCACCACGTCGGCGTTGTCCGCGGCGAGCTGGCCCACCTGCGCAGCCCGAGCATGCGCATGGCTCACTGAGCTCCGCAGCGAGCAGGGGAGAAACACACCGGGCAGTGCTTGCTGACCGCGTCCCAGTCGCCCTCCCAGCAGCCGTTCACCGCAAAGCGCCGCACGCCCGCGGCGCGCGCCTCTGCCATCACGCGGCGCAGGCAGTGCGCCAGTCGGGGGTCCTGCAGGCACGTTGGCGGTCGCTTGCTGGTCAAGCAGGCGTTCTGAGCAGTGAGCAACAGGGCAGGGGGTCCTCAGAGCACTCGGCACCTGCAGGTGACAGTGCGCATCAAAGAGCTCGAGGCCGTCACCAGCAGCCATCAGCACAGCAATCCTTCAGTGCTTCAAACCTCCTTGCCACTTGTATGAATTCGCGGCAGGGCCAAGAGATCTGTGTGCAGACTTGCAAAAAGTCTGCAAAGGTTGCAATGCAAAGTGCAGAACCCACCCTGTAACCCCCGCGGACCTCATTTTGCAAGTCTTCCAGCCACCATGGTGGCTGGAAGATGGCAAGTTGGCACTTGCTTCGTAGCCATGCAGGCACTGGAATGGCGCGTCATGCATGCAGCGCTGAGAAGTCTGTTGAGCATGTGCAGTTTACAAGCCATGCCAAAAAAAAAGGCACATGCTGGGCGTTTGGCAATGAATGAAACGTCACATCCTGCATGTGATGACAACACTGGGTGTCTGCAGTCAGGGTCGGTGTCTGCAGCAAGACAGTGCCAGCGGAGCGAAAGCAACTCATCAAGCACGCAGCCCAGCACTTGACTCAGCAGCACTCCGGCGTGAAGCAAGCGAGTGACCGCTCGAGGTACAGCTGCGGACTCATGATGTAACGAAAAGGACAGGCTTAGTGTCCAGACTGCGCAAGTACTGAGCAAACATCATGCATCGGCATCATCGCAACAAGCAGTCCAAGGCGTTGATAAATGTAGCGCATGCCTTGTTCTCCGAATATGGTGCACCTGCGAGCCCATGCATGGTTCTATGCCGGCCTTTTTTTTACTGCCAGGACTTGGACCACAGCCTCTGGTGCACAGCATCGGCGGCATCTGTGCAGCGGCGCGCTGAAAACTAGAGGCCCAGGCTAGCATTGCGGGACCCTCTTTAAGGTCCATGTGTTTCAGGACACACCACCAACCCAGCACACGTCCGGCTCGCCGTGGGCAGCTGCTGACCCACACTGGCATGTCTTGTACCCAATGAAATGCCTGACACCTGACAACTTGTTCCATACGCCTTGAAGCAAGGGGCGTTCAGATGCCGTACGTGAGCGTGCTGCTCATGCCGCAAGCCGCCGGGGGCCGCGACTGCCAACCGGAGCCTGTCACTGCCGCAGAGCCTCGCACGCCTGGAAGACCAGCGGCGCCAGCAGGGGCAGCGGCCGCTCGCTCGCGCACACCAGCAGGCCGGCCTTCACGCGGCTGACGCAGAAGCTCTGCCTCCGCCGCGCAGCCGTGGCGTACACGTCGCACGCGGTGGCCCGCACCACCACCGCCGTCTGCCCGGCCAGCCGCAGCGCGGGCGGTGGCGCGGGCGCATGGAAGATGGCGCTGAGCGCACGCAGCTCGTCGGCGCTGAGCTGCTCGCGCAGCGCGCCCGCAGCGCACTCGCAGCGCCCGGCCGCGTCCACCAGCGCGTAGCCGCTCAGCGCGCCTGCCATTCTGGTGCTGTGTGGGTGCAGCTAGCAGCATCGACCAGAGCTGCATTGCAGACCGATGCTGTGTATTGCGTATTGCGTACAAGCGTATTGCGAGGGGGCAGGCATGCGGCCACAGTTAGCTTGCCTTCCTGCAGGTATTCATTTAGTTGATCGTCCCAACGGGATGCCGTGGCTGGTGTGCCTAAGCGCACCACCGGGCGGTGTGCAAGGTTGGCTCCACACTGAGCTCTGGTATCAGATTCGCTACTGCCTATCGTGCGGCTGCTTCGAAACATGGAGCGTCTGCTGATGCACTAGTGGCTGAGGTGAAAGGTAGTGCGCAGGGGCACTACCTACTGCGCAGTGCAAAGCTTTTAACATTAGCTGCTTCCAGCTTTTGATGGGAAAGTCAGTTTAGGCAAACCGCCTAGCAGCCCGACCGAGCGACCATGCTGGACAAACGGACATATACGCTTTGAGCGCCTGCTTGCAAGCTCAGTATGACGTCTGTGCTGCTGCAGCGCACAGAGCTGGCCGAGCCGTGGTGCAGCCTGCAGAGCACGCATATGGTGGATGCGGCGCCTGAAGTGCAGCAAAAGCTCGCAGCCAGTGCGCCCTGGGATATTAACGACGGCCGAGCAGCCATGCAAGCGCACGTTGCCGTGGATGCTTCGCCCTATGCCGGCGAGGAGGAGCAAGACGAATATGAGGGCATCCACGGCGAGCAGCCGGCCTCGGCCGCCAGCAGCTTCTACGAGTGCCGCAGCGAAGGTGCCGGGCCTGCCACGTTCCACCTTGTGTTTCCCCCCCAGTAACAGCTGCAGTGCTCTCCTGACGTTAGTGCCCGCCTAAAGTTGAGCGAGCGCCTGTTTCGCAGCGAACAGCACCAGCTCCGGCGGCTCGAGCCTGGCGGACGACAGCCCCGGTGCCGGCACCGGTGCGCGTGTGTGGGCCGCCCGCTCGCGCTGGCTGCTCCCCCCACCCCTCTCCGAGCGCTGTTAGCGCTTCCTGAGACCGCACCTGCAGCACTACTTCAGCAAGCAGCCCGACGTTACAGCGGTCGGTCCCAGACGGACGTGTCGCCGGGCTGCGCTCTCTGTACAAACACGTCGTTCGTTGCCGCGCAGCAGAGAGCTTCGCCAGCTATGCGCGGCCTCCGGACAGCGGCGCCGCGCCTGCAGGGGGCGCCCGCTCTGCGGATACCTCCGAGGCAGACTGGTGCGCTGAGCGCCCTGCAGCCGTCTGCTTCGACAGAGCCTCTGACTGCACACGCTAGGAGTGCATGCTGTCGGCAGTGGCATGCCCGCTGCCGCATTGGCAGCAAATCTCACCGTGTTGCTCTGTTCTTGGGCTCAGAAGTGACTGATGACACGAGTGCGCACAACGTGGTTGACCTATGATGCCTGGCCTCTGTATCTGTTTGCGACAGGGGATATCCTGGGCGTGGGCGAGTACTGTACGCGTGGCTGACGCCCGGCCCACCCCGCGCGCAGGCGGACGCGCTGCGACGACGAGCGCCGGCGCGCCGGGGACGCCGACGCCGCGCTGGCCGCGCTGCGGTCGCGCTGCGCCGAGCTGGAGCGCCAGCTCACGGCCGCGCAGCAGCCGCAGCGTGCGGCCTCCGGGCAAGGCGCGGGTCGCGAGCGTGAGCGCGCGGCGCGCGCGCGCCCAGCGGCCAGCCACACGGGCGAGGCCCGCAGCGCTCGCCGCGCGGCGAGCCTTGATTACGCCCGCGGTCCGGAGTCCGCGGGCGATGAAGCAGCGCCAGAGGGCGAGGCGCCGGGCGCGCTGCGCGCCGCTGCAGTGGCGGCCGGGCCCGCGGCAGCGGCGCGCGCAGCCGCGCCGCGTGCGCGGAAAAGCACCGGCGTGCGCACAGCGGGCGCGGAGGCGGCGTCCGGCGCCGGGAGGCCGAGCGCGCTACCGGATGCGGCGCTGCCCAGGGGCGCCGGACCTGCCGCTGGGAGCGTGGAGGGTGCGCAGGGGCGGGGCGGGCCCGGCGAGCCTGGGGCTGCCGTGGAGGCAGACCCCGAGGCGGCGGCGCGCGGCGCGGCGGTCGCGCGGCTGGTGGCGGGCGCGGTCGGGCGCGCGGCCGGCCGCGAGGAGGCTCGACTGCAAGCGGCGGAGGTGCTGCCCGTGCGCTGCTGTCGCTGCTGCTGTGTCAGACAGCGTGCGTGGATGTCTCTGCGGTGGCAGCTCACGTCGCGCGTCCCGGCCCCTAGAATCGTGTCACGTCTTTGCGCTACCTGCAGGAAAGCTGCTGGGTGTGCTCATGGTGCGCTGGGAGCATGCGACGCACTTGCCGCCCATGCAGCCTGCGGCCTTTGTAGCCTGGGTGCACCTGAACTTGCAGCTCGGCGCACGCGTCATGTGCATGCTTAGCATCTGCTGGATGCTGCTTGGATGCTTGTCTGAGGATAAGCACCTCAGAAGTCGCCCCAGAAGGCGTTCCTTCAGATTATGTGTAGGGAATATGGCCACAAACGCATGTGTCCGCTTGCCGGCAGGTGGAGGCGCTGCTGCGCGCGCGGCTGGCGCGCCTGCAGCGCATGGGCGACGCAGTGGCATCGCGGCGCGACGCCGAGGCCGACGCGGCGGCGGCTGACTGGCGGCGGCGCTGGGCGAACTACGCGCTCGCGGTGCGCGAGCGGCTTGACCCCCCGGGGCGCGCACTGCCTGTGGCGTCGACAGTGCGGGGGGGGGGGGGGGGGGGGGGGTGACGAG